>Ga0315288_10007163_pt1 | contig 14140 bp, 10 predicted proteins | sample YL17G11_20_MG_FD_203454 | JGI IMG/M metagenome (GOLD analysis project Ga0315288, IMG submission 203454) | Sediment microbial communities from Yellowstone Lake, YNP, Wyoming, USA - YL17G11_20 | ecosystem: Environmental > Aquatic > Freshwater > Lake > Sediment | place: USA: Wyoming | collected... | reverse complement strand
GTAGGGCAGCCCCGCATCTCGTAGCGCCTCGAGGTTCTCCTCCGACACCATCCCCCGGTCACAGCACAGGATCATCCGGCTGACTCCGAGAGACTTCTGCAAGTAGTCGATCGCGACTCGGAACGCCCCCGGGTCGGCGGTGTTGCCCGGCAAGATGATGTGGGCTACCGGGAGTCCCTCGCGTGTCAGCACCACACCGAGTCCGACTTGGCGGCGGTCACCGCGGTGATCGCGCGAATACCCAAACGTCGCCAGCTCCTCCGGGTGACTCCCCTCGACGTAGGTTGAGGTCGTGTCGAAGTACAACAGATCCGTGTCGGTGAACAGGTCCCGCTGACGAGCGAACCAGCTCACCTCGATCGCTTCCTTCGTCTCGGCCAGCGCGTCAAGCGAGCGGTATAGGTCGTGCAGCTCCAGTCCGTCGAACGGCACTCCGTACACGTCGTCGGCAAACCGCAACGCCGCACACTTCGATCCCGGATCCACCAGCCGCTGCAGCACCATCAAGTACACGGCGTTCGCCTGCCGATCGGTCAGCCCGGCATCGCTCAAGAGCGGACCGAACGTCTCCGCCCACAGCCGGCCCCACACCAGCGCTGCTCCCCAGGTGCGAGTCTCCGCATGGGCCGCGTCGGTGAGGCGGATCCGCTCGATCTCGGCGTAGCGGCTAGCCGTCTCGACGAGCGATCCCAGCCCGGCGCGCAACCGCGGATCGTCTGTACGTCCCAACGTAGCGAGGACTCGCTGCCGCGTCTTGCCGTCGCCGCGACGGTTCTCGACCAGCTGGAGGTAGACGGTGACGGAGCCATCCTGGTTGCGGCGCTTCTTCTCGCGGATGAACATGACACCCCATCCTACTACGAGAACGACAGACAGAGAAGGGGACATGCGTCACCAACGTGGCACCACAACGGCATCGGAAACGAGCCTTGAGTAAGCGAAAACCCAGGTCCCTTCGCATCGTGATCCGGAAAACCCGAGAAATCTGTCAAAGTCGAGTCTTGGCGATCTCTGCGGTGGCCGGCCGTCGCTACAAGTCGGTCTAGGAACGCGCGCCCGCTTTGAGCGACGCGATCGTCTCGGTGACGACGTCGGCGAGGCGGTGGATTCCCTCGTCAATCTGCTCCAGGGCGCACAAAGAGAAGGCCAGCCGCATGGTGTTGTGGCCCCCGCCATCGACGTACGACGAGGCGCCGGGGACGTAGGCAACCTTGTGCGCAATGGCCCTCGGCAGCATTTCCTCGGCATCGACGCCCTCGGGCAGCCACACCCAGACGAACAGGCCGCCGTCCGGGTTCGTCCAGCGCAAGCCCTCTTCGTTCGGCATGTACTTCTCCAGCGCGGCGACCATCGCCTCTTTCTTCGCCCGGTAGATGGGCCGGATCTCCGCCAAGTGGCGGTCGAGGCCATGCCTCTGCATGAAGCGCGCGGCAATCATCTGCGTGAACTTCGACGTGCAGAGATCGGTCGGCTGCTTGACGCGCACGAGAACATCCATGAGATCCCCGCGAGCGACCATCACGGCAAGGCGAAGCCCGGCCGCCAGCACCTTGGAGAAGGTGAGGAGCATGATCGTGCGGCCCTCGTCGTCCATGCTGAAGATGGAGGGGATGGGCTCCCCCGAGAAGCGCAGGTGCCCGTAGGGGTTGTCCTCGAAGATGAGAAGATCGTAAGCGCGAGCGACCTCAAGAAGACGCTGCCGCTTTTCGAGAGAAAGAGTTATTCCGCTTGGGTTCTGGAAATCGGGGATCACGTAGATGCCCTTCATGCGCTTGCCTTCGCGTCGGGCGGCAACGATGCGCGACTCCAGCTCGTCGATGTCCATCCCGTCATCCTCGAGGGGAACGCCGATCTTCGTAATCTGAAAGAGGTTGAAGGCCTGAACCGCTCCGAGGTACGTCGGCAGGCCGCAGAAGACGACGTCCCCGGGGTCAAAGAATGCCTTGCAGATCAGGTCGAGCCCTTGCTGGGACGCACTCGTGACGAGGAGGTCGTGGAGCGTGACGTGGATATCCTGGTCGCTGAGCCACTTGGCAACCTCCGTGCGAAGCGTCCGGCTCCCTTCCGTCGTCCCGTATTGGAGGACGTTGTGAGGCTCCTTGAGCAGGAGTTCGTGCGCGATCGCCGCAAGCTCCTCGTGCGGAAAGGTTTCCGGGGCCGGGAGTCCGCCACCGAACGAGATGATGTCGGGTTGTTCTGTCAGCTTGAGAAGTTCCCGAATGGTCGATCGTTTCGCGCTGGCCGCGCGACTGGAGAAGTGGTGTCTCATCCAACGCTCCTTAGGTATCGACTGAGGTCACAGGTCTGGGATTCTAAGCAACGCGCAGAAGCTCTGTCAAAACACGGCCCAACGAAAGACGTGCAGAAGGCTCGCCGCCACGAGCGTACCGAGAATCGCTCCGGCGACGACGTCAAACAGGTAGTGCTCTCGCAGCACGACGCGCGACAAGCCGATCGTTGTGGCTCCAGCGTACACGAGCGCCTGGGCGAAGGCGTACGGGTACGCGATCGCGACGAGCCACGCGAGGCCAAACGACGTCGTCGCGTGCCCCGAGGGGAACGAGTACGTGTCGATCAGGCGGCCCCGCATGCCTTCCGGGGCGGCGTCCGGCCGCTCGCGGGAGAAGAGAGTCTTCAGGAGCAAGACGAGAATGAGGTTCGCGGCCGTGACGACGGCGCCGAAGAGCACGTTCCACCGGTCGACGGAGTCCCCGAAGGCGAGGAGGCCCAGCGCGAGCCCACCCCAGACGTATCCATCGCCGAGGCGGGTGGCGGTTACAAACACGCGCGGCAGCCGACGCACGAAGCTCGCCTCGCTGATCGACCACATCGCTCGTTCGTCCCACTCGTGCATGACGTCGGCGATGACATCGACACGATCGACGAACCGGCTCCAGACGGTCAAGCGTCTTCCCTTCTCTTGAGCGTTGGGAAGAGGATCACGTCGCGAATCGACGCGGCGTTGGTTGCGAGCATCGCCAACCGGTCGAGGCCGATGCCCATGCCGCCCGCCGGCGGCATGCCATGCTCCATCGCGAAGAGGAACTCCTCGTCAATGCGCAGCGCCTCCTCGTCTCCCACCGCGCGCAGCCGTTCCTGATCCTCGAACCGTTGGCGCTGGTCGACGGGGTCGTTGAGCTCCGTGAAGGCGTTGGCAATCTCCATGTTCATGACGAACAGCTCGAAGCGCTCCGTCAGGTGCGGAGCATCCGCGCGCCGCTTGGCAAGAGGAGAGATCTCGACCGGGTAGTCCGTGATGAACGTGGGTTGGACGAGCGTCGGCTCGACAAACCGGTCGAACAGGTGGTCGATGAGCTGCGTGCGGAGCGCGTTCGGAAGGTTGATGCCCTTTTTCTTGGCCTCTACTACGATCTCGTCCGCCGGGAGGGTTCCCAGTTGGAGACCCGTCGTCTCGGCAATGGCGTCGAGCATCGCGACGCGACGCCACGGCGGCGTGAAGTCGAGCGACTGGCCCTGATAGTCGATGACGAGCGAACCCACCGTTTCCTGCATCACAGAGCCGATGAGGGATTCGGCCAGCCGCATCATGCCCTCGTAGTCCGTGTAGGCCTGATAGAGCTCGAGCATCGTGAATTCCGGATTGTGCTTGGTGGACACGCCCTCATTCCGGAAGCACTTGCTGATTTCGTACACGCGGTCGATGCCGCCGATCAGCGCGCGCTTCAGGTAGAGCTCGAGGGCGATGCGCAGGTAGAAGTCCGTGTCCAACGCGTTGTGATGGGTGATGAACGGGCGCGCTGTAGCTCCGCCTGGAATCGGCTGCAGGACCGGCGTCTCGATCTCGATGTAGCCCATGGCGTCGAGCCGTGTCCGCAGGGTGGCCATCATCCGCGCGCGGCGCACGAATCGTTCGCGGCTCCCGTCGTTGGCGAGCAGATCGAGCGAGCGGTGTCGGTATCGCAGCTCGACGTCCTTGAGGCCGTGCCACTTCTCCGGCAACGGCCGGACGGCCTTGGAGAGGAACGTCCACCCCTCGACGGCGATCGTCAATTCGCCGCGCTTGGTGCGGAACACCTCGCCGGAGACCGCAAGGAAGTCGCCGACGTCGAGGTATCGAAGGTCGTCGTAGACCTCTTGCCCCATTCGATCGACCGAGGCGTGCGCTTGGATCTTGCCGGTCCCGTCGCGCACGTCGAGGAAGGAGGCTTTTCCCATTTGCCGGAGCGCAACCAGGCGGCCGGCGACCGTCACGCGAGCGCCGCTGTGCTCGTCTGGGGCAAGGGCCCCATGCGCACCCAGCACGACGGCAACGCGTTCGGTCGTCGGGACGCGGGCAGGAAAAGGATCCATCCCGCGGCGACGCAGATCCTCAAGCTTGTCGAGGCGCGCTTTCACGAGGTCGTCGGTCATGGCGAGGTCTTACCTATCGGTTGAGGGCAATGACGCGGAATCGCGACGCGCCCCAGGGGAACTTCGCCGTGACGTGGTCGCCCTCTTTCTTGCCAAGCAGCAATCGCCCGACGGGCGAGGCAACCGAAATCTTGCCGTTCTCCAGATCGACCTCGGCTGGGCTCACGAGCGTGAACGAGCCGCTCTCCTTCTGCGTCAGATCCTGAAGAATGAACCGCGTGCCGAGTCCGATCACGTCCTTCGCAATCGCGTCATCGGACAGGATCTCGGCTCGTTCGAGAATGGACGTCAGGCGCCGCACTTCGCGCTCGTAGTACTCCTGTTGGCTCTGCAGGTACATGTACTCTTTGTTCTCGCGAAGGTCGCCGCCGTTCAGTTTCGAAGCCTTGAGCTTCTCCGGAATCTCCTCGTAAAGGGTCTTCTCGGCTCGCTCATGTTCCTGCTGTATCAGCGCGTGTCCTTCCTTGGTGAGGTAGATTACCTCCTGGTTCATCGGCGACCCTCCCTATCCATCGGCTTCCTCACACCGTCCCACAAGAGCTGCGCGATCGACTCCACCGTCGCCTCTCGACACCCGGCCTGAGGCCGGACGATGATGTCCACACTCGGCAAGCTCTGCGCGCAGCGACGAAACGCCTCGCGGATCCGTCGCTTCGCACGATTCCTTTCCACGGCCGAACCGTACCGGCGCGAGATCACGATCCCCAATCGCGGACCCTTCTCGCACGGCAGAACATGAAGAGAAATGCACGTCCCCGTCGTAACTCTGCCGCTTCGGAAGACGCGAAGGAAGTCCCTTTGCCTCTTGAGGCGCATCGTGACGGGAAAACGGCACTCCCTGCCGCAAAACATAGGCGAACTATAGTGGCAAGCACACTCTAGTTCAAGGTTTGCTCGTCGCGATTCCGTTTCCGGAGGCGCCGCGGATACACTCGATCGGCCCATGAACGAACAGCGCGTCTACACCGTTTCGGAGCTCAACCGCGCCGCGCGCGGCCTCCTGGAGACCAGCCTCGGCGACGTGTGGATGAAGGGCGAGGTCGCCGAGGTAACTCGCGCTCCCTCGGGACACCTCTACTTCACGCTCAAGGATTCCGAGGCGGAGATCGACGTCGTCCGTTTCCGGGGCCGTGCGCCCGTTCTTGCGGCCCTCGAACCGGGCATGGTGGTGCTCGCGTTCGGTCACGCGACCGTGTACGAGCCGCGGGGAAGGTATCAGTTCGTCGCCTCGCTCGTTCAGCCGGTGGGCGCAGGACTCCTCCACGCAGCGTTCGAGCGGCTGAAGGAGAAGCTTCGTCAAGAAGGGCTCTTCGACGTTTCCCACAAGCGGCCCTTGCCCGCCTTCCCACGGCTCATCGGCGTCGTCACATCGCCCGTCGGCGCTGCGATGCACGACATCGCGGCCGTGCTCAGCCGCCGCTGGCCGCTGGCGCGCGTGGTTCTCTTCCCATCGTCCGTCCAGGGTGAAGCCGCGCCCGGTGAGCTTGTGGCCGCGCTCGGACGAGCGGGCCGGTTCACGCTCGAGGGGACGCCGCTCGATCTGGTCATCGTCGGCCGCGGCGGCGGCGCCGCCGAGGACCTCGCAGCGTTCAACGACGAACGCGTCGCGAGGGCCGTGTACGCGTGCCCCGTCCCCGTGGTGTCGGCCGTCGGCCACGACATCGACGTCTCAATCACCGACTTTGTTGCCGACCTGCGGGCGCCGACGCCGTCCGCGGCGGCAGAGCTGACGACGCCGGATCGCGCCGAGATTGCGGAGTCCGTTCGCCGGATGGCCGAACGCCTGCGCGTCGCGGTGGGGACGCAGCTGGCGTCGGTCGATCGGGTCCTTCGTTCGGCCCTCCGCGCTTCGCTTGTGCGTGAGCCCCGCCGCCTCGTCGAAACGCGCGAGCAGAAGCTCGATTTTCTCGTGTCCCAGCTCCTGCGCGTGCCCCGCGAGGCTCTGGCGCCGCAGGTGGCCCGGCTGCGGCACGCGGAGGATCTCCTCCGACTGACCGATCCGCGGCGGCCGCTCGAACGGGGATACTCGATCACGTTCGTCGAGGGCAAGACGACGCCCCTGCGCCTCGCCGCCGACGTGGTGCTCGGCCAGCGGGTAGAGACTGTGCTCGCCAAGGGACGCATCCAATCGCGCGTCGAAGGAGTGAGAGAGGAATGAAGATCGAACAGGCTCTCGCGAAGCTGGAAGAGATCACCGCCACGCTCGAGCGAGGCGACCTCCCACTTGACGAAGCAATTCGGTTGTTCGAAGAAGGCCTCGCGTTGGCGGCAGACACGAAACGGCAGCTCGACGCGGCCCGGCTTCGCGTCGACCAGATCGTCGAACAGGCGAAGGACACGCTGGATGTCGAGCCTTTTGACGTTTCGTAGGGCTTTCCCGATAATCGCGACGATGAGTGAGACTCCCTCGGTTCGTGACGTGGTCATCGTCGGCGCAGGCCCGGCCGGATTGACGGCCGCCGTGTACGCCGGCCGTGCACTCTTGTCTCCTCTCGTCCTCGAGAAGGCCATCCCTGGCGGACAACTGAACGAGACCGACCTCATCGACAATTGGCCCGGAACGGGAGAGCCTGTCTCTGCGCAGGAGCTGATGGTCCGGCTTCGGGAACAAGCGCAACGGCTGGGGGCGGACATCGTGCAGGACGAGGTGATCCGCGTGGAACCGGGGGCTTCGACGCATCGCGTCGTCACCGCGCAAGGCACGATCGAGGCTCGTACGGTGATTGTATGCCCCGGATCGCGCCCCAAGGAACTCCCCGCCGAGGGAGCGGCGCGATGGAAGGGACGAGGAGTCTCGTACTGCGCAACGTGCGACGGCTACTTCTTCCGCGATCGACACATCGTTGAAGTGGGCGCCGGCGACTCCGGTCTGATGGAGGCCCTCTTCTTGACGCGCTTCGCGGCGCGGGTTTCGATCGTGGTGCGTCATCCCCAAGAGGATTCCCGGGCGATTCGGGCCTCCGTGTCGCTCCGTCGCCGCGTCGAGGAGCACCCGAAAATCGAGTTCCTGTGGAACCGTGCCGTGGAGGAAGTCGTGGGGGACGAGTTCGTGACCTCCGTCCGCCTGCGACACCTTGGCAGTGGTGTCGTCGAGGAAGTGCCCGCAGACGCCGTGTTCGTCAATATCGGAAGGACTCCCCAGACGGATTTCCTTCGCGGATCGATGGACCTGGACGGCGGCTACGTCGTCACGGACGAGCGTCTACGGACGAGTGTGGCAGGAATCTTCGCCGCGGGAGACGCGCGGCGTGGTGCTCATCGGTACTCTCAGGCCATCGTGGCGGCCGGGGAGGGCGCGATGGCGGCGCTCGAGGCGGAGAATTACCTTTCCCACGAGCTGGTCAGCATCCCCTAATGCAGATCGAGACCCGTCGCACGCATGGGGAGCAAGGAAGGATGAAGGAGGCATATGATGTATCCAACCGTTTCCCGGTTGTTTGAGGATGCGGTCCAGACCCACAAGGATCGCATCGCGCTGCGCATGCCGGTGCCAAAGGAGCGACGCAGCGGACGCGGCGCGCAGTTCGTGTTGAACGAGGTGTCCTACGTACGACTCGCCGAGATGGTCGGGCGCTTGGCGGCCGCGCTCAAAGAGCTCGGCGTGGGGCGAGGCGACCGCGTGGCTCTCGCGTCAAAGCCGAGAACGGCGTGGGCGACGAGCTTCTTCGCCATCCTCCGCTGCGGGGCGACCGTCGTGCCGCTTGACCCCGAGCTGCTGAGGGGGGAGATCGAACGCATCCTGGTTGAAGCCCAGGTGAAGGGCGTCATTGCCTCCGGCAGCAAGATGGACGATCTCGTCGCGATCCGAGAAGCAGGCTCTCTTGGCGACGCGTTCCTCGTCTCGATGGATCGATCGAAGGACGAGAACGTCCACTTCCTCGACGCGCTCCTCCTGGGCAAGAATCCTCTTCCTCTCGTCGACGTGGCCCCGTCCGACCTGGCCGTCCTGATGTACACATCGGGCACGACGGGCAATGCGAAGGGGGCGATGCTGACGCACGCGAACATCGCGTCCAACACGCTGGCGGCTCAGAAGGTCGTCGAACTGAGGTCGGACGATCGCTTCCTCTCCATCGTTCCGTGGAACCACATCTACGGACTCACCATGACGCTCGTGTGCCCGTTGGTCACCGGCGCCGCGGCGACGTACACGCCCGTGGACCGCAACCTGGCGGAGGTCATGCGCCGGTCGAAACCCACGATTCTTCTCGGCGTGCCCAAGCTGTATAACGTCCTCTACGGGAGAATCACCGAGTCGATAGAGAAGAGCGCGATCAAGCACGTGATCTTCCACCTGTCGCCCACCCTGATGGGACGCCTCATCCGCCACAAGCTGTTCGGCAACCAGTTCCGCTTCTTCACCTCGGGCGGCGCTCCGTTGAACCCCACGGCAGCCGCCGGTTTTCGCCACCTCGGGCTGGGCATCCTCGAGGGGTACGGGCTGACCGAGACGTCGCCCCTCCTCACGATGTGCGAGGCCTTCGACGACCAGCCCGGCATGAAGACGATCGAGGACGTCGAGATCCGCATCGATCATCCCGACGACACAGGCGTCGGTGAGGTCGTGGCCCGCGGTCCGGGCGTCATGGCCGGCTACTACAACAACCCCGAGGCGACGGCTGAAGTGCTCGAAGCGGACGGGTGGTTCCACACCGGCGATCTTGGCTCCTACAAGAACGGCCGCCTCGTCCTGTGCGGCCGCGCCAAGAATGTGATCGTCCTCGAGACGGGCAAGAACGTGTACCCGGAGGAGATCGAGTGGGAGCTCGTTCCCATCCCGTCGATCGAGGAAGTCATGGTCTACGAAGGCGAGCGCCAGGGAGTCCCGTCGGTTTGCGCCAAGATCTACCCGAACTGGACGTTCCTCAAGGCGCAGGGCATCAAGGACCCGGCCGCGGCGCTGGAGGTCATCTGGGAGGCGGTCAAGGAGAAGTGCGAGAACCTGGCCATGTTCAAGCGCATCAAGTACAAGGAGTCCCTGACGCTCGTCGAGGAACCGTTCCAGAAGAGCGTCAAGCTCGACATCAAACGCCACCTCTACAAGCCGGAGAGCTAGGAGACAAGGACTCCATCTAGGGGTAAGAAGGCCGCGGCCCACGGGTCGCGGCTTTTTCTTGGGCGACGCCTAGGTTGGGGCTCTCTCCTCGGAAGGTGCATCCCGTTTCGCGTCGCGGCGGGCGAGCGCTCTCAGACGGCGCAGGCGCTCGCCGATCGCCTGCTCGCTGCCGCGAGAGGTGGGATGGTAGTAGGTGCGACCTAGCAGCGCGTCGGGCAGGCACGTCATCGGGGCGATGCCGTCCTCGAAGTCGTGCGCGTACTGGTACCCATCGGAGTACCCGAGACCCTTCATCATCGCCGTGGGAGCATTGCGCAGATGGATCGGCACTTCCTCGACCGGCCGCTCCACCACGTCCTGTTTCGCGGCCGCGAGTCCCGTGTAGAGCGCGTTGCTCTTCGGGGTCACGGCGAGGTAGACGGCGGCCTGGGCGAGCGCAAGGTCGCACTCCGGCGTCCCCATGACTTCGACGGCCTTCCACGCCGCCACCGCCTGCTCGATGCCGCGGGGATCGGCCAAGCCGACGTCTTCCGAGGCGATTCGCAACAGCCGGCGCGCGATGAAGCGCGGATCCTCGCCCCCTTCAAGCATGCGGGCGAGCCAGTACAGGGCCGCGTCGGGATCGGAGTTGCGGATCGACTTATGCAACGCCGAAATGATGTTGTAGTGCTCGTCGCCGGCGCGGTCGTAGCGGAAGCCCTTGCGCTGCACGGCGCGAGAGACCGTGTCCTCGTCGATCGTCGCACCCCCGGCGATCGAACTGGCCAGGTCGAGGGCCGTCAGTGCCCGTCGCGCGTCGCCGTCCGACACGACGAGCAGGAGCTGGCGCGCCCGGTCGGTGAGCTGGAACGCGCCCGCGAGGCCGCGGGCGTCGACGAGCGCACGATCGATCAACCGTTCGAGATCCGCTTCCTCCAGGGGATCGAACGGGAGAAGTTGGCTGCGCGAGAGGAGGGCCGAGGTGAGGGCGAACGACGGGTTCTCGGTCGTCGCCCCGACGAACATGACGCTGCCCTCCTCAAGATACGAGAGGAGAACGTCCTGCTGCGCCCGATTGAAGCGGTGGATCTCGTCGAGGAAGAGGAGGTCCCGCTTGCCGTCCGCGCGCCAGCGGAACCGCGACGCCTCGAGCACGGCGCGCACGTCCTTCACGCCGGCCTGCGCGGCGGAGAGGTGGACGAACCGCGCGCCCGTCCGCTCGGCGAGGATGCGGCCGACGGTCGTCTTGCCCGTGCCCGGCGGACCCCAGAACAGGAACGATCGGCACATGCCTTTCTCGATCGCGGCACGCAAGGGCCCGTCCTTGCCGAGAAGCCGCGTCTGTCCGACCACCTCGTCGAGCGTCCGCGGCCGCATGCGCTCCGCAAGCGGGCTCTCGCTCGTCGGTTCCGATGCGCGCGCTTCGGGCTCGAAAAGGCTGGCCATGCGACGATCGTAGCGAACGGGGACACATACCTCAATTCCTAGTCCAGAGCCGCCGGGAATTGAGATGTGCCCCCACCGATCGCGCGAAGGTTGTTGAGTCCTGCGCGTGTCCCTAGAATGGATCTAGACTGCCTCAACGCCAACCAACGGTCGCAGAGGGGGACATGGCATCGCGCAATCCGACGATGACGCCGCAGGAGTTCGTTGCCAAGTGGCGCGCTTCCACGCTCAAGGAGAGCTCGGCCTCTCAGGAGCACTTCATCGATCTCTGCCGCATGCTGGGGCACGAGACCCCGGCGCAGGCGGACAGTGAAGGCAAGTGGTTCACGTTCGAGCGGGGCGCCGACAAGTCGACGGGCGGCCAAGGCTGGGCCGACGTGTGGAAGAAGGGCTTCTTCGCATGGGAGTACAAGGGCAAGCACAAGGACCTCGACGCCGCCTATGCCCAGCTCCTCCGGTACTGCGACGCCCTCTTGAACCCCCCGCTCCTCGTCGTCTCCGACATGGAGACGATCGTCGTCCACACGAACTTCAACAATGCTGTGAAGCGCGAGATTCGCATCGGCTTCGACGACCTCACGACCGAGGTGGGTCAAGCCACTCTGCGAGCCGTCTTCACTGAGCCGGAAAGGCTGCGGGCCGACGAGACACCCGAGGGCGTGACGAAGAAGGCGGCGGCCGACTTCTCGAAACTCGCGGAGGCGCTGCGCGACCGCGGCGTTGACTCAGAGGAGGCGGCCCACTTCCTCATCCGCATCCTCTTCTGCCTGTTCGCCGAAGACATCAAGCTTCTGCCCGAGAAGCTCGTGTCGCGCCTTGTCGCCGACACGCGGGAAGATCCGGCCGCGTTCGGTCGCCAGCTCAAGGCGCTGTTCGGCCACATGGCGAAAGGCGGCTACTTCGGCCTCGACCGCATCCCGCACTTCAACGGTGGCCTATTCGACGACGACACCGTGCTGGAACTGACGCACGAAGACCTGCGGATTCTGCATCGCGTCTCGCAGCTCGATTGGTCGAGCATCGAGCCGTCCATCCTCGGCACACTGTTCGAGCGCGGCCTCGACCCGAGCAAGCGGTCGCAGATCGGCGCCCACTACACGAGCCGCGAGGACATCCTCCTCATCGTCGAGCCCGTCCTGATGCGTCCCTTGCGCCGCCGCTGGGACGAGGTGCGTGCAGAGGTTGAGAAGGTTGCTGCCGAGTGGCGCGCTGCGCCGTCGGCCGGCGGCGTGAAGGCCAGGCTGCGAACCCGTCTCCAGAAGCTGTTGCACGGCTTCGCCGACGAAATCGCCGACACCAAGGTCCTCGACCCCGCCTGCGGCAGTGGCAACTTCCTCTACGTCGCGCTGCGCGAACTCTTGAATCTAGAGAAGGAAGTCATCACGCTGTCAACGAGCCTCGGCTTTCCTCTCTCGATTCCTACAGCGGACCCGCGACAGCTCTACGGGATCGAGATCAACGAGTACGCCCACGAGCTGGCGCAAGCGACCGTGTGGATCGGCTACATCCAGTGGCTGCACGAGAACGGCTTCGGCTGGCCGGCCGAGCCGCTTCTCAAGAAGCTCGACAACATCGAACACAAGGACGCCATCCTTGCGTTCGACGCAGACGGGAATCCCGTCGAGCCCGAGTGGCCGCAGGCCTCGGTTGTCATTGGGAATCCGCCGTTCCTCGGCAGCCAGCGGCTTCGGGCTGAGCTGGGTGACGAGTACGTAGAACACCTTCACTCCCTCTACCAGAACAGGATCCCTGGGGCGTCCGACCTCTGCTGCTACTGGTTTGAGAAAGCCCGCGCGATGATCGAAGCAGGCACACTCGGACGCGCCGGGCTTCTCGCCACTCAGGGTATCAGAGGCGGAGCCAATCGGAGGACCCTCGAACGAGTCAAGCAGACGGGCGAAATCTTCTGGGCTCAATCGGATCGCGACTGGGTCCTCGATGGAGCAGCTGTGCACGTCTCTATGGTCGGGTTCGGCGGGAGCAACGGTGCAACAGAACTGGACGGGGCTCCTGTGGCGAGGATCAACGCGAATCTGACCGCGGCTGCTTCTGATCCGACGCGGCGGCAACCCCTCGAGGCGAACAAGTCGATTGCCTTCCAAGGCCCAGTTCGTGTCGGCGATTTCGACATCGCCTGGACCGTTGCTGCCGCAATGCTCGCCTCACCCAATCCCGACGGCCGGCCCAACTCCGATGTTCTGCGTCCTACGCTAAGCGGCGCTGATGTGTTGCGGCGTTCCCGCGAGAGATGGGTGATCGACTTCGCCGCCATGTCACAAGAGGATGCGGCGCTGTACGAGATGCCTTTCTCATATGTGGATGCGCACGTGCGCCCCGCCCGCTTGCTGAATCGCGACATACAACGCCGGAGGAACTGGTGGAACCACGGGAGATCAGGTGACGCCATCCGTGCAGTCCTAGGAAGCAAAAGCAGATACGTCGCCATGGCGCAGACGGCAAAGCACCTGCTGTTCAGGTGGATACCAACAGTCGTCTCACCGGAGCAGACTGCAATCGTGTTTGCGCGCGATGACGACTTCCTCTACGGCCTTCTCCACTCGCGCGTGCACGCTCTCTGGGCGCACCAACATGGCACGCAGTTGCGTGAGGCTGCAAGTGGCTTCCGCTATACGCCAACGACATGCTTCGTAACATTCCCCTTCCCGGACGCAGAACCCGTATCGGCGGCAGCCGTCGCAGAAGCAGCGCGGAACCTAGATGTGCTCCGAGAGGGTTGGCTGAATCCGCCGGAGTGGACGATGGCAGAAGCACTTGAATTCCCTGGCGCCACGACCGGGCCGTGGCGCCTCTTCGTCGATCCTACCACGGTTCACGCACGGGGCAGCACTGCGGTCGGCCTGGTCCGGTATTCGCGGGCTGTGGCACGCGCGGATGCTCCGCTAGCTGAGCTCGCCAAGCGCACCCTCACCAACCTCTACAACCAGCGCCCCACCTGGCTCGACCTCGCCCACCAAAAGCTCGACCAAGCCGTCCTCGACGCCTACGCCTGGCCTCACGACCTCACCGACGACCAGATCCTCGAACGCCTCCTCGCCCTCAACCTCGAACGGGCGGGCGCTTCAATGAAGGAGGTGTGAGTGCATCGTGGCCCAGGACATGGATGTGTGTATGGGATGTGGCATGGTGTTGCCGAGCCAGGATCCGCGCCCGGCTGACATGCCTCGAGCTACGTGCCCACGCTGCGGAGCGGTGGGGCGACAGAAGTCCTTCGCGTGCGACATAGCCGCGACCGCAAGCCTTACCGCAAATGCGCAGCTGATCATTGGC
>Ga0315288_10007162_pt1 | contig 14141 bp, 12 predicted proteins | sample YL17G11_20_MG_FD_203454 | JGI IMG/M metagenome (GOLD analysis project Ga0315288, IMG submission 203454) | Sediment microbial communities from Yellowstone Lake, YNP, Wyoming, USA - YL17G11_20 | ecosystem: Environmental > Aquatic > Freshwater > Lake > Sediment | place: USA: Wyoming | collected... | reverse complement strand
TTTTCTAACCGTTCAAAGCGGCAAGTTTGGAAATATACATACCACCCCAGTTGAAAAATATGCTTTGGATATTGTGAGATTTCCCAGTTTAGCTTCATTTTTCAAATTTCGGCAGGCAGGTTTGGAGTCAGATGCTACGTATGGCACTTCGGTTTATAGTCCGTGTTTGGGTCGTGTAAAAAAAGTGAGAGATGGTATTCCCGACCAGCCGATTGGAATAAAAAACCGTGCAGCCGGAAGCGGAAATACTGTAATTATTGGCTGTTATGGCTTTGATATTATGATGGCTCATTTTAAAATTAACTCAATCAAGGTAAAAGAGGGTGATCAAATTCAGATCGGAGAAGATATTGGTCAGATTGGTAATAGTGGGAACACCGATGGGCCTCATTTGCACATTATGGCTTATCTTTCCAACGACCTAAGCGGAGAAAAAACACCCTTGCCAATAACGTTTGCCGGAAAATATCTGCGTCGGGGTGACAATTTTACAAACTAAGTTTTAGTAAAATGAAATTATGAAGAAAGTTTTTGTCTTCTTTTTAGGATCTGTTTTTGTTTTCGGTCTTATTGGTTATTTTCTTTTTGGTGGATTCGGTAAATATGCTGGTCCAGTCTACCAAGGATCACTGATTGATGCCCACAATCATCCTCCGGTCGATCCACCGTTCCCAGATGTTATGCAAAAACAACTAGACGGGGCGAGGATAGATAGAATTATCTTTTTCAGTGATCTTGGAATTCTTGATTCCTATAAATCTCTTCCTGATAGAATTATTCCTTTTTACTATCCCGAAAAATCTTATGAAACCCCCGATCAACTACCAGCACCTTTAGCAACTTTCGAGGAAGCACTGCAAAAAGGTTATTTGGGTATTGGAGAAGTATCTTTACGGCATAAACCTCCTTTTGAGACAAACATTCCAGCCGATTCAGACAACGTCAAAAAAATAATTGATTTGGCTGTCAAATACGATATCCCTATAAACATCCATCAAGATAGCCATTTCAACGAGTTAGAAAGGCTTCTTTCCTACAACCCTAAGGCTAAAATTATTCTGGCTCATACCGGAGAGGGGATCAGCCCTTTGACTTTTTGGCGGGTTAAAACTCTTTTAGACAAATATCCGAATCTTTTTATGGACTTGTCAACACTGACTCGCTCTTACCATCACGCTTTGGCTAAGAGTCAAAACGAAATAGATACATCGAATTGGCCAGTGCCTGTTTATTTAACTAAAGTTAATGGAGAAATTAATCCATTATGGAAATATCTCTTAGAAAGATATGCCGATAGATTCATGATTGGCGGTGACAGTTATATAAATGATCCGAATAGTTTAAAAATAGAAGCAGATTCTTTTAGGGTTGTCTTGGGGCAGATAAATAAAAATGCAGCAGAAAAAATTGCCTATAAAAATATCCTTTACTTAACAACTTCGAAGTAGCTCCACCTAGTGGATCGTAGATGGTGAGGCAATCGAACCACAACGTCAGAACCTATTTAAATCCTCTACTTTTAAAAAGAGGGAATACAAATTTCGAAACACCAGCAATGGCTAGAGATGCAACAAAGTAAACTGTCAAGATAAATATTGTCATAACCAACAGAAGGTGGGGTTGTTGGAAATGTTGAAAGTAATCAATAATAACAACTATTGGTCGATAGTAAGTAATGTATTGTCCGTTATTGTATTGCTCTCTTAGTATGGGTAAACACAAAATGAGTATAGTAAGTAAAACATTACGTAACTGAGGCTTTAAGAAGTTGTTATTCTTATATCTTTTCATTGTCTTTATTATAATACAAAATACTAATTGGCTCCGTGTTCCTAGTCTCGCTCTGACCACTGCTATTTTAAAAAATATTATCTTACTATGTCATGCACTGAGATATCAATGAAAGCAATACCATAATTATAAGGGGTAATCTTTAAAGTATATTCTCCTTGTTTGTCGGCAATAAAATAAAATCTCGTAGAGAAAATGGAGTTTTTGATCGGGGAATCTGAAGTCTTTCCTTCAAAAAGTTTTTCTTTGCTCAGATAAAAAACTCTCTTCTTGTCAGGATTTATTAACTCTATTTCTAAAGAGGCTTCTGGTTTAGCAATTGGTTGGGTGGAAATTCTTACCTCTAATATTAACTCTTTATTTTCTTTTTCTAAGGAAAAAGTTTCAATTCTTGGCTTGCCCGGCTCAATATTCTGCGGCAGTAAGGAGTCTTTCTCACCGCAACTGTTCCAGTAGCAAACTGCAGTGCCGGGAAATGTCTTTTTCCAAAGGATTGGATATTTATCATTTTCCCATTTTTGAAATAACGATATCGCCAAAACAATTAAGCCGGATAGAAAAAATATGAAAAAGATGTAAAAAATGGCTTTCAATACCTTAGAAGATTTCATAAAGCTTTTTTTTGAGAAAATTTTTATTCATTATATCTTTATTATATCCCAAGTTTGTACGAGAGAGTACGATTATCAGCAAAGAGACGGTCAGTTACAAAACAATTTTTATTATTTCCAAAATGCCTAGGGCGGCAAGAATGGATATTGTCAAGCTCCAATTTATGTTTGGGTAAAAATTTAGGTTCGGTTAAAAAAATTGAGCTCCGTGATCCTAGTTTCGCTCTGACCACTGCTTTATCCCGTGTTCTCAAGGCTCTATAGTTCTGAGTTTGTCGAAGAATTTCAGAACCCAATCTGGGCTGAATGGTTCGACGGGCTCACCATCCTGAGCGAACTTGTCCTGAGTGAAATCGAAGGAGTCGAAGGACAAGCGAGAGAGAGATTAAGACTGATTAAGCTAATTAAGCAATAACTCTCCAATCTTCAATCATGTGCTTCACATCCTCGTTTTGCTGGGTATTTGAAGCAGAGTTAATTTTAACTGTGTTATCTGCAATGGAGATGGTAATATTGAATTGCCTTTTTTGTTCATCGAACTGGATAATTTCTTTTTGAATATATTGATGAATATTTTGATACGGTACGATTAGAACCTTCTTTTCGTTTTCCATCTGGAGAACAAACATGTAATACATATTACCTCTCTGGTTATTAATAAATGAGCTTTTCGTAATAGGAACTGTCCTGACATTTGTATTTTTAAAGGAAACATTTTTGACTTGAAAATAGAATGTCTTATCGTTTTTTGTTGCTATTACGTCTACTCCAGTATCAACCAAGGCTAAGTTTGCGTTGTAATCTCGGTACAGTAGCTCTGAAATTATATACATTTCTCCTGCCTTCCCTATATAGTTGAAGTGGTCACCTGCGTTGTCCAAGTCTCCTGGTTTTTGAGCTCTTTTTGATTGAATAGGTGGAGTATCTCCCAAGGCAATAGCTCGTGCCTCAGGAAAACTTCCAAACCTGGTTTCATAAATCTTATCTGAGAATTTTCCTTCTCGTCTTAAATCAATTATTACTGGCGGTTTCTCAAGTTTCTTTTGAAGGTCTCGAATATGCTGAAGTAATTCCTCATCAGTTGTAGACATTGCCTCTCCGAGACGACTTGGTTTAAGCCCCGCCGCTGCAAGGGCGGGTTTAAGTTTTCCGCCAAAGCTCAGTTGCACTTGGTAAAAAAATCCTGCCTTTTGAATATCTTTTTGTCTCAAAGTATCCGTTCCTAATTCTTTTGCTAATTTTTGAAGTTTTACTATTACTTCTTGCTGTTGTTTTGTCATACCTAATAACAAAATAATACTTGGTCAGATTAAGACAATTTGGCTCCGCGGGAAGGACTCGGACCTTCAACCTCATCCTTAACAGGGATTTGCTCTACCATTGAGCTACCGCGGAATAACGGTTCAATATTCCAAGATAGCGAAATGGCCAAGCTTGGTGCTTGCACCCGCGACGGGTAGGGACCTGTCGCGGCTTACCATTGAGCTACCGCGGAATATATAAAGGACAGGCTGATTATATCAATTCTGGGATTCTTTGACAAAATTGTCTTATAGGGTATAATACGGCCAGCCTGATTCGCTCATTTAAATCCGAAGAGCAATCATTCAGCCCCTAAAAGGAGGAGGCCATGAAAGTCCTTGAAGCAATCGTCTTGTGGATAGCCAACGGAGTCGGGTATCTGCTTGGCAAGGTGGGAGTCGAACCAACCAACGAGAACATCACCATTGTCCTCATCATGACAATTCTGATCTTGTTGGGAATTCTGCTCCTGGACTGGACGGGGGGCATGTACCAAAAATCCAAGAAGAAACCTGCGAAACCCGTCTATGTACCAAATCTGACCAATGGGATGGTAACACAGATAGTGAAATTCCCTATGGTCCGCCGGCTTTCTGCGCCCGGCATCATCGGCCACTTCGTCAAGAAGGAAGTCGGTGAACATTCCTGGCTGGAAATTGGGGAGGAGCGCTTTGGTCTTTTGATCTTGGGCCAGATGACGGATGAGGAAATCACGAAGACAGAGAATTTTCTCTCATCCGATCCAGAAACCGGAGCCCTAAAGGGCTCTATCCTCTTCCGCGGCGCGGAATACGAAGTTCTCAACAGGAGATCGCTCGCGGTAGACATCGAAGCCGGCTCGGCCCCCAATTTCACCTCGGTTGATTACACGCTAGCCAGGAGAGGTCAAGGAGAAAAAGCCGAGCTGATTCTCGTCGAGAATCCCTACATCCCGAATAAGCCTACCAAGCTCAGGACTTGGAATGTGTACGCGGCCTTCGAGATGGGAAGGGAAGAATTCGACGAGGCGGTCGGCGAAGTTCTCAATACGGTCAAGGCGTAATGCTCTTCGGCAACACGGTGCTGCCAAACAGCGAAAGCTCTAGTTTGGCAGCACCAATCTCTTTTAATCCAAATAATCCTGAAGTTTCTTTCTTCGAGACGGGTGCTTCAATTTTCTTAACGCTTTTGCCTCAATTTGACGAATCCGCTCGCGGGTAACCCCAAAGACCTTGCCCACTTCTTCCAAAGTCATCTGTTTTGTACCTTCAAGCCCAAAGCGAAGCTTAAGCACTCTTGCTTCCCTATCGGAAAGTGTTGATAAAACTTCGTCCAAATGATCTTTAAGAAGCTGTCTTGATGCCTGATCAACCGGTGAAAGCTGAGTTTCATCCGGGATAAAGTCTCCCAAGAAGCTTTCTTTATCTTCCCCGACTGGTGCTTCAAGCGAGGTAACTTCCTGTGCAATTTTGAATATTTCACGAACCCGGTTCGCATCGATATCCAATTGTTCCCCGATTTCTTCGGGAGTCGGCTCGCGGCCAAGCTCCTGCATCAGCTTGCGGCTAACTCTATAGAGCTTATTAATAGTCTCAACCATGTGCACCGGAATACGAATTGTGCGGGCCTGGTCGGCAATGGCACGGGTTATTGCCTGCCTTATCCACCAAGTCGCGTAGGTCGAAAACTTGTAGCCCTTGCGCCAGTCGTATTTTTCAACCGCCCTGATTAACCCCTGATTTCCTTCCTGAATCAGGTCCAAAAGGGAAAGCCCCCGGCCGATATATTTCTTTGCAATAGAGACAACCAAACGAAGATTCGATTCGGTTAGTTTATCCTTTGCTCTTTTCTCCGCTTTTTCGTATCTTTTGGCAAGCTCGACTTCCTCTTCTGCCGAAAGAAGCGGAACTCGCCCAATTTCGCGTAAGTATTGACGCACAGGGTCCGTGCTTTCGATACCTTCCAATTTGGAAAGTAGTTCAATTTCCCTATCCAGTTTCTCCTGAGCCTTTTCGTCGAACTCGATTTCCTCGGGAGTAACCGACTCGAAAACATCTATCGCTTCCCCAATTAATTTGTCGTAAAGTTCGTCAAGTTCGCTGACCCTGTTTTCGGCATCGGCAAAAACCTCAAGAATTTCGTCTTGAGTTAAAAATCCCTGCTCTCTGCCTTTTTTTATTAAGTCTTGTACGGATTTTCTTACCACGCAAAACCCCCTTTTTCTAATTTTACTCTTGTAGAATTATATCGCTAGCGTTTTCTTCTTCAAGCTCCGAAAGAAGATTCGATATTTTGCCAAATTCTTCTTGGGCCTTTTTAAGTCCGGCCTTGTCTTCTTTAGCTTCAAAATCCTTCATTTTCCCTTCTATCGCCTGGAGTTTTTCTCTAATATCAAGCTTTTTTAGCTCCTTTATAACCAGTTTTAGTTCGCTTTCCAGCGCCTCTTTATTTTCAACTAACCCTTCAGTATCCTGCAAAACCATTTCCGTATATCCTCCGATAAGTTCCTTCGGCAAGGTATCCGCAAACTTTGCAACATCAAACTTTTTCTTTTTCCTGGAAAAATCTTCGTATGTTTCCAAAAGCCTATTCGCCAAGGGGGTTGCAAAAAGTTCCCTGATATTTTTGGTCAAAAAAATCGTCGGGTCCGATTGAAATGCCAAAGTTAAAAATCTTTCTTCCAAAAGCGTACGTCTGTCCTTCTCTTTTTCCTCTTTTGCTGCAATCGCAATTTCCGGAACTTTTTCCTTTTGGTTAAAACTTTCTATTTGTTCTATAACGGCCGTGTCCGGAACTTTGAGTTTATCGGCAACTACTTCGATATAGTGTGCCTGAACGATTTTGTCGGGAATTGAAGCCAGAATTGGAATGATTTCTTTGCTTATTTTTGCCTTCCCTGATCCGCTTTTAGCATCAAAGCGCGTAAAAACCGATTCAACCATAAAGTCCCAAACGCCAATGGATTTTATCAAAGCTTGTTTGTAACCTTCCAAATCCTTCCTGGCAGCCTCATCGGGATCTTTATACTTACCCATAAAGGCAACTTTGATTTCCATTCCCAAATTTTGGGCAATGGTTATACCACGCCTGGCGGCCGCGTCGCCGGCAATGTCGGAGTCGAGAGCCAAAATCGCGCGTTCGCTAAAACGGGACAAAAGTCTTAGTTGGTCTTCGGTCAATGCTGTCCCCTTTAAAGCAACCGTGTTTTTAATTCCTGCCTGCCAGGAAGAAATCATGTCAAGTTCTCCTTCAACAACAATGGCTGTATTTTTCTTTTTGATAAGAGAGCGGGACAAGTTAAGGCCATAAAGCAAGCTCCCCTTGTGATATACGGGACTATCGGGAGAATTTATGTATTTGGCCAAATCTTTATTTTTTTCTGAAGGCAAAATCCTTCCCGCAAGACCCACGACATTTCCCCTATGGTCAAAAAGCGGAAAAATCACTCGACCTCTGAATCTGTCGACGCCCCGGCTTCCGGCCCTATAAATAATTCCTGCTTTCTCGACTTCGCTGGGAGCAAACTTCTTTTTTAAAACCAGAAGTTTTTCAACAGCCCCGGGAGCATCGGGAGAAAAACCAAGCTGAAATTCTTCAATTGTTGCGGGCTTCAGTTCTCTTTCTTTTGTGAGATAATCCAGAGCAATTTTACCGGCGGGATGATGAAGTAGAACATAGTGATAAAATTTCGAAGCGTAGGAATTTATTTCAATCAGGCGTTCCTTTTCTCCCCTATCTTCAAATCTTAAAGGAGCCAGCTTTACTCCAACCCTATCTGCCAGATACCGAAGGGCTTCGCCAAACTCCATTCCTTCATACTTTTCCAAAAAGCTAAAAACATCCCCCGTCTCGCCACAGCCGAAACACTTAAAAATCTGAAGCTCGGGAGAGACCATAAAAGAAGGGGTTTTCTCGCTGTGGAAAGGGCAAAGAGCTTTATAATTCCTGCCGGCTTTTTTAAGCTGGACTTTCTCTCCAATAATCCCGACAATATCTGTCTTTTGTTTTACTTCTTCGACCTGGTCCGTAGCCATCCTGTCCTTTCTAGCCGATTATAACAGCATTCAAGAAAACCGCGGACTTTTAGTCCGCGGGGAATTTCATATCAAAATTACCCGAAGAAAAACTGAAGAGCTATCCCCCTTTCTTTCCTAAAAGTCTATCAACCTCTTTTATTTCCTCGTCTATCCCGCTAATAAGGTCGTAGCCTGTCACTTCATCAGGACTAACCCATCTGAAATCAATCAAGTCTTTACAGAGCTTAACCTTTCCAGACCTATACCAGCACCAATAAGAAAGCGTAATCACTGGAAATCCGTCCGGTCTTATAAACACAAGGTCGGTAAGGTAGTGGGGCTTGTCTACATTTAGACCGACTTCTTCTCTGACCTCTTTCTTAAGTAACCAATCTATAATGTTATACCAGGCATCCTCGTTGGTTTTGGGTAAGGTTTGATATTCGGTCAAGACCAACTTTCCTCCTGGGACTGTCCATCTACCGGGGAAGGCTTTCTCTTTTGAAGACCTTTTTGCGATTAAATATCTTCTTTCTCCTTTTGAGTCCTTCTTAACAACAATTGCAGTTGCTGTGACAAAATGTAGCCGAGGATCTTGCATCTTAGGCGGTGCCTAGTTGACTATGTTGGAGTTTACTATCAACAACAATACTTAGCAAGTTAAGATTTAACTTCTGGTAATTTACTGACCTTATCAGTCATTTGTTCCAATCGAATTGCCAGTGATGTAAAAACAGCAGATAAGCTTCCTACACTTTCCTGAATAGCAAATAAATACCTACCGAATCTTCTTTCGTAAGGTTCATTAACAATTCTTCTCAGCGTGCTTTTTGCTAATTCCTCGTATCCTCTACTTTGTTTTAGAAGGTCTTTGGAAAGACTAATATCTAGTTGATAGTACTTACCTCCTTTAATTCTTGCAAAGCAAATACCATCAGAGTCTATAGCAAACTCTAGTTCTTTCTTCCCTGCTGGAACAATACTCGTTTGAGCATGCTCAATAAGGTCAACACCTCTGCTTTCATCAATTAAAACACCATCGGAGATTGATGCTAAGATAGCATGTTGTCTTAAAAGCTCTGCACGTCTCTGATATTCAGGCACTCTATGTTGCAATGTTAAGGCAGATGTAATTCTTTCCAGCATAGCTTTGAAATTATAGTTTGCTTGCGGTGAGGGAGGGATTCGCCGTGCAAAGTTTATACCTTAATTCGCACTATCGAACCCAACCGAGCCGCGAGTCTTCGAGCGGTGAGGGAGGGATTCGAACCCTCGGTAACCTTGCGGCTACTCGCGCTCTCCAAGCGCGTGCACTAGACCACTATGCGACCTCACCGAGTCATCGAGGTGAGTTGCACAAGTCTACTTACTGCGAAGCAGCAAGCTTGCTTATGCGACCTCACCAATCCTTTAAGAGATTATTTTTCCCTTTTTTGTGTGCTTTTTCCCACTCTTTAAGAACCTCTTTTCCTTGTTTCAAGATATCCTTTTCCCTCTTTGAGCCTAATTTCTTGGCTGCCTTGCCATAGTCCATCCATTCCGATTTTTCAAAACCGATAAGCTCGCTTCCTCCGGCCTTCTGAACCATCAAGTAGTAAAGAGATCTTTGGGTAAGAACTTTACCGTTTATTGTGACTACTCCGCTAAATCTTCCTGCTTCCTCCAAGACTCTGGCATTCATGCCGGCCATTTCGCCCGTCATTCTAATAACTGCACGCACGGAAGATTCGCCTCTTCGAACCGCGATTTTTGGAAGTTCCCAATCGCTGTCTTCCCCTTGCTTGACCACCAAAAAATATCTCTTCCCTCGAGAGTCTTTAAAAAGAACCGTTCCTCCTATTAAAATTTCGTTTGATTTTGCTGCCATATTTTTTTGTGCGCCCGAAGGGACTCGAACCCCTAACTTTCGGGTCCGGAACCCGACGTTCTGTCCATTGAACTACGAGCGCCCTGCGGTGGGGGCGAGATTCGAACTCGCGTATCGGTTGCCCGATATGGTTTTCGAAACCATCCCGTTTGACCGCTCCGGCACCCCACCTAATACTAATTTGTGCGTCCGGTGAGAGTCGAACTCACAACCTCCAGGTCCGCAACCTGGCGCTCTATCCATTGAGCTACGAACGCGTATTTTGCCGATACTCTACTGCGAGCTTCGAGCAGCAAGCTTCGCTTATCCGTTGAGCTACGGGCGCTTGAGCGGAGAGTAGAGGATTCGAACCTCTAAGGGCTTGCGCCCACAGGTTTTCAAAACCTGCGCATTAACCGTTCTGCCAACTCTCCTTGGCGGAGGATGTGGGAGTCGAACCCACCGACCACTTTCGCGGTCAAGGTTTAGCAAACCTTTGCCTTAGCCGCTCGGCATATCCTCCAATTGGCTTCCAATTATACCAGAAACCCAGCTTGGAACCTAACACGTTTAAGCGTATAATTTTAAATAAGATGCCCGAATCTGCCCCCAAAATAGAGCAGGAAAAAGACATGGTTACTTGGTCTGCCCCCGCCAGACCCTTCAAAAAGAGAAATAAAGAGTTCTACATAACCGTAATAGCAATGGCTGCGGTGGTCGGACTGATACTCTTTCTAGTCGAAGGTTGGATGCCCGTAATTCTTATAATTTCGCTTATTTTCCTCTTTTATGTGATGAACACAGTTGAGCCTGAAATTATCGAATATAAAGTAACAAATAAAGGTATCCGCGTTGCTGGCAAAACCACCGGATGGGGCCTAATGAGAAGATTCTGGTTCTCGAGAAGATTCGACAGCAACCTACTAATTATCGAAACGGTTTATTTGCCGGGAAGAATGGAGCTTGTTTTGGACCAGTCCAAAAAGGACGAGCTTAAAAAAACCCTTTCCAAGTATCTGGTAGAAGAAGAGGCCTCTCCTTCGTTTTTGGACAGAAGTGCAAATTGGTTTGCCAAAAGACTACCTGGTAACGGCTAGCGTAAAACCCCAAACGGAAGTTGCCCCTTTTCTCTTAAACACTTTAGCAGCCTCTTTTATGGTCGAGCCGGTAGTCCAAACATCGTCGAAGAGGATTAATGGTTGATGACTAATGGTTAATGGTTTATGAGCGGAATTTAAAGCAAAAACGCCGCGCAGATTTTTAAGCCTATCCTTCCTTTTGAGGCCGGCTTGAGGAACGGTTGAGGCCGTTCTTATTATCAGGTCGGGAGCAAATTCCCAGCCAAAGTTTTTGGCTATGAGCCTTCCTATTTCTTCGGACTGATTAAATCCTCGGACATTTCCCCGATACCAATATAGCGGAATAGGGATAAGCACGGGATTTTTAGGAAAAACCAGCCCGAGCTTATTAATATTTTCAACCGCGTGCCGGGCCAACTCTTTGGCGACCTCGCGTGCGAACTTGTATTTTAAGGCTAAAATTGCCTTCCTTGCCACTCCGGAATAGCCCCAGAGGCTGATTTGTCCGTCCAACCCCAGCTTTCTCCGACACTTCGAATGCGTCATTCCGTCTATTGCCGGCTTTCCGCATTTTGGACAAACTTGCTTGAAAGTTATTTCTTTGGCGATACAGAAGTCGCAAATATATGAGCCGGATTTGCCGCACCCGAGGCAGCTTTTTGGGAAAACAAGTTCTAAAAAGTCGATTTTAGGCAAGACGTACCCTTCTTAAGGTAAAATATACTTGATGAAAATTCCCAACAAAAGGGCACGTTATGAATATAGCCTCGAGCCGGGTAGGTTCGAAGCCGGGCTTGTATTGTCCGGCGGTGAAGCCAAAGCTATCCGCACCGGCCATGCCGACCTTTCTAGGTCGGTGGCCAGAATATTAAACGGGGAAGGTTGGTTGATTAACGCCAATATTCCCTTTGAGGGGGCGCGGAAATACAACCCGACACGCTCCAGAAAGCTCCTTTTACACAAACAGGAAATTACCTCAATTTTGACAAAAATGAAGCAAAGAAGGTTGACTTTGGTGCCTGTTTCGTTATATACTACAGGCCGTCTCGTCAAGCTCGCGCTAGCCTTGGGTAAACCCAAGCGACAGTTCGAGAAGAAAGAGGCGATCAAGCGCAAAGATATTCAAAGGGATATCGAAAGAGAATTACGTTTGAAGTGACCAATTCGCCACAGGCGAATTGAAAGGAGGAACAGCGAAACGGTTAAAGGTTCCAGCCCAGAAAGGGGTGGATACCGATAAGTGAAGCTCGTTCCGACGCGGGGACGATCGGTTTCGACGGAGAGTACATTTAAAAAACAGCAAGCCGAGTTTGATTCACACTTGTCAAAAGGGATCAAAACTTAAGCGTCAACGAAAGTTACGCTCCTTCCTACGCGTTTGCGTAAGTAGGCATTCTGAGAGAGGCGCTTCTTGACCGCGCTTTCAGGGTGTAAACCTGTCAAGATGCCGTGTTTTCCTTTTGGCTTTAGGAAAATGCGAAAGACTATAAAGCATTACTCCGGCTTTTTTGCCATTCTTTAACACCGGAGGAAATTACAAGGATGACTAAGCTTGTAGAAGTTTTTTAATTGAATCTTCGGACGAGGGTTCGATTCCCTCCGTCTCCACACTCCGCCCCGATTAAATCGGGGCTTCGCGTGGTAAACCACACTTCTTAAAACTAAGGCCGGCCATTACAATGAAATAAGGAGTGTGCACCGCGTAGCTTTATGCGAAGTGGTGCAAGCTGAAAAGTGTATTACGTTTATATCCTCAGGCTCAAAAACAATAAATATTATATTGGCTATTCGTCAGACCTGAAACAGCGTGTTCGAGAACACAAAAATGGCAGGGTCCCCGCGACTAAAAAGTTTCTACCAATCAAATTGGTTTACTATTCCAGTTTCGAAAAGAAAATAAAGGCTACAAATTTTGAAAAGTATTTAAAATCAAGCTCAGGATTTGCTTTTAGAAACAAACACTTAGTCTAGGGGGTGTTTAATATCCAGTGAGTAGAGTTTGGCTCCGGCAAGAAGAATTATCCTTTTGTTGGCCTCCGAAACAACCAGACTGGTTGCTTCGGAAATCTTCGAACTTACATACTGGGCTACATAGTTGCCGTTTTTATCAAGAACGATAACCCTATTCTGTGAAGGTTCGAGAATATAAAGGCCTTTTGCATCTATGTCCGTATAAATTGCCGTCGGGTTAGTCAGTTGTGGATAGATCCCGGAAATAATAAAGTCCTGTGCGCTTCCCCCGGAAAACTTGGAAATCTTTCCGGAAGAAGAAAGAAGCCAAATTGTGCCATCGATAACCCAATTTATAACTTTTGAAAAGTCGGCCGTTACGTCAGTAGAGAGCCAATCTTGCTTTGCTCCAAAGCCGGTTTCCGTTCCCGAGTATCTGTAAATTTTCGACGCACTTTTATCGATAACATAAATATTGCCCGTATAGGCATAAATGAGTGCCGAACCACTCCAATCCTTATTAACAACCTTTGAGCTTTTCGCGCCAACTTCACTAATGCCGCTCGAACTCAAAACAAAAACTCTGTCTTCATAAGCAGCAACTTCCTGAGAATCGCTTATCTGGTCAGGGCCGGCAACAACTTCGCTTTTCTTTGTATCTTCCTCTGCGGAGGCTATTCTTTTTCCGTTTATATCCAAAACGTAGGCTTTCCCGCCTCCTGCAACAATCTTGTCTCCCCGGAATCCGTCGCTAAGAAGCGAAAGGTCAACAAAAACCTGGGGGTCCTGCCTATATTCTCCCAATATCGATGCCCTGCTTTCTTCCAGCTTCTGGTTCAAATCCGTTACGGCCGAATCTTTTACTCCGCTCCCCAAAATCCCGTCTACTTTTGTTTTGCTGGAAATATATAGCTCGCGGGCTTTGGATATGTCGGTCGAGGAGAGGTTTAGCGCTTCATTATAATCATGTTGTGCCTGCGAAAGAGTGGACTCGTATTTTGAGCGGGAATCTTTTATTCTTTTTTGTCTGATACCGAAAAATATGCTTACTAGAAGAAGGAGAAGAAGAATTGCACCAACGGTTAATGTAGTTCTTTTACTTTTGCTTTCCGCCATATCTTCACCACCCTGGTGAACGTAAATTTTTCGCTCCGGGAGCCTGTTTCCTACAAGTTTATTGACCCCAGAAAATAGTCTTTCAAAAATTCCCAAAGAGGACTCCCTAACCTTGGAAAAAATAGATGGTCCTGCCGGCCTATTTGGCTCCAAAACCGGAGCCATCACATCTTCTTTCTTTTCTTCACCTCCGAATTTTATAAAAACCGCCCCCATGCTTCCACTGTTCGGTCTCGAATGAACGTTGGGGGCCAAAAACTCAACAGCGGATTGGGGCTCAAGTGGTTCCAATGCGGCTTTAATAACTCCGCCCGGGACTGCCTCGAAGAAAAGTTTGGTACCCAAGATAAGCATATCGCTTTCTTTCGGATAACCAGAGGCGCTCGCCGCTTGCCCTGCCGAAGATGTCAATATTTTTGCCAGCATTCCGTTTCTGAAAACGGAGATTTCG
>Ga0315288_10007161_pt1 | contig 14144 bp, 8 predicted proteins | sample YL17G11_20_MG_FD_203454 | JGI IMG/M metagenome (GOLD analysis project Ga0315288, IMG submission 203454) | Sediment microbial communities from Yellowstone Lake, YNP, Wyoming, USA - YL17G11_20 | ecosystem: Environmental > Aquatic > Freshwater > Lake > Sediment | place: USA: Wyoming | collected... | reverse complement strand
CATCCAGATGATCTCGGTGGGTGAGCAGACGGGCGCCCTGGACGCCATGCTCAGCAAGATCGCCGACTTCTACGAGGACGAGGTGGACGAAGCGGTGGAAAACCTGATGGCCCTGCTCGAACCGGCCATGATCCTCTTCCTGGGCGTCATGATCGGCGGCATCGTCATCTCCATGTACATGCCCATGTTCAGCCTCATCGGCAAGATTTCCTGAGGCGGATCTCCTGGAGACCCTTTCCGTGGCCCGGCAGGAACCGCAGCGCCAGATCGTGGGTCTGATGACGTACAGGGTGGTGGTCATCACCACCCTGCTCATCTCCACGTTCATCATCGAGCTGATATTCCACCCGGCGGTTCCCCTGAGGCCCTTCTACCTCCTGGGGGGCGTGACCTACCTGCTGAGCCTGCTCTACGCCCTGGTCCACCAGCGCATGAAGGAGAGCCCCTTCTTCGTTCCCCTCCAGCTGGCGGGGGACCTGCTCGTGGTCACGGGGCTGGTCTACGTCACGGGGGGGCCCGAGAGCCCCTTCTCCTTCCTCTACCTCATCCTGATCATCACGGCGTCCATCCTACTGTTCCGAAGGGGCGGCATGCTCATCGCTTCGGGGGCGTGGGTGCTGTACGCCGTCCTGGTGGAGGCCACCTGCTTCCGGATTCTCCCCCTCTATCCCCGCGGGGACTTCGAAGGGGCCGACCTCTCGGAGCGGCGGATCCTCTACCTCCTCTTCTCCCACCTGTTCTCGTTCCTGACCGTGGCCTATCTGACTTCCCACGTGTCGGAAATGCTCCGGAAGGCCGGGGAGAAGCTGGTGGCCCGGGAGAACGACCTGGAGGAGCTGAGGGCGTTCAACGAGGACATCATCGGCAGCATGAACAGCGGGCTCATCACCACGGACCTCACGGGGCGTATCACCTTCACGAACCGCGCCGCCTGCGAGATCACCGGCCATCCGGCCGGGGAGCTCGCCGGGCGCCCGGTGGCCGAGGTTCTGGGTGCGAGTGATTCCTTCCTGAACGAGGTGCACACGGCCCTGGAGCGGGCCAACCGCTTCCGCTTCGAGAAGGAGTTCAGCGGCCGGGGAGGCGCCTGCCTCTTCCTGGGATTCACCGCCTCGATCCTGAGGAACAAGGAGGGGATGCCCCTGGGATTCATCTTCATCTTCCAGGATCTCACGGAGATCCGGGTCCTGGAGGAGGAGGTGGGTCTCAAGAAGAGGATGGCCGCCCTGGGCGAGATGGCGGCCGGCATGGCCCACGAGCTGCGCAACCCCCTGGCCTCCATCAGCGGATCGGTCCAGGTCCTGAAGCGGGACCTTCCCGCCGGGTCCGAGCAGATCGAGCTGATGGAAATCATCCTCAAGGAGTCGCGCAGGCTCGATCAGACCATCCGGGATTTCCTGCTCTTCGCCAAGCCGGGCCGCTTCACGCCCGAGTGCGTGGATCTTCCGGGGATTCTCTCGGACTCCCTGAAGCTCCTCAGAAACAGCGAGGAATTCCGCCCCACCCACCAGCTGAAGACGGTGTTCCACCCGGAGAACATCCCGGTGGTGGTGGACTCCAGTCGGATGCGGCAGGTCTTCTGGAACCTGGCCAAGAACGCCCTCAAGGCGATGCCCGAGGGCGGCACCCTGACCGTCAAGGCCCTCGGGGAGGTGGACGGGCAGGTCCTCGTGTCCTTCAGCGACGAGGGGATTGGCATGGGTGACACGGAGGTGGCGAGGAACTTCCAGCCCTTCCACGGGTCCTTCCGCGACGGGACGGGCCTGGGGCTTGCCATCGTCTACCGGATCATTCAGGAGCACCAGGGGCGGATCCGGGTCAAGAGCCGGCACGGTGCCGGCACCGAGGTGCAGATTCTGCTGCCGAAGACGCAGGCGGAATCCCGGCGCGTCCTGCAGGGGGAAACTTGGACCGGATACTGATCGTCGACGATGAGAAGGGGATGAGGGACCTTCTGTCCATCATGCTCCGCAACGAGGGCCACAGGGTGGACGCGGCCGACTCCGCCACCCGGGCCCGGGAACTCGTCTCCAAGACCTCCTACGACCTGATCATCTCCGACATCGCCATGCCCGACGGAAGCGGAGTGGACGTTCTCCGGGCCGCCAAGGAGATCCAGCCCGACACCATCGTCATCCTGATCACCGCCTACGCCTCCACCGAATCGGCCATCGAGGCCCTCAAGCTGGGCGCCTACGACTACATCATCAAGCCGTTCGACATCGAGGAGATGCGGATCGTCCTCAAGAACGCCCTGGAACGCCGCCAGCTGGAGCGGGAGAACACCCTCCTGAAGCGGGAGCTGAAGGAGAACTCCCGCTTTGACGATCTGGTGGGGGAAAGCCCCGCCATGGAGAAGGTCCGGGCCATGCTGGACCGGGTGGCCTCCACCAACAGCACCGTGCTGATCTGGGGGGAGTCGGGGACGGGGAAGGAGCTGGCCGCGCGGGCCATCCATCGGCGCAGTCCCCGGAGAGCCAAGCAGTTCGTCTCCATCAACTGCGGGGCGCTCCCGGACGAGCTCCTGGAGTCGGAGCTCTTCGGGCACGTGAAGGGCTCCTTCACCGGGGCCGTGGCGACCAAGAAGGGGCTATTCGAGGTGGCGGACGGAGGCACCATCTTCCTGGACGAGATCGGGGACACCAGCCCCGCCATGCAGATCAAGCTCCTCCGGGTGCTGCAGGAGCGGGAGATCCGGCGGGTGGGCGGGACCGAGCAGCTGGAGGTGGACGTCCGGGTCATCGCCGCCACCAACCAGGACCTGGAGAGCCTGGTCCGGGAGAAGCGCTTCCGGGAGGACCTCTTCTACCGGATCAACGTCATCGCCATCCAGATGCCGCCCCTGCGCGAGAAGCGCGAGGACATTCCGGTCCTCGCGAACCACTTCCTGGCAAAATGCACTAGGATGATGGGGAAGAAGATCCGGGAGATCTCTCCCGAGGCGATGCGCCAGTTGATGGAGTACGGCTGGCCGGGCAACGCCCGGGAGCTGGAGAACGTCATCGAGCGGGCCGTGGCCCTGGAGACGACGGACCAGATCATGCCCGGCAGCTTCAGCCGCGACGTCACGGCGCGTCCGGATCCCGGCGCGCCGCTTCCGGCGGTGCTGGAGGACCGGGGGATCGACCTCGAGACGCAGCTGGAACAGCTGCGGGAGCGCTTCATGAACGAAGCCCTGTCCCGCACCCACGGCGTCCAGACCCGCGCCGCGGAGCTTCTGGGAATGAGCTTCCGCTCCTTCCGCTACTTCGCCAAGAAGTACAACCTGATGGAAGGTCGCGACCCGAAGGAAGGTCTCGGCCGATAGGGGAGTGGCGCGTGGGCGCACCCTTCACGGCGATGAGCGCCCCGCTCCGCCGCCGAATCGCCCTTTTCTGCCTCGTCCTGGCCGTGGCCCTCCTTTTCCACAGGGTCCTGCTGGGGGAGGGCGTCCTGTATTTCCGGGACATCTGCCTCAACCACCTCCCCACCCGGCTCTACACCACGGAGATCCTGCGCTCGGGGCACCTCCCCCTCTGGAACCCCTATCTCTCGGGCGGAATGCCCCTGGCGGCGAATCCCAACAACCTGATGTTCCATCCCATCACCCTGCTCTTCCTGATGATGCCGGTGATGGCGGCCTTCCACGCCTCCATCCTCCTCCAGTACCTGCTGGCCGGATGGGGGGTGCTCCTCTGGGGAAGGGAGGAGGGACTCGGGGAGGAATCGGCTCTCGCGGGGGCGCTCACCTATTCCCTTTCCGGGGTCCTCGTCTCGTGCGGATCCCTGCAGAACCTCCTCTCCTCCTGGGCCTGGGTCCCCCTGGCGCTTTTCGCCCTGGCCCGGCACCGGCGGAGCGGAAGCCCGAAGGCCCTGCTGGGCTTCTCGGCTGCGCTGGCGGTGCAGCTCCTGGCGGGGGACCCCCTGGCCGCAGGCACCTCGCTGCTTCTCGGTCTCATGGACACGATCTGGGGAAGAGGCGCCGCGAGACAGAAGCGCCTCTTAGCGGCGGCCCGGCTCGCCGCGGGAACCCTCCTGGGGTGCGGCCTGGCCCTGGTGCAGATCCTGCCGGCGAGGGAGATGATCGCCGAGTCGAGCCGGGCCACCGGAATCCCCTACGCCGATGCCTCCGTCTGGTCCATTCCTCCGGTGCGTCTTCTGGAGACCGTCGTCCCTTCTCTCTACGGGGACCCCACCGCCCTGAAGGTCACCAGCTACTGGGGCGGCCTGGTGTTCCAGAAAGGGTATCCGTTCCTCCTGAGCATCTATCTCGGCGCCGCCTCCCTCCTGCTGGCGCTGTGCGCCCTGGGAAGGAAGGGCGACCGGCGGGCGCAGGCCCTGGGAGGGCTCGCCGTGATCTTCGTCCTGGCCTCTCTGGGGCCCGGGACCTTCGTCTACCGGGTCCTGTACGGGGCGGTGCCCCTGGTTGCCAGCCTCCGCTATCCCTCCCGCTTCCTTCTTCCGGCCTTCCTCTGCCTGTCGCTCCTATCTGCCCTGGGCCTGGAGCGTCTCCGGGAGGAGATCCCTGAGAAGCGGCTGGGACCGGGAATCCGTCTGCTCCTGGCCGGGGCCGTCCTGATCGCCCTCTCCGCCGCGGGACTGGCACTCTTCCACCCGTCCCTGGAGAGCCTTGTGCGGGAGGGACTCGGGATACCCGCGTCCGTCGGGGACGGGACCCTCGGCAGGATTGGAGCGAAGGTCCAGGGGAGTCTCCTGCGATGCATGCTCATCGCCGCGGGAATGGCGGTCATGGTCCTTGCGGTCCGCCGGGTCCGGCTGGGACCCACCCTGGCCTCGGTCCTCGCGCTCCTGGCGGTGGGAGGCGATCTGATCTCCGCCAACTCCCATGTCAATCCGGTGGTCCCCGCCGCGTTCTACGACACCCGCTCTCCGGTCCTGGAACTGGTGCGTGATTCCGAGCCCCCTCCCCGCGTCACCTCGCTGTCCCGTCCTCCGGGCTTTGCGGTGATGGCCCAGAGCGATTCGGCATGGTGGGGGTATTTCTGGGACCAGGTCTCGGCGAGGGTCTCCACGTCGCTGCCGCAACGGATCTGGATGGCCTACGACAAGAGCACCGACCTCCTGAGCCCCAGGCGGGTCAACGATCTCTCCGACAGGATGAAGGATCTGGATGCGGGGAAGATCCGGCGGCTCACCGACCTGGCGTCGGTGGGGGTCCTGATGTCCTATCGAGAAATGAAAGATCCCTCCCTGACCCCCGCCGGCCAGGTGGCCCGGCAGACCAACGTTCCCCTCCGCTTCTACCGGAGCCGGGATCCGCTCCCCCGGGCCTACCTTGTCGGCCGGGTCCGGCCCGAGCGGGGAGAGATCCTGGAGGCCCTGACCGATGCCGGCTTCGATCCCCGCGCCGAGGCCTACCTGGCAGGCATTCCCGCCGCGGCGGGTGAGGCGGGAGGCGAGGGCCGGGTGCGCATCGCGGAAGATCTCCCCGAGAGAATCGTGCTGGAGGTTTCCGCCGGCCGGCCGGGGTGGCTCGTCCTGACCGACAACAGCTACCCGGGGTGGGTCGCCGAGCGGGAGGGGAGGCGCCTGCAGATTCTCCGGGCGAACTATCTCTTCCGTGCGGTGAAGGTCCCGGCGGGGGAATCCCGGATCGTCTTCCGTTACCGGCCCCTTTCCCTCTGGATGGGAGCGACGGGGTCCCTGGTCGCGCTGGTGGCCGGCATCGCCTGGGCCCTGAGGTCCCGCGGGGGAAAGCGGTGATCCCGCCGCCGGATTCCGCCCGTCCCTCCCGCCGGGCGTGGGTGCTTCCGGCCCTCATGGCCGTCACGATCGCGGCGGCCGTTCTCCAGCCCGTTCGAAGCTACGACCTGGGATGGCAGCTGGCCACGGGCCGCCTGATCCTGGAGCAGGGAAAGATTCCTTCGGTGGACCCCTTTTCCTTCACCCGGGCTGGCACCCCCTGGCTCGATCACGAATGGCTGTTCCAGGCGGCCGCCTACGGTCTCTTCCGCCTCGGCGGGTGGCCGAGCCTGCTGGCCCTGGATCTCCTGCTGGCGCTCGGTGCCTATCTTCTGATGGCCGCGTGGCTGAAAGGCGAGGAGGCGGGACAGCCGGTCCTTGCCATCCTGCTCGTCCTCTCCGTGGCCGGGGCGCGATTCCGCTTCGACCCCAGGCCGGAGATGGCGAGCCTCTGCTTCCTGGTGGTCCTCCTTTCGATTCTGCACTGGAGCCGCCGCCCCGGCGGAGAGCGGTGGGCCTGGCTTCTTCCTCCTCTCTTCCTTCTCTGGGCGAACACGCACCCGGGAGTGGTCCTGGGGGCAGCTTTGCTGGTCCTCTGGATTCTGGGGGAGTGGGGGCAGGGGCTGCTTCGCGGCGACGGTTTCCCGGGAGGGCTTCGGCGCGCGCTGCTCTGCCTCCTGTCACCCCTGGCGCTCCTGGCGAACCCCGGGGGCTGGCGCCTCCTGCGGGTGCCGTTCGAGATCCGGAGGATCGTGCTCTCCGGCCACGCGCCGAACCTGGAGTGGGCGCCTCCCGGCTTCCAGCAGTTCCCTCTCTTCCATCTTTCCGTCGTCGCGGGGATCCTGGTGCTGGCCTTCGGCTTCAGGAGAATCGATCTTCCGCCGGTCCTGGTCACGGCGGCGGTCACGGTGCTGGCCTTCCAGCACTTGAGGAACCTCGGGTTCTTCTTCCTCCTTTTTCCCCTCGCCCTCGCCCGTCCCGCGGCCTGCCTGGAGAAGAGGATTCGCGTCCCCGGGCGCGAGGGTCGGATCCTGGCGGCGGCCCTCCTGGCGCTGGTGTCGGTTCAATTCATCCGGGGAAACCTGGAGGCGGGACGGCGCGGCTACCTCGATTCCGTCGAGCCGCGGAGGGCGGTGGATTTCATCGATTCGCGGGGTATCGGCCGGAGGCTCTTCAACGACGTCCTTTTCGGGGGCTACCTGATCTGGAGGAGATACCCCGAACACCCTGTGTTCATCGACGGACGCAATGAGTTGTACGACCCGCTCCTGGCGGAGGTCTTCGACGCGGTGAACAGCGGGGAGAAGTGGAAGGCCCTCCTGGACCGCTACGGGATCGACGCGGCGCTCCTGAGGCGGGGCCAGATGCAGAGAGTGATGTATCCGCCCGCCACCCCGGGAGGCGCCGTCCTCACGGAATGGCGGGCCTTCTCGGCGGCCCACTTCCCGACTGGAGAGTGGGCGCTCGTGTACTGGGACGACCATGCCCTCCTCCTGGTCCGACGGGACGATCCGGCGGCGCTGCCTCTCCTCGCGGGGGAGTACCGGATCCACCCCGACGACGTTCCCCGCACCCTCTCCCTCCTGGCCCGGGGCGACCTGGAACGCCGGGCCGTGCTGGATGAGATCGACCGGAAGCTCAAGGAAGAGCCCGGGTGTCTGTCCGCGCGAAAACTCCGCGCCCGATTCGAGGGGGCTCCGCCCCCGGGCGGAATCTCTCCCTGACAGGAGGTGTCACGGGGGCGCTTCCGTGGTGACAGTGATTGTTACTTCCCCTTCCCGCGGCCCATCTCCCTCCATCAAGTCCTCTCCAGGCTTGCAGCGGAACCCACGTCATATCAGCAGGTTGCCGGACCTTCCCGAGAAAAGCCGCCCCTGGCACCCTGATTGCTTGATACCCCCTGCAGGAGGTGAGACTCAATGAGGAACCAGAAAGGATTTACGCTGATCGAGCTGTTGATCGTCGTCGCCATCATCGGGATCATCGCGGCGATCGCGATCCCGAACCTGCTGAACGCCATCGACCGCGGGAAGCAGAAGCGGAGCATGGCCGACATCCGGTCCATCGGCACGGCCGTGGAGTCCTACGCGGTGGACAACAACTTCTACCCGAAGGTCAACTCCTACGCCGCAGTGACCCCGTTCCTGCAGCCGATCTACATCAAGACGGCCCCGACCGCGGACGGCTGGAACAAGGTCTGGACGTTCGCCGGCGACACGACCAACGGTGTGGACTACACCATGACCAGCCTGGCGAAGGACGGCTTGGCCAGCGCGGTCACGGGCGGGATGACCAACGACTTCAACTGCGACATCCTGTTCGCCAACGGCCAGTTCTTCCAGTGGCCGCAGGGGACCCAGACCTAGGCTCGCGGCCACTCCGCTCCCACGGGCGGTGCCGGGAACTCCCGGCACCGCCCTTTTTGTTGGGGCGGCGAGGAAGGTCGGTGGCGCAGAGGCGCTCCCGGTCGGCTACAATCACCGCCGCTCGGTCCCGGCGGGGTGAAGCCTCCGCCGCCGGAGGAGCGGGGGGCGCTATCACCATGGTGCAGGACGAAGGGCGCCGGGATCTCCGGACGCTCCTCCTGGTGGCGCTGGTTTCTTCCACGGCGCTCCTCCCTCCGGAGCTGAGTCCCTCCGGGATAGCCCTGGCGGCGGTCCTGGCGGCGGGGGCGGGCGTTCTTCTTCTCTTCCCCGCCGGGCGGCCTCCGGTGGTCCGCCGCGACTGGCGCCTGCCGGCAGCGGTGATTTCGGCCTACCTGCTGATCGGCGTGCTCACCTCCTCACAGCCCCACCGCAGCCTGTCGTTCCTCCTCGGCGCGGGGGTCTGCCTCGTGGCTTTCGCGGCCGCGTTCCGGGTGTCGGAGAGCCCCCGGGCGAGGGAGGCGATACTGGGCACCGTTGTGGGAATCGGATCCCTCGCCGCCGCCTGGGGGATCGCCCAGCGGGCCTTCTCCCTGGCCGACACGGCCCGCCACCTGCGGAGCCTGGGGCAGCCGGAACTGGATTCCTACATTCTCCGCGCCGAGTCGGGACGCGCTTTCGGTCCCTTCCTGCTCCCGTCGTCCCTGGGCATCTATCTGGCGATGGCGCTTCCTCTCACCCTGCGCTGCGGGATCCGGAGCCGGTGGCGCGGGTGGCGGGGAATTCTATGGGCGGGACTGCTTCTTCTGCAGACCGCGGGGATGGGGGCCAGTCTCTCCTACGGCGCCGTCGCCTCCCTGGCCATCGCTTCCCTGCTCCTTCTCTTCCGGACCCCGGCCAGGATCCGGCGGCGGATCCTGGCCTCCTCGGCGGGCCTGGCGGCGGCCGGGGGCGGCGCCTTCCTTCTCCTGCGGGGAGGGGAGGGGATCTCCCCTCTGGTGCTCCGAGCCGGCAACTGGGCGGCCGCCTGGAGGATCTTCCTCAGCGAGCCCCTGCTCGGCGTGGGATTCGGGAGCTTTGCCGACGCCTATCCGAAGCAGATGGTCGCCGGGATGAACGAGACCGCTTTCGCCCACAACAGCTACCTTCAGATCGCCGCCGAGGGGGGGGTGCCGGCGCTGGCGTGGGTCGTCCTGGGGATGATCCTGCTTCTGTCGAGAATTATCCCGCGGCCGGGATCCCGGGAGAGCGGAGCGGCCGAGATCCTGGCGGCCCTTCCGGTGGTGGCATTTCTCGTTCACAACCTCTTCGACTTCTCAGCCTACCTTGCGTCCCTGTCCGTCACTTTCGCGGCTCTTGCGGGCGTTGCGGTCGCCTCGGGAAACGTCCCGGCAAGTCGTGATAAGGAGGGGTCGCGGATGGACGCCCTTCCGCGATGGGCCCTTCTTCTTCTCCTCCTCGGGGGCGCGGCCTGGGGAGTCCGGGAAGCGCAGACCCGGATCGACATCGAGAATGGGCGGGCGATGGTGGACAGCGGAAAGGTGGAGGAGGGAATCGTTCTGCTCCGGCGCGCGGATAGCAGGGACCCCTCCCACCCGGATCCTCCGGCCCTCCTGGCCGAGATCTACTTTCCCCGGACGGCCGGGAAGCCGACCGGGATGAGTGCGGGAGAGTCGTATGCCCGGCGCGCGGTAGATCTCCGGCCGGGGAGGGCCTACGGCCATTACCTCCTGGCCCTCTACCGCCTGTCCGCCGGAGACCGGGGGGAGGCCTGGACGGAAATCTCCCGGGCGCGGGAGCTTTTCCCCGCACGGGAGCTCTACGCGAGAGAGGAAGAGCGCCTGAGGGAACTCCTCGCCTCCGGACCCGGTCCGGGAAAGGAGCCGGATGCCCGGCGGTGACCGTCTGCCTGCAGGGCGCTGGGGCGCGTGCCTCCTGGTGCTTCTTCTTCCCTTCGGGGAAGGGGGCGCCACTCCCGGTGCCCTCTTCCTGATCCATACCCTGGTGCTCCTGGGGGCCCTTCTCTGCGTCACCCTTCCAGACCCGTACCCGCGCCCGCGGCTTCTTCCTCAGGAGCTTTCGACCGCGGTCCCGGTCTTCCTGGCGGCGACGCTCCTCGCGGCCTGGGGCTCCCCGTATCTTTATGCCTCCTTCCTGCGTTGCTGGGACCTGGTGATGGCCCTGGCTGTCTTCGTCCTCGTCCGGAGGATCGGCTGGGAGGAGGATGACCGGGGAATCCTCCGCGATTGCGTCCTTGCATCGGCGTCGGTGCAGGCGCTGGTGGTCATCGGTGGCTCCGTTTCCGTGGGGACGGCCCGGGCCGTTGCCCGCTGGGGTCTTCTCAACTCCAATCACGAAGCGGCCTATCTGGGCCTCGGAGTCCTTCTCGCGGCGCAGGGGCTGCTCCGGGACCCGGGAAGAGGGAAGTGGCTTCGCTGCGCCGGCGTAGGGACGTGCCTTGCCGCCTTCACACTCCTGGCATCCCGGGGCGCGCTTCTGGGTCTCGTGGCGGGGTGTCTCCTTCTGGCCCCCATGGAATGGAAGGGCCTCTCTTCCCGGGCCCGCCGGGGCGCCGCCCTCGTTCTCATCGTGGTCGTCGTGGCCTCTCTCGCGACCCTTCTCCACCGTTTCACCACCGCGGGAGATCCCTTCCCCTATGAGAGGAGCCGGATCTGGGGCGCGGACCTGCGATGCTTCTCCGGGGATCCCCTCCTCGGCGTGGGACCCGGGATCTTCCAGCACGTGTCCCAGCGCTTCAATTTCCCCCTGGAAGGGCCGGTGCGTTACGGGAGAAAGTTCGAGGCGCCGCACAGCGACTATCTCGGTCTTCTGGCGGAGACGGGGATCGTCGGCTTTGCGGCCGGGATCTTTCTGCTGGCACGGGTCCTGGCGCTGCTCCGGCGCCATGCCCGGGAATCCCGCCGCTCCGGGCCGCCCCTTCTGTGCGCATTCGCGGCCCTGGCGGTGCAGGGACTGGTGGAGGACCTGACCCGGAGGCCCGCTCTTCTTCTGACCGTGGCAATCCTGGTGGCGTCGGCCTCGATACGGCCGGAGGAGACGATCCTTCCGGAGAAGCCCGCCCCCCCACGCCTCCGGCGCGCCTTCTTCGCCGCGGCTCCTCTCGCCGTTGCGTGGGTGGCGTGCGTCCTGAACCCTTATGTCGCTTTCCGGAGCGACCGGGCAATGAAACACGCGGCCACGCTGGGGGAGATGCAGGCCCGCTTCGCCGCGGCGGTCCATGCGAACCCCTACCAGGCGGGAACCTGGGGGTTTCCCGCCTCCGCCTTCCTTGCGGCGGATCCCCCCGTGGATCTGACCCTCGACCTCTATGCCAGTTTCCGCCGGGAGCTGGATCAAGGAATCAGGATGGACTCCACCTCCGCGGATCTCTTCATCCTGCGCGGTCGGCTGGAGACGCGGGCCTTCCGCGCCCTGTTCCATGACGCAGCCACTGCGGATCGCGCCCTGGAGTCGTACCGGGAGGGAGTGAGAAGGGTGCCCCACGATCCGCGACCCCGAGTGGAGCTGGCAGGTTTCCTGAGGGATCTGGGGCGCCGCCCGGAGGCGCGGGCTCAGCTGCGCCGGGCCCTGGAGGAGGAGCCGGGGTTCCTGGGCGCCCGGCTTCTCCTGGCCAGCCTCCTCCTGGAGGGGGGAGACCGGGAAGGGGCGCGCAGAGAGTGGCAGGAGGCGCTCTCCCTGCGCCGCGAGCTTCTAACTTACAAGCCTGAAAGCGGTTATGCGGCCGACATCTCCCGGGACCATCCGGCCCTGGAGCGACTCCTTCGGGACCGGCTGGGGGCCTCCTGATCCGCGCCTACATTTCCCGTCAATTTCTGGACAAGCCATGGGGCGGAGTATATATTTCCGCCTGCAAGTGCTTGTCTTCCGGCATGATGCCGAATTTGAAGGGGGTCCCAGGGTGTGCGGCATCTGCGGGGTCTTCCGGTACGGCGCAGACCCCCTTCCCACCGACATCTCCGAACCGCTTCTGATCCGGATGCGGGACACCATGGCCCACCGGGGGCCGGACGACGCGGGAGTCTGGCTATCACCGGATCGTCGCGTCGGCCTCGGGCATCGCCGCCTCTCCATCGTGGATCTCTCCGCCGCGGGACGACAGCCCATGTCCAACGAGGACCAGACGCTCTGGATTTCGTTCAACGGCGAAATCTACAACCACCGGGATCTCCGGGGACCCCTCGAAGCCGGAGGCCACCGGTACCGATCCGTCACCGACACGGAGACCATCCTCCATCTTTACGAGGAGAAGGGGACTTCGGCATTCCGGGATCTCGACGGAATGTTCGCCATCGCCCTCTACGACGGGCGGAAGCAGGAGCTGGTCCTCGCCCGGGACCGGATCGGCGTCAAGCCGCTCTACTACGCCTGCATTCCGGGCGCCCTCCTGTTCGCCTCGGAGATCAAGGCGATACTGGCCCATCCGTCCATCTCGCCCCGGCTCGACTTCCGGGCTTTCCTGGATTACCTGACCTTCGTCTCCACCCCGGCCCCATCGACTCTTTTCGAAGGGATCCGGAAGCTGAGACCGGGCACCTTTCTCCGGATCGACGGTCGCGGCGAGATTCGGGAGGAGACCTACTGGGACGCCGTCGTGCCGGGCCGGCTCGAGGGGGCCGCCGAGGAGGAGATCTGCGCGGAGATCCTCCGGCTTCTGGAATCGGCGGTGAGGAAGCGGATGATGTCCGACGTGCCCTTCGGGGTCTATCTCTCGGGAGGGATCGACTCCTCGGCCAACGTGGCCCTCATGTCGCGGATGATGGATCGCCCGGTGACCACATTCTCCGTGGGGTTCGAGGGACAGCCCGCCTACAACGAGCTGGAAGAGGCCCGCCGGGTGGCGCGCCTTTTCGGCTGCGACCACCACGAGGTGGTCCTGACGGCCCGGGACCTTCGGGAAACCGTGCCCGATCTGATCCACCACCAGGACGAGCCCATCGCCGACTGGGTCTGTGTTCCGCTCTACCACCTGGCGAAGCTGACCCGCGAAAGCGGAACCGTGGTCGTCCAGGTGGGGGAGGGGAGCGACGAGCAGTTCTTCGGGTACCCGGGATACCTCTCGGTCTACGGGATGGAGAGGAGATACGGGAGTCTCCTCCGGTCCCTCCCGGCGCCCCTGCGGCGGGCGCTGCACGGATCCGCCGCCTCCCTGGCCCGGGTCCTGGAGCGGGGGGGGGACCGCCTGGATCTCCTCCGCTGCGCCGCCCACGAAGAGACCTCGTTCTGGGGGGGCGCCATCGCCTTCAAGGGGGAGGAGAAGCGGGAGATTCTCTCCGATTCCGCGCGCCGCCGCGGCAACGGCTTCGATTCCTACCGGGTGGTGGCGGAGTTCTGGGACCGGATCAGCCGGGAGAAGCCGGAGTCGGACTTCGGCGAGAGGATGGTCTACCTGGAGCTGAAGCAGCGGCTCGCCGAGCTGCTGCTGATGCGCGTGGACAAGATGACCATGGCCGCCGGGGTGGAGGCCCGGGTCCCCTTCCTGGATTACCGGCTCGTGGAATACACCATGAGGATTCCCACCGATCTCAAGATCCGGGGCGGCGTCTCCAAATACCTTCTCAAGAAAGCCCTCGCCGGCGTCCTTCCCGACGAGGTCCTGCACCGCCCGAAGCGGGGCTTCGGCGCGCCGGTCTCCGAGTGGTTCGCCGGAGAGCTCTACCGGTTCGCCGAGGACTCCATCCTCACCTCCCGGATTCGCGAGCTCGATCTCTTCGATTATTCCGCGGTGAAACGGATGCTGGAGGAGCACAGGTCGGGGAGGCGGGAGCGGGCCTTCCTCCTCTGGAACCTGTTCAATCTCAGCCGCTGGTACGACTACTGGGTGGCCGGACGGAGGGAAGGGTGAGGTTCTCCCGGGACGTGGCCGCCACGTTCGCAGCCCGAGTCGTGCTGGTGGGGCTCGGGGTCGCCTCGTCGGTCATCACGGCGCGGGTCCTGGGCCCCGGAGGACGGGGGATCCTCGCCACGCTGGGGGCGCTCTCCGGAATCGGGCTCCAGCTGGGAAACCTGGGTCTCCACGCCTCCAACACCTACCAGGTCTCGCGCGACCGCGGCCTTCTGGCCCCTCTCTGGGGGAACAGT
>Ga0315288_10007160_pt1 | contig 14144 bp, 9 predicted proteins | sample YL17G11_20_MG_FD_203454 | JGI IMG/M metagenome (GOLD analysis project Ga0315288, IMG submission 203454) | Sediment microbial communities from Yellowstone Lake, YNP, Wyoming, USA - YL17G11_20 | ecosystem: Environmental > Aquatic > Freshwater > Lake > Sediment | place: USA: Wyoming | collected... | reverse complement strand
TCGATTATCTGACGCCGCGGGAAACGGGCCTTCTCCAGGACTTGGGCATCGCCGTCTGTTACCCCTTGATCTCCATGAACCGTCTGATCGGCATTCTCCTCGTCGGGACGAAGCGGGGCGGCGCGCCGTTCACCAAGCTGGAGTCCTCCTTCATCACCTCGCTCCTCCCCCAGGCCGGGATCGCTCTGGAAAACGCCCTCCTCTTCAAGGAACAGCGCGAACGGCTCCGGCGGATGTCGCGGGCGGACAGACTGGCGACGGTGGGCGAGCTGGCCGCCGGCGCCGCCCACGAGATCCGCAACCCGCTGACCGCCATCCGCTCCTCTCTCCAATACCTCGAAGGGAAGATCCCGGACGAAGGGACGCGGCAGCTTGTCCGCGCGGCCCTCGAGGAAACGGGCCGAATCAACGAAATCGTCTCGGCCCTCCTGTCGTTTTCGCGTCCTTCGGACATCGTCCGGGAACGACACGACCTCCGCGAAACGCTCGCCGACAGCCTCGAGCTGGTCTCGTTCCAGGCCCGGACGCAGAAAGCGGACCTCCGCCGGATCTTTCCCGACGCGCCCCTGTTCATCCGGGGAGACAAAGCCCAGCTTAAACAGCTTTTCCTCAACCTGTTTCTCAACGCCATCCAGGCCATGCCGGGCGGAGGGGCGCTGACCGTCGAGGCGTTGCACCGGGGCGGCGCCAAAGCCGTCGTCTCCGTGGCAGATACCGGCGAAGGCATCCCCGAGGAGAACCTCGACCGGATTTTCGACCCGTTCTTCACCACGAAAAAGACCGGCACGGGCTTGGGGCTTTCGATCTGCTACAATATCGTCAAGTCCCACGGCGGCGAAATCGAGGTCAAGAGCAAACCGGGACAGGGGACGACGATTCTGGTCAGCCTGCCGGCCGGTTGAGAACGAGGGCAGAACGATGAAATTCAAGATCCTCGTCGTCGACGACGAAAAAAACATCCGGGATATCTTCACCCTCCTCCTCCGGGAAAAAGGCTATCACGTCGAAACCGCCGCGAAAGGGAGCGAGGCGCTGGAGAAAGCCCGGACGTTCGGCCCCGACGTCATTCTCCTCGACATGAACCTCCCCGACCTCTCCGGGCTCGACGTCCTGGCCGGCGTTCGGCGGACCGGCTCGCCCTGCCGGATCATCATCATCACCGCCTACGGAACCATCCGCAACGCCGTCGAGGCGACCAAGCTGGGCGCCTACGCCTATCTTGAAAAACCCGTGAACAACGAGGAATTGTTCCTCCTCATCGACCGCGCCCTCGAAGTCCGGAGGCTGGAAGCCGAGGTCGAAACCCTGCGCGGCGAGCTGAGCGAGCGCTTCCGTTTCCGCAACATCGTCGGAACGAGCGCCCGGATGAACTCGATCTTCCAGATGATGGACCGGATCGCCCGCGTGGACGGGACGGTCCTGATTTCGGGGGAGAGCGGGACGGGCAAGGAGCTGGTCGCCCGGGCGATCCACTTCGCCGGCCCACGGAAGGATGGGCCTTTCGTCGTGGTCAACTGCGGGGCCGTCCCGCGCGACCTGATCGAATCGGAATTCTTCGGCCACAGCAAGGGCGCCTTCACCGACGCCCGGACGGAAACGACGGGCAAGTTCGAGCTGGCCCACAAAGGAACGATTTTCCTGGACGAGATCGGGGAGCTTTCCCCGGACGCCCAAGTGAAGGTCTTGCGGGCCTTGGGCGAGCGGGAGATCGTCAAGGTCGGAGGGACCAAAACCATTCCGGTCGATGTCCGGGTGATCGCCGCGACCAACAAAGACCTGGACGCCGAAATCCGGAAAGGGAATTTCCGGGAGGACCTCTACTTCCGCCTCGCCGTCCTTTCGCTTCGCCTCCCCCCGCTCCGCGAGCGGGCCGAGGACATCCCCCTCCTCGTCGAACACTTCCTCGGAAAATTCGGCCGCGAACTCGGAAAAGAGATCGACGGCATTCTGCCCCGGGCCATGGATGCCCTGGGGCGTTACGCCTGGCCGGGGAACGTCCGCGAGCTCGAGAATACAATCTATGAAGCGATGGTCCACGCCGACGAGCGGGTCCTCGACATCCGGAACATTCCCGCCCGCGTCCGGGGCGATATTTTCCCGGCCGCGGGACCGTCCTCGGTCCCTTCCGGGACGGAAGGCGAAACCCGGGCCGGCGGCGAATCCCTCCGGGAGGCCGCTCAGGCCGCCGCCGAGAGCGCCGAAAAAACGCTGATCGAAAAAGCGCTCCGTGAAGCGGGCGGCAACAGGACGATCGCGGCGAAGGCCCTGGGCATCAGCCGAAAGACGCTCTTCAACAAGCTCATCAAGATGGGGTCAAACCTACACATCTGACATTTTGAAGAGGGAATCACCTCGATTGTCAGATGTGTAGGTTTGACCCCGTCTTGTGAACTGGTAGGGAGACGAAAAACGTCGCCCAGCGGCCGGGTTCGCTTTCGGCCCGGATGTGGCCCCGGTGTTTTTCGACGATTATCCGACAAGGATGATTTTCGGCCACGCCGGCGGCTTGTCCGGGCCGGGCCGCTATGCTACGATGATCCAATCCAACGGGTCGGAAAGAGAATGAAAACATCGAAGGGCGGATTTCGGATCCTGCCCGGGCGCCTTCTATCGGGAGGTCAGGCGGTCATCGGCGCTGCGGCCGGGGCGTTTGTTCGCCTCGGCATCGGGCCGAACGCCATCACCGTCGCGGCCCTGATCGCCGGAGCCGGCGCGGGAATCCTCATCTGGCGCGGCCGCCCGCTTTGGGCCTTCGGGGCGGGTTTGCTCTGCGGAGCCTGCGACGTCCTCGATGGAAAAGTCGCGATGCTCGCCGGCCGGAAAAGCGAATTCGGCGGATTTCTCGACTCCACCCTCGACCGCTACTCGGAGTTTTTCATGTACGCGGGCGCGGCGGCCTGGCTGGGAACCCCCTTGACCCATGGACTGGCCGCCCTGGCCTTTCTCGGTTCGGTCATGGTGAGCTACACGCGCGCCCGGGCCGAGGGACTGGGAATCCCGCTCCGGTCGGGAGTGATGCAAAGGGCCGAGCGGCTCGTCATCCTGGGTCTGGCCATTCTCGTCGGCGTCGCAGCGAGAGAGCTGAGGGCGGGGCTCATCATCGCCCTCGGCCTCATCGCCCTATTCTCCAATATCACCGCCGTCCAGCGGATCTTCGCCGTCCGCGCCGCTACGCGGATCGGGTCCAAATCCGAGGAGACTGCCCTATGAGCAAAGTCATGTTCAAATTCCGCGATCGCCGGAGTTTCAAAACGCTTTTTATCATCGGAGGGATCGGCCTGGGCCTCGTCGCGGCGGCCTGGCTGATCGCCGCGGAAACGGGAGAGATCAAGGGAAAAGTCGTGGACGAGACCGGCCGGAGCCTGCCCGGCGTCGAAATAGCGGCGGCGAGTCCCGCCCTGCAAGGCATCCGGACCGTTCTCTCCTCGAAGGACGGCGACTTTCACTTCCCCCTCCTCCCGGTCGGGACTTACAAGGTGACCTTTAAGCTCCAGGGTTTCAACACCGTCATCCAGGAAAACGTCCTCGTCCGCTTGGGGATGACGACCACGCTGACGGTGATCATGCCGATGGCGGCCCTCCAAAAAGAGGTCGTGGTCACGGCCGAACAGCCTCTTCTCGATAAGACCTCGACCGACACGTCGTACCGTCTCTCGGCCGCGGACCTCGAGAAAATCCCGGCCCAAAACCGGACGATCGTGGATGTGACCAAATACACCCCGGGGGTGACGGGCGTGCGGGTGAACACCCGGCGCGGGACGGCGGCCGAGGGCCAGCCGAGCTTCCGGGGCGAGGGCGAGGAGGGCAATAACTGGGTCGTGGACGGCCTGTCCGTCAGCGGCGTCCGGCTCAAGAACTCGGGCTTGAAACTCAACTTCGATTCGATGGAGGAAGTCCAGATCATCTCCGATCCCTTCAGCCCCGAGTACGGCTCGGCCTCCGGCGGGATCATCAACATGGTGACGAAAAGCGGCTCGAACGAGTTCCACGGCACGGCCAGCCTCGTCTTCCAGAACAAGAGCCTCCAGGCCGCCCGGGCTCCCCAGCTCTCGATCGTCGCCGAGCCCGACTCGTTCTCCAACGCCAACGTCTACCTCAATTTGGGCGGACCTATCGTCAAGGACAAGCTTTGGTTTTTCCTCTCGGAGAACTATTATCGGAACACCGAGGAAACGGCGGACGGAACGATCGATTATCTGCCTGTGCCGGCGGGCTCGAAGACGACCGGCGACAACAACATTTTCTCGAAGCTGACCTTCGCCCTGACCCCTAATCACAACGTCTCCCTGACCCTGGTCTACGATAAATCCTTTCGTCAGAAGGGCGGAACCGGGCTTCCGGAGATGAATGAAGCCCGCGACACCGAGGACCTGATGCTCCGGTTCAACTACAAAGGGATCCTCAACGCCACGACCTTCCTCGAGGCTGGGATCGGAGCCGTCCGGCGCTGGAATTTTCGACATCCGATCGACGGAGATCTCGGACCGGCGATGTATTACCTCGAGGACCTGGCCCAAAACGTCCACAACTCCTACGGGAACGTCCAGGACGACGAAAACCGGCTCGACGCGAACTTGAAGCTGACCAAGTTTTTCGCGACCGAGACGTTCGGGGACCATGAGATCGCGGCCGGCTTGGAGGCCTACGACTTCGGGTCGGAGTTCGTCGTGGGGTTCAGCGGGAAGGACGAGGACCTCATCCGCGGGAACGGATTCGACGCGGGGACGAAATACTATTTCGACACCTGGCGGGGCGGGCGCGGGACCCCGACATTCTTTTACGAATACGGCGACTTCGACTTCGTCAACTCCGCGGGCGGGTTGGGCTTATACGTAAAGGACAAGGCGACTTTCGGCCGGATCACGGCCATGGCCGGCCTCCGCAGCCAGACCCAGGTCTGCCGGGACGAGGAGAACAAGGTCCTTTGGCGCTGGGGCCTGGGCGACTTTCTCTCGCCCCGGTTTTCCCTGACGGCCGATGTCACGGGCGACGGGAAGAACATCGTCAAGGCCGCCTGGGGCCGGTTCTCCGATTTGATCACGACCATGCCTCTGGGATTCTTCAACACCGGCGCCGGGCTGACTTTCCGGACGTACCGATGGCAGGGCGGGACAGCGCCGTCCGAGGCCGAGCTCCACAATCCGGCGAACTGGCGGTTCGAGAACGAACAAAAGCTCCAGGCTTTCGAAGTGGCCAAGGGGATCAAGCCGAACTTCCAGACGCGCTGGCTCTTCGAATACGACCGGCGGCTGGGCCCGGATTGGGCGGTGAAGGCGCGGATCGTCCGATCGAGCGCGTCCGACCTCCTCGAAATCCTGGCCGTCTTCGACCCGGCGACGCTCTACAAGTTCTTGTACGACAACTTCGAGTATAAGCGGCGCGACTATACCGGTCTGGAATTCGAGGTCAACGGGAGCCTCGGCCGGAAACTCTTCCTCAACGCCTCCTATTCGCACGCTCTCGCCCGCGGGACGAATCCCGGACAGAGCGAGGCCGGCTCCTGGTCGCAGGACGAGGGAAGCACGACGTACCTCGGCCTGTTCGGCAACCACATTTATGTCCCGCCCATTCCCGAGCTCGCGGCCGTCAAGGCCTGGGCGGATTCCCAGCTCGGCGGGCTGGGCGGCCGCGGTATCGGCGACGAAGGCTGGTACGGCAAGCTGCCCTACTCCGTAGACCACGACCTCAAGGTCAACGTCGCTTACATCGCCCCATACGGCCTGCTCGCCGCCGCGGCTTTCGAATACCTTTCGGGCTACTATTGGGAAAAGCTCGGCTACGTCCCTTTCTTCGGGGGGTATTACGCCTTCCCGGAAGGGCGCGGCTCGCGACTGACGCCCAGCCATGCCTACCTGGACTTCTCGCTCGAAAAAAGCTTCGCCCTGCCGGGGGGAGGCAGCGTTCGCGATGCCCGTCTGGCCGTCCGGATCGACGTTTTCAACGTCCTCAACAGCCAGCAGCCGGTGTCTTATGTCAAGGAGAACATCCCCATCTTCGGGTCGGTCTGGGGATTGCAGCAGCCCCGCCAAGCCCGCCTTTCCGCCAAACTCGTCTTTTAAAGACGGGGTCAAACCTACACATCTGACAAAATGGGCAACTCGAAGCTAATTCTATTTTCGCCTCATGACCTCCAAGACTGAGAAAACTTTCCCAAAAATGCGTCTCTTCTTAAGGAAGGAACGCTCTTCGCGATGTCCCGGCAGCTCAGAATCGAATATGAAGGCGCTTATTACCATGTGACCTCCCGCGGCAATGAACAAAAGGCGATCTTTGTCGATGATAAAGACAAAGTCGTATTCCTGGAGATTTTAGACAAGGGATTCGATCGTTTTCGATTCTTTATCCACACGTTTTGCTTAATGACGAATCATTACCACCTCCTCCTGGAAACGCCGGGGGGGAATTTATCGAAAATCATGCATTTCGTGAACACATCCTATTCGACGTATTTCAATCGCACGCATAAAAGAGTCGGCCATCTCTTTCAAGGCAGATTCAAGTCCATTCTCATCGAGGCATGTTCCTATGCCCGTGAGCTTTCCCGATACATCCATCTCAATCCGGTCCGCGCCGAGATCGTAAGGATTCCCGAAGAATTTCCATGGTCCAGCTACAGAGAATTTCTTGCTGATCGGAAACCCGCGAAGTGGCTACGGACGGACTTCGTATTTCGCCTCTTCTCGGAGAACGAGGATCATGCGCGAACCCAATATAAAGACTATGTCTATCAAGGCATTCATCAGCCGTGCGTCAATCCCCTTGAAGGCCGAGAACACCCGGCAATCCTTGGAAACGAAGAATTCATTGAGCAAATAAAAAAAAGGTTTCTTCGCAAACTTACCTCAAACAGAGAACTCCCGGCAATAAAAAGGATCATCCCATCCCCCCGCCTTGCCGACATTCATTCGATCACAGAATCGATCCTGGGAGAAGAATCAAAGCGATCTCGCAAGATTTCGGTATACTTGGCTCGAAAAAATACCGAAAGATCTTTTAAAGAGATCGGAGAATTTTGGGACCTAAACGAATCGGCGGCGTGTCAAATATTCCGAAGGATGCAGGAAGAAATCGCCAATGATCCTAGACTTCGCGACATCGTCAAGGGGATCGAACAGCGGATCCTTTTGTCAGATGTGTAGGTTTGACCCCGTCTTTATTCGACCGTGACGGATTTGGCCAGGTTGCGGGGCTGGTCCACGTCGGCGCCGCGCTTGGCGGCGATGAAATAGGCGAACAACTGGAGGGGGACGACCGTCAGGAACGGAGCGAGGAGCGGGTGCGTCGCCGGGACGGGGAGAATCTTGTCCACATGCTTCCCGATCTCGGCGTCTTTCTCGTCGGCGACCGCCAAGATGTAGCCCGACCGGGCTTTGATCTCGGCGAGGTTGCTCAGCATTTTGTCGTAAACCCGGTCCCGGGGTACGATCGCCATCGTCGGCATTTTCTCGTCGATGAGAGCGATCGGGCCGTGTTTCATCTCCCCGCCCGCATAGGCCTCGGCATGGATGTAAGAGATCTCCTTCAGCTTAAGCGCCCCTTCGAGGGCGACGGGAAAATTGACCCAGCGGCCGAGGTAAAGGAAATGAGAGAACGGGACGAACTGCCGGGCCAGGTCCTCGATCGCCTTGGCCCGGGAGAGAACATCCTCGATCTTGTGGGGCAGGCGCTGGAGTTCCTCAAGAATCTCCAGGGCCGTTTCCCGTTTCAGCCCGCCATTGGTCTGACCGAGATAAAGGGCCAGGAGGGCCAGGGCGGTCATCTGAGCCGTGAACGTCTTCGTCGCCGCGACGCCGATCTCCGGCCCGGCGTGGGTGTAGAGGACGCCGTGGGCCTCCCGGGCGACCGAGGAGCTGACGGCGTTCGTGATCGCCAGGACGGCCGCGCACCGGTCCTTGGAGGCCCGCAGGGCGGCCAGGGTGTCGGCCGTTTCGCCCGATTGAGAGATCACGACGACAAGGGTGTCGCGGTCCAGGATGAAATCGCGATAACGGTATTCGGAAGCGTATTCGACGTCGGTCGGCAGGCCGGCGAGCGACTCGATGAAATATTTCCCCGCCAATCCGGCATGATAAGAAGTCCCGCAGGCGATGACGACCACCTTCCGGACCGACCGCAGCACCTCGGGATCGATCCCGATTTCTTCAAGGAGGATTTCGCCCGCATCCAGCGAAACGCGGCCCATGATCGTGTCGCGGATGACTTCGGGCTGTTCGAAGATCTCTTTGAGCATGAAATGCTTGAAGCCCCGCTTTTCGATCATCAGGGGATTCCATTGGACTTCGTCGATTTTCTTTTCGATCGGATTCCCCGCGAAGTCGGTGAATCGCGCTCCGGCCGGGTCGATCACGACCATCTCGCCGTCCTCCATGAAGGCGATCTTCCGGGTGTGGACGAGGACGGGGTTGATGTCGGAGGAGAGGATCGTCTCCCCGTCGCCGATCCCGATGACGGCCGGCGGCCCGAGCTTGGCCGCGACGATCTTGCCCGGATCGCGGGCCGAGATCGCGGCCACGGCGAAGGCCCCCTCGAGCTCGGGCAAGGCTTTGCGCACCGCGGCCTCGAGGTTCCCGCGGAAGTGCTTTTCGATGAGGTGGGCGATGATCTCGGTGTCGGTCTCGGTGCGGAAGACATGGCCTTCGGCGCGGAGCCGCTGTTTGAGGGCCAAGTAGTTTTCGATGATGCCGTTATGGACGATGACGAGCTCGCCCGTGCAATCGATATGAGGATGGGCGTTCTCCTCGCTCGGGCGGCCGTGGGTGGCCCAGCGGGTATGGCCCAGGCCATAACTTCCATCGATGGGGGCGTTCTTAAGCGATGCCTCGAGGACGCTGATCTTGCCTTTCACCCGGCGGATCTGGATCCGCCCGCCGTCCACGACCGCGACGCCGGCCGAATCATAGCCGCGATACTCGAGTTTCTTCAGTCCCTCGATCAGGACCGGGATGATGTCTTTCGGCCCGATGTAGCCGATGATTCCGCACATGTGTCCCCCTGAATGCGTCTTCCGTTCAACCCTTCCGAAGTTTTTCCCGGCGGGATTTCGCCCAGCCGGGCTTTTCGAACTGACGGGCCCGGGCGACCGCCAGGGCGTCGGGCCCGACGTCCTTCGTGATCGTCGAGCCGGCGGCGACGTAGGCCCCCCGTCCGACCTTGACCGGGGCGACCAGCTCTGTTCCCGAGCCGATGAAGGCCCCCGCTTCGATGACCGTCCGGTTCTTGCGGACGCCGTCATAATTGCAGGTGATCGTCCCGGCGCCGACGTTGACGTCCGGGCCGACCTCGCTGTCGCCGAGATAGGTGAGATGCATGGCTTTCGAACCGGGTCCGAAATCGGTGTTCTTCATTTCCACGAAATTCCCGACCCGGGCGCCCGGGCGAAGGCGCGTCTTCGGCCTCAGCCGGGCGAACGGTCCGACGTGGACGCCGTCCTCGACCGTCGCCTCCTCGACCACGCTCAAGCTCAGAATCCGGACGTCGTTCCCAAGCCGGGCGCTCAGGAGATGGGCGCCGGGATAGATCCGGCAACGCCGGCCGATCGTCGTCGGGCCCTCGATGACGACCGAAGGGTAGACGACCGTGTCCCGGCCGATAACGGCCGCCAGGTCGATCCACGTCGAGGCCGGGTTCAGGATCGTGACCCCGCCTCCGGCCAGACTCTCGAATTTCCGCCCCCGCAAAAGCTCGACCACCCGGGCGAAATCGGCCCGGGTATCGACCTGAACGATATCTTCCGGCTGGGGGGTGGGGAAAATATCGACGGAACGCCCGGCGGCGGACAGGATTCGAACAGCTTCCCCGAGATTCTGCTCTCCCGCCTCGCTCCGGCCCGCGATCCGGGGAAGGGCCCAGAGCAGGTCCTTGGTCCTGAAGACGGCGATACCCGTGTAGATATCCTTCATCGCTTTAATTCGCGGCGGGACGTTCCGATCCTCGACGACATCGAGAAGGCCGTCATCGCGGCGCACCAGGCGGTCAAATCCCCCCGGATCTTCGAGCGAGGCGCTCAGAACGGTCAGGGAGCTCCCCGTCCGCCGATGCCGGGCGACCAAAGCTTTGAGCGCCGCCGGCCGGAGGAGAGGCAGGTCGGCCGGGACGACCAGAACATCCTCCCCCGCTTCGTCCTCGATCTTTTTCTTGGCCGCGAGGACGGCATGGGCGGTGCCCTTGGGCGATTCCTGCTCGGCCGGCCGGGCCCCGACGGCGGCCGCTTCGGCCAAGACTCTCTCCTTGTCCGGCCCGGCGACGACCAGAATCCCGTCGGGCTTCGCCCCCAAGACGGCGTCCAAAACCAGCCGGAGCATGGAAGTCCCGAGGAGAGGATGGAGGACCTTCGGGGTCTCGGACCTGAAACGGGACGATTTCCCCGCCGCCGGGACCAAGGCGATCAGCCGGCTGGTCATGGGACCCGGGTGATGAGCCTGAACCTCTTGTCATCCCAGAGAGGCTCAAAATCGGCCTCATTCTGGGCCAAGATTCGGTAGGACTTGTCGAGTTGGATAGCCTTCCGCAGGGATTCGAGGCCGGCGTCGGTTCGCCCCATTACGCAGTAAAGGCCGGCTAGAAGAAAATGGATCCGGGCGTCCTCAGGACCGAGCTTCAGGGCTTTGTCGAGCAGCTGCTCGGCTTCCGCGCGTTCTCCGGAATTCATTTTGAAGACCGCGTAATAGAAAAAATCGCCGGCCGTCTTCAAAGTCACGGCGGCCTTGGACTCCTTGAGTTTCTCCAGGCTGATCGCGAGATAAGTTTTCGCCCGGTCGACCATCTCCCGCTCGGCCGGAAACTTCTCGACGAAAACCCGAAGCGTCTCGGCCGACTTGTCGAACTTGCCCTTGCGGAACTCCTTGACCGCCTCGGTGTAAGCCGTCATCGCTTTCTGGTATTCGTCTTTCTTGGTTTTCTCGTCCTTCATGAAGAGCTCCCAAATCTAAGATGCGCCGTATTTTACTCGAATTCCGCGGCCCCGTCAAAGAGGAGGGCTTGGAGTGGAAGGCTCGCTCCCTGCGCAGAATGACCACAATCGAATCTGCTCCGGAGAACGGCCTCCGACATTCCCGGAAACGCTTACGTGATTCTGGGCTCCCCCTTGTTCAAGGGGGAGTAGAGGGGGTGAGTCTCAATAAGAGCGAAGTCCGAAAAGCGTTTCCGATTCTCGGCGCCTCGGTCTCTTGGATAAACGACCTTTCACCATGTCCCTCGTTGGGCGTTGTCGGTCTTCTACCCCCCGGCGTCCGAGAATCCGGGAACCTCGAAGAGCGTCTGCGGGGCGGCAAACCCTCATCACGTTCCGGCCGTCCCCGGTCGCGTGCCGGCGAGCAACGAAAGAAGAAGCGAAATTACAATCTGCATGACGGTCGGGGGGCTCGGGTTGGAGACTCGCCCCATCATAGACAAACGAGAATCCGGTGTAGTCTAAGTCGGCGCTTTGTCCTCGCCCCGTCTCAAGAAGAAAATTTTCGGAAAGGGCTGCGGAAATCGTGCAAAATACAAGAAAAAAGGGTTCAGCAAACCGTGACCGTCAGGCCGCGCTCGTCGATTTCGAAGCCGAAGAAGCGGGCCCGCGGATTCAACGGGCTCTGGGTGAGGGACCGACGGACCGCGGCCGCGTCCCGCTCCGACCGGCAGACCATGAGCAGAAATCCGCCGCCGCCCGCGCCCAGGAGTTTGGCCCCCCAGATGTGCTTCCGGATCCGGCGGAGGATGCCCTCGATTTCCGGCGTCGTGGAGTCCGGGTCGATTTGCTTATTGAGGTTCCAAGCGACGTCGATCAATTCGCCGAACCGGCGGAAATCCTTGCGCGACATGGCGTCGACCATGCGCGGTGGATAAGCCCGGAGGCGGCGGAGCGTGTCCATCGTCGCCTTGTCACGGTCGAGATAATGCCCGACGACCGAGCGGAGGATGTTCTTGGCGAGGCGGCGGATCCCCGTGTAATACAGGAGTGTCGCCGCGCCGTTCCGCCGCGGATCCAGGACGTCGGCCGGGACATAATAAACGAGCGGGTCCGGGACGAGACCGGGCTCGGTCGTGATCATTTTGACGCCGGGGAGGACGCCGCCGATCTGGTCCTGCCACCCGCCGCCCGTGGTCAGTTCCTGCTCGAGCTGGAGGACTTTGTAAAAAAGCTCGTCCGAGGTCAAAGCCCGTCCGACCATCCGGGATATGACGCCCATGAGGACGGCGCCCATGATGCTCGACGTGCCGAGCCCGCTTCCGCTCGGGATCGCGGCCAGGGTCGTAAGCTCGATGCCGCCGCCGAAACGCCGGAGCATGTCCCGGAGGGTCCGGACCCCCGCGGGCCAGCGGGCGTGGGTCGGCGAGAATCCCGAGAGCGCCAGGGCGGCCTTGGCCAGGCCGAACCGGCTCGCCGGGTCCTTGTAATCCAGGAGCTCGGCGAGCTCCCGGATCCGGATCCCCACGCCGTGATCGATCGACCCGATCCGGATGTCGAGCGCCTCGGTGACGCGGGCGTAGGCATGGATCGGAGGCTGGCCGTTGAGGGTGACGGCGGCGTTGATCACACAACCGCCGCGTTCGAGGGCGTAGGGCGGCGTGTCGGTCCAGCCGCCGCCGAGATCGAGACGGGCGGAAGCGCGGCCCCAGATGATCTCGTCCGAGCGCAGGGAATTCTCGGGATAGGCGGGCCGGCGCCGCTCGCCGAAGACGATTGTCCGGCCGATCGTATCGAAGGCGGTAGCCTGAAGGGCCCGGGCCCAGGCCGCCGGCGTGACGCCGAGGCCGAGCCCCATCCTCTCGATCTGGGCGCGTTCTTCGGCTTCGAGCGCGTCGCCGACTCGATCGCGAAAGACGAGCCAGGCGCCCTTTCGGAAAGGCCGGCCGGCGAGAAAGGCGGTGCCGAGGGTGTGGAGAATCCGGGCAAGGTCGAGTTGCTGGACGCCGCGGGATGTCCGCGCCTCGGCGCAGATCGACTTGAGGAATTTCGCCAGCCAATCGCCGATGGCCGCCCGGTCCGCTCCACCCCATAAGGCGATGAGCTCGGCGGCCGAAAAATCGGGCTCGTTCTTGAAGTGCTGGACAGAGGGAAGCATTTATTTGCCCCGGAGCGCCTTCACCTGGGCCTTGATCCAGGGATAGGTCCGGGCGATCCCGTTCCGGAGCGAAAACTGCGACGTCCAACCGATCGAGGCGATGCGGTCGTTCGTGAAATTGCGGGCTTTGACGCCGACAGGTCCTGAAACGTGCTTGAAATGGACCGTCTTGCCGGCCACGGCGGCGATCGTCCGGGCGAGCTCGTCCACCGAGACATACTCGCGGCGGCCGATGTTGACGCCGTTCTCGAGTCCGGAATGCATCAGCTGGACGATGCCCTCGACCATGTCGTCGATAAAGGTATAAGCCCGCATGGCCGAGCCGTCGCCCCAGACTTCGATCGTGCCTCCGCCTTCGGCCTCGGCCTCGGCGATCTTGCGGCAGAGGGCGGCGGGGGCTTTCTCCCGGCCTCCCCGCCAGGTGCCCTCGGGGCCATAGCAGTTCTGGAAGCGGGCGATCCGGACGATCATCCCGAAGCGCCGGCCGTAGGCCATGGCGGTGCGTTCCGCGTAAAGCTTCTCCCAGCCGTATTCGTTATCGGGGAGGGCGGGATAGGCGTCGCCCTCGGTGAGCTCGGGCTCGTCGGCCCGCATGTCCCGATAAACGCATGCGGACGAAGAGAAGAAATAACGCTTGACGCCCTGGACGGCGGCGCTGTGGCTCATCTGGATATTGATCAGGCCGCTGTTGCGCATGATCTCGCACTCGGCGGAGTGGATGAATCCCATCCCCCCCATGTCGGCGGCCAGTTGATAGACCTCGTCGAAAGCGGCCCCGCCGGGGAGATCGACGGCGGTATGGCAATTCCGCTCCTCGCGGAGGTCGAGAATCGGGTATTCATCGGCTGCGGTGGGCGAGAATTCGGGATATTTGAGGTCGACGCCGCGGACCCAATACCCGTCATTTTTCAGGCGCTTGACGAGATGGCTGCCGATGAACCCGCCGGCGCCGCACACCAGGGCTTTTTTCATGGTCGATGCTCCTTCGGGGAATCATCATACCAAAAATATCGGGGGACGCGATACCTAGGAGACATCGAAATGTAGCATTAGGTCGTCTAATTTCATATCTTGTTGTTTCTCTCTCTGGAGAAAAAA
>Ga0315288_10007159_pt1 | contig 14145 bp, 9 predicted proteins | sample YL17G11_20_MG_FD_203454 | JGI IMG/M metagenome (GOLD analysis project Ga0315288, IMG submission 203454) | Sediment microbial communities from Yellowstone Lake, YNP, Wyoming, USA - YL17G11_20 | ecosystem: Environmental > Aquatic > Freshwater > Lake > Sediment | place: USA: Wyoming | collected... | reverse complement strand
CCCGGGAGAGCGATGCCCGCTATTACGACGATAATCAGTACAATCAGTTCCATGCTTGCTACCAGGGAGCCCTCTGCACGACTATCACGGTTGCGCGATGCCTCTTCACTTCCTTGACGAGCAGGGTTACAGCGCCGCAGGCGACCTTGTCCCCCGCCTTCGGGAAGTCGCCAAGCCGCGCGGTCACGTAGCCGCCGATCGTGTCAGCCTGCTCCGCCTCGAGCGCGGTGGAGAATTTCTCGTTGAAGTCCCGCAGCGACAGGCCTCCAGGCGTTTCCGTCTCAAGCCTTCCCACCGGGCGGATGTGGCGCTTGCGCAGGTCGAACTCGTCCTCGATTTCGCCGACTATTTCCTCGAGTATGTCCTCAAGGGTGACTATGCCCTCCATGCCGCCGTATTCGTTGACGACCACGGCGAATTTCTGCTGCTTCTTCTGGAAATCGATGAGCATGCTTTCCACGCTCTTGTTCTCCGGCACGACCATGACCGGGCGGATTAGTTCCGCCGGCTCTTTCGCGGAAGAAGAGAAGACATCCTTGGCGTTGATGATGCCCATGATGTCGTCCTTGTAACGTCCGAAGACGGGGATGTTCTTCACCTTCTTGTCGGCGATGAGCGCGATGAGGCTGTCCATGCTGTCGGTCTTCCTGAAGGCGATGACGTCAACGCGGGGGACCATCACCTCGCGGACCTTGATGTCGCGGAAGTCCATGATTTCGCTGACGAGGCGGCTGACGCGCTTGCCGAACTCTCCGCCGCGCGCGCCGGAGGAGAGGATTTGCTTGAGTTCCCTCGCCGAAAGGACGGCCAGCTGCGCGGCCGCGACGGGTGCGCGCCTGCCGGTAACGTGGTTGAAGAGCCACGCGGCGCGCAGCACAAGCCCGTGCATGAAGAAGAATGGAACGGCGGTCATCTTCGCCACGGCCGTTGGAATTTTCACGGCAACGGTCTTCGGGGCGACCTCGCCGAACATTATGAGCGCGAAGAGCGCGGCGATGTTCGCCAGGATGACGTACGGGCCGGCCGCCTGGCGGCGCAGGTGCTGGGCGAAAAGGAACGCCATGCTGGCGAACATGACGCTGGATATCATGTTTCCCAGCAGAACCGTGGCCAGGAGGCTGCGGGGACGGCTTGCGATGCGGTAGATGAGGTTTGAGACGAGCGATTTGCTTTCGCGGCAGGCGGCCACCTGCCTGCGCGTGAGCGAGAAGAAGGCGGTCTCCGTCGCGCCGAAGAACGCGGAGAACGCTAGCAGTACCGCCATCTCGACGAGTTGTATCAGGGTGTTTTGCTCCATCTCATCCTACGCCTATCAGTTCCACCATGTCCGCGAAGCGCTCCCTCATCGCGTCCAGCATCCGCGCGTAAGTTGCCGCGTCCACCGGCGCAATCCCGCCGCCGACGTTCAGCGCGCGCTTCTGCGCGATTGCGAACGCGTCCTGCCGCGCGGTCCGGAGCAGCGCGTAGTCGTCCACGAGGTTCGCGATTTTCAGTTCCGGCGCTCCGTGCTGGCGCGTGCCGAAGAATTCGCCCGGCCCGCGCAGGCGCAAATCCTCCTCGGCGATTTTGAAACCATCGGAGGTCCGCGCGATTATCTTGAGCCGCTCCTCCCCTTCCGGCGTGCGCGGATTGCCGAAGAGCAGGCAGTGCGATTCCTCCGCGCCGCGGCCGATGCGCCCGCGCAACTGGTGCAGTTGCGACAGGCCGAACCGCTCCGCGTGCTCTATCACCATGACGGTCGCGTTGGGCACGTCGATGCCGACTTCGATGACGACCGTGGAGACGAGTATCTTTATCGCGCCGCCGCGGAAGGCGCGCATCACCGCGTCCTTCTCATCGCCGGACATACGCCCGTGAATGAGACCCACCCGGAATTCCGGGAACACCTTCTCCCCCAGCGTTTTCGCCATCTCCGTGGCGGCCTTGAGGCGCTTGGTCATTTCGTCCTGCGATTCCTCGACGAGCGGATAGACGAAGTACGCCTGCCTGCCCTTGCGGATTTCCTCGCGGATGAAATCATGCGCCGCCTGCATTTTTTCGCGCGGCACCCACCATGTTTTCACCTTCTTGCGCCCGGGCGGCATCGCGTCGATTATGGAAACGTCGAGGTCGCCGAAGACCGTGATGGCAAGCGTCCGCGGGATTGGCGTGGCCGTCATGATGAGGACGTCGGGGTTGAGGCCTTTCTTAATCAGCAAGCCGCGCTGCATGACGCCGAACTTGTGCTGCTCGTCCACGACTATCAGGCCGAGGCGCGCGAAGTTCACGTCCTTCTCGATGATGGCGTGCGTGCCGATGACGATGTCCGCCTGGCCCGCGGCGATTGCGGCGAGGTTCGCCGCGCGCGCCTTCTTCGACGCGCCGCCGATAAGCGGCAGGATGCGGACGCGGCTGTTCTTTAGATAGCGCGATATGGTCAGGTAGTGCTGCTGGGCGAGGATTTCCGTGGGGGCCATGAGCGCGGCCTGGCACTTGTCGGCGACGTAGGCGAGCATGGCGTAAATCGCCACGACCGTCTTGCCGGAGCCGACGTCGCCCTGGAGCAGGCGGTTCATGGGCTTGGCGTTCTCGATGTCGCGCCTGATTTCCCCGATGACCTTGTTTTGCGCGGCGGTGAGTTCAAAGGGAAAGAGACGGCGGATGTGCTCGTCGATTTTCGGTGTAACAACGACGCGTTCCGTCTTGTCCTCTTTCCTGATGGCGTTGTGGCGGAGGGCCATCGCGAGTTCCATGAGGAACAACTCGTCGTACGCGAGGCGTTTTCGCGCGGCCTTCGCCTCGGCCATGGTGGCGGGGAAATGCACTTTCCGCAACGCCTCGCCGAGCGGCGCCAGTTGGCGCGCGCGGGGGAGTTCCGGCGGGAGAAAGTCGCTCACCTGGCCTTCCACAAGGTCAACGACCTCGCGCATTATTTTCCGGAAATTTTTCTGCCACAGCCCTTCCGTGGCCGGATAGACTGGCATTATGGGGACGCTCGCGCCAGTCCCGCCGAACGATTCGGCCTCGCTCGCGTCGAGCACCTCGAATTCCGGCGCGACCATCTGGCGCATGTCGTAGGTCTTGACCGTGCCCGACATGATGACCGTGTCGCCTTCCTTCATCGCCTTCTCCATGTAAGGCGCGTTGAACCAGACGGCCGCGATTGCGCCGGTCTCGTCGGTGAGGACGAACTTCGTTATCGTTTTCCAGCCGCGCGTGCGGCTGGTTTCCGCCTCGATGACTTTTCCGCGGACGGTGCAGAATTCGTTTTCGCGGACCTGGTTCATGGGGACAATCTGCGAGCAGTCAAGGTAGCGGCGCGGGAGGTGGTAGAGCAGGTCGCCCACGGTGTTGATTCCGAGACGCTGTAGGAGCAGCGCCTTGCGCGGGCCGACTCCCTTCACGTATTGCGCGGAGCGCTGCATGATGTCTTCGGGCGCGCGCGCGCGGCGGCTCGCGGGACTGTTCCGGGAGGATTGCGGCATTTGCCGCCGGGGAGTCATGTCTGTGGCATCGCTCACTTTTTGTCTTCGCGGGATTGCGCGGGCTTTGGGGTTTCGAATTCTTCGAGCAGCGCGTTGAGTTTTTCGAGGACCTTATCCGGGTCGATGCCCTTGGAGCGCGCGCCTTCCTCGATGGTTTCCACCTCGGCCACGGCGCAGTCCGTGCACGGTAGGCCGAAGGACTTGAGCACATCGGCGGCGCGTTCGTGAAGCCCGAGCGCATCGAATATGAGCATGTCCGGTGTGAACTTTTTCATCGCGGCTTTTCTAACACACCCCGCCGGCGCTGTCAAGGCTTGAGGCGCATGTAGCCCGACCGCCCTCGGTCGGGGAATGAACCACGCCGTGGTAACAATCACAGCCGGGGGCGGCTGTGCTACACGCATGAAGCGTTAGGCTTGAGTAAACGAGGGTAGTTGCAGTAATTTGCCTCAAGCCTCAGGTTTCACTTTCTCAAGCCTCTTCGACATATCTGCTTGACATTATGCGCGGAGAAACCTATATTAGCGCCGAGGAGTTGAGATATTATCCCCCCTATTTAGTCCTGCAGCATTCCCGCTTTGATTTCGTGCGCACGCGGTGCGCCAAGAAATATGAATTCACAACACCACTAACCATTTTTGGAGGGGAAGCCATGGGTACAATACTTGGATGCTTTTTCTCGCTTTTGTGTTTCGCCATTGCCCTCGCTATATACGGTTACTATTCGCTGGCGGTGATGACGATAGCGAAAAAGAAGGGCTTTCCGAACGCGTGGCTTGCGTTTGTTCCAATCGCGAACTTCTGGCTCATGGTTCAGATCGCCAAGAAACCAACTTATTGGGTAATCCTATGCTTCTTCTGCATTCCGCTCATTTTGATTTGGATGGATTTGGCGGAAATAATGGGACGGCCCAGGAACTGGGGCATCCTTGCAATAGTGGTGGTCGGAGCAGGGATGATCGCCTGGGGCACCTGGAAGCCCGACTTGTCGGTAATCCGCGGTGTGCATCCCACCCCGCCGACCCCGCCGCCGGCAAGATAAACTCCACGGCAACCATTAAGGGACGGACGCCTGTCCGTCCCTTCTTTTTTGAGGCAGAACGCCGGACGACCTCTTCGGGAAAATTTCCGTCAAACCCGGCGCGGAGGAAGCCGTATCAGGATTTGGAAATCGGGCGGAATTCTTTGACCGGGGCCGCCTTTTCTGGTATAAATTCATGTTTCCGCGGGCAGTGCGGAGGCAGTGTAAGTGTGGAGGAGCGCTTTTCCGCAAGAACGGAAAAGCGCAGAGCAGTTGAGCAGGTGACGAGAGAACAGGTGGAAAGAAAGCGGAATTCCGCACCTCAGATAAAATTTCAGGAGCGATTCAATGTCTAATGCCGGTGTTACCGACAGCGCGCCCATGAGCGACATGGACGCCGTAAAGCACACTCAGGAAAGTTACAACAAACTGAAGGCGGAACTCGCCAAGAAGATCGTCGGCCAGGAGGCGGTCATCGAGCAGTTGCTCATCTGCATTTTCTCCGGCGGCCACTGCCTGCTGGAAGGCGTGCCGGGGCTGGCGAAGACGCTGATGATAAGCAGTTTGGCGGAGGTGCTCTCCCTGAAGTTCAACCGCATCCAGTTCACGCCGGACCTCATGCCTTCGGACATCATCGGCACGGAGGTAATCAGCGAGGACAAGGCCACGCACGAGCGGAAGTTCAAGTTCCTCCAGGGGCCGATATTCGCGAACGTGATACTGGCCGACGAAATCAACCGCACGCCGCCCAAGACTCAGGCGGCGCTGATGGAGGCGATGGAGGAAAGGCAGATTTCGGCGGGCGGCAAGCGTTTTCCGGTGCCGAAGCCGTTCTTCGTGCTGGCGACGCAGAACCCGATTGAGCAGGAAGGCACGTATCCCCTTCCCGCGGGACAGTTGGACCGATTCATGTTCAAGGTTTTCGTGGACTATCCCAGCCGGAAGGAGGAGGAGGAGATTGTGTGGGTGACGACCTCGCCCTACATTTCGCAGTTGGTGAAACTTTTCGCGCATGATGAAATCCTGCTTCTGCAGAACATCGTGCGGCGGGTGAGGATTTCCGACGACGTTATGAAATACGCGATGGATGTCGTGAGGCACACGCGCATCCGGACGGACCAGGCGCACTCGTTCGCGCAGGAAAACCTGTCGTGGGGCGCGGGGCCGCGGGCTGTGCAGGCGCTCATCCTCGGCGGCAAGGCCCGCGCAATCCTGTACGGCAGGTACGACGTGCTGGCGGAGGACATCCGCTCCAACGTCTATCCCGTCATGCGCCACAGGCTGATATGCAACTTCCAGGCGGAATCCGAAGGGATATCGACGGACCTCGTAATCGGGGAAGTCGTGAAGGACGTGCCCTCGCCCGACGGCTGGCACCAGCAGTTCCTGAACAAGCAGAAGGAACGCAAGGGCTTCCTTGCGAGGCTGCTAGGCAAATAAGCGGCGGCTCCAGGATAAATCACGGGGCGGCGGAATCATCCGCCGCCCTGATTTTTCGTCGGACAAGTCAGACAGGTCGGACCGGTCTGACCGACCATCCAAATTCTGCTTGACTTTGCGGGGCAAATCGGGAATATGTATCCCTCTTACGTTTTGGCCGCCCTAATGAAGGGGCGGGGCGTATGAGTCTGGGAAACTTTTTTGTAGGAGAAAGTGCCATGTCCGCCGAAGCCGTCAATCGCGCAAAGGAGCATTTCGGAAAATTGATCGAGGATCAGTTGGCCCGCGTCAATAAGATGAAAACCGCTCCCGACTGGACGGATTATTCAAAACTCAAGACCATCAAAATCGGCCTCGCCGGGGGCGACGGCATTGGGCCGATTATCTGCGATCAGACGCGCAGAGTCGTTGAGTACCTGCTGAAAGACGAAGTGAAACAGGGAAAGATTGAGTTCGTGAACATTACAGGGCTGACCATCGAGAACCGCTACGAGCAGATGAAGGCGGTCCCGGAAGACGTGCTGGAGCAGATAAAGAAGTGCCACGTCTTCCTGAAAGGCCCCACTGAAACTCCGAAGAGCGGCGACCCGCGCGGAGAGTTGGAGAGCGCAAACGTGTCGCTCAGGCGCTCGCTGGATCTGTTCGCAAACGTCAGGCCGGTCAAGGTCCCGGAGATGAACATCGACTGGACGTTCTTCCGCGAGAACACGGAGGGCGAATACGTCCTGGGCAGCAAAGGGATCAACGTAACCGAGGACCTCGCCGTTGACTTCAAGGTCACCACCACGCAAGGCTCGGAGCGCATCATCCGCGCCGCGTTCGAATACGCGAAGAAGAAAGGCGTGAACACCGTAACAGTCGTCACGAAGGCCAACGTCGTGAAGACCACCGACGGCAAGTTCTCCGCCATCGCGCAGAAGATGCAAAAGGAGTATCCGGGCATCAAGGCCGACGAGTGGTACATCGACATCATGGCGGCCAAATTGATTGACCCGGCGCGACGCAGCGATTTCAAGGTGTTTGTGCTTCCCAACCTTTACGGCGACATCATCACGGACGAAGCCGCGCAGATTCAGGGCGGAGTGGGCACGGCGGGTTCGGCGAACATTGGCCGCCAGTACGCGATGTTCGAGGCCATCCACGGCAGCGGCACGCGAATGGTGGAGGAAGGCAGGGCGCAGTACGCCGACCCTTGCAGCATGATAAAGGCCGCGGTCCTGATGATGGAGCACGTCGGCTTCCCGAAGCGCGCAAAGGCGCTCGACATGGCGCTGGACTTGTGCACGGCGGAAAAGAAACTCGTCTGCACCGGCCATAAGAGCGGCGCAACCGCTGAGCAGTTCACGAATTACCTCGTCGAGACGATTACCGACCCCCAACTCGAGGCGCGCTGGAAGGCCCTGAGCAAGGCCTGATTTCTTGCGGCATTACAAAGAGCCGGCCCGCAAAACGGGCCGGCTTTTTTTAGACGCGCGGCGCAAAATACCGCAAGCATTCAGCCGTCCGGCACGTTTAATTATATAGACTTGCGGCTCAAAAACGTGTATAATAGTGAAAGGCGAGAAGTTCCCACCACATGGCCGAGGAGCACCGATGTCCGACATTTCGGAACAAGCACTGACTGAACAGCCTTCTGCTGTAAAGCATATACCAGAGCCGGGCCGCGACAAGATAATATCAAGCGTTGCCGCGGTAGTCGCATCCTTGGCAATCCACGCCGTTCTAATCTTCGGCGGATACCTGATATACAACACCTGGGTTACGCCGTTCAGTCAGAAGCCCCCGACATTGTTTTCCGCACAGACTGAAGCGCCGCTTCCTCCCATTGCCGAGCCTGAAAGGCAAGACCTTGTGCAACAGGAGAACGCCGCTGAATCCAATACCGCCGCGGTTGACGTTGCGGCAATGGATTCTCCGCCTTCCGGGATAGGCGCAATGGCATTGCCCCAGATAGGCGAGAGCCTGCCTGAGATTCCCGCTTACCGGCCCGGCTTCGGCTCGGAGAGCACGGACAATCTGTTCGGCAGGCCGGAGGACCTTGGCGGGCCGGTAATGACCGAGGGCTTCGGCAGCAGCCGCGCCGGCGGCGGAGGCGGCGAGGTGCTGGGCGGCACGGGCACCGTCGCGGGAGTGGGCCAGTTGTTCAGCGCTCGCCTGCAGGAAGGTTTTCAGGACAAGGACATTCTGCTCGTCTGGCTGATGGACGCCTCGGCAAGCCTGCACGACAAGATCGAAATGCTCAAGGGCCGCGTGCAGCCGCTCTTTGACACGCTCAACAAGGAAAACCCGAAGAAACTCGACATGACCGTGGTGAGTTTTGATGTTTCGCCTAAACTCGAACTGGCCGCTCCCACGTCCGACCCCACGGCAGTTGCGCTCGCCATGGACACGATAAAGGAAAGAACCTTCAACAAGTTCAAGAAGAAAGCACTGGAAAAAATCGCAAAACCCGACACGCCGGGCGCAAAGACGCCGCTGAACACGATGCTGGCGCTGCGCTTCGTATCCGACCCCGCCAACCTTAACGTGAAGAGCGGCGAAGAGCGGCAAATCGTAATAGTGCTCCTGACAGACGAAAAGCCCACCGACGCAAGCGCATGGTCGCAGACATTCGACGCGCTAAAGAAAAGAAAGATACCGCTCTACGTCTTCGGCCCGACGACCCGCATGGAATCCGACACCAAGTCCGAACTTCTCCTCGTGCGCGATCCGAGCATCCAGCCTACTCAGGTGGCCTTGGTGAGCGGAACGGGAGAACTCGGCAGCGCCGAGCCGGTCCGCGAGCCTGTTTGCAGGAACTGGGGCATGGGGATGTTCGGGGTGAACATCGGGGAGCCGACAAGCGCCGGGCCTTTTGAACTGAGCATGCTTGTCAAACTGACGGGCGGGAAATACTACTTCGTTGACGACCTCGGCGTCGTGGACCCCGCGGCCGCCGGGCAACTGCCCCCCAACGCGCAGGCGGCGGCGCAGGGCATCCTGAACGAGCGCCAGTATTACAGCGCCGGGAGATTCCCCCTCGCCACCATGGCCCCATACATGCCCCTATACGACCCCGACGAAATCAACGCGTTCCTGAGATCTTTCGGAACGCGCTTCCTCAGTCTCGTAACGGAATATGAGAAGGTGCCCAAACCGCCTGCGTCCTTTGCATCCACGGAGGAACTGCGGAAAGGACTGCGCGCCGCCGTCGACAACATCAGCGCGATAAACAGCACAATCAAGCAGGTCGAATCCCTCAAGGCCGGACCGGAAGTCCCCCTGCGCTGGGTGGCGCACAGGGACCTCTTCCTCGCTCAACTTTACTACGCGCGCTACACGCTCAACGAATACGTCAAGGCGCTTTCAGAGTTCGCCAACACCGAATTCTCCGCCAAGCCCGACGCCGAAGGATTCGTCCACTCCTACGCGCTCAGCCCGGCGCCGGTAACCGCGCCCACCGCCATGGTCGACCCGGTCAACAGCGTCGATTTCTTCACGTGGAACCCCGTTGAAACCGTCATCAAGAGCGACCAGGAACTGAAGGACTTCGTGAAGGCAAACGCGGCGCTGGGCGATAATCAGCAACTCCCGCAGGTGAACTTCGGCGCGCAGATGCTCATCATTGTCAGCCTGGGAAAAGTTTTCTCGCCGAACGCGCGAATCGAAATACTCGCCGTCACGCAGACCAAGGACGCGCTTGAAGTAGTCGTGGACAAAAAGTCCCCGCAGGCGAACACGGACGAAAACACTCCGTATTTCCCGAACCAGGTGGTTGTCGTGCCGGCTTCTCCGCTGCCGCCGAAGTTCATGACTTACGAAAAATGGAGCGACGAGCGCGTGGCGGAGGAAACGGGCCTGCTCAAGGGCGGCAAGTTGTCCGCGGCATACCGCCAGGACGCAAAGGCGGTCATCAGCCGCGCCGTCAGGCTTTACAGGGGCACGCCGTGGGAGGCCGTGGCCTCGCAGATGCCGCCCCTCAATTCGGTGAAACTCGAAGAGGTCAAAACCAAGCCGCCTCAGCCGGGGGCCGGCAACGACGCCCCGGGAGTGAGCGGAGACTTCTAACCGCCGCCGGAACGAGGCCGGCGCAACGCGCTCGTAATAAGTGAATATCGTTTTCTCAGAGGGGAGCGGTCCAAGTGCCAGGGATTGCGAGGATAATTACAGGAGAAATTTTTCACACGCGCCTGACCCAGGCGACAGACGCCGCACAGCCTGTCCTGGGCGCATGGCATTGCGCCGCCAAACACGCCGTCCTCATGGCCGCCTCGCCGCAATTTTTGGGAGCGCTTCTGCTGGCCGGCGCGGCGGGCCTTATCGCAATGTACGTCATGGTGCTGCTGTCCCGCGTCAACGCGCCCAGTTCCGGATCGCGAATCGCGAAAATCACCCGCTGGCTCAAGCGCGCCCTTTCCCGCGAACGGCCCGGCGATGCAAATATCTCCGCCGCCCTCGAGCGCGAAATGGCGCGCGCCGCGCTGCGCTCCTCCCCGTGCGCCTTCCTCATGGTGGACTCGCGGGGCGCGTTGGCAAAGCACTTCAACCTCCGCGCCGTCTTCCCCAATCTCATGCTCCCCGATGGCGCCGACGCCCTCAAACTTCTGACGCAAATTTCGGAAGACGGCATCGACTTCGCCGCCGCGCACCGCCGCGCGGTCGAAGGCGGACAGTCGTCCTACACAATCCCCGCCTCGGAAAAATTCCTCGTCCGCGAAAACCAGGACAGATATTTCCGCTTCACTTTCTCCCCCGCGCCCGTGGCCGGAGCCGCCGGATGCGTCGCGAGGATTGAGGACATAAGCGAGATGAAGGACTTTGAGGTGCGCTCCGAGGAATCGCGCGGGTTCCTGCGCAACATCATCGTTCAGGCGCCGACCAGCATGTGCGTCTTCAACGCCGAGGGCACGGCAATCCTCGCCAACCAGGCCCACCTGCGCCTTTTCCGCGTAACGGACGAGCAGCACATCGGCCACTACAATATTTTCCGCGACAAGTCGTACCGCGCGGAAGGCCTGTTCCCGGAAATCCAGCGCGCCTTCCACGGGCAGGTCGTGAACGTCCCGTCGATGCATTTCAGGTTCCCGCGCGAAGGCGGCGAGGAAATAATCGAGGTGAAGGGAATCCTTTTCCCCCTTCTCAACGCGCGCGACGAGGTTACCAACGTGGTGATGATGCTGCAGGACATGACCGGGCAGCGCAAGGCCGAAAGCGCCGCGCGGTACCTTGAGGAATACAACCGCAGGATCCTGGGCAGCATGGGCGCTGGCGTACGCGTGATAGACGCCGACCTCGCTATCGAGTACGCCAACGACTACATGCGGAAAAACCTCGACCGCGCGCCCGGCAAGCCGTGCTACGACTTCCTGGAGCGCTCCGCCCCGTGCGAGCCGTGCTTTGTAAGGCAGGCGATATCAGGCGGCGGAATCATCTCAGGCGAGGTGTGCACGCCGAGCGAGCGGTGGTTCTCCTACGTCGCCTCGCCGGTCAAGAAGCCGGACGGCAAAGTCTCCGCCGTGGGCGTCATCCGCGACATCACCGAGACAAAGCGCCTTCAGCAGCAGATGATCCAGCAGGAAAAAATGAGCGCCATCGGACTGCTCGCCAGCGGCATAGCGCACGAGATAAACAACCCGCTCGGCGTAATATCGACCTTCGCGCAATTGCTCGCGGACAAGGCCGGCGACCCGCGGGAACTAAAGCAGTGCGCGGAGGTGATAAACAGGAACGTGGACAACTGCAAGCGGATTGTGCAGAGCCTGCTCAGTTTCTCGCGCGTGGAACCGGCGAAGATGGGCGCCGCGAACCTCAACGATTGCGTGCACGACGCGTTCCTCCTGACAGGCGCCGCCATCCGCAAGGCCGGCATCGAACTGGTGCAGAAACTCGACGACAGGCCGCTCGCCCTCGAAGGCGACAGGGTGCAGATGCAGCAGGTCATCGTCAACCTGATAATCAACGCCGTCCAGGCCATGCCCGGCGGCGGGACGCTGGGAGTGAGCACGGGGCGCGAACTCACGCCCTCCGGCGCGGCGATGCTGTTCATCCGCGTGGCGGACAACGGCTGCGGAATGTCGCCGGAAGTGGCGGCGCGGGCGATGGAGCCGTTCTTCTCCACGAAAAAGGCCGAGCGCGGCACCGGCCTCGGATTGTCCCTGTGCAAGAGCATCATCGAAAAACACGGCGGCAAAATCACGTTCAAGACCGAGGAAGGCAAGGGCACGATTTTCACTGTTACGCTGCCTGAACCCGCCCGGCAGCCCGCTGAAACGGTGAAAACCGCCACTTGACAAGCGCAATGCAGAAAGAACAGACAACGATTCTCCTGGCCGACGACCAGCCCGACATGCTGCTCGGGCTGAAGACCCTGCTTCAGAAGGACGGCCACAGGATTCTCGCGGCGGAGCGCGGCGACCAGGCTCTGGAACTCCTGCGCTCCAACGACGTTGACCTCATCATCTCCGACGTGCAGATGCCGGGGCTTAGCGGCATGCAGGTCCTGGACGCGGCGAAGAACGAATTCCCCGACATCCCATTCATAATCATCACCGGCTTCGCCAGCATCGAGTCCGCCATCGACGCGATCAAGAAAGGCGCGTACGACTACATCAGCAAGCCGTTCAACAACGATGTGATTTTGCTCACGGTGGCGCGGGCGCTCGAGCGCAAGCGGATGCAGAGGGAACTGGCGGAGTTGCGCGAAAAGGTCGCGGCGGAATTCCCGGAAGGCATGGTCGGCGCGAGCCACGGCATGAAGGAAATCTTCGCGCTCATCGACAAGATAAGTTCAACCAGCGCGGCGGTGCTGCTGCTGGGCGAGAGCGGAACCGGAAAGGAACTGATTGCGCGCGCCATCCACAAGCGCAGCGCGAGGGGCGACGGAAAGTTCGTGGCGATAAACACCGCAGCGCTTCCGGAAACGCTGCTCGAAAGCGAACTCTTCGGCTACATGAAAGGCGCGTTCACCGGCGCGGACGCGGACAAGAAAGGGCTTTTCGTGGAGGCGTCCGGCGGGACGCTGTTCCTCGACGAAATCGGCTCAATGCCGCTGTCGTTCCAGGGGAAACTCCTTCGCGCGCTGCAGGAGCGCGAGGTCGTGCCGCTCGGCGGCGCGGAGCCGGTGAAGATAGACACGCGCGTGATTTCCGCAACAAACGCGAACCTTAACCTCGCCATCTCCGAGGGCCGTTTCCGCAGCGACCTTCTTTACCGCCTCAACGTAATCGAAATAGCGGTCCCGCCGCTGAGGGAACGGACAGAGGACATCCCGGCCCTCGTGGATCATTTCATGGCGAAATATTGCCTCGAACACTCGGTCCCGCCAAAGAAGGTGGACTCGGCGGTTCTGCGCGAGTTCATGGAGCATCCGTGGCCGGGGAACGTGCGAGAACTGGAGAACGTCATCCACCGCGCGGTGGTCGTGGACAGCGACGGCAAAATCGGGCCGGACGACGTGCAGTTGCGCGCGATAGGCCCGAGCGCGGAGAACAGCGAGGAAGCGCTTTACGCAATGCCGTACAAGGAAGCGAAGCAGAAAATATACGAGGATTTTCAGGTGAAATACGTCCGGAACATCCTGAAAAAGACCGGCGGAAACATTCAACTGGCCGCGGAGACCTGCGGGCTGACCCGCGCCGCGGTCTATCGCATCAAGCAGAAATACAACCTGTGAATTAACCACAAAGACTCAGGGACATCCTCAGCGTAATCGGCTTTAGACTTGAAAGTGAGAGGTGAATTTTGGTCCATCCGCCAGCCTGCTGTATTATTTTTTGTCTTGCTCATATAAGATGCCTATGGTACTGTTTTTGAAATAAGGCGGTCTGCCGAGTTATAAAGTGGTCCTGGCCGCAATTGCTTCAAGTATAGGAGAAAGTGTATGACGCCTGCCAGACAGGAAGCAACTGAAATTCTTCAACTGCTTCTACCCCAACTTGAAGCTGTCGATATTCCTATCGTAAACATCAAAACGGATGTTGCCACCCGTAAAACCAAACCTTTGCGCGGTGATGTTTGGATTTCGAGAGAGCAATTCACTTCACCGCGATTTGAGAAAGAAATAGTCGCCCTGATTGAAGCAAAAACAGCAACAACGGTTCCCGGCACGAAAGAGTGGAATGATGCTTTTATCAAAGGCAAAGAAAAAGCACGGCGTCAGGGGTTACCATTTTTTGCAGTTACTAATACCAAATCTATATGGGAGTATTATCGGACATCAGACGGCAAACAAATTACGCTTGA
>Ga0315288_10007157_pt1 | contig 14147 bp, 17 predicted proteins | sample YL17G11_20_MG_FD_203454 | JGI IMG/M metagenome (GOLD analysis project Ga0315288, IMG submission 203454) | Sediment microbial communities from Yellowstone Lake, YNP, Wyoming, USA - YL17G11_20 | ecosystem: Environmental > Aquatic > Freshwater > Lake > Sediment | place: USA: Wyoming | collected... | reverse complement strand
GGAATGCCGGTCGCACGGGCGCCCGCTTGAGGACCATCTTCGCCTGCGCGGGAGTGCGGTTGGCCTTGTGGGCGTTGCATCCCTCGCACGACATAACAATGTTTTCCCAAACGGTCTTGCCGCCTTGAGATCTCGGTGTGACGTGGTCGTAGGTGAGCTTCGAGATCGGGAACTTCACCCCGCAGTATTGGCAGGTGTAGTTGTCCCGAGCTGCGACGTTGATCCGCGAGAACTTCACCGCCTGTCGCTTGCCGCGCACCTTTTGGAGAAGGCGAACGACTGCTGGCATCTTGATCGTGAAGGTCACCGACCTGATGTCCTCGTCGTACTCCTCGACGACTTCACAGAGGCCGCTCCACCACATGGAGACGGCGCGTTGCCAGCTCACCACGCGGTGTGGCTGGTAGCCCTGATCGAGAACGAGCGTCTGTTGCATGGTCCACCAGCCTTTCTCCCCGAGGGGACGTTGAAGAACACGAAGTCTGACACGAAATGGTGCGGGCGGGGAGAGTCGAACTCCCAGACTCCTGAGTTTGAAGCAGGAAGGTATGCCTAGTTCCCTTCACACCCGCGTTGGTACTGATGGTGAGAATCGAACTCACACGTCCTTGCGGACACCGGCTTCTGAGGCCGGCGCGACTGCCTAGTTCCGCCACATCAGTATGGTGCGAGAAGCGGGAGTCGAACCCGCACGTCCTTTCGGACACACGGTCCTTAGCCGTGCATGACTGCCATTCCATCACTCTCGCATTGGTACGCGCGGAGGGGATCGAACCCCCGACAATCGGCTTGTAGGGCCGCTGCTCTTCCGCTGAGCTACGCGCGCATGTTCTGTGGGCCGTGCGAGATTCGAACTCACACCGGACCGCTTATGAGGCGGGGGCTCTACCGATTGAGCTACCGGCCCATTGTGGTCGGGGTGACAGGACTTGAACCTGCGGCCTCCCGGTCCCGAACCGGGCGCTCTACCAGACTGAGCTACACCCCGAAAACTTGGTCCCTCTGAGAGAACTCGAATCTCTGCAACCGCGCGTATGGGGCGCGTCGCCAGACCCGCTGGACAGAGGGATATGCGCTGGCGCCTGCGTCCGGACTCGAACCGGAAAAACTTCCTCCGGAGGGAAGCGTGATAATCCATTTCACTACGCAGACATTGGCGTTCGCGGAAGGAGTCGAACCTACGGCCTTCCCGTTCGTAGCGGGATGCTCTTCCAGCTGAGCTACGCGAACAATCTATCGTGCGTTCTCTGCCTGTGGCAGTTGGAACACACTACATCACATTTTGCTATCTCGGCGAGAATGTTTGACATACACGACTTGAGGCGCAAACGCGAAACTGCATCTACTTTACCTTCGTTCTCCCGGTGGTCGAAGTCCATTACCCATGGCGGATACCTCACGCCGCAATCGGTACACGGACAATCCTTGAGCGCATTGATCGCGGCCATTATCTCCGCAGCGCGCTTTTTCGCTTTCGCTTTGTAGTACGCTTTGTTGTTCCGGTAGTGCTCGTTCACATAAACGCGCTGACACGCGCTACACGCGTATTGAAGACCATCTGCTTTACTGCGGTTAGCAGTGAATTCGGATTTCGGCTTGAGCACCTTGCAGGTTGAGCACGTCTTCATGGCTACGAAATCTACCCTGTCTCATAGCCGAAGGCAACTATTTTCAGCGCACCCGGAGGGACTCGAACCCCCGACAACGCGTTTAGAAAACGCGAGTTCTTCCTCTGAACTACGAGTGCATCGGAGACGCGAGTGAGAGTCGAACTCACCTCAAACAGGGTTGCAATCTGTTGCCTTCTGCCGGAAGGACCGCGTCAGAAAAAGGTCGACGAGAGATGGCTGAGAGGTATTTCACCAAAGATGTACTCCCAACCGAGCATTCGACCTGGAGCGGGCGGCGAGAATCGAACTCGCGTGACTGGGTTGGAAGCCCAGGGCCTAACCATTCGGCCACGCCAGCAAACGGAGCCCTCGGTGGGAGTCGAACCCACGGCCTCCCCCATACCAAGAGGGCGTTCTTCCGCTGAACTACGAAGGCGATGGTGGATTCGGCGAGAGTCGAACTCGCGACATCCGGCTTGCAAAGCCGGCGCTCTCCCAACTGAGCTACGAACCCGTGGGTGGATCTGAGGGGAGTCGAACCCCCTCCCGGATGCGAACCGAGCGCTCTCCCAACTGAGCTACATGCCCGTGAAAATAGAGTGGGTCGTGGGACTAGTCTCGACTTACATGGCGTCGAGCTGCCATTGGTTGCGGCCCCCGGAGTTGAACCGGGCTGGCTTGGCTTATGAGGCCGAGCTGGCGTCCCCGCCTGCACCGCACATACAACTGGTTGGCCAAGAGGGAGTCGAACCCCCGACCGGCCGGTTATCATCCGGCTGCTCTTCCGCTGAGCTACTGGCCATCGGGGTAAGTGAGGGGAGTTGAACCCACCGTAACCCGGTTCACAGCCGGGCGCTCTACCGTTGAGCTACACCTACCATAGGAATCAAGGCAACAAGATTTGCGGAAGACATTTTTGGGACTCGTGCTCTGCCAACTGAGCTACCTCCTGCGAGCAGGAGAGCTGGGCTCGAACCAGCGACCGCGAGTTTGATATGTAGTCCTCTGCGCATTTGCCCTGGCGTCTTCGGGAGGGATCGAACCTCCGACCTGCCGTTTAGGAAACGGCCTCTCTGTCCACTGAGATACGAAGACATGGCGTCCCGTGGGAGAATCGAACTCCCGTCGCCGGATCGAGAATCCAGCGTCCTGGGCCACTAGACGAACGGGACATAGGACGACAAGGGGTGAAGACGACATCGTTTTACCATGTAGTCGTCCTCGTATTCGTCCTGGTGCCACGGGTCGGAATTGAACCGACGCGACCCCGGCCTTCAACCGAGTGCTCTACCTGCTGAGCTACCGTGGCAAACTGGCGCTCCGTAGGAGAATCGAACTCCTTTCACCTCAGAGACAGTGAGGCTGCGCTCCAAGCGCATCACGAAGCAAAAGAGCGACAAGAGTGCCGAAGACGTTTTCACGCGCCCCTTTCGAGGCGCTTGACCTAGCATGGTTGGTGTAGTCCTCGACGGCATTCGCTCGGCAGGCCAGCAAGGAATCGAACCCTGTCCGCGAGTTTTGGAGGCTCGCTCGCCGCCACGGCGACTGACCTAAAATCGGACAGCAAGAATCCGCAGAGAGGTGTCTGGTCGGGTGAAAACCCGATGATTGTACTCTCGACGAGCATCTGTCCTTTGGCTCCAAGGGCAGGGGTCGAACCTGCGACCACCCGGTTAACAGCCGGGCGCTCTCCCACTGAGCTACCTTGGAATGTTGAGCGAGGCCCTGGCGCGTCTGCGCGAGTCCCCGCCCCGCGACCTCGGTGGGTCGCCTGAAGGAATCCTATTCAGTTGTCAGAGAGCGTGTCAGCAGTTCGGGAAGAGGGAGTCGAACCCCCATTCGCGGCGTCAGAGGCCGCTGTCCTGCCATTGAACGATTCCCGAAAAATGAGGCTTGGTACTGCGAGAGGGGATCGAACCCTCGACGTTCGGAGTAAGAATCCGATGCTCTTCCGTCTGAGCTACCGCAGTGTGGTGGGACCGGAGGGAATCAAACCCTCGACCGTGGAATTAAAAGTTCCCTGTTCTGTCACTGAACTACGATCCCGTGTAGAAGTACGCGGAACCGCTGGGTTTTATCGTCACCTGAACCTCCTGGTGGATCGTGTAGGAATCGAACCTACTTACCCCGAAGGGCGCCCGATTTACAGTCGGGTGCAGCGCCCATTGCTGCGGACGATCCGTGGGCCGGGACAAACGAAAAAGGCCACCCGGTTTCCCAGGTGGCCTAGTCGTCATCGCTGTCGATGTGGAGCTAGTTCACCTGGGGCTTCTGGTATCTTCCTGGCGGAGACTCTCGAAGCGACCCGAGATTTTCCCGACCAAGGCGCACGTGCACGCATTCAGCGCTGTCGCTGAATACGAGTGCATGGGCTTGAGGGTTTGGATCTGGCGGGTCATGGCTTCTGAGGGGGTAGCTTTGAGCAGCTTGAAGTGTCTCCGGTGGGTCGTCAAGAGAAATCGACATGGGCGTCGAACTTTGTTTTTCGTGACTGTTTGAGTCGCCCGCTCCCTGCACTGTGATGATGTCCAGTCTACCCAGTACGGAGAGCGGCCGACTCAAACAGTCAGAACCAACGTCTCTGACCATTCTAACGTATGTCGCTCGTGTGTCAAGCACTATTCGTCAGATTCATCTCCATCTAGGCCCTTCTGCTCTCGGCACCCTTCGCAGGCGTCGTACCTGATGCCCTCCACGGGACCGTGGCAGTAGCAGCAACCGTCGGCGATCTCGTCGTCGTCGTGTGGGGACGGCCTCGATGCTGTCGTGCCCACGACCTTGCGCAGCTCGGCGGCCCATCCGGTGCGCGTGGCGCTGTCGGCACGTTCCATCCGACCAACGATCTCCAACACCGCCACCCGCAGCTCCCGCAGCTGCGCAGCCGGTCCAGGCGCGGAACCTGGCTTGCGTCGCGTCTCGAACCACGCCGTCATGCACTTCACGTGCACAGCTCGCCGCTTCGGTGACCATGAACCGAAGCGCTTGTCGATGGTCTTCGTCATGTCCTGCAATTCTGCCACCTTCGCCCCTTGCGTCAAGAACTTTCAGCACTTGCATCCTGGCCTGACCTTTGCCACACTATCAGCGCGTGCCCACCTACGAATACGAGTGCCCGGAGTGCAAGACGACTTTTGAGGCGGACCAGAAAATCTCGGACCCGCCTCTGACCGAATGCACGCGAGAAGGTTGTGCGGGGTGCGTGCGGCGCATGATCTCTGGCTCGACTTCCTTCACCCTCAAAGGCGCCGGCTGGGCGAGAGACGGGTATCGCCGTGAATGAGCTTGTCCTGATGTACGCCCCGTAGTACCCTCGCAGGATGCAAAAGCCCCCGCACGCCCTCGAAGTCTATGCGCTCAGTGGCGCGGAGAGCTACCAGATTTCGCCCGCAGCACGCACGTTCTGGTACGTCGCTTCTGTCGCGAGCGCAGCCGCCTCGGGTTTTCACGGCTACAAGAGAAATCAGTCGGTCGGCTGGGCCGTCGGTTGGTTCTTGCTCGGAGGGCTTTTTCCGATCATCACGCCCGTCGTCGCCGTCGCGCAGGGCTACGCGAAGCCTGCGAAGAGGTAGGTCTGCGTGTACGAACACCGCAAGCGCAAGGCGCCACCGACCGCTGCCGAGAGGCAGGGGGCTGCGCGGCGCAGTCTGTTGAAAGTTCTCAGGGTGCATCTCGCCAGGGAGCTGCCAGCGGCGGAGACGGATCAAGTGCGGGCCATGAAGGTCTTGACCGTGCTCCAGCTCCTAGGTGAGCACTTCGTACACCTGCCGGACGGCATGGCTGTCCCTCTCAGTGATCTCAACTACCCTGACCTTATGCTGGTCGCGAAGTCGCTCAAGCTCGTGACGGGTGCGATGATGCCTCGGCGCCCACGCCGAACGTCTCGTCGAGTGAAGTAAAGCAGATGCCCTGCGGCCTCCGAAGCGACCTGCCTCTGTTGGTCGCGCTCGTGCGCACGCAGGCTCGCTTCGAGGTCGATGAGCGGCTCCTCTTGCCCCGACTGCGCAGCGAAGCGGGGCGAGAGATCGCCAGGGTGTTGCTTGGAGGTGTGCCAACGGAAGCGATCGTGGTGGAAAAGGCGGCGGCAATCCGCAAGCTCGTGCTCGGCGACAGACTCCCGCGTTCCTACTACCAAGCCGAAGGAGAGGCTTTGTTGGGGTCGGGTCGGGAAATTGGCGGCAGTGGTCATTGTGGCAGGTGTTCCCCCTACCAAGCCGAGGGAGAGGCTTTGTCGGACACGCACGCAGCGGCCGAGTGATCATCCAGCTCTGTTCCAACTACCAAGCCGAAGGAGAGGCTTTGTTAGGTCCGGAGCCGACCGCCGTTCCTACTACCAAGCCGAAGGAGAGGCTTTGTTGGGTCGAGGCAGCTCGCGTTCTTTCCACGTTCCTACTACCAAGCCGAAGGAGAGGCTTTGTTAGGCAGGCACAGGTGCGCCGATGAGCCGCGAGACACTGGTTCCTACTACCAAGCCGAAGGAGAGGCTTTGTTAGGCCGACATCAAGGCGATCAAGCGGGAGCACGTCCAGTTCCTACTACCAAGCCGAAGGAGAGGCTTTGTTAGACGTCAACCGTGTGGCTACTGCTCGAAGACATGTGTCGCAGTTCCTACTACCAAGCCGAAGGAGAGGCTTTGTCAGGCCGAAAAGTGCCAATCGGTTAGGGTTCCTACTACCAAGCCGAAGGAGAGGCTTTGTCAGGTCGAACACGCTTCGCCATGGGGCACCTCGATACGCGGTTCCTACTACCAAGCCGAAGGAGAGGCTTTGTCAGGACCAGGTTAGGGCTGTCATCGTCGCTCCAACGGGTGGGTTCCTACTACCAAGCCGAAGGAGAGGCTTTGTCAGGCACCCGCCCCGCCGGCTACTCGACCGGCCCTGTTCCTACTACCAAGCCGAAGGAGAGGCTTTGTCAGCGCGCAGTCGCACTGACTCCAGGAGGAGTTCAGTCAAGTTCCTACTACCAAGCCGAAGGAGAGGCTTTGTCAGGCACCAGGCACGGATCGACTCGACGGTGTCGACTCAGTTCCTACTACCAAGCCGAAGGAGAGGCTTTGTCAGTACTGCATCGGCGAAAACGGGGAAGAGATCCCCTATGTTCCTACTACCAAGCCGAAGGAGAGGCTTTGTTGGGGGCAGGAAGCGCGTCGAGCGCACGGTGATCCATTCGGGTTCCTACTACCAAGCCGAAGGAGAGGCTTTGTTGGTGCCGGGCATGGTGCTCGGGCCGCAGCAGCGTGAGCACGGTTCCTACTACCAAGCCGAAGGAGAGGCTTTGTTGGGTGGCGCAGCATGTCGACGTCGCGACCGCAGTCCTCTCCGTTCCTACTACCAAGCCGAAGGAGAGGCTTTGTTGGGGGCCTATTACGGCCCCAATGATTCCGAGTGGTTAGGAGGTGGTTTGCGAGCGGTGCTTGGATCGCTTGGTCTCGAAGCCACTGCAAACCCGACCCGCTCGCACCCCCGCAGTTTGCAGCATCGGCTTCAGCGTACTGAAAGCCGCGACCTTCCGCTCCTCTCCGATCACACGCCCCGCCGCCTTGGGCTCGACCCAAGTGATGTTGTGCCGGGCCGCCAACTCCGCCGACAGGTTGCGGTAGTACGCCCGTCGCACGGTGTTGTACGTTCGGAGGCAACCGCGCTCCCATTCTGCCAGATGGTTGAGACGCTCGATGAACACGTAGATGACCGCCATCGCTCGTGCCCGCTCCTCTGAGAGACCGAACCTCTCCTGCATCTCCAACCCCACGCTGAGGACCGCCCCCTCCTGTGAACCACCGTATGGGTTGGAACTGCCGTCAGGTGCCGGTTGCTCGTAGAGGTCACGGATCAGCTGCATGACAGCATCACGATGCCTCCGCGACTCCCCCTCGCCGAACTTGGACCTCATCTCCTCAGCGAAGAGATTGTAGACCTTTCGGAAAGCCCCACGACCACCGGGGAGCTTGTCACGGTCCCAAAGCAGGCTCAGACTCATCCCCGCTTCCTCCATCTTCTGGAGCGCCTTCCAGGCTGTCTTTCTGTGCTGGCTGATGAGACTTGTCAACGCCTTTCGCTTCTTCTCCGCGTACGCCGCACGCTGGAATGCTGGTTCAGCATTGAGCTGAACTCGACGCACCCCTTCCCCACTCGTGAGGACGATGGTGATGTCTTCTTTCACATCGACATCGAACGAGACGGCCACATCGTTGTCCGCCGGGTTCTTGTTGAAGGTCGAGCCGATCTTGAAGTTGACGTGCGTCACCGAACGATTCCCCTCCCGCACCCGGTGGTACTGCACACCCGAAACACGGTTGCTCGACTGAATCCGCTGGAGCTGGCTCGGGGAAGACTTGGAGCCCGGCGCGAACCGAACCACCGTGCTGTACCATGTCTTCGTCTTGTTGTTCCCCTCCCGAGCGGAGAACACCACGTACCACTCGTCAGCGAGCCCTCGATCCCTGCGGGACTGAATCCAACCCCAGAAGCTCTGAGGTAGGTCAAAACGCACGGTGTCCTCTTGCTCGAAGGGACGAATGTGGACCAGGGGGCTCTTGCCTCCGAAGACGGCCGCCGAAGGCGTGGACTTCGCATCCGTCCAAAGACTCCCGCTGCCGTCCCATCGCTCGAAAGTCCGAAAGTCCGAAGGTGCCTTACCCTCGAAATCTTCTCCGTGGAATCCGGGGTTGCTGCGGAGGTTGAAGGACTTGTCGGCGGCGAGACTGAAACCCCTCTCGACCCCATCGCGGTTGCTGGAGTTCAGGATGGGGTCTACGCCGCGTGTGGCGTGCTTGGCCGTGATACCCTTGCGTTCTTGGGTGCGGACGCCCAGCGACACTTTCTTTCCGATCAGCTCTTTGATCTTGTCCTCGTGCCCCTCTCGGAGTCCTCGCCTTTCCGCGTCGACCGAACCCCAGTTCTCTTTGATCTCATCCTTGAGGTTGGAGATCTGCTTGTCCAACGCCTCCCGCTTCTCCTCGTCCTTGGACGAACGATAGGTGTGCCGCACCTGGTAGAGAGCGTCCTTGGCCGCCACCCGCTGGTTCTGCTTCAGTGTCTCCGGCCCAGCCACAAGTGCCTGGGCCTTCTTCACCGAAGGCAAGAAACTCTTCACCAGCCTGTTGTAGTATTCGTGGTTGCACCGGAAGTCGCCCTCGATGAGCGCATCCGAGTCTGGATGCACCGTCTTCTGGTCCGACAGAAAGACACGGATTCGAGCAGGCCCCTTCACCTGACTGCCCGCAGAGCCACGCTCGGCTGCACGGACCTTGACCACGAGATTCGTCTCGTCGGTAACGTCGTTCTCGTCCTTGTTGCGCATGTCAGTAATCCGCCTTCTTGGAGACACTTGTCGAGTGTATGAGTGCTGAGCCCGAGAACTTCTTTTTGGCCTTGAGGGCTCGTGTTTTTTGCGATTTGGTCAGCGGTGTTGTGCCCAACACCTTTTTGTTCAGGGCAGCCTTTTGCGCTTGGTCCCCTTGAAGGGGGGTTGCAACTGCCTGGAGAAGTGCATGGTGCTTCGCGGCTGTTGCGGTCTCGAATGAGAGCAGACCTGAGCTGCGGACGGTGTAGTCGAAACCTGCTGCACGGAGACTCGAAGGATCTAAGCCGGTGCCGATCAGTTCGAGCTTGGGGCTGATCTCTGCCGACTCGGTGAACTTTCTGAGCTTCAAGGCCATAGCCTTGAGCACCTTCATCGCCTCATACGGGTCTGCGCGATTCTCGCAACCCAAAACGGACAGCGCTAGGTTGATTGTCCTGTCCGTGATCTTCCCGTTCTCGGTGTTCGCTTGAAGCGCAGCGGTCAGACGCTCGACCATACGTTCACTGTCGTCGCCGAAGATTCGGGCCATCTTCGTGTGTAGAGGCTCGGGGGTGGACCCCGTCCTCGTTGAATCGAGCCCCGGACTGTACGTGAAGAAAGAGTCCGCCATCACCATGGTGGCCAGAGCCACGTTCGCACGATCTGCGACATGCTCTCGAACTTCTTCCTTGTCTGCGTTCTTGTGCAGGTTGCGAAAGTACGCCCTGTAAGACACGTCTCTCTTGGTAGGCCCCCGACGCATCAGGCGCCCAATCGTCTGGGTCGTACGCAGCTGGCTAGGCGACGGCGCAAGGTCGTGGATACGAGTCGCAGGAACCCAATCTGTCCCCTCGCGCATCATGTTGCAGGCTACGACGACATCGAACTCCGTACCCCTCCCCATCTTGTATGACTCGTTGTCGATGAAGAGCTGCCTCTTCCGAGCCTCGCGCCCTGTGATCGTCACCAGATCTAGGGCTCGCACACCCGACCGACCCAGCTCAGCAAGAAACTCCTGCACCCATCCCCGATTGTTCTTCCGGAAGCGGTGAGTATCCGCCGGGACACACACGATATGTCGCTCCTCCGGTTCCGACAAGATCAGGTCGACGAGGATTCGGATGATCTCCGATTCCGAGTACCCGACACAGTCGTAGTTGAAACTCTCTAGCTCTAACCACTCCCAATGGTCCGCCCACGGTCTGACGAACTCCGTAAAGGAGCTACTCGCCTTCTCCAGAAAAATCGGAAATTTGTCACCACGGAAATGGGTGGCAGACACGATACAAATACCGGCCTTGGTCTCTCTCAGCAAGTGCTCGTAGAAATCCCCGAGGTGTGTTCCCTCTTCGATGTACGCTCTCGCTTCTTCGACTGAGCAATCTTCCCCGTCCAGCATGACGCCGGAAATGTGGTGTGCTTCGTCCTGGATGAAAAGGATGTCATCGAGAGATAGGTCTGGCGCGGACCCGAGAAGACGGACCAAAGTGGCTGTCGAAGTGATCGCGGTCTCCTGCGACTTGGACCCCAACCACTCAGCGAGGCGCTGGCTGTAGCTGGCTGCAATCAACGCCCTACTACCAATCGCAGAGGTGCTGCTCCCGAGAAATACGTGCTCCTTCTGGATACGGAACCTGTGGACCTGCTCCCCGACCCGAAGATTGGCTGCGAGAAAAGGGTTGGCGATATGGCACTGCGGGACGACGATGAGGCACTTGCGTCCCTGCTTGTTGGCCAAGAATGCGGCGATCTGCATGACGATGGTCTTCCCGCTCCCCGTCGGAGCCACAACCTTCGATCGCCAGGTCGAAACAATCCCTTCAGCAAACTGCGATTGCCACGAGTAGGGGACAGTCTCCTCCACTACAGACGTCGCAGCCCCGCCGATCTGGCCCGGACCATAGATAGAGTTCGAGGCGAACGTCTGCACGCCCGAAGTCTTCAGGAAATAAAGCGTAGCCATCTGGAAGGCGTGCGACTTCGGCGGGTAGAAAATGTCCCCGATCATCTCACCCGCATCTTCCTGCACCCTCTTGAAGAACGTCTCGAACGAGACCTTCTTCGAGGAACGTCCCTCAGCACACAAATTCACACAGACAAGCGTCCCCGGTCCGACACGACGGAGCGTCTGGGACACGAGCGAGGACGCGACGGGACGGATACCGTCGGGCTCGTTCATGGTGTCGAGGTACACCAGACCGCCACGCGGGCAGATCGGCGTCCGATCAAGAACCTGCGACCAATCCCCTACGTGAAAAATCGCCCCTGGGAACTGCGCCCGGCACGACTCCGCAATCTCTGCGCTGCTGTTCACACCATGGAACTGCGAACGGGACACCAGTAGGTGCTCCTCCATGAAAGGAACTTCTCCGCTTTTGTCGTGAGCGAAAGTCCAGTATTCCTCGTCGGCACCGAAACCCTCGGGGCGTAGACGCAGATAGCGGTCTATGTTTTCGCGGTAGGAGCATTCTTTGCTCTCCCCGCGAAAGTCGAGGTTGTCGGACATGGATACCTAGTTGTCGCAGCCCGTGGTCGAATCGTTGATCTGACCTACCCTATCTCGCCCTATCTGCCCTGTCAAGCTCTTTCCGCACAATAGCGCAAGAAGATACACGGTAGAGACGGCCGCCCCGCTTTTCGCGCGCCAGCGATGGCGAGTGCGACCGCGAGGGCTGGCTCGACGTCCCCCTTTTTCCTCTCGCACACCTCCCCCGCTTGCGGTAGAATCGCGCGCCCAGGCGAGCGCGCATTTTCACTTGGCTTTTTTTTTCTGCGCGTGGCACGTTTGCGGGCATGGCCACCTCACGTCGTCGCAAGTCGGTTCGCAGGAACAGTCGTCGCAGCTCACGCTACATCCCTCCCGGTCCGGCGCGGGAGGCTCGCGACGCTGCGCGAGGACACGCCCTCGCGGAGAAGCGAGATGCGCGACGAGCTGCACGGAGCCGAGGTTACGAGCAGAAGATGCAAACGGCGGCCGTCGCCGTCGCTGCGGAACTCCTCCGTGGTCAAGGTGCGAGAGCGGAACCCGAGTGGAGCCTAGAGCGCGCCGCCTGGGCATTCAGGCGGATGGTTGTCACTGAGATCGATCGAGAGATCGCAAAAGAGCACGCGGACGCTCGGCCCTACCGCTAGCCCTTTTTCCTCTCGCACACCTCCCCCGCTCGCGGTAGAATCGCGCGCATGCCGTCCTTCGCGCCGCCTCTGCTGACGACCAACGCCAAGATGCTCTCGAACATGCGGACCCGGCCGGGGCGCACCTCGGGGGAGCCGACCGTGCATGCAGGGATGGACCTCAGCAGCGGAAACGGCACGCCCGTCATCGCCGTCGAAGGTGGGACCGTCGAGACCGTGAGTCAAGACCTGCGCCCCGCGCAGGGCCTTCGCGGGTACGGCAACGCCGTCGTCATCAAGCACAGCAGCGGCCCGTTCTGGACTCTCTACGGGCACATGAGCAGCGTGGCGGTGTCGCCGGGGCAGAAGGTCTTGGCGGGGACGATGGTCGGCCGCATCGGCAACACGAGCAACGGCAAGTTCTCGCCGCCGACGGGGATGTCTCCGCAGCAATGGCGGGCAGAAAATCCGAGCGACCCTGCACGCAGCCGCGTCATGGCCCCCCACCTCCACTTGGAGCGCCGCCGCGCAGCCCCCGACGGCTCCTCTCCCTACCTCGGCACCTGGGCCGGGCGCGGTTACGGCGTGCTGACCGAAGACCCCAAGCCGTGGTTGGAGAGCGGCGGGCTCGTGATCGGACGCGACCTCTCGATGGCCATCACCCCCGGCTCATCCATGGCGCAGACAGCCCCTTCGTGGAACGCGCTCAGTGGGCTTGGCTGGGGGCTCGCTGACGACGTCACCGACCACGGCTTCGAGCCCCAGGAGTTCGAGAGCCCGTACATTCTGCCCGTTGTCATCGGCGGCGCGCTGTTCCTGACCGCTCTGAGCGGTGTCGCCTTATACGCCTACCTCCGAAAGCCGAAGACATGACCAAGAAGACCTCGAAGCGTCGCAGCTCGAAGCACCTGCGGCGCAACACGCAATGGGATTACGACGATCTCCGAAATACAAAAGACAAAACGTGCATGCTGAGCTTCCTGCCCTACCTCGAAACGCCGGACGGCAAGGAAGCAGAAATCGCGATCGGCTACCGCAAGAGGGCAGGCGGCTACGGGTACGGTCGTTGGGAGGAGTTCTTCCGCACCCTCGCAGAAGCGCGAAAGCGCATGGCCTATCTGATCGCTGCGAACGTCGTCGAAGACATCGAACTTCGCAAAGAAAGCGAACGCGGCAGCAGATCAACCACGCTTGTGGACGAGTGGAACGACGGAGTTCGAGGGCAATGACCCGACGCAGCTCGAAGCGCCTCCGCTCGAACACCGACACGCTCTCGCACGCGGAGGGCAAAGCGCTCGCGAAACGCGACAAGCGCGTGCGGCACGCCATCCTCGCGAAGATTACCGAAATGCAGCGAAGCGAAGAGAGCCTCCGCGAGCAGGCGGACGACCTCCTGAGCGACGCTGACAGCCTGCGGAAGTCTTTGCAGAGTGTGCTCGACGCCGCCGCCGAAGGGCGCTGGAGCTACCTCTGCTCACGCGGCATCATCAAGGACACCGACGCCGAATCACTCGCGAACGTATCTCCCGTGAAGTACATCCTCGATGACAGCGACGACTGAGCCATGAAAAAGACATCCCGCAAGCGCGCATCGAAGCGTCGTTCCTCTCGGTTGCGTGTGAACACGGAGCCCACGGGGATCAACTGGATGTCGTCGCCCGTGGATTGGCCTCAAAAGCTGAAGCACAAGAGCTTGGGTCACGACTTCCGCGTGCTGCTCCAGGACCACGACTTCGACTCGCCGAGCTAAGTGGGGTTGGCCGTACGACGGCCGCCACCGCCTGAACGCAGCCGTCCAGCTCGGCCTGAAGTGGGTGCCCGCCATCGACGTCACCGGACGAGGCAACGAATGAAAAACGGCACGCTCTCGCTCCACAAAAAGACGAAGTTCGGGATGCTCCCCGGCGACGTCCGGCTCGACGTCAAGATCGAGATGCTCGAAAAGGGCACCGTCGATCGCGAAGAGCCGAAGCGCGCCCGAGCCTTCAAGAAGGCGTTCGCTCGCATGGCAAACCGCCGAACACGCCACGCACCGATCGAGGAATGACATGACCCGCCGCACTTCAAAGCGCCGATCGTCGAAGCGACTCCGCCGCAACACGCAATGGTACGTGCTGACGGTGAGGTTGTTCAAGATCGCAGATCTGG
>Ga0315288_10007154_pt1 | contig 14148 bp, 24 predicted proteins | sample YL17G11_20_MG_FD_203454 | JGI IMG/M metagenome (GOLD analysis project Ga0315288, IMG submission 203454) | Sediment microbial communities from Yellowstone Lake, YNP, Wyoming, USA - YL17G11_20 | ecosystem: Environmental > Aquatic > Freshwater > Lake > Sediment | place: USA: Wyoming | collected... | reverse complement strand
CGTATTTTGCGGCGTCTTGCAGCTTGGCAAGCTCGTCGTCGGTGCAGAGCAACCGCAACAGGTTGTCTCGACGCGCCTCGTCAGAAAGGGGTGGTCGGCCGCCCGGATTCTTCCCCTGAATCTTCCCGGCGTTTGGCGTCCTGCCTTTTTTCTTGTCGGATCCCATAGCCTTAACTACGCCCTGGAGATGGTGCAGTCAAGTCTGTCAGAAGGGGTTGCTATGGTCTTTGAAACACCATGCAGCACAACGCAGACCCTAATCTCAAGCCGCTTCCGACGACGCGCGAGCAGCGCGGGAGGGAGATCGCTCAGCGTGGCGGGATCCGTCAGCTCGGCGCTCGCTACATCGTGCCGTCGCAGTCGATCAACGCGGAGTGCCCGACCTACGTCGTCGATCTTGTCGAGCAGACGTGCACCTGCCCGGACTACGAACTTCGCCACAAGCCCTGCAAGCATTACGAGGCGTGCCTGTTCTGGCTCTCGTGGGATGGCGGCGTCGTGAGCACCGACGAGGACATGACCGGCGAGACCGTCGCGGCGCCCGAGGCGAAGAAGCCGCGCAAGCGCAAGACGTACCCGCAGAAGTGGGCCGAGTACAACGAGGCGCAGACGCACGAGCGCGAGCGCGTCGAGCTGCTGCTCAAGTCGCTCTGCGATGGCGTCGAGGATCCACCGCGCCATCCGAAGGGCGGTCGCAAGCGCGTCCCGCTGCGCGACCTTCTTTTCGCGCTCGTGATGAAGGTCTACACGACGTTCTCGGGGCGTCGCGCGGACACGGACATTCGCTCGTGCCACGAGCGCGGTCACATCACCAAGGCGCCGCACTACAACACCCTCTTCCGCACGATGGAAGACGAAGCGACGACGGCGATCCTCACGCGCTTGATCGAGGAGTCGGCCGCGCCGCTCGCCGAGATTGAGAACCTCGCGGGGCAGTTCGCGGCGGACGCGTCGGGTTTCTCGACGGTGACGTACGATCGCTGGTTCGATCAGAAGCACGGCAAGCTACGGGCGAAGCACGAGTGGGTCAAGCTCCACATCATGGTCGGCACGCTCACGGGCGTGGTCACGGGCGTGAGCGTGTCGGGCGAGGGTGACTGCCCAGTGCTTCCACGCCTAATCGAGCAGACGACCAAGACCTGTGCGCCCAAGGAGGTGTCGGCTGATAAGGCGTACCTGTCGAAAGATAACCTTGCGGCGATCGACAAGATCGGTGCCGTCCCGTTCATTCCGTTCAAGAGCAACTCGGTCGGCGAGCGTAGCAAGTCGCCGCACTGGCGTCGCATGTGGGCGCGCTTCGTGTTCGACGGCAACGCCTTCATGGAGCGCTACCACCGTCGCAGTTGCGTCGAGGCCGTGTTCTCAGCCATCAAGCGGAAATTTGGAAGCGCCGTGCGGTCGATCCACGCGACGGCTCGCACGAACGAGGTACTCGCCAAGGTGCTCCTGCACAACTTGACGTGCATCGTCCACGCGGTCACGGAGCACGGCATCGCGAACGACGTCATCGGCAACCTGTCGACGCCTGCCGTGACGAAGAAGGCGGCGTGAGGCGAGATCTGCTCGAACCGGAGCAGCGCAACGTGCGCACGGCGCTGCGCTACCTCCGCGTCCGGACTGGCGGATGGGTGACGGTCGCCGCCGCCCTCCACTGCAAGGCCGACACGCTGGGGAAGATCGTGAGCGGGCGACGCGGCGTCACGGCGTCACGGCGAGCCTGGCGGTGCGCATCGCGCGGCTCGTCGAGGTGTCGATCGACGATCTGCTTGACGGACGTGCGCTCCCCGCGCAGCTCTGCCCGCACTGCGGTCGACCGACCGACAACTTTGGCGACGAGCAGACCGTCGTGGAAGATCGCTCGCGTGAGGCCAACCGTAAGGTGGGGGACAGAAACGCTTTTTGACCCCGCTTTCTGTCCCCTGTAGACTCCGGGAGGCACCATGGTTCCCGTCGACAAGACCAACCGGACGATCAAGGCCATTCTTGACAAGTCCGTCGGTGAAGGCTGGCCTCGTGGCGGACCAGGACTTCGAGGTCGCGAGATCTCCGTCGAGGAAGTCGACCCGTCGTGGGCGTTCGAGACGCACTTCGAGCCGGAAGATCCAGTCGCGTATTGGGTGAGCCCCGATGGCAAGCGTGGCTACAGGGTCGACGCAAAGAACTACGGCGCGCTCCCCGACGTGGAATTGGCTCCCACATCGCACTTCGCTCTCGTCTTGGCGCAGATGCCGAAATCGCGCACGCGCCTCATCACCATCTACATCCCGCAACTTGATCACGAGCAGATGGATGTCGCGCGCCACGCGGCATCTGCGACTTCTGGGGCATCGATCGGATAGGAAAAGCCGTCATCCGACGTAAATTCAACACCGGCGTCGCGGAGGAGCTGCTTGGCATGATCCAGATCGCGCGCGACAAGGCAGTAGCTCGCGCCGCCATCGTCGGCGTGAAAGAACCGTTTGTCCGAGGCGACGGTGCTCATAGCCAGATCTTCCTGCCGTTGAACGCCAGCGATTCGCGCGCGTCATGGACCACAGGTTTGCCGTCCTCCTTGCGACAGGCTTGACCCGGTTTTTCGCGACAAACAGGACACGTCACCGCGAGTCCTCGGGCAACGTGCCCAGGCGCGCGCAGATAGATGGGCGTCAGCCCGAAGCTCGGCGTCACGGCCGTCTCTGATCGTGGACAGGGCAGATCGTGAACTCGTCATGCCTGAACGATCCCGTGCACGCCATGCGATCGGCGGCCTCCCCTTCGCGACGGCGAACTAGGATTCGCATGAACACGCGCTTGAGCGCGTCTCGCTCTTCCTGCGTCACAGCCTGCGGATCCTTGGAGAACAAGGCCGCCGCCCCCACGCGGTACGGATCGCAGCCCGGCATGAACAGCGCGTCGAGTTGTGCCTCGGGTAGTGTCTCAAGCGGATCGCTCACAGGCAGCTCCTTGGATGCGCGCGACGCCCCACGTCACGCCATCCACGCACCAGCGACACGGCGACGCTGAGCCGGCGAGCGACTTTCGTGGGATCGTCTGGACGAGCCGTCCCGGACTCGTCGGGTTCCGCCGTGGGGAGATCTGCTCGGTCGTCGTGTTGCGGCACCACGACGCGCACGGGCCAAAAACGCTTGTTGTCGTTTTCGTGCGGCTTCAAGTAGTCGAGCGACCCACTCGTGCCGATGATGACGAAGTGCTTCGGAACCATCAGCGGCCCCCGATCTTCTTCATCTTCTTGATCAGCCGCAGACGCTTGGCCGCTGGGCGAAACACCCAGCGCAGCGTCTCGACGGCGAGCAGCAACGCCACGCCAAGCGCGATCGTGGCGATCGCCTCAGTCACGAGCGCGCGTCCTTCCGTGGGCGGCACTTGGCGACGAGCCGCGCCAACGTCACCGGATCTTCGAGGGCGGCGACGAGGGCGTCATCTACGAAGCCTGCCAAGCTTCCAGGAACCTTCTTGCGCAGCCGATCGTACGTCTTCGACGATACGCTGATCGAGTATCTCTGGACCTTCTTGGCGATCTTGTCGGTCATGCTAGCGACGTCCTCTCTATGCACTCGGAGCGTTCGACGTGGCAAGCGCAATGTAGATGGCTTCCCCCGTAGCTTCAGCGATCGCGGATTCTGCCCACAGCTGATCGCGGATCTCGGCGAGCTTGGCAAGATCGAAGTGACGCACCGAGATCGGCACGATGCGGCGATTGCTGGTCGCGTCGGAGAGGTACTCCGCCGCGCTCGTGGTTCCTACGACCACGAACTGGCGCGGGGAGCGCGTTACCTCGCGCTGGTAGGCGGGCCGAGCCTCATCATGCGTGCGCGACAGATAGGCCTTGAGCGCAGCGGCGTCAGCTGACGTCACGCACAAAAGCTCACCAGCCTCAACGATCCATTTGCCGGATGTCGCCTCCATGAGATCGCGAGAGCTGCCGTGGATTGGCAGGTCGTGCGAAAACCACGCGCCCTCCACCGCAAGGAGTTCCAGCGCGCGACTCTTACCGCAACCTTGCGGCCCGTTGATGACCACCAGCTGTTCGAAACGGCATCCTGGCTTGCGCGCGCGGCGGACCGCGGCGACGAGCAATGCGCGAGAGGCCTTGCGCACGTGCTCCGTGTCGTCGGCCCCCGCGAGATCGATGAGCCACCGATCGATGCGCGGGACGCCATCCCACGCGAGACCGCCAAGATACTCGACCACGCTCTTCGGTTGCTGTTGCTCTACTTGCATCACGATCCTTCCTAGTTCGTTGCGTGCCCAATGCGCGCGGTTTGCGTATGTGGGTCATACGCGACGAGCAGCTCAATCTTGCGCTCGATCTCGTTTCCCCGGACGTAGACGTATTCGACCATGCCGGCGCGACGACAGCGCTTGCGCTCCCAACCAAGCGCACGGATCGCCCGGCCGAAGCGCTTGATCTGATCCTGGGTAACATTGCGCGCCTCCAGACCGCAGAGGAGAAACGCATTCGACACGCGGAGCATGCCCGTACAGTTGCCGAGCGCGCGGTGGAGCGTCGCGGTCATCGGATCATCGTGGCGAACATCAGGTGGCTGCATCGTGTTCCTTTCAGGATCTAGTTCGTTGCGGGCGGCGTGGCCTTGTCCACCTCGATGCGTACGCTGCGCATGTGCGGATCGTATTCGACGACCAGCTCGATCTCGCGCTCGGTCGCGGTGCCCTTGACGTAGGCGTACTCCAGCGCGCCGTCGAACCGACGACGCTTGCGCTCCCAGCCCAGCTCACGGATCGCCTTACCGAAGCGCTCGATCTGATCCTGGTTGACCTTGCCCGCTTCCAGGCCGCAGATGAGGTAGGCGTCGGAGACGCGAAGCTTGCCGGTGCGATTGCCGAGCGCGCGGTAGAGCACGTCGACGAGCGGATCGTCGCCGCGCAAGCGCGCTTCCTGCTCGACGGCCGCGTCGGCGTAGAGGCGCGGATCGAGACGGATCGACGCGCCCAATGCCTCAGCCTCCGCAGCTTCCGCCCAGAGCTGATCGCGATCGGCACGTAGACGTTCTAGATCGAAACGTTGCACGCGTACCGGCCAGAACCGGCGATTACCGGTGCCATCGCGGAGGTAGCCGTCGGTCTCGTTCGTGGTTCCAATGATGACGAACTGGCGTGCGACGCGGGTGTTCTTGCGCCCGTACGCCATGCGCGCTTCATCACGCTGACGCGACAAGCACTGCTTGAGCGCGTTGACGTCGCCCTTGCCCATGCCCTTCAGCTCGCCAGCCTCGACGATCCACTTGCCGGCCGTGCTCTCCATAAATCGACGCGTATCGCTGCCGAGTGGAAGATCATCCGTGAACCAGTCCTCGTTCGCCGCAAGTGCGCGAAGACCACTGGAGTTGTGCGTGATCGTGAAATCTTCGAGCAAGAACCGGCCATCACCTTCAAGCTCGAAGCCGAAGAACTCGCCGACACCTGCATCCTCCACGCGGAAACCCGTACGAAGGACGTCCTTAACCTGCTTTCGCGGAGCCGCTTTCTTGCGCGGCACCTTCACGGGCACCCGCGAAAGATCTCCAGAGATCGTGATGTAGTGGTACTGGCCGCTAAATCCGATGGATTTGATCGTTGAAGTACCGATGCGGGAATAGGCAGCAAAGCCGAGGCTCCGCGCCAGGAACAAGATGTCATCACGCAGCCCCGCCCACTTGGTAGGAATGATGTAGATGCCGCAGCGATCCAGGTTTCCGTCGCTGTCGATCAAGCCCGCGAGCAGCTCCATTCGACTCTTCGTGGCGTTCACCAGGTATTCGCGCGGAATTCGTTTTTCACCCGCGACCACGCACTTGTTGAACACCGCAAGGAGTGGATGCGGCTTCCCACGGCGATACTGGTTTGGGACACCCTTCTGGTTACCGCCGCGCCCGTGCAACAAGATGATCGGACAATCGTGGTTCGAGATCCGCGTCCTGTACTCGACGCTGTGCCTTGGAGCAGCCTCTCGGCAGTACGTGTGGACCTCTGGCTCAACGTTCGTGATCTCTGGCTTGCCACACGTCCCGTCGCCCAGCCACAAACCGACGAGGTAGGGCTCAACGGAAACATCCCGCTGCGGGAAATTGATGGCCGGCGATCGTACCTGCATCGCGTACTTGTTGCTCGGCGCGTGTCTCGATCCCCACTTGTGCGGAACGAAGTCCGTCACAGGCGCGTCGTGGTACCCGCGCTTCTCGTGCAGCGCGACCGTCAAGATGTGCTTGTCGTTGCAGACCCAGTCGGCGCCTTTGGTCGGCACGATCTTTCGCAACGGCCCCACACCGCGCGTGGTCTCCAAAACGCGCCGCGGTTCAGAGTCGGGGCCGAGCAGCACATCACCCGCGCGCACATCTTCAACCGCGCGCGAAGATCCGTCGTGCATGAGCACGCGGGTCCCACGCGCCAGGCACTTGTCGGTGCCTTGGGGTGATTCGAGAATCAACATCTCGTCGTACTTCGAGCCCGGCTTACGAATGCGGCGGCACGCAGCGATGAGAACGATGCGCGACACCGCGCGCACGTACGGCGTGTCGGGCGCGCCCGCGTAGTCGATCAGCCAGCGCTCGATGCGTGGCTCCTGGTCCCACGCAAGCGTGCTCAGGTAGTCGCGCACCGGATGAAAACGGTTCGCGCGTGCAATGTCGCTCGTGACGGCGAGGAACAGCTCAAGTCCAGGAAGGAAGTTGAAGGTTGAATCGATCTTGAGGCGCAGGTGATTTGCCGCTGGATCGTCGAAGCGTGGGCCAAAGCCCGCCAAGCCTTCGATGATCTCGTCGCCTGAAAACTCGTCGTAGCGAAGCAGGACACGAAGCTTGCGGATTGCGACCTTGATGTTCCATTGGCTGTTGAAAGCCTGGCCATTTTTGTCCCGAAGGAAGTCAGCCTCGTCGTCACCACCCGCGGTTCCTGCGCCATCTCCGTCACCGCTGCCGCCGCCACTGCCACCGCCGCCGCCGCCACTGCTGTCATTCGACGGTCCACGCGCACGGGTATGTGCGGGCTGCTTGGCTGCCCACTCCGCGATCTTTCTAACCTCGGCGTCGGTCTTGGGTGGAATGCAGCGGCTCTTGTTGGCTAAGAGCAGTGCCGCCTCGATCTCTTCGTAGCCCGCGCCGCGATAGCGCAGCGCGCCGGCCATCGACTTGAGCATCGCGTGGCGCTGGCCAGGTTCGACGGCGCCATTGGGATCGACCTTGAGGCTGTCCGCGATCGACGGCGCCTCCGGCGGCGCCAACTCCAAGATCGCCTCGACATCGAGGGCGAGGCCGTCGTGTGCCTCGAAGTAGTAGGTGTCCGCGTCTTTGGGGCGGCTCGGCAGGTAGTAGAGGCGGTTTGCGTCGCAGGTCGACGGATCGGCCGGCTGCTTCAGATACGCCATCGCGGTCGGCCAGAACCGCGGCCACTCATCTCGGGTAACGGGACGATTCAGGGCAACGATGGCGCGGACGCAGCGATCGACACGCGAGGGACAGCTCTGCCCATGCAGCGCGCCAGGCTCGCTTCCGCACGTGCAGACGTTACTGCCCGTCGGACGATCGCTGTGGCTCGCGTGAAGGATCCGCTGATAGGTCACCAGCGGCACAAGCGCCGCCGCGAGCTGCTCGTCGCTCAGGTGATCGAGATCGACGACGAGGAGCGAGATCTCCTCGACGAACTGCTTCTGCCGCGGCATCCCTGGCGGGTAAACAGCAGGTGACCACGCACCGCCGTTTTTGTGCACGCACAGGTGGTGCTTGCAGTTCGCGACCACGCATGCCGTCTTGCGTACCTTGCGGAACGCCTCGACGAACTTGCTCCACGAGACCTTCGCACGCCGAGGGGACGAGTCGTGCTTGTCCTTGAGCGAAGAGATGACGATGTTGTCGATCACGTGGCAGGGCGCCCCTCTCGACAACGGTCGATCACCTCGGCCAGGACCTTGGGAAGATCAACAAGCTCGCGTTCGCTAAGGATTGCGCACGCGCTATAGCGATGTTCCGCGGCGGGTTTTCTGCCAACAAGCTTGGCCGCGACATCCCCCTGGAACACGAGCCACTGCTTATCGGAAGAAACCTCCAGGATGAGGAAGGTAGATCCAGGCGCGCGCAGCCAGCGTCGATAGAGCCAGACGCGCTGCTGCGGCGTGTAGTGCGGAATGCGCACGTTCGTGGAGGCGCGCACCGGCCAGCGCTCGACGCACTTCAGCTCGACCCAGGCGCCGTTGCACAGGTTCACGTCCGGCGTGCCCGGGTGGATCGGATTCTCGACGCGCACCGGATCGAGCTTCGCCTCCAGAAGGAAGGGTCGAAGCTTCGCCCACATCTTGGACTCATTCTTCATGTGCGTGGGCCATCCGCTTTTTGGAGCGCCTTCGCCATGTCGAGCACGCAGTACGCGCAGACGCCGAGCCACGCGTCGTCGGAAGGTGGCGCCGGAGGCGTCCCGTCATTAGCGAAGGCCGGCCGATCCACAAGAGGCAGCACAACAACACGCGGAGCCCCGCGCGAGCAATACGAACAACGCGCCGGCTGTCCGTGAACGTCCTCGGAGATCACTTCGAAGCTCATGCAGCGACTCCCGCAGGCGCTCCCGCGTCAAAGCGCGCCCTCTGTGCGAGACCGTCGATGAGCCGCGTGGTATCAATCAGCGTTCCGGCGAGAACGTTGTCCTTGAGGGCGCGTTCGAGGGCGACGCAGACCTCTGCGTGCCCGAGCTTGGCCGCCACGGCCGCCGTGTAGATCGCGTCGAGGTCGAGCTGCTCGATGTCGACGCTGACGAGCGTGCGGCGGACCAGCTCGATCACCTCGATTTTGGACGGTGGTGTGAAGCTGATGACCTCGTCGAACCGCCGAAAAATCGCGTGATCGAGCACGTGTCCGTGATTGGTCGCCGCCACGATCAGGCTCTCGGAGCGATCGTCCTCGATGAACTGAAGCAGCGAGTTCACGACCCGCCGCATCTCGGCGCCCGCCGAAGAGCCGTCGTTGGTGCCGCGATCAGTGCCGATCGCGTCGAACTCGTCGAACAGGTAAACCGCCGGCATCGCGGCGACATGCTCGAACACCTTGGCCAGCTTGCCCGCGGTCTCGCCGAGATGGGACGCGATCACCTCGTGAAGCTCGACACGGAACATCGGCAGATCGACGGCACGGGCCAGCGCGCCTGCCGCCATCGTCTTGCCGACGCCCGGCGGTCCGGTGAACAAGAGCTTGCGCGCGGGCCGGAGGCGGTGCACGAACAAGACGTCGCGCTGCGCGTGTTCCAAAATGACGCGATCGAGGCGCTCACGAATGACGCCTGCGAGCACCATGTCGTCGAGCAGCGCCAGCTCGGGCGGAGACGAGAGCAGGCCGCTCGCGCTCGGCAGTGGCGTGAACGACTGCGCGGGCTGATGCTCGACGAGCTTGCGCAGCTGATCCGCGCCGCGCTCGGACCGCGCCGCCAGGTTTGCGGCGATCTGAAGCGTGACCGCGCGAAACCGCGCGTTGTCGTGCTGGACATGCGCGTCGACCAACGCCGTGACCTGCGCCAGCGACGTCATCGCAGTGCCTCGCGATCGACGATTCCGTCGACGATCATCTGGGTCGAGATCGAAACACCTTCGAGCACGTGATCCTTGCGCGCGCGATCGAGGACCGCACACAGATCCGCGTGCCCCAGGGACAGGCTCGTCGCGTGGATCACGTCGAAGTCGAGAGGCTCGATCGGAAAGCCGACGAGCTTGCGCCGGATCAGCTCCGCTAGCTCGTCCTTCGTCAGGGGCTCGAACACGATCGTCTCGTCGAAGCGCCGGAAGATCGCGCTGTCCAGGAGCTGCGCGTGGTTGGTCGCCGCGACGATGAGACTGTTCGACTGATCACCTTCGATGAACTGGAGGAGCGCGTTGACCACGCGGCGCGCCTCGCCCCCATCGGACTCGCTGCCGATCGCAGCCCGATCGGCGCCCACCGAGTCGAACTCGTCGAACAGGTACACCGCCGGCATCATCCGCACGTACTCGAAGATCTTCGCGAGGCGGTGCGCAGACTCGCCAAAGTAGCGCGATAACATGCCGTGCGGCTCGATGCGAAACATCGGCAAGCGGATCGAGCGCGCGAGCGCGCCCGCGGCCATGGTCTTGCCCGTGCCAGGCAGCCCCGAGAACAGCAGCTTGCGCGCAGGGCGCAGGCCGCGCGCGATGAGGACGTCGCGACGCGACTGCTCCAACACGATCCGCGCAAGCCGTTTGCGGGTCTTGGGCGCGAGCACCATGTCGTCGAGCGCGGCAAGCTCCTGCGGTGCCGAGAGCAGCCCCTCTTGGGCGAGCCGCGCGTTGATCGACGCGGCCACGACGGCGGCATCCGGCTTCGATGACTCACGGCCCATCACTGGCAGCCCTTCTGTATCAACAGCAGCACGACACCAAGCAGCATGATATTGAGCGCGATAATCAGCAACGTGGCGATCCGGACGATCCAGGCGATCAGCGCGTCGCGCACGGAGGACTCACGAACGGAAGACTTGGGCGCGCGATCGCGCGGCAAGGTGACGTCTTCATCCCCGGCCACGAGGGTCGCGGCGTGCTGGTCATGGCACGCAGGACATCGCAGGCGATCGCCAATGATCGGCGTCCCGCAGTCCACGCAAGAAGAGACCTTGGTTGCAGTGATCACCGCAACAGCTCCCTCACCGACACGATCGGTCCGCCATTGATCTCGACGATCTTGTCACCCATCGCCTTGTGCTGGTCGCGAAGCACCTTGGCCAGATCGAGATCGTTCGCGCGCGCCGCGACCTGGAAGGCAGCCCACAGCGCGGTCTGCGCCTTACCCAGCTCCTTGGTCACGATCGCGCGATCGACGCGCTTCATCGACGGCGCGACGGGCGGTGCCGCGATCGGCGGCGTGGTTGGCGTTTTCGCGGTCCTCACTTCAAGATCCTCCGGGCGGTCTCGACCAAACGGCGCAACTCCGTTGGTGAGATCCACGCACCGACGGGCACGTCGCTGCCGCCGGTGATCGTCACGAACGCCGGTGATCGACGACCGAACCCCTCGATCACGATGCGACGGCCGCCGAGCGCGCGCAGCGTACGACGGGTCGACGGACGAAGCTTGCCAACCGTCTTCTTCACGACAGATCGTCCTCCGAGCTGGGGACCGCGTCGACGGCGACGAGAAAGTCGCGAAGAATTTGTGTGCGTGCCTCGGAGGCGGCGATGCCCTGAAGCAAGCACGCGCGGCAATCGATGTCGCGCCACGCCGAGCGTGTCGTGTCGAGCGCCGACTCGACAAAGAACGTCGTCTCGCAGATGGCCTGCTCTCTGACGCACACGTGCTTCTTCACGAGACGACCTCCACCCGAGAGAGCAGCTCGCGAAGGGCCGCCGCGCGCTCCTCCGCTTCGGCAATCGCCCGCCGCAAACAATCGACGCAGTCGATCGCGGCGTAGATGGCACGCGTCGTCGCAGCGATGTCCACCGAGGCCATCGTGCAGAGATCGCGATCCATGGCGTGCATGTGCTTCACGCGGCGCGCTCCAGCGCCTGCTCACAGTAGCCGTGCGTCATGTCCCAAGCGTGCAACTTCAGCTCGCGCGCGTACCCGAGCACGCTGCTGCGGCGCTTCTGCCGAAACCAGCCCGGCCGGTTTCGATCTTCCTGATCCCAGAGCATGCTGCGCACGTCGGCGAACGACATGCCGAGCCGGAAGTCTTTGTACGTGCATCCACAGACACAGGGCGGTGGAGTTCTACGGCTAGCCACGAGGCGCCTCCAAGGAAGCGTGGACTCCCCGCCGCCGGGCTTGAAACGAGCAGAGCGCCGTCGCGAACCACGCCAACTCCAGCTCCTTGTAGGCGCACTCCGCGCGAAGAAGATCCTGGTATGTCTCGCGCTCGACACGCAGCGATCGCTGCGCATCGGCGATCGACGTTTCGAGTCCACGGAAGAGGGCTTCCGTCGCGTTTTCGTCCGCATGGTCCGCAGGTGTCCTCGCGCGGAGCTGGGCGGCCAGCTCGTCGCCACGAGCACGGATCTGCGCATGCTGGGCCCGCGCCGCGAGCCAGCTCTGCTCCGACGCGGCGAAGTGAGCGCGGGCCTCGTCCAAGGCATCAGCCATGACGGGCTCCATTGCCATTGCCCGTGCCTGACCCTGGCCCTGGCCCTGGCCCACTCTCGAAGGCCAAACCCACCATGCTCGCGACGTATCGCGGAGCGTCGGCCATCGTGAGTCGCACTTGGTACGTCGTCGCGGCCATCGGCGGTCCTGACGTCGCCCCGGGCGGACGGATGATGTCCGGATCGCTCTCGCTGCGCACGAGCACATCGAGCCCAGGCCGGGCCACCCAGCCTTTGCGAAACTGACGATCCGCCCACGCACGTGCCGCGTCGAGCGGCGACGCGCACGAAATCTTTTCACGCGCTTGCGGCGGCGTCGGCGACCACACGATCCACGTCGGCGTCACAGCAGCACACCCTGTGCAGGCGCCGAACCGCTCTGGTCGAATGGATCCGGCTCATCCGCCACCATCGGATGGGTCTCCTTGGCGACCGGCCGCGGATAATACTGCTCGATCCAGGCCATGAACTGACGGCGGCGCTCCAGCGCGACACGGCAGATTTTCTTGACGTGCGGCGGGAAGTCTTTGCCCAAGATCCACCGCAGGAACCCGCCATCAGCGGCGGACACTTGCTGCCCCTTGTACTTGCCGAAGCCGAAGATCACGCCGCCGCTCGCGTCCCACTGGATGTGCGGCGACGGACCGATCCACGAAGCTCGGTTCGCGAATGGATCGGACATCGACGCGATCTCCGTGAGCGGCTTGTCCGTGAGATTGAACGCTGCAAGCATCGACTCCAGCACGCGCGCCGTCGCGGCCACGTCCCCGCTCGCCTGGTGCGCGTTGGTATGAGCCTCGCCGCAGAACTTCGCGTGCGCCGCGGTGAGGGTGCGTGGCTCGACGTGATGCCAGAGGCGCAGCACATCGACAATCTTCTTGCCCGCGAAGCTCATCGGCGCCAGCTCGGCGCGCGCCAGCTCGGCCTGGATCATGTCCAGATCGAACGCCACGTTGTAGCCGACGATCATGTCCGCGCCCGTGATCAGCGGGAGAAACTCCGTCGCGACTGCGGGGAACAATGGGCAGTCCGCGAGCATGTCGGCCGTGATGCCGTGGACCTTGGTCGCCTCGGGATTGATGGGCGCCTCGGGACGAATACGCCACGTGCGCGCGACCGCGTCAGACCCCAGCCCAAAGCGAAGGCACAGCTCGATGATCTGATCGGTGGCCTTCTCCGTGCCCGTCGTCTCGACGTCCAGCACGACGATCTTCAGGTCATCTCCGACGCCGGTCACGACGCAGCTCCGTCGGCCCGCGGATCATTGACCCAACGCGCGATCGATCCGCAGCGCGGGCAGTACGCGCGACCGGTCTCGTACAGGTGAGGCTCCCAGCGGTGGCCGCACTCCATCGGATCCGCGGCGAACTTGATGAGACTCAGTCGAGCGCATGGCTCGACGTCCTCGACGATCATCGTGGGGATCGCGGTCGCGGTCATTGAGCTGCCTCCAGCGTGGGAAGAAAGGGTTGCTTGGGCCCGCGCGCGACGTCGCGCGCGATCTCGTACAGGGCGTCCCACGAGCTGATCGAATGCGCGCCGGTCGGCGCGGCCTCGGATGTATTGTGCAGCGTCCGCCAGAACACGGCCACGCGTCCCGGCCAGGCGGCGTGCCACGCGCCCACGTTCTTGGAGCGATCGTCCACGAACAGATCCGCCTCATAGCCGGACTTGTCGTCCGCGTGCTCCACGCGCTCGATCCCGAAGTGAAGCGCGAGCCACGCCTCGCTTTCGGCGCGCCACCACGGGTTCGTTCCCCAGGGACTCACCCAGGGCGTCGTGATGCAGAAGACGTCGCCTAGCTCGCGCAGGCGCCCCACGCCCTGACGCGCGTTGGCGTAGGGCGGCAACGCCGTGACAAAGCTGCGGCGCGCGCTGATCGCCGACATGACCGCGCGCGTCTCGTCCTCCGAGAGTCCAAGGGCGGCCGAAAAGTTGAAGGCCGTCACATCCTCCTCGGTGAACGTCTTGCCCGTCACTTCCTTGACGATGGCGAGCGCGCCGAAGGTGAAATTTCGGAGGACCCCGTCCGCATCAAGCGCAATCTGGAGCCGTTTCACGACGCGACCTCCGACGTAGAAAGCTGTCGAC
>Ga0315288_10007152_pt1 | contig 14149 bp, 15 predicted proteins | sample YL17G11_20_MG_FD_203454 | JGI IMG/M metagenome (GOLD analysis project Ga0315288, IMG submission 203454) | Sediment microbial communities from Yellowstone Lake, YNP, Wyoming, USA - YL17G11_20 | ecosystem: Environmental > Aquatic > Freshwater > Lake > Sediment | place: USA: Wyoming | collected... | reverse complement strand
AGCAGGTCGAACTCGTCCGCCAGCGTGATCGGATCTCCCACCTGCACCAACTTCTCCGCCTCCTTGCGGCTGCCGGCCCCGAGGTCGATGAACAGCTCATGGATCTCCGGGAGCTTCCGGTCCTTCTCCACCTTGGTGAGGTGAGGGGCGACGTTGCCGACGACGCCTTTGACCGGGCCCTGCCGCGAGTGAATCACCACCCGCTGGGCCTTGGTGATGGCGGGGTCGATGCCGCCGAGCTTCCGCACATAAACGAAGCCGTCCGAGTCGATGAAGTTGACCACCAGGGCGATTTCGTCGGCATGTCCGGCCAGCATGAGCCGTGGGGAGCCGCCCTTGTTGAGCACGGCGACACAATTCCCGTAGGCGTCCGAGAAGGTTTCCTGGGCAAAGGGGCGGACGTAGTCGAGCCAGACCCGTTGGCCGCGGACCTCGTGGCCGGACGGGCTGGGGGTGTTGACGAGGGAACGCAGGAAGCTGAGCGAGGCGTCGCGCATGGCCGGAGGCTAGTGAGTCGGTGGAATCGAGTCGAGTGCCAACTGCTGTTCGCAGAGCAGTCCGGCCTGCTCGGGAGAGCGGAAGTCTCTGACAACAAAAGCCTTGGGCTTGGCAGTGGGAACCTGGCGGCCGACCGGGGCCAGTCACCTCTGCAAAGCCCCTGTCTGGCGGCCAATCTGCTGTTCTCAAGCCCATGACGCTGGCGAGGCAGGCCGGAGAACAAACGCCGGTAGTGTTGAATCGCGAAGGCCGCGTGCAGACGGCGGACGAGCCGGAGAAGCGATCACGCCGCACCGAAGCCGGCATCCCCAAGCCGCCTCGTCAGATGCCCAAGGCTTTCATCAAGGTGTGCTTCCTCCTGGTGATCTGTGGGCTGACCTGGATGATCTGGCAGTCCAACCAGGGCTCGAAGCCCACCACTCCGCGCGCTGGCTCTCTCACCGCCGACGTGTCGAGTTCGGTTGGACGATTCTTCACCGGTCTGTTCTCCGGTGGGGACGGCGCACGGGCGGAGGCCAAACCCGAGGACCACCTGGAGCTCCAGGGCATCATCCTTTCCCGGAGACGCCCCATCGCCATGATCAACACCACGGCTTTCGAGCAAGGCGGGAGCTCTCCGCTTTGCCTGGCCTCGCGGGACTACCTCGTCCACTGCCTCGATATCCTCCAGGACCAGGTGACGGTGCGGGCGGACGATCGCGAGCCGGTCACGCTCGAGCTGAAGGAGCGCCAGATTCAGTAGCCGGTGCCCCGAGCCGTTCTGCCCGTTCGAGCGCAAACGCCTCTCTGGTTCAGCCTCCGGTTCCCCTCCCGCCTCGACACCCGTCCGCGTCTTTGCTAGCACCTTCTCCGTGCAACGCGAGTCTCTGAAAGATGCGGCGCGGATCGTCGTGAAGCTGGGCACGGGCGTGTTGACCGACAGCCGGAAGCAGCTCGATCTCGCCCAGGTGGAGCAGTTGGTCGGGCAGATGGCTGCCCAACGCCAGGCGGGCAAGGAGATCGTGCTTGTGACCTCAGGCGCGGTGGGCGCCGGCATGGGCGCCTTGGGCTATGCCAAGCGGCCCACCGAGCTGGCCGAACTTCAAGCCTGCGCCGCGGTCGGCCAGTCCCGGCTCATGGCCACGTACGACAAACTGTTCGCCCGGTTCGATCTCCACGTTGCCCAGGTGCTCCTCACCCACGACGACCTGCAGCACCACGAGCGGCACCTCAACGCCCGCCACACCTTGGTCACCCTCCTGGACCGCGGGGTTGTGCCCATCATCAACGAAAATGACGCCGTCTCGATCACAGAACTCAAGTTCGGCGACAATGACAAGCTGTCCGCGCTCGTGGCGTGCCTGCTGCCGGCGGACCTGCTCGTCATCCTCACCACGGTCGATGGCGTCATCGAGAACTTCGGCAAAGCCAACCCGCGCACGATCTCCCGCATCGAATCGATCGACACCCACGTGGAGAAACAGGCGGGCGGGACCAACAGCGCCACCGCGATCGGCGGCATGGCCTCTAAGATCCAGGCGGCCAAGATCGTCGTCCGCTCCGGGATACCCCTCGTGATTGCGTCGGGACGGAAGAAAGACGTGCTCGCGCGCCTGCTCAGCGGCGCGGAGGAGGGCACGCACTTCGTTCCGCAGCCCAACAAGCTCAAGGGCCGCAAGCGCTGGATCGCCTTCTTCCATCATCCCCAAGGCGCGCTTTTCGTGGACGACGGCGCGAAGAAGGCCCTGCGCGAGAAGGGCAAGAGCCTCCTGCCGCCCGGCGTGGCCCGATGCGAAGGCGAGTTCATCGCCGGCGATGTGGTCCGCATCTGTGACTTGGACGGCACCGAGTTCGCCCGCGGTCTCGCCGACTGCACGGCGGAGGACCTCCGGACCCGCCGGCTCCAGCGGGTGGAGGTGGTGCACCGGGATAACCTGGTGATTCTGTGACCGCGCGGGGGGTAACGGCCTGAGCCGCATGAAGAACAAACCGAAGTCCGCCCTCGAGCAATTGCTCGCCATCATGGCCCGACTACGCGCGCCGGACGGCTGCCGGTGGGACCGGGCCCAAGATCACCGCACCTTGCGCTTCCACGCGGTCGAAGAGGTCTATGAACTGCTCGACGCCATCGAGGCCGAGGACGACCACGAGCTGGCTGAGGAACTGGGCGACCTGCTGCTGCAAATCGTTTTCCACGCCCAGATGGCCAAGGAGCGCGGCGCGTTCGACTTCGAGGCTGTGTGCCGTCTGCTGGTTGAGAAGTTGATCCGCCGACACCCGCACGTCTTCGGCAACGTTCGGAATGTGGACACCGCCCAAGCCGTATGGGCGCAGTGGGACCAGATCAAGAAGGCGGAGAAGGCCGGCAGTCGGTCGCCGCGCCACTCCGCCCTCGACGGCATCCCCAAGCACCTGCCCGCGCTGTTGCGCACCGAGAAGCTTGTCAAGAAGGCCCGCAAGGCCGGCCTGGTCCCTCGAGCCGCGCCCAAACGCCGGCCATTGTCGAAAAGCCAGGTTGCCCGCCAACTGTTCGCCTTGGCGGCCTACGCGCAGGGCCGGGGCTGGTCCGCCGAGGACCTGCTTCGGGCCGAAACCCAGAAGGTCGAGCGCCGGCTCCGCCGGAAGGAGCGGCCGCGCAGGACCCGCTCGACCGCTTGACCGGTCGGAGATGGAAGGCCGCGGCGAACCAGGAAGACGCCTTCTCCCTGCTTCCGCCAAGCCACACCCCCGGCTTGGAACACGGCCAGGGGAGGTTCACGGCTGCCGGAAACGATAGAAGGCGGGCGTGGCGCCGACCGGCTCGGACCAGTTGAAGAGGAACTCGCTGCCGACGGACACCCCCACCTCCCGCCAACCGGCAGCTTGCGACAAGTCGGAGTTGCGCTCGACCGACCCGGTGAAGCCGGGCTTCAAGCTGCGGACCGTCAGCTTGAACATATTGCCGTTGGAGATCGCGGCGGTGATCTCGGCGGAATAGCCGGCGGCGTTCAGGCGCGCCTGCACGGCGACGATGGCGTTGCCGAGGATCGTGCCGTTCCATTGCGAGACGTTGTCCGGCTCGAGCAGGATTTCGACTGCGTCCGGTACGAAACCGAACTGCTGGTCCAGGTGCTGGAACGCGGCGAGGATGAACTCGGCTTAATCGGCCGCGTTCTGGTGGTGATAACTACCCCCCGCAATCTGGCTCGTGAAGGCGACATAGTTGAGGCTGCTGTAGAGCGGGTCACCCTTCGCGGCGGCAAGCGCCCGCAACGGCAGGATGGTCGTCTGGATGTTCCGGTCCAGTTCCGTGAAGTGAAAGCCGGCCGGGTTGATGACGTTCGGATCGGCCTTGTCGTTGACCGTGGCATAGCGGTTCGCCCGCCAGGTGGCGTAATCAATCTGGCCGGACTGGTACTGCGCGAAGTAGTCGGTGCTGTTCTCGGCGCCGTTGCGGACTTCGAGCCGCACGCGGTTGATGCCGGCTTCATGGATCACGCGGTCGAATAGCGCGTCCTTGAAGACCGGGAACGCTGGGTCGTCCTGGGCAGCGAACGTGACGCACTCCCAGCCGTTGATGGTTTGAAACCGGGCGGCCGGATCGACCGTGATGGCGGTTTACGCGGTCGCCAACGCAGGCCGCAGAACCAGGACCAGGACCAGGACCAGGACGGGCAGCCATGAGGCGAGAAACCGGCTTGCTCGGCTCGTGCGTGCGGACCTGGGCGTTTTCATGACGGTCCAACCGTGGCTTCACCACCGATCGGGTTCAGTCCAAGGGTCACTCCACGGCCCACAGATCGCCGTCTTCGTCGTGATCGTCCTCCTGGATTCCGAGGAAGGACCGGGCTTCACGGACGGCGCCCTCGTAGGTGAGGGCATCGAGACGCATCGTGTTCTTCTGGCCGCGGGTGTCGTCGTATTCGAGAGCGAATTCGCCGTCCTCCTCATCGAGGATTCGGGCGAACTTGACCCGTAGCGCTTGGGTCGCGGGCGGCGCCGCGCTCCTGGTTTCATCCGAGTTGCCGGCGGCCGGAGAGCCCTCGGCCGTGGGAGAGGAAATCATAGGATCCGAGGGTTGGCCGGCTGGCGAGCGACGAAGGCAGCCGCGCGCCGGTTGCCTTCAACGATTTCGACGCGGGTCATGGTGATCGTCAGGCGTTCCCAGGCGGCAGCCGAGTCTTTGTAGCCTTGCGCCGCCGCGAGATGTAGCCACATGTAGGCTTCGATGCGGGATTCCGCCTTCCCCGCGCGCAGCGGATCCACGCTGGCCCGGTGACAGAGCACGCCGAGGTCGTGTTGGCCGCCGGCATCGCCACCCTCCGCGGCTTTACGAATCCAGCCCGCGGACGCGGCGTCGTCTTGCGGCACGCCTTGCCCGCGGGCGAACATCACGCCGAGGTTGTACTGCGCCAGGGCGAAATCCTGATCGGCGGCCCTGCGGTACCAGCGAACGGCCTGGGCGAAATCGCGCGCCTCGCCAACCGCGTTGCCGTATCGGAGGCCCAGACTGAACTGGGCGTCCGCGTCGCCCTGGTCGGCTTTGGCCTGGACGGCGGCCAAGGCGGATTCCCGGGCGTTGGGGGACGATCGTCGATGGAAAAAGCGATTCACGCTTCTCACCATCGGCGATTCGCCTTTGAACACAAGGCTTAATCTCGTTTATTCTCTCACGCCCTTCGATCCGCCACAGCGACTTCCCAGAGACGTCGCCCCGTCGCCGCGATTTCTGAAAACAGTTTTTGCATTTCGCCGAGTGGCAAGTAGGATGGGGGGCGAACTAGACACTTGTCGATTTCAAGTCCTGGAAAATCCTCAGTTGAACGTGATTCAATGATGATTTGAAACCCGATGGTCGGGAACAGTCTGGAAAGAGCAATTCGCCTAGGCACGAAAGTCATCATGAACACGAAACTATACGTCGGGAACCTCTCCTTCGACGCCCTGGAAAACGAACTCCAGGATCTTTTCTCTCCCCACGGCCCGGTCACGGAGGTCAACCTGGTGCAGGATCGAGTGACGGGGAAAGCCCGCGGCTTCGCCTTTGTCACCATGGCCACCAAGGAAGGGGCCGACGCCGCCGTTCAGGCGCTCAATGGCAAGGACTGGAAGGGCCGCGCCCTGACCGTCAATGAAGCCCGTCCGCGCGAAGACCGGACCGGCGGCGGTGGTGGGGGATACGGCGGTGGACGCCGTCCCAGCCGCTACTGACCCAATCCCGGGGCGGACGGCTTGTTCTGGCGGCTGGACTTCTCGGAAGTCCGGCCGGCTGTATCCCCGCTCCGAACAAACTCAGATGTTCAGCTTTCGCAGGAACCAGGTGCACTGGCCCAACAGCCTGTTCTTGGTGAGCACGCTCGTGCTCGCCCTCACCGGAGTGCCCCTCTACGTTTGGCGCCACGGCTTGGACGGGTTCCAGGTCATTCTGTTCCTCGTCTTTTTTGCCATGACGGGGTTGAGCATCACGGCGGGCTATCATCGGCTGTTCGCCCACCTCACGTTCAAGGCCCGGTGGCCGGTGCGGCTGTTCACGCTGGTCTTTGGCGCCGCCGCGTTTGAGAACTCCGCCCTGCGCTGGGCCGCGGACCACCGCAAGCACCACAAGTTTGTGGATCGCGACGACGACTACCGCAACGGCGTGAAACCGTGGCAGTTTGATCCCACCAAATGGTGCATCTGGTTGCTCCGGATGCTGGGCCTGGTCGGGCAACTGCGCCAGGTGCCCGTCGAAACCATCCTGCTGGCCGAAGTGGCCGAGCGACAACGGCAACTCTCCGCGAAATTGAACGTAGCGCCCACCCCGATCTCGGAGTCGATTCATCGATTGCTGCACGCCGCGCAGGAGCGCGTGCAACAGGCCTCTGAGGGCTGGGAACGGTGCAAAGTCGATTACCGCCGCGCCGCCGAAATGCAAAGGGAAGCCTTCCGGGAAAGGATGGCCGAACTCCGGCCGGACTTCGCCGCTGCCCGAAGGCGTCTGCGCGCGGCGATTCACGGTTGGCAGGAGGCGCATCGCCTGGCGGAAGCCCAGTTGACGTGACCCGGCGACACATATTGATTTTCGCCCGCGGTGCCGTCCCACCGTTTGTCGGGTATTCTGCCGGCACGCTGAGTACGGCGCGTCAGGGTCGTCCCGCATTCTCCATTCCAGACATGGTTCCAGGACATCCGGACACCAGAACTGCGTGAACCACCTGCAAGCCGTGAGGATCTCTTGAGCCGCCCATTCCCTTCGCGTTCCTTTCATTCCCGCGAACCCAAGCACCGCCGGAACGGGAAGATTCGCGCCCGCGAAGTGCGGGTCCTGGACGAAACCAAGCAGCAACTCGGCGTCATGACGCTGGGTGAGGCGCTCCGACTCGCCCAAAGCAAGGGCCTGGACTTGGTCGAAATTGCGGCCACCGCCACACCGCCGGTGTGTCGCATCGTGAACTACGGCAAACTCCTCTACGAGGAAGCCAAAAGTCACAAGGAATCGCGGAATCCCGGAAACAAGCTGAAGGAGCTGCAGCTCAGTGCGGGCATCGATCCGCATGATTTCTCGGTCAAGTTGAGCCGGGCCATTGAGTTCCTGTGCGAAGACATGAAGGTGCGGGTCAAGCTGCGCTTCCGCGGACGCCAGCGCATCCACAAGGAATTCGGCTTCGGCGTGATCAACAAATTCGTCCTGGAGGCCGCGGCGTACGGCCAGGCCGATGCCCCGCCCAAAATGTTGGGCGAGCGCGACCTGAACGTGATCCTCAGCCCGTTGCCCCGCAACAAGCGCGCCCGGAACCCCCGCGGAGCGGACGCCCCGAAGCCGCCGCCCGTCCCGGAGGGTCCGTCGCCTGATCACCCGCCGACAACTTAGCTCCTCACGCCATGCCCTTTCGCGCCCTGGGCCTCGACGCCCGCGTTCTCAAAGCCGTCCAGGAAGCCGGCTACACCGAACCGACGCCCATCCAGTCGGCGGCCATCCCACTGGCGATGGCCGGACACGACTTGATTGGCATTGCCCAGACTGGCACCGGCAAGACGGCGGCCTTCGCGCTGCCGATTCTGACGCAGCTCGTCGGGTTGATCGCCAGCGGCCCGCGGCGCGGCACCCGGGTGCTCGTCCTCGCGCCGACGCGCGAACTGGCGGCGCAGATCGAGGAAAACGTGCGCGCCTACGGGAAGCATCTGCCGGTGCGGATGGCCACCGTGTTTGGTGGCGTGGGGGAACATCCGCAAATCCAGGCGCTGCGCTCCGGCGCGGAGATCATCATCGCCACGCCGGGCCGCCTGCTCGACCTGATGGGCCGGGGCTGCGCCAACTTCACCGGGCTGCAGTTCCTCGTGCTCGACGAAGCGGACCGGATGCTCGACATGGGTTTCCTGCCGGACATCCGGCGCATCCTCCGCGCGCTGCCGCCCAAGCGCCAAACGCTGCTCTTCTGCGCCACGATGTCGAAGGAAATCGAGGCGCTCACCCACGAGTTCCAGCGCGCGCCGAAGACCGTCCAGATTGGCCGCCGCGCGCATCCGGCGGAGACGGTGACGCAGCTCGTTTATGAAGTGCCCAAGCACCTCAAGCCCGCACTGCTGGTGCATCTGCTGCGCGACCCGGGCATGGACATGGTGCTCGTCTTCTCCCGCATGAAACACGGCGCCGACCGCATCGCGCGCAACCTGGAGCAGCACGGCATCCAGACGGCGACGCTGCATTCCAACCGTTCGCAGAGCCAGCGCCTGCGCGCGCTCAAGGATTTCAAGTCCGGCGCCGTGCGCGTGCTGGTGGCCACGGACATCGCCGCGCGGGGCATTGACGTGGACGGCATTTCGCACGTGGTGAATTTCGATTTCCCGATGCACCCGGAGGACTATGTGCATCGCATCGGACGCACCGGCCGGGCGCACGCGGTGGGCGATGCGATCAGCTTCGTCACGCCGGAGGACTACAGCGCGTTGCGGTCGCTGGAGCGGTTCATCGGGCGCGGGATCGTGCGGAAGAAGTCGGAGGGCTTTAACTACGCGGCGGCGGGGGAACCGGCCCCGAGACGCCAACCCGGCCCACGGCCTGGGCCCGAGCACCGCACTCCGCGGCATCCCTCCACGCGTCCTGGTCAGGGAGGCAAGGCGGGTTCGGGGTGGTGGCGCCGCCGCTGGTGACCGGCCTGGGCAACCGCCGGGAGTTCCGCGGTAGCCGTCGGTGCGTTCAAGGACTTTCAGGCCCCCAGCTCTTTGGAGATCCGGCGGAAGTGGTGGCCGTAGATGGAGAGCGTGACCGCCAACGACAAGTGGGAGGGGCGGCGGAAGAACGTCCAGAGCAGCAAGCCCCAGTAATGGAAACGTTCGCGACCCAGGACGCCGAGGCGGAGGTTGGCATGGCCAAACGCCATGAGCGATCGCCAGTTCAACGGGCGGGAGATCCTCGGCGGCCGGTATTCGCGCAGGAAGGTGCGGATCCGCTCGTAATACGGCCCGGGCGAATAGAGGTATTCCATGAGGCTCTGGTAGCCCTGGCGCAACGTCTCCCGGTTCATCCGCGGAATGAAGTTGGTGGTCCCATCGACATTGTCTCCGGTCGTGTGGCCGAGCAGCCGACCCTGGCGGTTCAGCCGTTGGTGAAGCTTCGTGCCGGGCATGGCTTGCAGCAGGCCGACCATCGCCGTAACGATCCCGCTTTGCTGGATGAACTCGATCTGCCGCTGAAAAATCGCGGGCGTGTCGTGATCGAATCCGACGATAAACCCGCCCTGCACCTCCAGGCCCGCGCGCTGGATGCGCTTCACGTCGGCGACCAGGTCGCGGCCCCGGTTCTGGCGCTTGTTGCACTCGGCCAGGCTCGCCTCCTCGGGCGTCTCGATGCCGACGAACACCTGGTTGAATCCCGCCTCGACCATCAACCGCATCAGTTCCTCATCGTCGGCGAGATTGATGGACGCCTCGGTGAAAAACGGGGTGCCGCGTTTCCCTTTCTGCCACTGGAACAGCGCCGGCAGCAGCTCCTCCTTGAGCGCCCGCTTGTTGCCAATGAAATTGTCATCCACGAAGAAGACCGCCCCGCGCCAACCGAGCCGGTAGAGACCGTCCAACTCGGCGATCACCTGTGCCGGGGTCTTGGTGCGGGGCCGATGTCCGAACATGGACGTGATGTTGCAGAACTCGCAGTCGAACGGGCAGCCCCGTGAGAACTGAATGCTCATGCTCGCGTAGCGCGGCAGGTCGGCCAACTCCCACATCGGCGCCGGCGTCTGGTGGAGGTCGGGGAAGTTCGCCGACGCATATGCGCGCCGCGCGCCGCCCCATTCGAGGTCGCGCAGGAACTCCGGCAGCGTCTCCTCCGCCTCGTTCAGCACGAAATGATCAACTTCGGGGAACTGCTCGTGCTCGAGCGAGAACAGCGGCCCGCCGGCCACGATTGTCTTGCCCGCCGCCCGGCAACGCGCGATCAACTCGTGCGCCGAATTCCGTTGGGCGATCATCCCGCTGACGAACACGAGATCGGCCCAGGCCAGGTCTTTCTCGCGCAACTTCCGCACGTTCACATCCACCAGGCGCTTCGCCCAAGGCTTCGGCAACATCGCGGCCACCGTCAGCAGACCCAGCGGCGGCAGCGAGGCCTGCTTGTGGATGAACTTCAAGGCGTGCTTGAAACTCCAGAACGTGTCCGGAAACTCCGGGTAGAGCAGCAAGGCATTCATCCGATCGTTCCATCCTGCGCTGGACAATCCCCGGGATCATCGCGCCTGATCGGCTGCCGGGGGTTGGGGCCAGTGGCTCGTCGGCCCTGCGACCGCCGCGAGGCGGTCGCAAGGCGTGTTTCGGCAATTCTGCGCGAGCCCGGCTGCAGGCAGCCCGGGAGGGACGCGACGCGTGCTCGGTTGCCGGATTCTCCTTGGGTGAAGAGCGCCTCACCAGTCGTGCAGCCGTCCTGCGCGGTCTCCGGGTCGGGGAACAACTCGGAAACGTCGTGGTGGGATAACCCTGCGGTTCTCGGACGACGTGGAATCTGACCTGCCTGATGGCGGGAAGTGACCGGGCAGAACACTGACTTCGTCGGCATAGGCTCAACTCTCTTTTGCCTGGCAGTAAGTCCGCATGACCGGTCTTCGGTCGCTCATACGATGAGAGTAAAACAGGAAACCGCGGGAGGGCTATGGGGTGTTTACCCCATCTGAGATTCCCGATGGATGTGATGGAACCCAATGCTGCCGGTGAACCACTGCAGGACCTGGGAAAGTTCTAACGAGTCCGCGTGAACGAAGCGCGCAGCAGGCGCGGGAACCGCAGCAGCACCGCCAGCAAGAGGCGTTTCGCCACGGGGCGGAACAGTGCGCGGTGCAGCAGGGCCGCGTTCCGCAGGCGATGCCGGAAGCGCCGTCTGCATTCTTGCGCGATCCATCCTCGCGCATCATCCCAGGAACACTCTCCCAGGCTGTAGCCGATCAGCGGTTCCACGGCCAACTCCGCCGATTCAAAAGCCATGGACATCCCGTTGCCGGTGATCGGCGGAGTCATCGTGAGCGCGTCACCGAGAGCGCACTCGCCCGGTTCGCCCGCTGGGCGCGGCGCCACACAAAGCCCGGCGACCGCGCAGAAGGAAGCCTCGTCGAACTCTGCGCCGCCCAGACGCGCGCGGAGGTCAGAACCCGGCTCCCCCCGCAGCATTTCCTTCCATTGCAGCGCCAGTCGCGGCAGTGGCGTCCGGGTGCGAAACAGGCCGCAGACGTTGCACTCACCGTCCAACTGGCACAAACCCACATAACCGTCGCTCCCGAGGTGCATCTCCAAATCGGCCTGCAGCGCCACACCCCGCGCGTGGACCTTCAGCCCGAACCAGCGCCAGCCACGCACCGAAGGTTGACCTCGCCGCCCCGTCGCTCGCACGACGCCCTCGCCCCCATAACCCTGGCTCCATCGTTCCGGGAGCCGAAGCACCCCGCCCAGCCGGCAAAACTCCCGCGCGAGCAAATCGTCGAGGACATACCGTGAAACGCACAACGCCGGCCGGGGAAGGCGCTGCTGAACGGGCCGCTGGCCCTGAACATGGAAGGCCGCGGTATGCGCCCAGCGTCCACCACCCTGTAGCAACCTCTCCCTCAGGGCGAGCCGCTCCAGCACTTCCAACCCGCGGCCGCTGATGAATTCGCCGGAGACCCGATGCCGCGGGTACTTCGCGGCCTCGACCACGGTGACCGGCATCTGCCGCTGCCGCAGCGCGAGGCCCAGGGCCAGACCGGCGAGGCCACCGCCCACGATATGAATGGGCTTCAGGTCAGGCATGCCGTCCTTCCCCGCCTCCCGAGCGGCCAGCCTGAAAAAGGTGGCTGAACAGCCCCGCGGCTCTTTCGTTCAACTGCCAGTCGCCGCCCTCCGGCCACAAGCTCGACAGCTCGCGTCCGCCGAAGCCCGCGCGCACACTGATAACCGCATCGTGCCGGGTCACGTCATGGCATCCGATCAGCCACAGCAACCGCGCCCCCAGAAGAGCCAGCCGGGAGCGCTCCGGCTCGCAAGCCAGGAACAGGACGGCGCGTTGGGCCGCGTGCTCCAGCAGAAGCCGCAATGGCTCCGAAGCGAAGTGATGCAGAAGCAGGTTGGACAACAGCACCTCGGTTTTGCCGACTGGGTCCGACCGCAGCCAGTCGAACACATCGGCCTGGATGGCTTGAACGGTCCAGCCCAGGCTCGCAAAGCCTTGTTGCGTTTCGGGGGACAGGAGCGGCAGGCGATCCACCGTCACCGCTTCCACCTTTGGCCAGCGCGCGTGGAGTCGGCGGGCCACCTGAAGCAGGAAGGTTCCATCGCCGGCGCCCAGTTCGACCAACCGTCCAGGCGTCTGCCGCAAAGGAGCGTGCTTTAAGGCCTGGACGACCTTGCGGACGTTCCCCATCCACGCGTTCACCCTTTGGAGATCCCGCCGGGAGCGCCGGGCCCGAGCGTCGGCAGGATCCAGTTCATCCAGCCACTCGGATTGAACAAAGCGGGAACCGAGGCTTCCCGGCTTGTCGGTGCGGGTCGATCGATTCATGCCTCGTGAACCAGGGTCGGCAGTCTGTCCGGCCGGACTTCGTTTCGTTTCCCGGCGCCTCTCTCGTCTCAGTCCACCTTGAACAAGGCCGCGTGACCGCTGAAGCCCGCGCCGAACGAGGCCATCCACCAATAACCGCCAGGGGCGTGATCCGCCAGCGCCGTTTCCAGCGTGAACAGCACGCTCGCGCTGCTGACGTTCCCGTACTCGCGCAGCACCGCCGCACTCCATCGCAAGTCCGCTTCGCTCAGGCCGAGGCAATCCCGGAGAGCCACCAGCACGTCGCGCCCGCCCGCGTGCAGGATCCATCCGGTGAGTTCAGAGCGACTCACGCCCGATTGCCGCAACGTTCCGGAGAGGAGCGCCTCGGCGTGCCCCGCCGCCAGCATGGGCACGTTCTTCCCCAGAATGTTCCGTAGCATGCCTCCGCGCGCCTCGAAACGCAGGCACTCCCTCTCGGCTGGGCTGTGCACGCTCTCCGCCGTTTTCCATTCGACGCGTCGATGGATTGGATGCGGCTGACCGGAGAGCACCGCCGCGGCGGCGCCATCCCCAAAGAGACAGGCACTGACCAACACGCCGGGGTCGTCATCCAGGAAGAAGGCCGCGCTACAGACCTCGACGCACACCGACAGCGCTTTTTGGCAGTGCCCGGAACCGAGCAGCGCGCTGGCGGTGCGCAGGTTCGGCAACGCGGCTCCACAGCCTTGCCCGACCAGGTCCAAAGCCAGCACGTCGGCCCGCAGCCCCAGTCGCTCTCCCACGTAGCTGGTGAGGCCGGGGCATAAATAGCCCGTGCAGGTGGTGACGAGCAAGGCATCGATCTCCTCGGGTTTTGTGTCAGCCCGATGCAGTGCTACTTCCGCCGCCTGCGTGGCCAGAATCGGCGCGTGCTTTGCGAAGCGCGCGTTCAGCGTGTCGGGGGTCAGGTCGAACGCTTCGCTGAGCGGAGCCAGGACCAGATGACGCGAGGCGATCCCATTGTCGCCCAGCAGCACCTTCTTGAGAATGGCGCGCGAGCGCGACGTCAGGGCGGCACACTGCGGCGCCGCGCGAAGCGCTTCCCAACATTGTGCCTGGGAATAGCGATGCGAGGGAACCGCAGTGCCCAAAGCAATCACATACATAGCGCCAGGCACCCGAACCTCGTGCGCCGCGGCCCGAAGGAACGTCGGGTCATGGCAACACCCTCACCCGGTAGAACCGATGGGTTGCGGTCGTGGTGTCAGTCTTCGACGCCGTGCTGCCGCTGGCGGTGACATCTCCACTGAGGGCGCTCCAGTCCGTGGCGGTCAGATCCGATTTATACTCCAGGCGATAGGTGGTATTGCTGACGGCGCTCCAGGTAATCACGACATTGGTTGTGCCCGCGACTGTGAGCGGAAGAATCACCGGGCCCGGCGCGGTAATGGTCAGCGTGCCGGGGTTGAACGTGATCGCGTAATTGGCGCTGGTCAGGCCGCTGGGCGTGATCGAGTAGCTGCCCACGTTCTCGCCCGGGGCGCGGGCAAAGCTCAGCGTGCCGGCCAGGACCGCCGGCGTCTCGCTGTTCACGAACCCGGCGTAGCTCGCCGTGAACGCCGGATCGGCTGCGCCGTAGGTCTTGGTCTTCGCATCGGCGGTGACCGCGAGGGCCGCCTTGGTGATGCTGAGCGTGCCGGGGTTCAAGGTGATCGCGTAATTGGCGCTGGTCAGGCC
>Ga0315288_10007151_pt1 | contig 14149 bp, 7 predicted proteins | sample YL17G11_20_MG_FD_203454 | JGI IMG/M metagenome (GOLD analysis project Ga0315288, IMG submission 203454) | Sediment microbial communities from Yellowstone Lake, YNP, Wyoming, USA - YL17G11_20 | ecosystem: Environmental > Aquatic > Freshwater > Lake > Sediment | place: USA: Wyoming | collected... | reverse complement strand
GAAGAAGGGGAAGGACGCCAAGGAGCAGTAGGCATGATACCAACGGGCCCGGGCACGAGCCCAGAGCTCCTCGAGGCCAAGGAGCTCATAAAGGCCAAGATGAACAAGACGGTCCTCGAGATCGCCAAGGATAACGCCGAGGATTACCTGTGGCAGGATTACTTTCCGGGCTCCGCCGCCGTCATCACATTACTTGACATGACCCTCTCGTCGAAGGAGCGCTGGGACGTCGTCTTCCCGATGCTGGAGGCCTTCGCCGGGGCCTACCCGGACTGCACGCTCGAGACGCTGCCTTACATCGTCCAGGCCGAGGGCAAGAAGCGATTCGTGGAACGATGGGTCCTGCAAGACCTCCTCCGGTTCAACGCATTGGAGCGGCTGGCCCAGAGGTTCGTGAAGTACAGGAAGGACTGGGTCATAGACACGGACTATGAGGCCATGCAGCGCTGGGCCAAGAAGTACAGCGAGTCCAATGGCTGGCCCGACCCCGCCACGGACGAACTGCTCAAGGGCGTCCCGGGCCTGACCCTTGTCGATGTGCAGTACCTTCTCATGCGCCTCGGCGTCAGGACCGTCAAGCCAGACAACAGGCTCAAGCTCGTTCTGAGGAACCTCGACATCCAGTTCAAGGACGACATCGAGCTGGTCAAGAAGGCCCACGAGCTCGCCGACATCCTCGGGCTGGACCCGCTGGTATTCGACCAGATGTTCTGGTGATACTCGCCCAAAGTCGCGAAAGGCCTGTTGTCCCACTTCATATGAAACGAAGGTCCTTCTCTAGAAATACAAACCATAACTTACAAAAAACTATAAATATGTACAATTGAACATCTTATCTTAATGGATGGTACCGTTTAGTGGATACTCGGTACACATTAGAAATCAAGGAGGCCAACGCGTGAAGAACAGCATCGGGTCCCGCCGTGCCATACTGGCCTTGACCGTAATACTCATGGCCCTGTCACCGCTCATTTCCTCGGTCTCAGCGTCGATATCGCCAGAGAACTTTGCCAACATGAAGGCCTACTACGGTCACAATGCCCCCGATCAGACGGTGCCGGCGAACGACACGCAGTCCAGGGCCTCGGGCCGCGCGATTATCAAGTATTGGGACCTCTCCTTCTCCTTCGGCTGGCAGGCGACCACCCAGGACTTCTCCGACTGGCAGAACGAGATCACGGGGACCAACAAGTTGCTCTACGATGGCACAGACGGGCAGATGGCCCTGCGGAAGATAGACATTTACAACAACCGGGACCGCTGGGACTACGTTCACGTGCATCTCAACCAAGGCCAGGGCAGGGCCTACACGTACCGTGGCGGCTATGGTTACTCCGGCGCTTACATCGAGGAGTTCGAGAACGACCTCGGCGCGGGCGGCAAGGTCCTCCAGCACGAGTTCGGCCATTACGGCCTGGGCCTTCCCGACGAGTACACCGACGCCCACGGGCCATTCTGCAAGTGTACCCAGGGGACGACCTACGACACCAACGAGTGGTGCTGCCAGAGCACCCATTGCGTCTACGACCCGTCCTTCTGTAATGCCAACGGCGAGGCCCAGTCCTGCTGGGTTCAGTTGGGCAACAACTTCGGGGGCTTGACCGTGAAGAACCCGCCCATCGCAGGGCCATACGACGCACCGGCCCCGCAGTTCATCTGGCACTTCCCAGACCTCTCGACCTCGAACAGCAACATCCAGGTCCTCCCCCAGTTCCCGAAGACCGGCGACCAGGTGACCATCTCCGTGGACATATTAAACAAGGAGACCCTCGTTAAGAACAACGTCGACGTCTCCTTCTTCGACAACTCGGGCGGCTCGAACACCCTCCTGGGGACGAAGTCATACTACATCGGGAGCTACATCACCACGGCCTCCATCACATGGACCGCCACCCCGGGCCAGCACACGGTCTCCGCCACGGTGGACGCGGGCAATGTCATCAAGGAGATGAACGAGAACAACAACACGGCATTGATAACCTTCAACGTCAACGCGCCACCGGTCATCTCCCCCAACCTGAAGGCGCTGCACACCAAGGAGGACACGCCCCTCACGGTCGACCTCTCCAAGTACGAGACCGATACCGAGAACGGCATGGACAACGCGTCCCTCAAGTGGACCGTCACAAACCGCGACACAAAGGTCATCACCAAGGTCACGGGCGAGAACAGCGCCGACGATGTCCTCAGCTTCTATACCCCGACGTACTGGTATGGCAAGACCACGGTCCAGCTGACGCTCACCGACAGCGTGGGCCTGAAGGCCACGAAGAACGTGGACCTCTACTGGGACTTCGTGAATCACAAACCATGGGTCGACAGCATCATGCTCTCGAACACCACGACCTTTAGGACCGATACCACGACCGTGTCGGTCTCGGCCCAGGACATAGAGGACAAGATAACCTCGATGGCAACGGACGTCCAGTATAAACCTACGCAGGACGAGGTCTGGATGGACCTCCGGCCTACGGTCAACGGCGACGCCTTCGAGGCCATCATCAGCACGGACATCACATGGCCCGCAGGCTATTACGACCTCAGGGCCAGGGTCACGGACTCCGACTCCATGACAAGCGACTGGTCATACCTCAACGGGTCCCTCGAGATCAAGAACAACCCGCCCGAGGTCCAGCAGGTGTCCTTCGCAGAGGACGTCACGAACGGCGTCTACAGGATGATGCCAGTGACCGTTCTCATTAAGTCCATGGACAAGGAGTCCCTCATCGAGGCTATAAAGCCCCAACTCGAGGTGGCGCCGTGCGGCAGCGAGGATTGGGCGACGGTCGACACCGAGCCCGAGCTGCAGGGGGACCTCTGGGCCATCAACTACGTGCCCCCAGCGGACGCCCCGACCGACAAGAACTACTGCTTCGCGGCCTACGTCGTCGACGAGGCCAACGACACATCCGCCAGGGTAATCTCCGACGAGCTCAAGGTCCTCAACAACCCGCCGGTCATGACCTTCATCGAGGCCAGCGAGAAGGCCGTCCTCAGGACGAAAAACATCCTTCTGACACTGAAGGGCGGGGACGTCGAGGATATTGCCAAGGACCTCTCGCTCGAGATCACGTACAAGCGCAGCAACGGGAACGACGAGGCCGCCTACATAAGCGAGGTCGCCTTCCAGCCCGGCGGGTCGGACAACAACGGGACCTGGACCGCCAGGTTCACCCCGGCCAAGGGTGCCAAGCTTGGCGACTATCAGTTCTCGGCTAGGCTGACAGACAGCCAGGGCGCCGGAGCATGGTTCTCTCAGCCCGACCTCATAGTCGTGGTCAAGAACAACGACCCGACTGGGGTCATGGTGCCCGTCACCCAGGCCACGGCAGGGTCACCTGTGACCTTCGAAGCGACCGGGTCCAAGGACATCGAGGATACAGGCCTCACATACCTCTGGGACTTCGGGGACTCGGGCTCCGCCAAGGGGGTCAGGGTCGCCCACTCCTATGCCAATGCCGGCAAATACAAGGTCAAGCTGACGGTCGCAGACTCGGACGGCGGCAAGGCAACGGTCCCGGCCACTGTGGACGTCAAGCCAAGGAGCATATTGGCCGGAGGCACCGGCGGCGGCCTGAACGTTCTCTATCTGCTGCTCCTCGTTGTGCTTGTCGTGGTCATCGTGGTCCTCGTCGCCGTCAAGCTGGCGAGGCGGAAGAAGGCCAAAACCTCCCCACTGCCCCCGCTGCCGACGCAGTCACCGCCACCGACGGCCCCTGCCCCCGAGGCGCAGCCGTCGGCCTATCATGTCGAGGCGTACAAGATCTACGACTCGCCCGAGCTCGGCCAAAAGGAGTACGGCGAGCAGGAGATGCGGCGGGCCTACAAGTGAGGGCCACAATTCTACGGGGGCGTTCCTGACGCCCCTCGATCCTTCTTTTCTTTTTACAGCCATTGGAGAAATTCAAATAAAACGAGGATACCATTATATAGTTATACTAAAATAATATTCAATACCTAATTAGTCCGCCTCGGGAAGCGCCGATATGCTACAGTCGATGCGCGCCCGCGGCCCACGGAACCGGAGGAATGACAGTGACCGCCTCGAAATGCACAGTTTTGATATTGACCTTGATACTGACGGTCCCCACCTTCATGATGCTTGCCTCCACGCCGCACCGGCAGGCGTTCGTGGCCGCGGAGCCGCCGACCGACCCGGCCTACGGACGGGACAGCCGGGACAACGTTGTCAAGAATTGGTCCATTGTCGTAGCAATCGAGTACGAACCGTCCATAAACCAGGTCCTCGACATTGAAGGCGCCCTGAGGCGCGGAAGCCAGTATTTGTACGATGTGACCGACGGCCAATTTCGCTACGCCCATGCCGACATTTGGACCCACGGCAAGAACTTTAACGATCCAAGCACCCAGATACAGTTCCTCGACTCGGGGGTCAACTACAGGGCCAACGCCGACCGCGGCGGCATCGCCATCCAAGGCGCACACGTCCGGCTCGGCAAGACCTTTTTCGGCATGCTCTGGAACAATTCCTATGGCGGCATGGCCATCGCCCACGAATGGGCCCACTATGGCCTTTATTCTCCCGACGAGTATGTAGACGTCCAACAGGGCCAATACCTGGTCTCGGTCCCATGGTGCAACAACTGCCTTATGTCCAACAACACCGATGTGGTGAACGATACCGAGTTCTGCACCATCGACAATCACAACAAGACCAACTCCCACGCCGAGCCGCAGTCCTGCTGGGAGCAGATCAAGGCGCACTACCCGACGACCAACATGCCCGCCACGCATGCAGCAATCGTCCAGAACGGGCCATTCTACGCGCCGGGCGCTGAGATGACCTTCACCGTCCACTACCCGGACCTCTACATCAGTCCGTCGGACATATCCATGTCGCCCACCAATCCCAAGGAGGGCGATACGGTCACATTGACCGCCAAGGTCCATAACAAGGATTCTATCCTTTACAGCAAGACCGTGGACATAAAGTTCTACGACGGGCCCATAATCGACGATAAGGAGATCGTGACCAAGACCATCTCCCTTTCGGGCCAGCCATACGACACGGTCACGACCAGCTGGGTCGCCACCGGCGGCTACCGCAACATATACGTCACCGTCGACCCGAACAACCAGATACTCGAGTGGGAGGACTACACGAACAACACCGCCAACAATACCTTCCACGTGCTCGCGAAGCCCGCGATTAAGTCCGGCCTGAAGGACCAGACCACCGACGAGAACAAGGTCATCTCGCTGAACCTGAAGTCCTACGAGAGCGATGTGGAGTCGGCCGATAAGAACCTCCTCTGGTCAGTGACGTACTACGACCCGACCTTCATATCCTCCATCCAGGGCCAGAACAGCCTCGAGGACGTCATCAATATAACGCCGGTCATATACAAGTCCGGCAAGACCACCATCGCGCTCTCCTTGACGGACGGGGACGGCATGTCCACCTCCAAGGACATCAACCTGACCTGGAAGGAGGTCAACTTCCCGCCGCTGCTCGGCGAGATCAACCTTACCCGCGACTGGGTCTACAGGACGATGCCGGTCCAGATATCGTTCAACGGCACCGACCCGGAAGACCTAGTCCCACTGCTGACCCCGACGCTCGAGGTGAAGCCGTCAGCGGACCTCATGTGGGCGACATTGGCGCCGACCTTCGACGGAAATGTCTGGAAGGCCACCTACACGCCGGCCGCGTCGGCCAAGCTCGGCTACTACGACGTCCGGGCCAAGCTCACGGACACGGGTACCCTGACCGGCGAGACATACCTCAATCACACGCTCCAGGTGCTCGATAGCCCCCCGACCGTTACCAGCATTTACCCCACGGGCACTGTGGCCTTCCGTGGCATTGCCCTGAACCTGACCGTCGAAGGGAGCGATGCCGAGGAAGAGAACGATGCCCTCAAGGTCGAGCTCCAGTACCTTCCGACCAACAGCCAGGTCTGGGCCATCGGAGGGACCTTCAACCACAACACCGGCAAGTACCAGAACGGCAAGTGGACCGTCCCGTTCACCGCGGCCGCCGACGCAACGCTCGGACCGTGCGATGTGCGCGTGAGGCTCAACGACTCCAATGGCCCGGGCCAATGGAAGTACGTCAACGGCACGATCACGCTCAAGGACGCCCCGCCCGTGGTCACGAAATTCACCTCGGACTCCCCGACCGTGTACCGCACCTCCACGGTGAACCTCACCGTCGAGGGGAGGGATTTCGAGACATCCACGGACAAGCTCACCCTCATCATCGAGTACTCCATCGGGGCCTCGGACGACTGGCAACCCCTGCCGCCGTCGCAGGTAAAGGTCACATACGACACGCAGTGGAAGCAGTGGACCGCCGTCTACACGCCCAAGACGGACGCCAAAGCCGGGAACTACCACCTCAGGGCCAGCTTCCGGGACTCCGACAACGCCCTCGGCCTGCCGCTGGACCTCAAGGACGGCCTGCAGGTCAAGGACAACCCGCCGAAGGTCAAGTTCACGGCTAGGACCTCGGTCAAGACCGGCGAGGTCGTCACATTCGACGCCAAGGACACCACGGACGTGGAGGACAACAACATATACATGAAGTACGCCTGGGACTTCAAGGATGGCGGCAAGGGCACGTCCTCACGCGTGAGCCACGCCTTCAACAAGGCCGGCCTCTACGAGGTCACGCTCACGGTGACCGACAAGGATGGCGTCACATCGAATTCCAAGACGACCGTGACCGTGGCCCAGGGGAACGTCATAGTCGGAGGCAACGGCCTCGGCATGGTCCTGATCGCCGTCATCGTGGTGGTCATCGTGGTCGTATTGGTGGTCCTTATGCTCGTGATGAAGAAGAAGGGCATGGGCCCGTTCAAGGCCAAGTAAGGCCGGTCCCCGCGTGACTTCCGTTGTCTGGTCCTAAAGTATATCAAGGACCTCCCTAAATGAGGACCTGATATGGACATCCTCGCGGCCTCGGCCATCGTCCTCACGCTCATCACGTGCACGGCCCTCAGCCTCATCGCCTACGTCCGCAAGATACTCGACAGGGACGGCTGCGTGCTGGCCTTCATCATGGGCCTCGTCATAGGGCTGTGCGGTTCGGTGGTGTGGCTTGTCATCCTGCTGATATTCCTTTTCTCCAGCTTCGCCGCCACGCGCTACAGGTACGAGCTCAAGAAGAAGAGGAAGGTGGCCGAGTCTAAGGGGGGCAAGCGCGGCTTCGAGAACGTCTTGGCCAACGGATACGTGCCCATGATAATCGCCCTGCTAAGCTACGACTTTCCGGCCCCCATACCGCACATCGAGAAGGTCGTGGCCACAGTCATGTTCATCACGGCCATAGCGTCGGCGGCCTCCGACACATTGGCGAGCGAGATCGGCGTGTTCGCCAGGCGCACGTACATGATAACGAACTTCCGACGCGTCAAGCGCGGCATCAACGGCGGGGTCTCGGGCCTCGGCACGGGCGCGGCCGTCTTCGCGGCCTTCTATTCGACCATCATAGGCTGGCTCCTCATCGGCCTGTGGTCCAGCACCCTCCCCGCGAACCCGTGGTACATCCTCATCCCGTTCCTCCTGGGGTTCCTGGGCTGCAACATCGACAGCTACCTGGGCGTCATCGAGAACCACAGCAAGTTCCTGACGGGCAGCCGGGTCAACCTGCTGTCCATATTCGCCTCCTCCTTCCTTGCATATATCTTCATGTATCTCCTCCCCTATCTCGGGATATCTTGGTACTGAATCTGACGATGGAGGTGCCGGAAAATGCCACCCAGCAGGATCATCTTCCTTGTGTGTGACGGAATGGCCGACAGGACCCTGAAGGCAAAGGGAAACCGGACGCCGCTGGAGGCCGCGAGGACGCCGAACATGGACTCGCTGGCGGCCGATGGCGTGTGCGGCATCATGGACCCCATCGGGCCCGGCATCCGGCCCGGCAGCGATACGGCACACCTCGCCCTGCTCGGCTACGACCCATACAAGGTCTACACTGGCCGGGGCCCGTTCGAGGCCGCGGGCGTCGGCCTCGAGCTCAAGAGCGGCGACATCGCCTTCCGGGGCAACTGGGCCACGGTCGACGCCAAGGGCCGCGTCACGGACCGCAGGGCCGGCAGGATAAAAGAGGGCACAGAGGCCCTTGCCAAGGAGCTGGACGGGGTCGTCATCGACGGTATCACGGTCATCCTCAAGACCGCCACCGAGCATAGGACCGTCCTGGTCCTCCGGGGCAAGGGCATCTCCTGCCAGGTCACGGACACGGACCCGCACAAGGAGAACCTTTTGGCGGGCTGCAAGGCCCTGGACAACAGCGCCGCCGCCAAAAAGACATGCAATGTCCTGAACAAGTTCACCGAGCTTTCCAAAAAGGTCCTCAAGGACCATCCGGTCAACCAGCAGCGCGTCAAGGACGGCTTACCGCCGGCGAACATCGTCCTGGCCCGGGGCGCGGGCATGACCCCCGAGATGCCGCCGCTGGCCAAGGTCTGGGGCTGGGACCCTATAGCCATCGTGGGCGTGGCCCTGATCCGTGGCATATGCACCCTCGCCGGCATGGAGGTCCCGTTCGTCAAGGGGGCCACGGGCGGTGTGGACACGGACATGTTGGCCAAGGCCAAGGCTGCCGTCGGAGCCCTGAAAAAGCACGACCTGGTCTTCATGAACATCAAGGCCCCGGACATCGGGGGCCATGACGGTAACTTCGACCTCAAGATGTCGAGCATCGAAAGGATCGACGAGGCCGTAGGATACATCCGGGCCAACATTTCCTCGGATGTAGGCCTGATCATCACCGCAGACCATTCGACCCCGGTGCCCGTGAAGAACCACTCCGCGGACCCTGTCCCTCTGCTGATGTACGGCGAGGGCGTGCGCACGGACGACGTCAAGGCCTTCAACGAGAAGGCCGTGGCCCAAGGCGGCCTGGGGCGGCTTAAGGGCAAGGACATCATGCCCATCCTGCAAGACTGGGTCGACAAGGCCGAGAAGTTCGGGGCCTAGGCCGGGCAATCTGGCCCGACTTGGCCCTGGAGCTCCCAGGGGACTCCCACTAGATATTTAATAACTGTACCAGATACGCCTACCCAGAGGTACATGATTTATGGCCTCCCTTGACAGATGGCACACCCGTTCCGCCGACGATTCCCTTAAGAGGCTCGGCTCCTCGGCCGAGGGGCTATCGAACGAGGAGGTCAAGGTCCGGCTGGTGAAGTACGGCCCCAACAAGCTCAGGGAGGCCCCGAAGCCCTTCTGGCTGTACGAGTTCCTCGGTCAGTTCACGAGCGCCCCCGTCCTCATGCTCATCGCCGCCATGATCATCCTCGGCCTCCTATCGGTGTTCACCAAGGACAAGCGCTGGCCCGACATGGTGGTCATCTTCATAGTCATCTTCCTCAACGCGACCATGGGCTACATCCAGGAGAACAAGGCCGAGAAGGCCCTGGAGTCCCTGAAGAAGCTCACGGCCCCGAAGGTCAAGGTCCTCCGGAGCGGCTCCATCATCGTGGTCGAGTCGGAGTCCCTGGTCCCGGGTGACGTCCTCTCCATCCAGGAAGGCGACAAGGTGCCCTCGGATGCCCGCATAATCGAGCATGTCGCCCTGGAGGTCGACGAGTCCATGCTGACCGGGGAGAACGTCCCGGTGCGCAAGAGCGACACGACCATCCCGGACAAGAAGGCCCCCCTCGCCGACCGGACCAACATGGTCTTCATGGGCACCATCGTGACCCGGGGCCGGGGCCAGGCCGTCGTGACCGCCACCGGGATGGAGACCGAGATGGGCCGCATCGCATCCGTGGTGCAGGAGGAAAAGGATGAGACGCCCCTCCAGAAGAAGCTCGACGACCTCAGCAAGCAGATCGGCGCGCTGGCCATTGCGGCCGTCATCATACTCTTCATCATCCGGTGGCTCGTCCACCCGGATCTCGTGGACTCCTTCTTGCTGTCGGTCAGCCTCGCGGTGGCCATAATCCCCGAGGGGCTACCCATCGTCATGCTCGTCACCCTCGCCGTCGGAATGCAGGTAATGGCCAAGAGGAACGCCATCGTCAGGAAGCTTCCCGCCGTTGAGACCCTCGGTAGCACCACTGTTATATGCACGGACAAGACCGGGACCCTGACCCGGAACCAGATGACGGTCAAGCAGATGTGGGTCGGCGGGCTGGACATAGAGGTCACGGGCGATGGCTACGAACCCGAAGGGAGGCTCCTGGTCGCGGGCAAGGAAGTGGACACGGCCGCACCGGCAATGGTCCACGCCCTGAGGGCCATGGTACTCTGCAACGATTCCCACCTGATGCAAAAGGACAAGAAATGGACCATAGTGGGGGACCCGACCGAGGGGGCGCTGCTGGTCTTGGCCAATAAGGCCAAGGTCAGTGCATCGAAGCTCCATCACGAGCTCCCACGCTGCGGAGAGCGGGTATTCGACCCGACGCGCAAGATGATGTCCACGGTCCATGTCGAGGCCCACAAGCAGGTGGCCTACATCAAGGGCGCCCCGGAGGTCCTAATCTCGCGAGCCACCACCGTCTACGACGGAGACAAGGTCGTCCCCATGGGCCCTGATATCAAGACCCATCTTCTCAAGACGAACACCTCCATGGCCGACAAGGCCTATCGCGTGCTGGCCGTCGGGATGAAATATCCGGGCCCGGACGAGGATATAGAATCCGAGGAGTTCGAGAAGGGCCTGACCATCATCGGGTTGGTCGGCATCGTGGACCCGGTGAGGGCGGACGCCCGGGACGCCATCAGGACGGCCCAGGCCGCCGGCATCAAGGTCGTTATGATAACCGGGGACCAGAAGGAGACGGCCAAGGCCGTCGCGCGCGAGCTGGGGATGCTCAGGGCCAAGGGGCGCAAGGCCAAGCGCGGCGAGGTCAATCCGGTCCTGACCGGTCCCGAGCTGGACGATTTGTCCGACGAGGACTTCCAGGAGGTCGTCGACGGCATCAGCGTCTACGCCCGCGCGTCCCCCGAGCACAAGATGCGGATAGTCAAGGCATTGCAGGCCCGGGGCCATGTGGTGGCCATGACCGGAGACGGCGTGAACGATGCCCCGGCCCTCAAGGTCGCCAACATAGGTGTGGCCATGGGAAAGGAGGGCACGGACGTGGCCCGCGAGGCCAGCGACATGGTCCTAACCGACGACAACTTCAGGACCATCGTGGGCGCCGTCGAGGAGGGCCGGCGCATCTACGACAACATACGCAAGTTCATCAGGTACCAGCTGAGCACCAACATAGCTGCCATACTCCTCTTCTTCCTCGCGACATTGGCCCTGCCCGGGGTCATCCCGATGTACCCGGTCCAGGTCCTCTGGGTCAACATAATGATCGACGGGCCCCCGGCCGTGGCACTGGGCCTGGAACCCATGAACCAGGGGCTCATGAGGAGGCCGCCGAGGAGCCCGCGGGAGTCCATCCTTTTTCCTAGGCTCCTGAGGGGCATATTCTTCAACGGGCTGTGCATGGGCCTGGCGACCACCATCCTGTTCTGGTGGGGGCTGAGGAACTACACGGACCCGGTCCACACCCAGACGCTGACCTTCACTGGGTTCGTCATCTTCCAGATGATAAACGTCTTCAACTGCAGGTCCACGACGCGCTCTGTGTTCAGCATCGACCCGATGCACAATCGGTTCCTTCTGGCGGCGGTGACCGTCTGCATATTCCTGCAGCTCGCCGTGGTCTACGCGCCGCCGATGCAGTACATCCTGCACACGGTGCCTCTCGACATAAGGGACTGGGTCCTGATAATCGGCCTCGGCGTGACGATAATCATGCTCGAGGAATCCAAGAAGGCCTGGCTTCGCTCCGGGGAGCATGAGTCGATAATGGACGACGGGCCGCGCGAGGCCTCGGACAGCTGAATGGCCCGGCGGTCACCTTCGGCCCTTCTGGACCGGGGCCCTGACCTTTCGCGGGCCCTGGGGCGCCTCCGCCGGCGTTCGGATGCTGGGCTGGCGGACCTTCCTGGCCTGGCCGTCCTCCGGTGGATGGCGTATCGGGACCTGGCCCGAAACCCTTGCCGGCCTGTAGATCTCGGGGTGCCTCATCCTCCGCTCGAGCTCCGCCTCCTGCTCCCGATTGCCACGGACCCTCACCCTGTTCCACACGACGATTATGATGATTATGACGATGACCAGGATGGCCGCTATCGCTACCAGGAACACGTATCCGCTCAATGTGTGGCTCTCGACATGGGGCTTGGCCTTGACTGTGATGGTCAGGTTCGTCTGGGCCGTCAGGCCGCTGGTGTCCCTAACGAACAGCCGGGCGTTGTATATGCCGGGGGAGATGTAGGCGTGGCTGGTCATACTGCTCTGTATCCAGGACGTGTTGAACCCATCGCCGAAGTCGAACAGGTAGAAGGCTATGGCGAAGTCCGGGTCCACGGACTTGGCCCCGGAGAAGGTCACGATCTCGAAGACACGGACGTCGGGCTTGTCGGCCTCGAGGCGCGCTATGGGCGGCTCAAGTGCCTTTATGGTCAAATGCCTGACCGCGGACGCCTTCTCATTGTCATCGTCGGTGACCTCGCAGGTGATCGCGTGGCCGCCGACGGAAAGATGGACCTTGAGGACCAGCCCATAGCCCAGCGGGCCAGCGACGCTGTCCTTCCAGTAGACGGTGATCCCCTTCCCGTCGGGGTCATAGCTGTCGGTGGCGTTCAGCTCCACGGTCTCGTTGGACCAGAACTCCACCCCCTCCGGTGGATAGTCTATGAGGACTATTGGCGGCGAGGCCGCCGCCGGATGACCGGTGAGCGCCAGCGCGGGGAGCACCAGCGTCAGTGACAGGGCAAGGACGAACGCGGTGCGCATGTGACGACCTTCGGCCCATGCTCCGTCATGGGCCTTGATACTGTGAATCGGTACCGCGCGTTTATATCTTTCGAGGGTTGCAAATGAAATAGCGCCCCTTACATCTGAAAGCGTTAGGGGAAAGAAATAATAACTTCAATGCTGAATCAAGGCCTCACCTTTGGATGAGGTCCTGTCTGGACCCATCCTACGGGAATTCTAGAGGAAGACCGCCAATGCCCGAACCTGGACCATCTGAGCACCCGATGGAGGCAAAGCCTGCCGAGGCCCCAGTTGAAGAGGGGCCGAAGGTATCGCCAAAGATGGCCGCCTACTTCAAGGCCCTCGAGGATGCCGCGAAGGAATGCTATGTCATAGCGGGCCAGGCCCGGGACATGGGCTACGACCCGGACACGCGCATAGAGATGCCGCTCACCTTGGACCTGGCCGAGCGAGTGGAGTCGCTCGTCGGGCCGCCGGGCATCGCCGGGACCATCCGGGAGCTCGCCAAGAAGAACGACCGGGAGCGCCTGGCCATCGAGATCGCGCTGCAGGTCGTGGAGCACGGCAATTACAAGAACGACGAGGAAGCCCTCTACCAGGCCATCAGGACGGGGCTCGCGGTCCTCACCGAGGGAGTCCTCGTGGCCCCGCTCGAAGGCGTCACTGGCGTCAAGCTCATGTCCAACCCGGATTCCACGGTCTATCCCGCGGTCTTTTTCGCCGGGCCCATCCGGTCCGCGGGCGGCACCGGCCAGGCCATGAGCGTGCTCCTCGCCGACATTGTCCGCAGGAAGCTGGGCCTGGGCCGCTATAGGCCAACCTCCCAGGAAATAGAGCGCTACAAGGAGGAGATGCCCATCTACCGGCAGTGCCAACACCTCCAGTACACCCCGACGGCCCAGGAGGTGGAGACCGTAGTCAAGAACTGCCCTGTGTGCATCGACGGCGATGGCACGGACGACGAGGTCTCGGGCAACAGGGACCTCCCGCGCGTTCCCACGAACAAGACGCGGGGCGGCGCCTGTCTGGTCATAGCCGAGGGCATGATACAGAAGGCGTCCAAGATCATGAAGCACGTCGAGAAGCTAGGCCTGGACGGCTGGGAGTTCCTCGAGGCCTTCCGCAAGGACAAGGCCAAGCCCAAGGAAGAACCGAAGCCCGAGCCGCTGCTGGTCCCGGTGGCCCAGCCAAAGGTGGAGCCCAAGGCCGCACCTTCGGCCGACGGGCTGAATGCCAAGGGGGAGGCCGCCGGCGAAGAGGAACAGGAGAAGCGCCCCGAGGATGAGGACGAGGCGGAGGAGGAAGAGGGCGATGAGCCAGACGCCGTCAAGGGCGACGAGGACGAAGGTGACGGTCCGAAGGAGGCATCGGGCCTCAAGTTCCTCTACGATT
>Ga0315288_10007150_pt1 | contig 14150 bp, 12 predicted proteins | sample YL17G11_20_MG_FD_203454 | JGI IMG/M metagenome (GOLD analysis project Ga0315288, IMG submission 203454) | Sediment microbial communities from Yellowstone Lake, YNP, Wyoming, USA - YL17G11_20 | ecosystem: Environmental > Aquatic > Freshwater > Lake > Sediment | place: USA: Wyoming | collected... | reverse complement strand
GGGCGCAAACCGGAGGACACATGGACCGCATTGCACTCACACTGACGATGGCCCTGCTTGCACTCGCCTCCGCCGCCTGGGCCGACGTTCCGGGCCTCAAGGGCGACGGGAAGGCCGATGACGGGCCGGCTATCCAGAAGGCCCTCGACGAGGCGGGCGCGCGCGGCAGCGGCGTGGTGGCGCTGCCGGCCGGGCAGTACCGGGTCAACGGCGCGCTCGTGGTGCCGTCGGGGGTGACACTCGCCGGCGTGTGGGAGACGCCGCATTTCTCAACCCCGGCGCAGGGCACCACGCTGCTGGCCTACGGCGGGCGTGGACAGGCCGATGGCCCCGCGCTCATCCTCCTCAAGGACAACAGCGCGGTGCGCGGGCTGACCATCTATTACCCCGAGCAAACCGCGGCCGATGTCCAGCCTTATCCGCCGGCGATCGCGGGGGCGGGCACCCATCTCAATGTCTCTGAGGTGACGCTGCTCAACCCGTATGTGGGAATAGACTTCAGCCGCGGCCACGAGATGCACTACATCCGCAACGTGTATGGCTGCCCTCTGCGAGTGGGCGTGCGCGTGGATCGCTGCACCGACATCGGGCGCATCGAGAACGTGCACTTCAACCCCAACTCGTGGGGCCGCGCCGCGCTGCCCAGGCCGCTCACCGGCGCGGAGATCCAAGCCTACGTCAACTACCTGCGCGCGAACTGCGTCGCCTTCGAGTTCGGCCGCAGCGACTGGGAGTACGTGTTCAACACCTTCTCGTGGGGCTGCAAGGTCGGCTACCGGTTCTTCAAGAGCGACGCCGGCGCCACCAACGGCAACTTCCTGGGCATCGGCGCCGACATGGCCACTTATCCGCTGCTCGTCGAGGAGACCCAGCGCCCCGGCCTGCTCATCACCAACGGCGAGTTCGTGGGCGCGCCGGAGGGCGAGGCGGCGCTGGAGGTGGCGGCGTCGCACACCGGCGTGGTGCAGTTGTCGAACTGCAGTTTCTGGGGGCCGCACCGGCGCATCGCGCGCGTCGCCGGCAAGGGCGTGGTGAGCCTGGCGCAGTGCAACTTCTGCGACTGGGATGACAAGAACCTGCCCGCGATCGAAGCGAACGGCGGCGGCTTGACGGTGCAGGCGTGCACCTTCTGGCGCGACGGGCGGCAGATCGTGCTGGGCCCCGACCTGCGCACCGCCGTCATCCTCGGCAACACCATGGCCGGCCCCATCCGCATTGATAACCAGAGCAAAGGCGACGTGCAGATCGGCTTCAACGCGAGCCGGGAGAAAGCCGCGCCGTAGCCACGGAGCGATGGTCCTCTCCGGTCTGTCATTCCGAGCCCCGCAGGGCGCGAGGAATCTCGCTTGCTGGAAAGGCCTCGCGTTGTCCATCGCCGAGATCCCTCGCTTGCGCTCGGGATGACAACTGTGCCTATACCGCGACTGGACTGCGCTGGACCAAGTGGGGCGGGGCGCGGGAGAGGTGGAGCCGCGGGAGGGAATTGAACCCACAACCTACTGATTACAAATCAGTCGCTCTGCCGATTGAGCTACCGCGGCCTAAGGCCAGTATAGGCGCGCCGCGGCGTTGGGTCAAGAGTCGTAGGGGCGGCCCGATGTGGCCGCCCGCCAGCCACGCAGACCGCGCAAACCTGTAGGGGCCCAATCTCATTGGGCCCGAACCGGGCCGATTGAGAATCGGCCCCTACATCAGGAACACGCCCTGCAGCACAGCCGGGGGCGGCTGTGCCACGTGAAGCCGACTCATGCCAGGTCAACGTACGCATCGAAGAGCGCGCGGATGTACTTCATGACCCGGTCGGGGTCACTGGTCTCGGCGATCTCGGTGAGGCAGAAGCCCCGGTAGCCGATGCCCTTGAGCAGGCCGAACAACTCGCGCCAGGGGTATTCGGTGAGGTAGAGATCGCGCACGTGCGCCAGGCGGATCTTGTCCTTGAGCAGATCGAACGACGGCTTCGCCGAGCCGCCCACCAGGTCTTGCTGGTTCGAGTTCCAGCAGACGAACACGTTGTCGTGGTTCGCGAAGTCCATGATCGCGCGGATGTTGGGCGGCAGGCAGGTGTCCTTGCCGTGGACCTCGAGGCGGATCTCCACGCGGTAGCCCCTGGCGAACTCGCCGCACTCGCGCAGCGCCAGACCGATCTGCTCCAGCGTCTTCTCCTTCGCGATCCCCTTCTCGACCTGAAGCCCATTGGGGCGCACCTTGACGCCCGGCGCGCCGACATCGGCGGCGAGTTTGACGTACTCCTTGGTGCCCTCGATGTTGCGCCTCACCTCGGCCGGGTCCACCGCGTGATACTCGAACGCGCTCCCCAGGCCGGCCAGCGCCACCGGCGAATCCTCGAACATGCGCCGCACGCGCTTGCGCTCATCGGCCGAGAGCGTGATCTCGACGCCGTGGGCGTGGCCGGTGCGCAGTTCCACGCCCTCGAAGCCGTTGGCCGAGCACTTCGCGATGACGGTCTGAAGGTCCCAGTCCTTCGCCAGGTTGTAGGTAACCGTGCCGAGTTTCATGAATCGCCTCCGCGGGGAAGTTGAGTCATGCAGTTCGCCGGCTGGAGGCGGTTTGCCTGCCGGGCCGGGGCGGCAGGAGTTCCGCCGGAAGGGGCAAAACAGGCAAGCAGTCGCCGGAGGGCGCGGCGCCACAGCCGAAACGGAGAGGAGGCCTCGGATGTCAGAGAAGGATCTGGTCGAGGCGTGGGCGCGGAGCGGGATGCGGCGCCGGGAGTTCCTGGCGCTGCTGGGGGCGGGCGCGGCGGGGCTGCTGGCGCGGGATCTCTTCGCAGCAGAGGCCGTGCGGCGCAGGCCGAACATCCTCGTGATCGTCGCCGACGACCTGGGCTACGCCGACCTGGGCTGTCAGAGCGGCAAGGACATCCTCACGCCGCATATTGACTCCCTGGCGCGCAACGGCGTGCGCTTCACCAGCGGCTATGTCTCGTGCCCGGTGTGCAGCCCCACCCGCGCTGGCCTCATGACCGGCCGCTACCAGGAGCGCTTCGGGCACGAGTTCAACCCGGGGCCGCTCGAGCCGGGCACAGGCGTCTTCGGCCTGCCGCTCTCACAGATCACCATGGCCGACGTGCTCAAGGCGGCCGGCTATCACACCGGCATGGTGGGAAAGTGGCACCTCGGCGCCGAGCCGGTTTACCACCCGATGAAGCGCGGCTTCGAGGAGTTCTTCGGCTTCCTGGGAGGCGCGCACTCGTATCTCAACGCCAGGGCCGACGCGCGCAACCCCATCCTGCGCGGCACGGAGCCGGTGGATGAGAAGGAATACCTGACCGACGCCTTCACCCGCGAAGCCGTCGCCTACATCGGGCGGCACGCCAACGAGCCGTTCTTCCTCTACCTCACCTACAACGCGGTGCACCAACCGCCGGATGCGACGTCGAAGTACCTCGACCGGTTCAAGACCATTGCCGACGAAAGGCGGCGCATCTATGCGGCCAAGTTGAGCGCCATGGACGACGGGGTGGGCGCCGTGCTGGCGAAGTTGAAGGAAGCGGGCGCTTACCAGGACACGCTGCTCTTCTTCCTCAGCGACAACGGCGGGCCCCCGGTGAATGGCTCCAGCAACGGGCCGCTGCGCGGCTTCAAGGCGACCGTCTGGGAGGGCGGGATCCGGGTGCCCTTCCTGGTGCAATGGCCGCGGCGCATAAAGGGCGGCGCGACGTACGATCAGCCGGTCATCTCGCTCGACATCATGCCCACCGCCGCGGCCGTGGCGGGAGGCAAGTTGCCCACGGATCGCGTGCTCGATGGCGTGAACCTGATCCCCCGCATGACCGGCCGCAGGAAAGAGCCGCCCCACCCGATGCTCTTCTGGCGCTTCGGCGAGAACCGCAAGGCGGTGCGGGCGGGCGACTGGAAGTTGGTGCAGCAGGGGGCGCCGCCGCAGTTGTTGGACCTGTCGAAGGATACCGGCGAGGCCGACGACCTCTCGGCGCGCGAGCCCGGCCGCGCGAAGCAACTGGGCGACGCGCTGGCGGCGTGGGAGTCGCAACTCGTGCCGCCGCTGTGGGGGCCGGCGGGACAGGCGCGCGCGGCGCGAGCAGGCCGCCGGCAGGGGCGCAGACGGCGGGCGTTGGAGATGGGCGCGTAGGCACCGATCGAGTGCACCGTGCCCTAAAAACGCAACAGGGCCCCGATGCAATCGGGGCCCTGTTCGAGTCTGGCGGAGCCGACGGGATTCGAACCCGCGATCTCCGGCGTGACAGGCCGGTGTGCTGAACCAGGCTACACCACGGCTCCGTGGCTCCGGCGGGAGGACTCGAACCTCCAACATCGTGGTTAACAGCCACGCGCTCTACCGATTGAGCTACACCGGAATGGTCAGACGCTATTCAGTTGTCGCGCTGTAGGGCGGGCCGCGCCGTCGCCAAGTCGGCTTTGGCGCGTCGGCGACTGCCCAAGCCCGCCGTCGGCGCGCATCGCATGCGCGCCCTACAGTCTTGGGCGAACACGAGGCTCCTTCGCCCTGCTGTAGCAGGGCTACGAAGCCCTGCTACAGCAGGGTTCGCCCCTACGCCGTTGGCCCTTCGCTTCGCTCAGGGTCAATTGCTTCGCAATTGGTAGGGCGTACGGGGATTGAACCCGTGATCTCCGGCTTGAAAGGCCGGCGTCCTAACCGCTAGACCAACGCCCCACACCTTCTTGGCGCCAACAGCCCGCCTTCGCCAAGCATCCTCCGCCAGTGGCTGCGAAGGCCAACGGGCTTCGGCGGGCACCTCGCTCCGCGCAGCGGAGCGAGGTGGTGGAGCTGAGGGGATTCGAACCCCTGACCTCAACATTGCGATTGTCGCGCTCTCCCAGCTGAGCTACAGCCCCACCTGGTGTGTCCGTCGCGGCGGGCACCATCCTTCGCCTGAGGCGAAGGATGGTGGAGGAGAGGGGATTCGAACCCCCGACCCCTTGCATGCCATGCAAGTGCTCTCCCAGCTGAGCTACTCCCCCACCGGTTGGTCGGGATGGGCGGACTCGAACCGCCGACCTCCTGGCCCCCATCCAGGCGCGCTACCAAACTGCGCCACATCCCGACCCAGCCGATTTCGCCTCCAGCGAGCAGTCCGCCTCTTTGTCAAAGAGCGTGGCAGGGGCGACAGGGCTCGAACCTGCGACCTGCGGTTTTGGAGACCGCCGCTCTTCCAACTGAGCTACGCCCCTGCGCCAGGGCTGCCCGTCTTCGCCCTCCTGCGTCGGGCTTCGAAGGGCACCCTGCATCGCTGCGCCGCAGGGTGGTGGAGCGGGCCAGAGTTGAACTGGCGACACCTGGATTTTCAGTCCAGTGCTCTACCAGCTGAGCTACCGCTCCGTGCCGCCTTGGTGGCAGGGGAGGGATTCGAACCCCCGACCAAGTGATTATGATTCACCTGCTCTACCGCTGAGCTACCCTGCCTGGTTGTCAAAAAAACCAGGGGGGGACTGTGCCGCCTCCCCTGGTCCACGTCGCTGCTGGTGCGGGTGGCTACACGATCACTTCAGGGAGGCGTCACCCCATCCGCGCGGCCCCGAACCATCGGGACCACGCCCACGCAGGGTTAGCGTCGGAAAAGGCAAGCCAGACTGGCCAAAGCCGCTTCATGCTCATCCACCAGCGGGTATATTCTACCGCATTTGCCCCCATTGTCAAGACAGCGCCCCCACGGACGGCGGCTCCAGGGGCCCACGAGTGTTTGCCCGTCGCCGGCGGCGCGAGGTCAGCGCCGAACCCCGGCGCGCAGCCGCTTGGCCGCCGCCTTCATCCACGCTTCACTTCAGCGATCAGCGGCACCTCGTGGCCGAGCACGTAGGCGGCGGGGCAGCGCTCGCGGGCCATCTCTTCGAGTTCGCGGAGTTGCGCCGGGTCGGCGTCGGCATCCACGGTGAGGGCGATCCGCACCTGCTCCAGGGCCGGGGCGTCCGAGAGCCCGAAGACGCGGGAGAAATCGAAGTGCCCCTCGACCACCGTCTCCAGTTTGCGCAGGGTCACGCCCCTCATCGCCGCCACCGTGGCGAAGGTGGCGGCGTAGCAGGCGGCCAGGCCGTAGATGCAGTAGTGCAGCGGGCCCGGCAGCGTGCCGCCGCCGCCCATGGCGGTGGGCTGGTCTGCGTCCAGAGTCACCTGCCCCGATTCGTAGGTGAGCACGCCGGTAAACTGCGGCCGGCCGGGCTCCAGGTTCCAGCGCCCTTGGACCCGCGTGACGCGCTTCGCCTTCGCCGGGTCCGACTTGGCCTCCTCGATGGTCTGGTTGAGTCGTTCCAGGTTCACGTTGTTCAGTCCCATGGAGATCCACCTCCTCACCACTGGGCATCGCGCCGGCCGCGGCGCGGGGACCGCTTGATGATCTGCACTCGAAGCGAGCGCCGGCGCCGGCGGCGGGTGCCAGACCACACCGCGCGAGATCGGCAGCCTCAGCCGGAGAGGATCTCGATGAACGGCGGCTCGGGACGCTCCAGGAAGGTGCTCACCGGGCTGCGCACCGAGTTCACCGTCTTGAGGACCTGGATGTAGTTGTAATTGCCCTTGCGCCAGACGTTGACGATGCCGTCGGTGGCGGTGCGGATCTTCTCCACCGAGGTGGGGTCGAGGCTCTGGGGGTTGACCACGCCCAAGGCCACCCCGCGGTGGCGCCGGTTCACCTCGAGCAGGTCGTCGAAGAATCGGAAGAACTGGGGCCGGTCGGCGAGGGTGAGGCCGCGCGAGAGGTCGAGGTGGAGCCGGACCCGCTGCTGGCCGGTCACGCCCCGGTAGATCGCCTCGAAGTTCTCCGCCACCGCGGTGGGGTTGGCGGCCAGGACGTGGATGCGTCCCGCCTTCCGGCCTTCCTCAAAGAGCGGCCCGAAGCCGGCGGCCTGGGCGGTGTCGGAGAATTCCTCCACCTGGCGGCAGCCGATGCAGACGTACACGTCGCCCGAGAGCAGGGCCTCGTGCAGGAAGGCGGCGTCGAAGAGGCGCTGGTGGAGCACGGCGTCGAGTTCGATCAGGTAAAACGCGCCATAGGGGACGCCGCCGCCGATGAGATCATCCAGTTGGGGCAGCCCGGTGGAGGCCGCCTCCTCGAAGGTGAAGAAGGCCTCGCGGTAGGCGGGGACCAGGCGGATCCCCTCGTCCCCGATGAAGAAGAGGTTGGGCACCGAGACGTGCCGGGTGCCGCGGCTCTTGACGATCTCGAGAAAGCGCATGCTCTGGTCCTCGACGCGCTCGCGGGTGAGGCGGATGACCGTGTCGGCGATGTACTCCTCGCTCCCGGCGCCGGGGGCCTCGGTCTCCACGATCTCGCGGATGAGCATGGAGGTCATCCCCTCGCGCTTCAAGGCGTTGATCAGGCCATAGATGGTCTCGCGGAACTCGGCCGGGTTGGGGGCGAGGGCCTGGAAGTGGCTGATCGAATCCACCACCACGCGGCGGGCGTGGATCTCGCGCATCATCTCCGGCAGGAGGCCTTCCTGGCGCTGGATGTCCTGGTGCATCAGGTCGGGGGAGGTGAAGAGGACCTTGAGTTTGTCCTCCTCCTCCAGGCGGCGGAAATCCCAGCCGAAGTTGAGCGCGTCGCGGTAGATCTGCTCGGGGAACTCCTCGAAGGTGATGAAGAAGCCCGGCTCGTCGTAGAGGGTGATGCCCTTGTAGAGGAACTGCATGCCCAGGCTGGTCTTGCCCGTTCCGGGCGAGCCGGCGACGAGGACCGAAGAGCCGGGCAGGAAGCCGCCGAAGAGCAGTTGATCCAGCCCTTCGATGCCGGTCTTGACGCGTTCCATGCGGGCCTCCTTGCGGGGAACTTAGCGGCGGCGTTGAGGGATGTACCGATAGACGTCAGAGCCTGGATAGGAGATCTTTTGGATGAAGTGCTTTTGCTCCAGGAGATCGAGTTCCTGTTCGACCTCTGATACTTCGCGGCCCAGGCGCAGCGCGATCTGGCGGGCCGTGTTGACGGTGTAGGGGTTCGCCTCGAAGAAGCCGATGAGCCGCTCCACGCCCCCCAGCGAGGCGGCCATCCGGCCCAGGTCGCCGCTCACCCGGTAGGTGCGGATCTCGCGGCGGATGCGGTCGGCCAGTTGCTGCATCTGCTGGGCCTGGCCCAGCACCAGTTGCTCCAGGTCGTTGTCGGACATCTCCTCGACCTTCTTCCGCTCCTGGTCGCGCCGCTTGATGTGGGCCTCGACCTCGGCCACCGCCCCCTCCAGGCTGAAGCCCTGATCGAGCGCCTGTTTGATGAGGCTGACTTTCTCGATCGCGGGGTAGTCGTAGGTCCGGGTGCGATCCTCATCCACGGGAGGGACGATGCCTTTGTCAGTCCAATACGACAACTGCCGGATGGAGACCCCGCACAGCGACGCGGCCTGCCCGATGCCCAGGCGCAGGCGCGTGAGCAGGTCGCTGACGTCAATGGGTTGCAGCCCCACCTTCTTCTTCCTGGCCTCACCCTGGGTTCCCATGACTCGCCTCCTCCGCCGGGGCTGTATCTCCAGTCCAACAGGCGCGAGCCTCGCCCATGTCGGTGCTAGATCGGACAGACACTCGCCCCCGGCCCGTCGCCCCGGCTCGGGCGGGATTATACATATCACACCGGCCTTTGTCAAGAGATCAAACGATGATGCACAAAAACGATACACGCCGTGTGGGGCTGCCATCACAGACCCCCCCCGCGACGGTGCGGCGTCCGCGGGGCGTTGGCCTAGCCGCGGGTGACCCCGATGCGCTGGAGCCACTTGTTGACGCGGAGCGCGTAAGCCTGGTTAATGCGGCGGGCGAAGCGGACGTGGGGCCCCCGCTGGCCGGCGAGGCGAGCGCGGATGCCGCGCCGCCCGTAGATCTGCTGGTAGGCCAGGCGCAGTTTCTGCTCCACCAGAACCGGGGGCGAGATGCGCTGGGGATAGAAGACCACGTGGGAGCCGTCGCGCTTGGAGTAGTCGTGGTCGAAGATACGGTCGGCGAGGAGGGCGGCGTCATCGGTGCCGGGGATGGGGATGCGGATGGCGATCTGGACGACGTCGAGTTGGACGTCGGTGACGAACTGCACGATGCGGTCGAAGACGCCTTCGTCATCCTCGTCGAGGCCGACGATGAAGGCGCCCAGGCAGCCGATGCCGTGGCGATGGAGGCGCTGCACGATCTCGTGGGCCTGTTCGGGCTTGTTGAACGGCTTGTTCACCGCGGCCAGGTTCTCGTTCGAGAGCGATTCGAAGCCGACGAAGATGATCCGGCACCCCGCGCGCCCGGCCAGGGCGATGAACTTCTCGTCGCGGAGCGTGTCGGTCGAGGCCTGGCCGAACCAGTTGAACTTCATGGGGATGAGCCGCTCCATCAACTCCGCGGCGCGCTCGCGGTGGCCGAAGATGTTGTCGTCCACGAAGATGAGCGGGCCGTCCGGGCGCAGGGTGCGGAGTTCCTCCGTGACCTCGTCCAGGGGGCGCATCCGGTAGCGGCCGCCGAAGAACTTGTGCACCGAGCAGAAGGAGCAGCGGAACGGACAGCCCCGGCTGGTCTGGATCGTGTTGGTCAGGAAATAGGCTCCGCGGTGGAGCAGGTCGCGGCGGGGGAAGGGGAGCCCCTCCAGCGGCGGGTAGCCCTCATTGCGGTAGATCGGCTGGAGGCGGCCGGCCGCCCAGTCCGCGAGCAGCCCGGGCCAGAAGCCCTCCGCCTCGCCCACGCCCACGCAGTGCGCGTGCTGGAGCGCCTCGTCGGGAAGCGCGGTGGCGTGGATGCCGCCCATGACCACGGTCTTGCCGCGCTTCTTGAACTCGGCGGCGATCTCGTAGGCGCGGGGCGCGGAGGCGGTGTTGGCGGTGAGCCCTACCAGGTCGCAAGGGGTGTCATAGTCCAGCCGGGCCGTGCTCTCATCGAGCAGCGAGACGTCATAATCGGGGGGCGTCGCGCCGGCGACGGCGAGCAGGCCGAGAGGCGGGAAGAGTGTCTTCGCCAGTTTGATGTGGTGGGGCCGGTTGCCCAACTTGCTGGGGTCCGGCGCCACGAGCAGTATTCTGGGTTTCTCCATGTGCCGTTACTTTCGCGCACAGGCGAAGGAATCCCTGTCAGGTCTCGCGGCCATGGCGGCCGGGTTGGACGGCGACCACGATTCCACTCGGCGCCCCGGGCACGCCGCGCAGCGCTGAAACCATGCCCTCGACGCCGCGGGCGAGGATCTCCGAGGCGAAGCGGTTGAGCGGAACCGGCTTGCCGTCCACCAGGAGCGTCACCTCGGGCCCGGCCTGGGTTGCCAGCCAGGCGGTGACGCGATCAGCCAGGGGCTCGATCTCGTCGCAGCGGAACTGCGGGGCCGAGGTTGCCACCGGCGCGTCCCCCACCACCGCCACCAGCAGGTCCGCTGATGAGGTCGCGCCGGACGCCCCGGCCTGCGCCACCTCGATCCGGGGCAGCCCCAACGCGCCGAATCCCTCGGCCAGCAGCAGGTCCACCTCGCCCGCGAGCAGCGCGGCCGCGGCGGGCAGCGATGCCTCGCCCTCGACCTGCTTGATGAGCGCGAACCGGCCGGGGGCGCAGATCGCCACCGCCCGCGCCCCGGCCTGGCTGTAGCGCCAGGTGTCCTTGCCCTCACGGTCCAGGTCCGGGGAATGGGTCGAGTGCTTCACCGCCGCCACCCGCAGGCCGCGCGCCTGGAGCGCCGGGAGGAGCGCCTCGATGACGCGGGTCTTGCCCGCCTTGTGCTCGCCTACCACGCAGAGGATGGCCGGCATGCGATGATCTCCCGGGCCCGGGCGTAGTCGCCCGGCGTGTTGAGGTTGAACAGGGACAGCAGATGGGGATCGAGCGGCCGCAGCGTCTCGGCGTCCACCTCGATCACGCGGACGTGACGGTAGAACGAGACGACGCGGCGACGCCCCTCGGCCAGTTCGCGTCGAATCGCCTCGGCGCAGCGAACCGCGTAAACCCCCAGCAGCGGGTGGAGGCCGTCGGCCGAGCGCGGCACCACCACATCGGCCTCAGGCGCGTGCTCGAGGAGGGCCTGGGCGACCACCGGCCGCAGGAACGGCGTGTCACAGGCCATCACGAAGCAGCGCGCGCTGCGTGCGGCCTGAAGTCCGCTGAGCAGCGCGACCAGCGGGCCCCCGCCGCTCAGGAGGTCGGTCACCACCCGGACGTCGGCGGCGTCGGCGGAGACGGACTGCCCTTCGCGCACCACGAGGATGCGCTCGGGCGCGATCTGCGCCGCGAGATCGAGCGCGATCTGGAGCAGGCTGCGGTCCCCGAGGGTCAGGGCGGTCTTGTCTTCGCCGAGGCGAAGGCTGCCGCCTCCGGCAAGGATAATGGCCGTGACGTCATTCATCGCAGGGTCGCGTGGGGCTCAGCCTCGAGCCGCCGGGCCGGCGAGGACGGAGCGGGCGTATTCGGCGCCGCGGCGCAGCGCCTGCTCGTTGAGCGGGATGAGGCGCTGGCGGCGCGCCGGCATCACCTGGTGCAGCGCGGCGATCACCGATTCCATCGCCACCCAGGGCTCGAACTCCAGCATGGCGCCCAGCATCACCACGTTGGCGACGTTGGCCGAGCCCAGTTCCTCGGCGAGCGCCGTCGCCGGCACCGGGACGAGGTGAAGATCGCTGCGCCGGGGCTTGCCGCTCACCAGCGTCGAATTGACGAAGAGCATGCCGCCATCGCGGACCCGGCCGGAGAACCTCGTCATTGAGGGCTGGTCCATGATGATCGCGGCGTCGGCCTCGGAGACCACGGGCGAGCCGATCTCGTCGGAGGAGATGATCACCGTGCAGTTCGATTCGCCGCCGCGCATCTCTGGCCCATAGGAGGGGTTCCAGACCACGCGCCGCCCTTCCATCATCCCCGCGGTGGCCAGGAGTTGGCCCATGAAGCCGATCCCCTGGCCGCCGAAGCCGGCGATCACCAGTTCCCTACGCACCTTCGCCCGCCTCGCCGCGCGGGACGAACACGCCCAGGGGATAGTAAGGCACCATGTTCGCTTCCAGCCACTCCAGCGCTTCCCCCGGCCCCATGCCCCAGCGCGTAGGGCAGGTGGAGAGCACCTCGACCAGCGCGAAGCCCTTCCCCTCCAACTGCGTCTCGAAGGCGCGCCGGATCGCCTTCTGCGCGCCGGCGACGTACTGGGGCCGGCTCACGGTGACGCGCTCGATGTAGCCGGGGCCGTCGAGCACCGCCAGCAGTTCGCACACCCGGATGGGATGGCCCGCGGTCCTCACGTCCCGGCCGTGAGGCGTGGTGCTGGTGCGCATCCCCGGCAGCGTCGTGGGCGCCATCTGGCCGCCGGTCATGCCATAGACGGCATTATTGACGAAGATGATGGTGATGTTCTCCCCCCGCGCGGCGGCGTGCGTCACCTCGGCGAGGCCGATCGAGGCCAGGTCGCCGTCGCCCTGGTAGGCGAAGACCATCGAATCGGGCAGCACGCGCTTGATCCCCGTGGCCACGGCCGGCGCGCGGCCGTGCGCGGCCTCGAGCATGTCGCACTCGAAGTAATCGTAGGCGAAGACCGCGCAGCCCACCGGCGCGATGCCGATGGCGCGCTCGCGGATGCCCAGGTCGTCCATCGCCTGGGCGATGAGCCGGTGGATGATCCCGTGGGTGCACCCCGGGCAGTAGTGCATCCGCCCCGGCCAGAGCGACTCCGGCGCGGCGAATGCCGTCCTCGCGGTGGGCGGGGTCATCGCGGCGCAACCTCCCGGATGGCGGCGAGGGCGTCGCAGACGTCGCGCGGCGTCGGCACCACGCCGCCGGTGCGGCCGTAGAACTCGACGGGCACGCGGCCGCTCACCGCCAGCCGCACGTCCTCAACCATCTGCCCCAGCGACATCTCGACCACCAGCATGGCGCGCACGCGCTCGGCGAGGTCGGCCAGGGCCTGGCTCGGAAACGGGTAGAGCGTAACGGGCCGCAGCAGGCCCACCTTGATCCCCTGGCCGCGGGCCGTCTCCATGGCCGTAAGGCACACGCGGGCCGCCGTGCCGTAGGCGACGAAGGCCAGGTCGGCGTCGTCGAGATGATGGCCTTCCCAGCGCACTTCCTTCTGGGCCTCATCGAGCCGCGCCTGGATGCGCCGGTTCACCCGCTCCAGTTCCTCGGCCACGATGTAGAGCGAGTTGATGATATTGCGCTTGCGGCCCCTGGCGCCGGTGGTGGCCCAGGGCTTGGCCGGCAGGCCGGCCGGGTCAATGGGCGTGCGGTCGAAGCGCATCGGCTCCATCATCTGGCCCAGCACGGCGTCGGCGAGCACGACCACCGGGGTGCGGTAGCGGTCCGCGAGGTCGAAGGCGTCGAACATGAAGTCATAGAGTTCTTGCACCGACCAGGGGGCGAGCACCAGCGTCCGGTAATCGCCGTGGCCGCCGCCCTTGACCGACATGAAGTAATCCGACTGCGCGGGGGCGATGTTGCCCAGGCCCGAGCCGCCGCGCGCCACGTTCACGATCACGGCGGGGAGTTCGGCGCCGGCCAGGTAGGAGATGCCTTCCTGCATGAGCGCCACCCCGGGACTGCTGGAGCCGGTCATCACCCGCGCCCCGGTGGCGGCGGCGCCATAGACCATGTTGATCGCGGCCACCTCGCTCTCGGCCTGCAAGAACACGCCGCCGACCTCGGGCATGTGCAGGGCCATGTAGTCGGGGATCTGGTTCTGGGGGGTGATGGGATAGCCGAAGAAGGCGCGGCAGCCGGCGTCCATGGCGCCCTGGGCGATGGCCTCGTTGCCCTTCATCAACACGTGCCCGCCGTCCGTGTGGCGGGCCTGCTGCGGCGCATTCACGATGTCAGCACCACCAGGTTGTCGCGGTGGATCACTTCGTCGAAGTTGCGATAGCCGATGCGGGCCGCGATCTCCCTGGAGTGGCAGCCCCGCATCGCCCGCACCTCCTCGGCGCTGTAGTTCACCAGGCCGCGGGCGATCTCCTCGCCGTCGGCGACGATGCTCACCGCGTCGCCCTGGCGAAAGTCGCCCAGCACCTCGCGCACGCCCACCGGCAGCAGGCTGGAGCCCCGCTCCATCAGCGCTCGGCGCGCCCCCGCGTCCACGATCACCTGGCCGCGGGGCGCAAGCGCGAAGCCGATCCAGCGCTTGCGCGAGCGCAGTTTCTCGACCTCGGGCACGAAGAGCGTGCCGATCTCCTCGCCCGCCAGCACCCGCGAGAGCGCGTTGGGCAGGCTGCCGCGCACGATCACCAGGTACACCCCCGACTTCATCGCCGCTC
>Ga0315288_10007149_pt1 | contig 14150 bp, 8 predicted proteins | sample YL17G11_20_MG_FD_203454 | JGI IMG/M metagenome (GOLD analysis project Ga0315288, IMG submission 203454) | Sediment microbial communities from Yellowstone Lake, YNP, Wyoming, USA - YL17G11_20 | ecosystem: Environmental > Aquatic > Freshwater > Lake > Sediment | place: USA: Wyoming | collected... | reverse complement strand
AGAGCTTTGGATTCGTCGTCGGACGTTTCGATATTGCCTTTGAGGACCAACATGTTCGGCCGGGCCGGGTCCTCGGCGTCAAGGCCGGAGAGGGAAATCTCCATTTCAGGCTTGATGACCGAAAAGGTGAACGAAAACCTATCGAAGGTCTTCGGCAGTTTCAGGACGCGGTTGACCTTAAGGACGGCCTTGTACTCCTTGCCCGGCTTGAGCTCACCGGCCGGCTTGACCACGAGCTCGCGCGTGCTTTTCCACTCGGCCTTCCCTTCGATGGCCGGGGAAAACTCGAGCAGCCCCGACGCGTCCTTGCCCGGCTCGGCCACATTGTTGACGAACAGGACGCGGATTTCGGACTTCCGGGAGATCGTCCCGGACGTGGAGGCGCTGATATACCTGTACCACTGCTGTTCGACGGCCGCGGGCGTTTTTTCCTTGGCGGGCCGGCAGGCCGACGCCGCCCCAAGAATACAGACCGCGACCAAGACGCAAGACAGAAATTTTTTGAACATCCGACCATCTCCCTTTCTCAAATTTAGGTTGTCCTTGCCGGCGCATCCCCGGACACCTATGTCCGAAATCGTATTCTTGAGTTGGGGCGAAGTCAAGCGGATCGAGGGCTCCTGCACGAGCTATGCCGCGGCGGAGATTTATCCGGGATCCTGCATTCTTTATAAAACCACGGACGGCGGTTTGAATTGGAAGAAACTGCCCGACCCGTATTCGAGCATTCAAAGCGAGGCCAGGATCGTCGTACACCCCTTTGATCCGGAGACGCTCTGGGTCGTCGCCCGAGACCTCTGGAAATCCGCCGACGGCGGAGCGACATGGAGATATCTTACGGCGCGCCTTGTCATCGATCCCCTGACGGACTTGGCGGTCGGACCAAACAGCCCGGACCACCTTTTCGTCTGCGGAAAAGCACTCGACCATCAAAGCCACTTTTTCAGAATGGACTTCGGACAGTCTTTCGACGGAGGAATGAACTGGACCTATGTCCCGATCACGACGGCGAAGAGCGGCGCTTCGACGATCGCGATCGATTCTCGCGACGAGAGTGTCATCTATGTCGGAGGAGAAAAGGGCGGCGCGGGCGCCCTTTTTTGGAGCCTTGACGGCGGCAGGAATTGGAACGAGATCGGCGCCGCGGATTTCGGCTCCACTCCGATCGAAGCCGTCGCCGCGAACTCTGAATCCGGGTACCGCGTCCTTGTCGGCACCGAGGCCGGGTTCTATCGAAGCGAGAACCGCGGTTCGGCCTGGGTCAAAACGGCCTCGTTTCCCGTGAAAGGCATCGTCGTCCACCCCTCGAGTCCCAATGAGGTCTACGCCGGAGGCGGCGCCGGGATCTACCGCAGCAGCGACGGAGGAGTGACATGGTCGGATGTGAACACCGGCCTTGTCGAGGTCCGGACCAACGCCCTGGAATTCCTCGCCGCGGACCAGACGCTTTATGTCGCTACGCAAGGCGGTATCCGGAGGCAGAAGATCGTGCTGCCGAGAATCTATTCCCCGCTGAATTTTTCGGGAACGAAGGTCCTCAATCGCTCGCTCTTTCGAGCGGAAACCATCAACGTTCTCAGGTGGAGCCCGAATCCGAAGAATGAGGGCGTCGTTTCCTACCGGATTTACTCCGTCGAAGGGGAAGCTTGGGCTAGAATGTTGGCCGAAGTCCCGGCGAGCACGATCGAATTCCGCGACAGGTACGTCTCCGCGAATCTGTCTTCGACGTATGCTCTCGTGGCGGTCAACAACGAAGGTCGTGAAGGCGAGCCCGCCTATGCGACCGTGAGATAGAGACTTATCAAAGCGTAAATCGCGGCTCACAGGCCATCTTCACGATCCCGAAGATGTTCCGGGTCTTCTTTAAGTTCAAGCGTAAGCTCCTGCCGGATTATCGACCACCTGAAGTTGAGGTTCATTGCCGAAAAGCCCCCCGCCGTCGCGTGTCGCGACCGAGGTCGCGCTCATGGGGGCCGAAGAGCCGGCGGAGTATTTTTCATGTCTGCTGTTTCGTAGAGGACTTCTTTCATCGTTTCCGGTTTGAGACTTAGAGTTCCGGGGAGACCAGAGTGATATATGCTATAGCCGACCATCACCGCAGGAGCCACGACAACTCCGGTCCTGGCCGAGATTATCCTTGCGGTATCGAGCGCCAGATAATAATCCGTTCCCAAAGGCAGATGCGGCCCATAGTGTCACCTAAATTGAAAGAGATAAGGAAAGCAGCCGTTTCTGAAGCAGAGCAGCAGTATTTGAAGGACCTGATTTCTTTTACGAGCGGGGATAACAACGAAGCCTGCCGGAATTCCGGCTTATCTCGCTCACGCTTCTACACTCTTCTCAGAAAATACCAAGCCGCGGATGGGCGTTGACCGGAATAAAAACAGAGAGTGAGTACTCATTCACAAAAATGGCGCGGGAACAGAATTCGACTTATGGTGTTTTTTTAATTTTCGGCTGGGGTCCCTTCTTGTCCTGATCTGCCGGATTTCCGCGTTTCAAAGCGGCCCCCGTCGAGGCCGGAGGCTGTTTTTTGACGGCGGTAACTTTGGGAAGATCGCCGGCCGCCGGTTGAATCTCCGTTTTCCCGGGCACCAATTCCCCGTTTAGAGCGATGAAGAAGGCTTGATAATCCAATCCATCGGCGGAGCCGGACGTTTTAACCCTGGATTCAACCCGGCATAAAAATCCGGGAACCAGCGTGTTCTCGACCGCGAAATAGCCCAGCTCCATATCGGTCAGTCGCCGGGCGAGCGCCCGCCCCGGCCTCGCGGTTTTGCCTTCCGCCCCGGCCGCTCGAAGCCTGCGGAGATATTCCTCCACGGAAGCCAGCTTCCCGGCCCGGACCTGGTCGGCCGCCCGGCCCCGAATCCGGCCCCAGTTCGCGAGTTTGCAGGCCAATAGTTCCCGGGTGCCGGGATGGAAGCGGACCGTCATCCCGGCGTTGAAGATAGGCCGGTTCCCGGCCTTTCGGTAATAGCGGACCTGCTGGGAGACGACTTTAGGTTCGCCTGTCCGGCCGCTGACCTCGATTTGGGAGATCTCCGTCTTCCAGATCTCTTCGGCCGCGCGATCAGCAAGCAGGCCGCCAGCCCGCAAAAATCCTTCGCTCAACCCCGCCGCTTCTTTCTCCCCCAAGGGGAGGCCTCCGGGTCCGGTCAGGAATTTCACGAAAGAGAAGCGCCTCTTACCCTTTCTGAAAACGAGGGGTACGGGGGTTTCGGTCCGGATCGGCGTTCCCCGCTCGGCGCCTAAAAAGACCGCCGGATTCACCTTGGAAAACAGGGTGTACATCACCTCGCCGTCTGCTACGTCCGTCTGGGTTTTCTTGGCCTTATTCAAGTCCATCGACCGGCGGACCAGGGCCTCGAACTTCCGCCCGAGTTCGTCATCCCCTGCCGGATCGACCGCCAACACCTCCAAGCTTTCCCTCAAAGCGCTGATCCATTTCTGGCGGATCTCCGTCGGAATCTCGATATCCTGCGCCTTCCCCGGCATAGCTCCCAGGATCAGGAGTAGGAACGCCGAGGCCGCTGCGATTTTCCCGATTTTAGGCAAGGTCATGGCATTTCTCCTGATATCCCGGTTATCGTTCCCGGATGACGATGAGGCCGTACCCGGGGTGGTTGTACCAGATGTCCTCTTTGCGGTGGGAGTTGAGGAGATTATCCACTCGGTACATGTCATGATAGAAGCAGGAAGGCTTATTGTTGTATATGAGCTCCAGGTCTTCGTCGTCGGCCGCCTCCAACCAACAATCAATCACCGGAATGCCGGATTTCAAATAGTCGGCGAAGTATATGCTCAGGAGCGTGTACCGGCCGTACGAGATCGTCTTCGTCGTTTTAAAGCCGAGGACCGCGTGAAGTCCGGCGAAGGGGCCTCTCCGCCAAGGCCGGCTTTCCCAACGCTCCCACCAGGTCAACCCGTTGGCGTCGTCCTCCATCGATGTCACGGAACAACTGTGAAGCGCAATCCAGTCCAGGTCTCCCATCCTGTTATGGGAAGACCAGGAACCGAGAGGGGTCAAATTCATGTCCAGGATTTCGTCGCCGTTGATCCAAATCGTCGAAGGACACCCATGGCCGAGGGCGTAGACCAGGTCGGATTTTTCGGCGTGGGCCATGTGATCCCACTGCAGATAGCTCCGCGCACCATAAAGGTAGTCTTCCTGGGGCACGATATCGTTGAGGGGGACCTTGAAGTCATGGGCATTTTCCGCGAACTCGTTTTCCTCGTCTGAGAAATAGACGGCGAAGCCGACGTCATCGCTCTCCATCGAGTATTTGAAAATGTGATAGGGGAAAACGGCCGCGTAGGTCTGAGGGATCTCGTCACCGAGACAGAAGTTCCGGATCCAGATCCGTCCCGGGGAGAATTTTTCTCCTCGGTCGGACAGCGAGACCCAGACTTCCCCGGGGGATTCGGGCTTGGTGCCGTGGGTGAAGGCGGCGATATCGGTCCGGCCGTCGCCGTCGAAATCCCCGGTCATGGGGATCTCGTTGCCGATGCAGAAAAAATTCGACCAGACCTTTCCCGGATCGAAGCCGCGGCCGTTGGAAAGGGCCACGTAGACGCCGCCCGGCTTGTCCGGATATTCATTCCGGCAAAAGGTCACGATGTCGTCCTTTCCGTCCCCGTTGAAATCGCCCGCGAGCGGGATCTCCCCCAGCACGCAAAACCGGTCGTGCCAACGCGTCTTGGTTTTGAAACTATTCCCCGTGGAAAGGCTGACGGCGACGTTTCCTTCCCGGTCTCCGCTATCGGAGCTGCGGACGAAAACGGCCAGGTCGTCCTTCCCGTCGCCGTCAAAGTCCCCGACGATGGGCCACTCATCCCCCCGGCAGAAACCGGTGGCCCATCGTGAGGCTGTGTAAAAAGCGGTTCCGGAGCTCATCAGGACGTATACCTCTCCGGCCTTTCTGGCCCCGGCGTCCTCCGGGACGACGACCGCGATATCCGTCCGGCGATCCCCGTTGAAGTCGCCCATGAGAGGAATCTGGCTCTTATAACAGGCGTCAGTTCCGCTATAACTCACTTCATGCCAGATCCCTTCGGGACCGGCGAACATGACCCAGCCGGGCGCCATATTCGTTTCGTTGCGGCGGAAGGTAAAGAGTTTTTTGGTCTCGTCGGTTCCCCTGACAAAATTCAGAATATCGGCCCGGCCGTCGCCGTTGAAGTCTCCGACAGTCGGGATCTGCGGCTGAAGGGAAAAATTTTGGGCGGAGACGTATTCGCAGAGTTTAAAGGCCGTCCCGTCGGAAACGGCGACGCAGACGTCTCCGGTGCCGAACTCCGGGGCGCTGCTGAGCGGCTGATAAAAGGTGATGATATCGTCCTTGCCGTCCACATTGAAATCGTGCCGATGGCGCGCCTTCCCCATGGCTATATAGCCCGGCCCGGCGGGATCGGGTTTGTCCGAGGCGATAAATTTCTGGATCCGGGAATGAATGAGCTTATTCGGCTCGGTCGGGACGGTTTGCCCGAGGACGCTGATCCGGGCGGACGTGCGGACTCCCGGCATATCGGTTTGGGTATCGAACTCCAAGCGCCAGAGGATTCCGGCATCGTCGCGAATCTGGACGAAGCGATCGATCCCATCACTATACGTGACGGTTCCCGTGACCGTTCTCTGGCCGACGATATCGGGAGCATCGGTGGTCTGGATGTTGACGAGCTCCGCGGACCTCAGGGTCAAGCGGCGGTTTGAGTCGAACCGGCCCTTGACCGTCACTCTGACGTTATTACGGACCTGGGAGCAGGCTTGGGTATCGTCGAAAACGACGGTCCAAACCTGGCCTGCGTCCGTCTTGACCTGGATATAGAGATCCTGGCAGTTGACAACCGTCACCATCCCCTGGATCTGGCGGCTCGTTTGGGCCGCAACGAGTCCGCCCAGAAGGAGGAGGGCCAAAAGCAGCACAGGACGCGACATCCTTCGTAGACATGCAGTCATAATGGTTGATCCTCCTTTGTGACGTGTTTTCCGGTCATGCCGGTCATGGATTCCTATTCAAAACGGCGATCGACGAAAAGCTCCACCGTTTGTCCGCAATTGTACTACCACTCGGCCGGGTTGAGTCAAGGGCGGACAGGAACATAATTTGGCTTAGGTCTCGCTCCGCGCGTGTCTTATTCTATCGTCACCGTTTTTTAGCCAGGATGTGAAAGTTCCTGCATGGCGGTCAGCCGAAGCAACCCGGACCATCTTTTCATATGCGTCAAGGATTACAGCGATCAGGACCACTTTCTCGTTCTTGACATCGATCCGCAGCCGGCGATAGACTCGCTTCGTGAGGGGGAGCGCCGATTCTGAGCTTTGCGGGAGGACAAATCTAGGATAAAGGAAAGCGACGAAAATCAGAAATATCGCCATCGGACTTTATAGTATCTTTGCCGCGTTTTCATCTTCGGCTTTGGCGACGACATTTCAAAGGATCGGCCCCGACGGGGGTTTCATCCAGCGGATCGTCTCCGATCCCCGGAATCCCGACGTCCTTTATGCCGAACCCTACGATCATTCACTCCTCAAGACCATCGACGGAGGCGATCACTGGACGACGGTCTATCGAAGATCCGATCCGAACGATCGGATCTTCAGTGTTTCCCCGGATGCGGGCGATCCGTCCGTTCTTTATGCCTTGATCCGCTCCAATCAAGCCGCAACCACCCGAATCTATCAGAGCACGGATGGCGGAGCTCATTGGCTGGTTCTTCCGAACCAGCCTCCGATCTCCGCCGAAGCGGTCACGGCGGATCCTCTTCGGCCGGGTGTTCTCTACGCGTCCGGCAATGCGTCCGTCTTTCGGAGCACAGACGGCGGCCTTTCCTGGGTCACGATCCGTCATGTCCCATTGCCCGCCGGATACGACAGCGTGATTTGCCGATATCTGGGAAGCGATCCCGCGCGGCCGGGAACCCTTTATTTGGGGGTGAAGATTTCGTTTCATGATCGGGACGATACCCGGATCGACGATTGGATCGAAAAATCCGCGGATGGAGGGTCGACTTGGACGGAGCTCCCGCCTCCGACTCCGTGCACGGATTATTATTCTTGGGACTTGGACTTGAAATTCGATCCCGGCGATCCGGGCGCGCTTTTCGCGATCGCCGGGAGAAGCTTGTTTGTCAGCCGGGACGGCGCCGCCACGTGGCGAAAATTGCGGGGCGGGTCCTCGGACGCGGAGACGGTTTTAAACATGGCTTTCGGCCCCGCCGGTTCCGGATATATTTATGCGGGCGGATCGGCCGGATTTTTCCGGAGCGCCGACGGCGGGACGACCTGGGCGAGCGTCTGGAACGGTCTTCCGGAGATGCCTATTTTCGGGATCAGGCCGGATCCGCGGTTCGCCTCCGTCGTTCTTGTCAACGCCGGCTGGACCGGGATGTTCAAAACAACCGACGGCGGAGCGTCCTGGGTCTTTTCGTCCCGGGGATTGCGCGGTTCGCAATCCGAAGGCTGGGCGATGGCCGCGGTTCCGGGTCCGCCCTCGACTCTTTACGTCTCGACCTTCGGCGGCCTCTACAAAGGCGCGAGTCGAGGGGAGACCTGGGACTGGCTTTGGAGTAGCAACCATACGATCCTCGCCCTGGCCGTCCATCCGAGCGATGCTTCGATTCTCTATGCCTTCCGGACTAACGGAATCTCAAAAAGCCTGGATGGCGGAAGGAGTTGGAACCTCCTCCAGGAGTGGCGAATCGGCCTCTACGATCGGACGGCTCTGGTCATCGATCCCGTTCACCCGGATACCGTTTACGCCGCCGCCGAGGAGAGCCCTGTCTTCAAAACCATCGACGGCGGAGCGCATTGGACGACCTTGAACGTCCCCAATTCGTTCGTAAGTCTCGTGATCGATCCCGCGAATCCGGCCGTCCTTTACGCCGGCCTCCGATATCACTACACGCAAGCGGCGGATGTTTCCGTCCATAAAAGCACCGACGGAGGATCGACCTGGACGAAGATGCCGATCGTCGACAAGACGCCGACGAATATGTCCGTGATCAGCCTGGCGCTCGATCCCGCTGATCCGCGAACGCTCTACGCGGGGACATGTTACGGGATCTATAAAAGCACGGATGGGGGAGGGACATGGACGCTGGTTCTCCCGAGCCCGAGCGGTCAAAGAGTTGAGGCGATTACGGTTGCTTCTTCGGGCTCTTCGGTCGTATACGCGCTTTACGGAAAAATCGTTTTTCGGAGCAGGGACGGCGGAGCCCACTGGGAGGACCTCGACCGGGGACTGAGTTCGCTCTATTTCAATAAAATCGCGATCGATCCTTCGGACTCGAATATGGTTTATCTTGCCGGTCCCCATGTGAATGGGGTTTTTTCGCTTCGAGAGGATCTTCCCTGGCTGGCGGTGAACCGGACGCGGTTGAATTTTGGGGCGTCGGCGGGAACGCCGCCGACGCAGGCGCAGAAATTCAGCGTCGCCAATGCGGGGGACGGGATTCTCCAATGGACGGCCGGAGCCGATCGGTCCTGGATCCGGGTCTCCCCGTCGGGCGGCACGAACGGCGGGACGGTCCGGGTTTCGGTCGATCCGCAGAGCCTAGCGCCCGGCAAATACACCGGATCGGTCATGGTGGAGGATCCGCAGGCGGCGAATTCGTCCTCGACGGTCGAGGTATATCTCACGATTTATGGAGGAAGCGGCGGCGTCGGTCCGGGTCCGTCCGGATCGCCGTTCGGCTCCTTCGACACGCCGGCGGACGGTGCGGCCCAGGAGGGAAGCGTGCCGGTGACCGGGTGGGCCCTTGACGACATTCAGGTCGCGAAAGTCGAAATTTGGCGCGCCGCGGCGGCGGACGAAGGGAGCGGGCTCGTCTATATCGGCGAGGCGGTTTTCGTCGAAGACGCCCGGCCCGACGTAGAAAAGGTATATCCTCTTTATCCCAACAACCGCCGGGCCGGTTGGGGATATATGATGTTGACGAACGGCCTGCCCAATCGGGGCAACGGGACGTTCGTGATCCACGCCCGGGCGACCGACGCGGAAGGCCGCGTTGTCGAAATCGGGAAGAAAACGATCTTCTGTGACAATGCCGGGGCGGTGAGGCCGTTCGGGACGATCGACACGCCGATCCAGGGAGGATCCGCCTTCGGATCGGCTTATCTCAACTTCGGATGGGCGCTGACGCCGGCTCCGAACGCGATTCCGGCGGACGGGTCGACGATCTGGGTCTGGGTGGACGGCGTGCCGCTGGGACATCCGGTCTACGGGCACTTCCGGTCGGACATCGCGGCCCTCTTCCCCGGATACGCCAATACGAACGGAGCGGTGGGATATTGGATGCTGGATACGACGGGCTATGCCGACGGGGTGCACACGATCGCCTGGAGCGTCGAAGACAACGCGGGGAACGTGAGCGGGCTGGGTTCGCGGTATTTTACGATCCTGAATTCCTCGGGAGACTCCTCGACGCAGGCGCGGCCGATGTCGAAGGTTGAACGGATGATCGCCAAGGCGTTGGGAGCTCGCTCCGGGCCAAGCCGGTCCCGCCTCCTCGAAGAGACGCGCGTCGCGAATGACTTCTCGCCCGTCGGTCTCAAGACGGGATTCTCGCCGTCCAGGCTTCCGGAGTTTGTTTATCCCGGCCGGAACGGGACGATCCGGGCGGCCTTGCCGGAGTTGGGGCGGATCGAAATCGATTTAAACCCGGCGGCCGAATCCGGATCGAGCTGGTCCGGATTCCTGCTCGTCGGAACGGAGCTTCGGCCGCTGCCGATCGGATCGTCGCTGGATTCTTCGGCGGGCGTCTTCAGGTGGCAGTCGGGGCCGGGATTCATCGGAACGTACGACCTCGTTTTCATTCGGGACGGATCGATTTCAAAGCGCGTGACGATCGCCATCGGTCCGCCCACGGAGGGGAAGTTAAATCCTTAGGATCCCGAAATTCCTTCCCGCGAAGGCCGCGAAGGCGAACCCGCCTATGCGACCGTGAGATAGAGGCTGGGTTGACCCAGACCCGCCTGGGCGGCCATCTTGAGGATGACCTTGGCGGCCGAAGAGCCAGCGGAGTATTTTTCATGACAGGCGATTTCGAGAGGGAGGGGAAGTTTATCGTTTTTTGAGAGATTTCGCGGTCATCCGGAACGATGATTTGGCCGGACGGCCTCCTTCGCGGCCATTTTCGCGTTGTTGACATCGACCCATGGCCGGGATTATCCTTTTTACGTTGAAGGGCGGAACCGATTCCAAGCTTAGCGAAAGGGATCTTGGCGCAGTTCGCAAAAAAACAAATTTCTATAGGGTCACCTCGACGCATCCTGATCGCCGAATGAGGTCATGTAGACGTGGCCCTTACCAATCGCGGACTCGTCGATGCCCAACTTATGGAAGGTCCCCAGATCCACCCTCCGGCAGGCCCGTTCGACATAATGTTTCAGGATCCGCCACAGTCGCTTGGCATGTACGGCCTTCAGTTCCGCGACCGCGGTGATCGACATTTCCCGACTCAGAGACAGGACCAACAGCTTGAAGAGCAACGTAAATCCGCTGCCCGGCCGCGCCCAGGGCATGTTGACATACTTGGCCCCGCTTTTCCCACAGCGAATCCGAGGGACCGGGCATGGATACAGGTCTCGTTCTGGAAGAAGTTGAGATGTCGCTAGGTCCGGTCAAGGGTGTCGTGAACCTCGCCTTCCTTGGTCTCTTCGCAGGGGGGACAAGGGAACTTCGTGCCCTTCACAAAATCGATCTAGAGAACTCGCCGGACCTCCTCTTTGGAAAACTTGAGATCGACAACCTGCTAGGGCTTGGAAAGACTGAAGGCTAAGGAAAACAATGTCAGATAATCAATCGAGGCGCATCCTTTCGTAAACAGTGTCGTCTGGGATGTTATCATGACACGAGGGAATCCTTAAACTGGCTCACCCCACGCTAAATGGAAGCGATTTATATTTTTAAATTCTTGCATTTTTAACAAATTATCTCTAATATTTCCTCATAGAAAAAAAGATTTTCCTATACTTGCGACCGGCGGCCGCAAGCTCATACTCATATTCGTATAGTGTCGCGATCAAATACTCGGACCCGCTCTTTGAAAATGGGGTCGACCATGGAAGGAATGGAATATAGGAGATCAAAAGCATTGTTGTTAAAAGGGAAAACGCATTATTTGATCCCACTTCAATTGAAGAATGAACGATTCCATACGGGAAGAGCTCTTTTAAAAAGATTTTTCTTCGCACTATTGATCTGTTTAGCAATCATTAATATGAACGGCTGCTCCGATCCTGCCAAGGTAGCATCGGAGACAACTGATAGAATAGAAGGCATAAACGCAGTAAATAAGGTCACCGGCCAATCTATTCTAAAGAAGATCGCACTGGAAGGTAAGGATCTTGTTGTACGCGGCGAGGCCATAAGAAAGCTGACAGACCATATTTTTTTGGTTAGGATTGCGCTCGAGGATGAGGATTCATTTATCCGAGAGGCCGCGTTTGAGAGACTAGCCGATCAGACCCTAATAGAAAAGATCTCTGTTGAAGAAAAAGATAAGAGAGTTCAATTAATTTACAAGGTTATACGCGCGTTTGACGATATTGATCGAATTTACCGCTTTCGTCTCATGAGTGACATATCTAAGGCTATTCGAATACTCAACTATCCAGATATTGAGAACATTTTTGGAGAAATAATCTCACTCGAGACAAACTGGTCTATGTCAAGCAGGGAATACATAAAAAGAAATACCAGCCAACGAATCGAAGTGAGAGGTGAAATATTCGGATGCTCAATTAGACTCCAGAATTTAGCCCAACCTATTTCGCATCACTGGGAAAGTGATTTTCCAGGCGAGACATATGACTCGTTTATATGCGCTAAGGTTTATGCCGCAGATCTTATTAGTTCAGCTTTCGAGCATTTGCCTGTCCTCATGCTTGCCAAGATTGCTTTAAAGGATATGGATTCAGATGTCCAAATAGCTGCCATTCGGCAAATAACCGACCAAACGGTTCTTGCCAAGATTGCCTTAGAGGATGAAGATTTAGATGTCCAAATAGTCGCCATTCGGCAAATAACCGACCAAACGGTTCTGACCAAGATTGCTTTAGAGGGTAAGGATTCATTTGTTTGCGCGAAGGCAAAAGAAAGAATTAATGAGCTAATATTGAAGCAATAGAATAAGAAGGTCGATTCTCTTCCATTTAGTGTGGGTGGCTTAAAGTTGGCCGACCGGCGATAAGACATGTTACGGTCCGAAGATAACCGACTCGCACGAATCCATAAACACGCTTCATTGGCGTCTTAATCTTCGAGTTCAAGCCCTCCACCATCCCATTCGTCACCCGGGTATCGGAGGAAATTGATAACGCCCTTCCAATAGTGCTAGATCGTCCGGGCTGCTTGAATCACCGACCGCAGACGACTATGCGTTGCCCAGAAGTACCTTTTTTTCGGGTTCCTGCACCGGCCCCCTCGTCTCCGGATCGAGGGTCCTATTCGGCTCGATCGCCGGAATCTTCAGGAGCGAGGATAGGGGAAACGCTTGTAACGCGAGTATTTCCGGGATGAGGGCGTGGAACGTCCCTGCCTTTTCTGCCTCCCCGTTATCCCTGAGCACGGTCTATGCCGCGGCGGAGGTTTTTCCGGGATCCTGCCTCCTTTATAAAACCACGGACGGCGGATTGAACTGGAAAAAGCTGCCCGACGCCTTCTTTAGTCTCCAAAGCGAGGCCAGGATCGTCATTCACTTCGGGGACGACGAAACGCCCTGGGTCGTAGCGCGGGACCTCTGGAAATCCAGCTACTGCGGAGCGAGATGGAGATATCTTACGGCGCGCCCCGTCATCGACCCCCTGACGGACATGGTGGTCGGGCAAAACAGCCCGGACCGCCTTTTCGTCTGCGGAAAGGCTCTCGACCACCAAAGCCACTTTTTCATCGCGGATTTCGGACGGTCCTTCGATGGGGGAGCGAGCTGGACCTATGTCCCGGTCACGGCGGCGAAGAGCGGCGCTTCGACGATAGCGGTCGATTCGCGCGACGAGAACGTCATCTACGTCGGAGGCGAGAAAGGCGGGGCGGGAGTTCTTTTCATGAGCCTTGATGGCGGCGCGGAGTGGACGGAGATCGGCGAGACCACCTTCGGTTCGAATCCAATCGAAGCCGTCGCCGCAGGCGAGGCACTTATAGATATAGAAAATCTGCCAAGGGTCGTTCGTGCCTGATTCTCGAACTTTGGCATAAGGGATGTCGGGGTCTCGGACGAGCTTGGCGCTCGCGCAGCGGTCGCAGACGAATTTTCCTTCTCGCACATTTAACCTCATCTCACAATATATGGGCGGATTTAATTTTATCAAGCAGCTTTTTTGTCGGCTGATGTTTTCCGGTTTCCATCCCGCCAGGATCGCTAAATCGACGCCCAGCTGCTAAGGGAAAATCTTGTGAGAAAAACTATTTAGCCTAGAATTTTCACTTCTCAGGTGGTAAACTAAGTCGGGGAGATCATATTCGGAGATATGCTTCAGATCTGGAAGCGGGAGAATGAAATTATATATCCGTATAAAATATTAGAGATATACTGGCTTTATGAATAGTGAGAAAAATGATGCCAGAATCTCAATTGAGGGCAACGGCTTCGGCTGCCATCATAATGATAATATTGGGATTCTCTCTGCTATGGCCGCGACAAAATGAATCTAACTCCGTTGTTTTAAAGCCCATCAAAACCGTATACCCGAAGTATCCGGATCATTTAAAGAAAGAGGGAATCGCGGGCGAGGTCATTGTCTGGGCTTGGATTGATGAAAAGGGTGATGTCAAGATTCAAGGCCTTCCTCATCATATCATACGGAGTCTACATCCGGAGTTGGATAAGCTGGCTACGGAGGCCGTAAAAGAATGGAAATACGCTCCGCCTCTCACCCAGGGGAAGCCGAGAGGCGCTTGGACATATATTTCCATTATTTTTGATCCAGGTGAATTGCCTGAGATCGAAGACTCAGTTCCTCGGGAACCGCTGAGCGACGAATTGCTGGCAATGCTCGATCGAAGCTGGGAGTATTGCCGCGAAATGGATGACATTGCGCATTTCTATTTATGTCGCGAAAGGATATCTGAAACAATAAAGAGTATCGTCAATGTTGGACCTGCTATGATGGGTTCGGGTTCGGTAGGGGGATTCGACTTAATTATCCG
>Ga0315288_10007147_pt1 | contig 14151 bp, 13 predicted proteins | sample YL17G11_20_MG_FD_203454 | JGI IMG/M metagenome (GOLD analysis project Ga0315288, IMG submission 203454) | Sediment microbial communities from Yellowstone Lake, YNP, Wyoming, USA - YL17G11_20 | ecosystem: Environmental > Aquatic > Freshwater > Lake > Sediment | place: USA: Wyoming | collected... | reverse complement strand
CTTCATAATCTCCTCACTTACAGGGTGATAGTTTTTTGTTTTTGACAAATGCATTATAACAAAATCCTATGGCCCTGTAAGTAAGTTTTCATCGTTTTTGAAAAAGAAAAAATCGCTCAATTTAGGTCAAACTAACATTGAGGGCAATAAAGAAAAAATATTCGACGTTCAATAATTCTAGTACTTATTATCAGACACGAAATGCTAGATCTGTGCAATTTTAACTTTCAACCTAACGATCTCCCACTTTGTAACGGTAAAGTATTGTTCGTATTTATTAGCACTTCTATATTTTCTTTTTCTACGAACTTTAGTGCCTTTCCCCAAATTTCCTTTCTAAGAACAGAGGAATCAACAACCCCTCACTACTGAAGTTAATATCTCACTATATACAATGTCCTGTCAAGACATATTTTCCTCATAATTACTGGAAACGCAAGGATTTTCCCAGATCAAGCTGTCACAAACTTTATAATTTGAACAGGCGTACGATTTTATCATAAAGGGGACCCATGGGAAAAAGGTTAGATCATGCCCTGGCACAGCGGAGAAGGTGCGAGGAAATCGACTTGCCTAAGCATGGATCGGTTACATAAACCATATCACAATTCAGACTTGAAATGACAAGGGTTATCTTATCCTTTCTTTACTTTCAAGTCCTAGTATGCTATATCTTATGCATTCTCAAGAACTGATGACAAGGATATTTCAAAAAACGGAAGGGAACGGGTCAGCCGTCCAAAATATCAAAATATGTCAAAGCATAAGAACGATTTTTTATTTCGGAGGGAAAGGAGTACCGAATGCCAAATATTCAGGCTAATAAATTGAAAAAGCTGTGCCTTGCGATTCTGCAATCTGCTGGCACACCTGAAGAAGAATCAGGAATTGTCGCCGATCACATCATCAAAGCGAACTTAAGGGGCGTGGATTCGCACGGCATAAGAAACATACCTAGATACATCCGAAATATAAAAGAAGGAACGATCACACCGGGAGTACCCATCCTCACGATTAAGGACACGCCCACGACTGCCATGTGGGATGTGAACAACAATTTCGGTTTCGTCGCTGGCAAAAGAGCTATGGAAACGGCCATTCAGAAGGCCAAGATACATCGATTTGGTGCTGTAGGCACTCTTAATTCCAAGAACGGCGAGGACCACATTGGTGCCCTTGCCGGCTATGCAGAGATGGCTGCTTCGCATGACATGATCGGGTTTGTGACATCCACACGAGGGTCTTTCGCAGCCGCTTGGGGAGGGAAATCAAGGGTTTTGAGTATAAATCCCATGGCCGTCGCTGTTCCTGCGGGAGCATATCCACCAATCATTCTGGATATGGCGACCACACATACCTCGATGGGGCATTTATACGTCAAGCAGTTGAGAGGCGAGCCAATTCCTGAGGGGTGGATCTTGGACAAAGAGGGAAGACCAAGCATCAACCCTCAGGACTTTTTTGACGGCGGTGCGCTCCTCCCGTTCGGTACTTACAAGGGCTATGGACTCTCTGTCATTTTGGAAGCTATAGCGGGTGGTCTTGGAGCCGGATGTAGTCATGACACCCTCAGCTATGGCCAACTTTACACCGCTCTCGATCCTTCAGGTTTCACACCCATTCAGGAATTCAAGAATCGGATTGACGCGTTCATCGGGCACATCAAGAACTCGCCAACTATCGATGGGGTTAAGGAGGTCTTTGTGCCGGGTGAAATAGAGAATAGGACCATGAAGAAACGACTCAAAGAAGGCATTCCCGTAGATGAGGCTTATTGGCACGATTTGATGGAAACGGCAAAGCAATTAGGGTTAGATCCCGAAAAAATCATACTTTAGAGCAGCTACAATTTGTTTATCGCCTAGCACAATAGCTCCCAGGCTTTTTAGCTCAACAGTTCATCTTTAAGAATGCGGCGGCAGGGACTTTTCCCTCTGCGACTACTTTGTAGAGAGCCTTGTCTGAAAAGGAAGCCAATTGAAACTTACGAAAGAAGAGCAAGAGATGTTGGATGGCAAGTACGGTGATTCAGTACAGAAAGCCATGGAGCTCCTGGTAGCTGTCGGAGAGTGCTATGATGCTGAAGAATTAATACCCGTGGCTTCCGCCCACTTAAGTGGTGCCAATCCAATAAGCGCTGGAACGGGTGGGAAAAGGTTGATCATGGAGATGGCGGAAACCGGTAGGTTTGCAGTCCCCACAACGACCAATCCCACTTCCTTGGATCCCTGGGCCTGGAGAGAGATGGGGTTCAGCGAAGCCCTTTATCGAGAACACGCGGCCTTATTCGAGGCCTTCGGCAAAATGGGGGGCTTTCTTTGCAATACTTGTATCCCCTATCTCATTGGGCATGCACCGCGGATGAGAGAACATGTTGCATGGTGTGAAAGTTCAGCAGTGATTTATGCGAATGCGGTATTAGGGAGCAGAACAAATAGAGAGGGTGGCCCTACTGGTCTCGCTGCTGGGATCACCGGCAGAACACCTGCCTATGGTTATCATCTCGATGAGAAGCGCCATGGAAACCTAAAAATGATCGTGAGGACTGAATTGAAAGGAGATACGGATTATGCAACCTTAGGTTATTTTGTTGGTACAATTGCTCAAGACAGAGTCCCTATTTTCACGGGCATACCCCATTCGGTCTCTCGAGATGAGCTTAAGTGTCTTGGTGCTGCCCTTGCTACGTCTGGAAGCGTTGCTCATTACCATGTGGTTGGAGTTACCCCTGAAGCACCTACTGAAGAAGCAGCCTCTGGATATAAGAAAATAAGTTCCTCCGATACGTTTGAGTTTAATTCAAAAGATTTAGAAGAAACGGAAGAATCGATCACCAAGATAGAACCTGAAAAAGTTGACCTTGTGGTTTTGGGGTGCCCTCATGCCTCTATTGATCAAATTAAAAACTATGCTGGAGCTTTTTCGGGAAAGAAAGTGAAAAACAAAGTAGAAACTTGGATACTTACCTCAAATATTGTAAAGAAGTATGCTGAAAATGTAGGGTACGCAAAGATTTTGGAATCTACAGGTGTCCGATTGGTGAGTAATACATGTCCAAGTATTATGCCTCGGGATTTTTTCAAAAGCCGGGGCTACAGTGCGTTAGCAACTGATTCATCTAAGATGGCATACTATGCATCGGCGGTACAAAACGTGCTTTGCTATTATGGAAGCTTAGAGAAATTTATCGATGCAGTTACTACAGAAGTGAGGTGACAGATCATCTTTTGAATGAGATAATCCTCAAAGGACACCGAGTTGCTAAAGGCAAAGCTCAAGGTGAGGCTCTTGTATCTCAATCTCCCATAACATTCATGGGTGGGGTGAATCCCGAGACTGGTTTGATTATCGAGAAGGGGCATGAACTTGAAGGGGTGAGTGTCTCCAACAAAATATTAATCTTCCCCGTAGGGAAAGGGTCTACAGGAGGTTCGTACCAGTTATATGAATTGGCCTACAACAAAAAGGCTCCCAAAGCAATCATTAATCTTCGAGCAGATACGGTTGTCACTATAGGGGCGATTATTAGTAAAATTCCTATGGTGGATAAGCTGGAGAGGAATCCTCTCGAAGTCATCCAAACAGGGGATGCCGTGGAAGTAGACGCTGACCAAGGCATGGTCAAAGTTAAGCCTAAATCTGATTAACTGGACGTTGCATTTCCTGAGCCGATAATTCTTCATGGAACAAATGAAATGTTCCATTCTCTGCGAAATTCAACCGCGTTACAAGAAAGGAGGAGAAAGAAATGGCCTTGGACAAGGATAAGCTAAGGGGGATCTTGCCCGCAATAGTGACACCGGTCAACAGTGAAGGTGAAGTAAATAAGGAGGCAACTCGTCGATTAGTAAATTATCTCATCAAGGCAGGAGTCGGAGGGTTGGTCCCCCTTGGAGGCACAGGGGAATATACGGCCTTATCATCCCAGGACCGGGTGACGTTCGTCGAGACCGTAGTGGAAGAAACAGCAGGGCGGGTCCCCGTTATTCCGGGAATACTTAGTCCTGGTTTCAAAGAAGCAGTGACGACAGGCAAGGATTTTATGAGGGCTGGGGCCGATGCTGTTATGTTGGTTACCCCCTATTACATCAGGCCTTCTCAAGAAGGGATTCGGGAGTACTATGGAGAGTTCATATCACGGGTGAGCTTACCAGTGGTTTTATATGACATTCCTTACCGTACTGGCGTTTACCTCGAGCCCGCCACAATCAACCAAATCGTTAACGAAAACGAAATGGTCATCGGGCTAAAAGCCTGCAATACCGATCTTTCACACTTCACCAGAATGATGGCATTAGTTAACGACAAGATCAGTGTTCTCAGTGGAGAGGAATATTTGTTTATGCCCGAAGTTATTATGGGAGCTAAAGGCGGAATTCTCGCTACAGCCAATGTTTTCCCCCGTCCTTGGATTAGGATGTTCGAAATGATATCCAAAGGAGACATTGAAGGAGCGAGGCGGATACATTTTGGCCTTCTTTCACTCATGGATGCTGCCTTTGCAGAGTGTAACCCAGGCCCCATCAAGGAAGTTATGGCCATGATTGATATAGATGTCGGACACGCTCTGAGACCTCTTGCCCCACCGGGCCAGGACAACTTGAGAAGGTTACAAGCGGCGGTACGAAGGCTTCTGGATCACCCTCTCGAATAGGATCATCTTTCTCCCGTCCCCTTCGCGATTTCTTCAGCAACGGCATCTCCCACCTGAGTGGTGCTGCTCTGTCCACCAAGGTCTTGCGTTCTCACCCGCCGATCCGCTAACACCGTCTCCACGGCCTTCTCGATTCGTCTTGCTACGGCCGATGCGGCCGCATCGTTGTTTCGATCTCCCAGCCACTCGAACATCATGGCTCCTGATAAAATGGCTGCGATCGGATTCACAATGTTCCGCCCGGCAATATCCGGAGCGCTTCCGTGGATAGGTTGAAACAGGCCATGGCGATCACCTATCTCCATGGAGGGAGCAAGTCCGAGTCCCCCTACCGTGGCCGAACCCAGATCCGATAGAATGTCTCCGAACATATTCTCGGTCACAAGGACGTCGAGAGAACCAGGCTTTTGAATCATGTAGACAGTCATTGCGTCCGTAAAAATATGTTCCACCTTAATGTCCGGATAGTCCTTTGCAACCTCATCAAACACCTTGCGGAAAAAAGCATAAGCCTCAACAGAATTGGCCTTATCAACACATGCGACACGTTTTACCCGGTCTGCGGGAGCCCCTCTCCGGCGGATTGCCGACTGGAATGCTGCACGAACGATGCGCTCCGTTCCTTTTCGTGAAACGATCAAGGGACTGATGGCGACCTCGTCACGTACAATAAATTCTCCCTTCCCGTAATTATAAAGACCTTCGGAGTTTTCACGGAAAATCACATAGTCTATTCCCTTTTCCGTTACTTGCTTCAATGGGGATTCAACGCCCTTGTATAGTTTGGTAGGTCGCACATTTGCATATAAATCCAATCCTTTCCTGAGCTGTCCCAGGGGGGATCGGTCCAGGGGGGCCTGAACGCCAGGTACTCCAATCGCACCAAAATAAATGGCGTCAGACTTCACGACCGCATCCATGGCCTCCTTCGACAAGGTGACGCCGGTCCTCTGGTAGAGATGATATCCCATTTCCAGCTCTGTGAACTGGACGTTCATCTCCACCCGATCTAAAGCCGCTCGAATCACCTTCCCCCCCTCCCGGATAACCTCCGGCCCTACACCATCCCCAGCCAAAATTGCGATCCTATACTGTTTCATAATTCCTTGCTTTCTATTATTTCGTAAACGTGGAGCTTTGATCTGGCATTAACTCAAGGATGCGATGACGGATATTTGTTCAACGAAATCAACTTTTAAGTTGGTTAGGAGTGGCTTAACACTTCAAGGAAGCCAGTAACCCTCCCTCTTTGACAATTCGGATCAGTTCAGGGGCTAGGTTTGAGCCTCTTATCTCCTTGCCTGTCGTGAGGTTCTTTGCGATGGCGGTCTCAAAATTAAGCTCCAGCTGGTCCCCTTCATCGAAGAACTTCGAAACGCCTTCGCAAGCCAGGGCAGGGAGGGCGATTGCGATGCAATTCCTGAAGAAGATACGGCCGAAAGATTCGGCCACGACGCAACCAATCCCTAATCTTTTGAGGTTCTCCGGTGCTCTTTCCCTGCTCGATCCGCACCCAAAATTCTTGCCTGCAACGATGACGTCTCCGGGCCGACAACCTTCGGTGAAAGCCTTATGGATGTGCAAGATATGTTTTTTTTGTTCTTCCCAGGGACCTACCTTCGCGAAACTGGGAGCCATGTAGTCCGTGTTAATATGATCTCCGAATTTCCATACCCTACCCCTTACGATGATGTCCATAGTCCACGCTCCTCTCTTACTCGGAATCCCTTAGCTACGGTTACTTCATTTACGGAGGTATTTCCTCGGATCTGCGATCTTGCCCTCGAGGGCGGAGGCCGCAACGGTCTCGGGTGAGGCAAGGTAGACGAAACTTTCTGGGCTGCCCATCCTTCCTCGAAAATTTCGGTTCGTGCTGGAAATGGCTGTTTCTCCAGGAGCAAGTGTTCCCATATGTTCGCCCGCACAAGGACCGCACCCCGTTGTTCCAATCATAGCACCGGCTTCAAGAAACGTCTGAAGAGCTCCTGATTTTCCAATTTGGACATAAACCTCCTGCGATGCCGGAATGACTAATAAGCGCGTCTGAGGATGTATTCTTCTCCCTTTCAGGATGGCTGCCGCTTCTTCCAGATCTTCGGCCCGGCCGTTCGTGCATGAGCCGATGAAAGCTTGTTGCACCGGGATTTCACCGATCTCAGAGATCGATTTGACATGATCGACGTTGTGGGGACACGCAATTTGTGGTTCCAATGAAGAAACATCCATCTCATACTCACCGGCGTATTGAGCGTTTGGATCCGCAGAAAATGGCTCTAATCGTCGATCCGTTCGACTTTTCAAATAGGTCAGCGTCTTATGATCCGCCTCGAAAAAGGCGAATTTAGCCCCAACCTCAACCGCCATGTTGCATATCGTCATTCTTTGGTCGATTCTCAGCTCCGTTGCTCCAGGTCCGACAAATTCAATGGCCTTATATTGTGCCATCTCGGCGGTGTATTGGCCCGCAATTTTGAGGATAATATCTTTGGCAGAAATTCCCAGGGAGAGTTTCCCCTTCAACATAAAACGGAATGTTTCCGGGACTCGAAACCATAGCGATCCCTTAACCATCACATAGGTGACCTCAGTTCTGCCGACTCCACAGGCAGCCGCTCCGAATGCGCCGTAAGTTGTCGTGTGGGAGTCTCCGCCGATAATCAAACTTCCAGGGAGGGCGTGTCCTTTTTCGGGCAAAACCTGATGACAGATGCCAACCCCTACGTCATAGAAGTTCTTAATCCCCAGCGACTGAACATAATCTCGAATTTGGCGATGTATCTCCGCATAAGGAATATTTGGAGCAGGGACCCGATGGTCTATGACAATTACAATCCTCCCTGGATCCCAAACTTCTTTGCAGCCGGATTGAACCAACAACGGGTATGCTTCATGAAAACATTGCTCAGGCATCATAAGGGTGTCGATACGAGCGGTAACATATTCACCGGGCTTGACCCGATCGTTACCCGATGCCCTCGCCAAAATCTTCTCCGCCATCGTCATCCCTTGTCCCATCGATTCTCCCCTTCCTTGATTAAGTTTCTAAAGGTCTTGCCAATATCTGTGAACAGAACCCGCGAATTTTATGGCATTTATCACGGCTTAGATTTGCCCTTTATTCCCTGAGTGAAAAGAGCGTGTCCCAGACTTCTATCAACTCCGTCATTTTCATGGCCACCTGGCCTCCCACGCTTGCGTGCCGAAGCACTTCAGCGCGCAGGCACGAACCATGGAAATGCCCCCCCACCCACACCCTCCCTCTCAAGAGGGGAAGGGCGAGGGTGGGAATGATAAACCTATTTTCTGAGCAATGCACAATTTATAATATATATAATTAAGTTGTCAAGCCGCGGTTTGAATTGCTGCTCAACTGGCCGCTCTCACTTTCATGCCTTAGAAACGGCTGAGCCACATCGGGGGGTGAATTTTGCTTGACGAAGGTGGATGTTTTGTGCTTCTTTTAGAATTATATTACAATGTTCTAAACTTTCTTATTTACTAAAAACAATCGAGGATAGTCATACGTCAGGTTTCGAAATGCTTCTAAAAAATGTCATCAATACAGGATTGTGTACCGCATGTGGTACTTGCGTAGCAGTATGCCCTAAAGAAATGATCACGTTTGATTACGAAAACGAAAGGCCAGTTGCCTCCCTTTCTTGCAAGAGTCGTTGTTCCCTTTGCTTCAAAGTTTGTCCAGGGAAAGACATTCCAGTGCCCGATTTAGAAAAATTCATCTTTGGGAGAGAACGAAACCTCAGAGATCTCAAAGAATTTAAATTGGGGATTTCGAGAAAGTCCTTGAAAGGATATGCCACTGATTTAAAGATTAGAAAAAATGGGGCCAGCGGTGGAGTGGTTACGGCCCTTTTGGTCTATGGAAAAGAAATGGGGCTTATTGATGGAGCTATCGTTGCCGGTATGGATGAAGACGAACCGTGGAAAACCGTTCCTAAGTTCGCGACAAATACCGAGGAAATCCGTAAAGCGGCTCAATCAAAGTATGTCATGGTTCCGAATAATTTATTATTGAGGGAGACCCAAAAAAAAGAGGTCAAGAAGATCGCATTGGTAGGATGTCCGTGCCATATTCACGGGTTGAGGAAAATTCAACTGTTGAATCAACCTAAACCTGTTGCCCAAAAAGTAGAGATTGCCATCGGCCTCTATTGTGGGATGAATTATCCCTTTCAAGCTACCCGCCATATCCTTTCTGTAGTCTTTGGCTTCAAGTCTCTTCATCAGGTCAAGAAATTAGAATATCGAGGAGGACCTTCCAATCAGGATTTTCTTGTAGAAAAAAAAGATGGTAAGATTTTCAGCATTCCGACTGAAGAATGTCGCCACATTTTTATGCACATGCGCCGTGAGCGATGCAGCATGTGCTTTGATTGGGGAGCTGATCTGGCCGATCTGTCTATAGGGGATATTTTCTATCCGGGAACTGTTAAAAAAGTCCTATATTGGTCTAACATTACGATACGCACAAGAAAAGGGCTCGAATGGATAAGAAAAGCCCAAGAGAGTGGTTATATCAAGACATCTCCATTTGACCCTGCATGCATTTTTAAGAATTATCTCTTAGGAAATAAGAAATATGGATCGGTTTATAAGCTAACAGAACGTAGGAAGCTGGGTTTGCCTGTTCCAAATTACCACTTTCCGTTGGACAGGGAAGAGGGAGCGGTCTGGAAAACAGATAGATCCTCTTCCGGTAACATGGTCTTTATGGGCCGAATCGATTTGGACCAGGGAAAAGAAAGGAAGTCAATCCCGGCTGGAAAGGATTAAATCATGCAAAGTCCTACTGAAAGGTTGTCCGAATTTGTCAATCAACTCTCTTATACGAACATCCCTGGCCATGTTGTTGAGCAAGCAAAGTTCCTGTTTTTAGATTTTGTTGGATGTGTCTTAGGCGGTATAAATACGACAGAAGCAGAGGTTGTTCTAAAAACGTTAGAAGATCTGGACCATCAGAAAGAGGCCACGATCTGGGGAAGAGGGAAAAAAGCTTCGATGATGAGTGCAACCCTGGCGAACGCGACTGCCGGGGAGGGAAGAGACTTCACTTCCGGTCCCATGGTTACCGCCGAAACGAACATCATTCCAGCCGCTACCGCAGTGGCGGAGAAGGAAAAGGCTGATGGAAAAACGTTTTTAACGGCAATTGTGGCGGGAGTTGAGGTCCAAGGAAGAATTTTATCCTCCATAAGCACGCAGACCGTTAATAGTCACGGATTCTATCATCATACGGTCGCTGGCCCTTTTGGTGCAACGGCAGCGGTGGGTAAGATCTTGGATTTAAATCCGGAACAGATGAAAAATGCATTTGGAATCGCTGGTTCTCTTACGGGAGGGCTTTTCGGCTGGATTACCGAGGGAATTAGGCTAAAGACAATTCAAATCGGCTTGAAAGGGGCCGAGTCGATCCTCTCTTGCTATTTGGCAAAGAATGGTTTCCCAGGACCTGTCCATGTAATAGAATCCAATTACGGAGGATTATTAAGGGCTTTTTCAGATCCTGACTACGATGTATCGATGGCTACCCATAAGCTAGGAGAGCTATGGATGACAACACTGGTGCCCTTTAAACCATACCCCTGCTGCCGCTGGACGCATCCCTATATTGACTGTCTCTTTAAAATAATGGACCAAACGAATATTCGTTTAGAGGATATTATGGGAATAACAGCATACGGAATAGAGGATGCGGAGAGGAATGTGATGAATATTTTTGAACCAAAGAATGTGACAGAGGCAAATTTCAGCTTGCCTTTTGTCATCGCAGTGACCTTAGCTGATAAGGCAGTAACTTTTGCCCAATTCACTCCAGACAAATGGAATAACAAGAAAATAATTGAAATAGCAAAAAAAGTGAAATTTGTCCGGTCATCTGAGATGGAAAAGAAACATCATTATAGGGCTCAACCGCCATTTGTGCTTCCGGGAGGGTTGACCATAAAGATGAGAGACGGGAGAGAATGCTCTGCCGAAGTGGAAAATCCAAAAGGAATGCCGGAGAATCCCATGAGCCAGGAAGAGTTGACAAATAAATTTAGGGTGCAGGCAAGGATGGCACTACACCGGCATGAAGTGGAAGACGTCATTTCGAGCATCATGAAGATGGAGAAGATTCGGAATGTACGTTCTCTGGTGAGACAATTTGTGTGATTGAGGGATTTCCCAATCGACATCCGAAAGGCTGGGTAAAGCCTGCTTTCGTATCAGGATCTAAAACGGTTCTAACGAGCGATCATTAATTCACGAATGTTCATTGCTATTACCATCTCTCCAGCCGAAATTCTTTGTAGGGATGTTTGCGTAAAACCGCCTCGTTTATCTCCAATCCCAACCCGGGTCTTTTGGGGAGCTTTATGTATCCTTCCTCTATGTTTAGGGGGTCCACCGAAATAGCATCACCTGCTTCCGAAAAGCAGACGAAGTATTCCGCAATGAGGAAGTTCGGAATAACAGCCGATACTTGAAGGGTTGCGGCTAATCCAAGGGCAGTGCTATTGAAATTATGGGGAGCGATCATAACATAGTACGGTTCGGCCATTGCTGCAATCTCTTTGAATTGAAGTATCCCTCCGCAACTGGAAACATCAGGGTTTAGAATATCAGCGGCCCTTTTTTCCAGCACGTCTCTGAACTCTGATTTTGTATAGAGACACTCTCCCGTGACAACCGGCAAGTTTATCGACCTCCGTATATCGGATAAGACGTCCAGGTTCTCCGAGGGGACAGGCTCCTCGTACCAATAGATGTTGAACTCCTCAAGGTGTCGGGCGACCCGTTTAGCCTGAGAAGGTTCTGGAAGGCGCCAGATATCGATGAGAATATCTACCTCCGGTCCCACAGCCTCACGGACAGCCCTAACCTTTGCAATCGCATCCTTTTCTGTTTCATTATTTAAAAATGGATAAAATTTGATGGCGTTAAAGCCCAGTTTGACTACCTCCATAGCTCTTTGAGCCATTTTCTCCGGGGTATCCGCTCCACGACTGAACCCGTTGGCGTATACCCTGATCTTATCGCGACAAGGCCCCCCCTAGCAGATTATATACAGGAGTCTTTAGATTCTTACCTACAATATCCCATAGTGCCTGCTCTATACCGCTTACTGCAGAAAAAAGATCAACCCCACCTCTCCTTTCCGCAAAATTACTATATACCAGTTGAGTGAATTGCTTTATCTGAAATGGATTTTTTCCCAAGAGATATGGCGTAAGGGCGGTAAAATATTGGATAATATTTTGCTCCCTACCCTTCACTGTAAAAGCTTCCCCCCATCCCTCGATCCCCTGATCTGTCTCGATCTTCACGAACGCCCAGTGCTTCTGAATCGTCCAGTTGCTGTTCGATGTGAATGGGTGGAATAGATAACTTTTTATGCCCGTTATCCTTATAGACCCTCGAGTTGTCATTGATATCTCCCCTGTCTATTGTTATTATTAGACCATTCATCTAATCATCTTGGACAAGCTAATACAGGAAAATGCAATGTTTGTCAAATTCAATGGTGCCGCTAAATACTCAAATTGATTTACCATCCCCGGTTTCAAGAAGAGTCTATCCAATGGCGGTCAAGGGATGAAGATTACCGAGAAGATGGATGTTGATCAAGGAGGGAAATATGCTTCTAGGCAGAAATACAAAGTGGTTTGAAGAAGCTGAAGTGGTGGTCGTGGGGTATGGAGGTGCGGGAGCAGTTGCAGCAATTGCAGCTCATGATGCGGGTGCAAAAGTACTTATTCTGGAAAAGCAACCCGCTGATACCCCTACCCAAACGAGGCATACGCCTAACACGCGTATGGCAGGAGGGTCCTGGTTCTCCCCGACGGATTTAGAGAAGGCAGTTCTTTATATGGAAGGAATGGTAAGGATTGCCAACGAAACGCTCGATGATGAGCGGAGAGAAATGATCAGAATCTTTGCTCGCTATCTGGTAAGTAATACCGAGTGGCTGAAAAGTATTGGGGTGGAGCAAGGGGGTATTGAAAGCATGAATCCGGCTCTTGCTGCATCATTAGGGGCTGAGTTCAGATTTGTTGACGGGAGAGTGTTCGATTTGGGTGCACGCCTCATATTACCTGCCAATTTGCATGAAAATACGATCGGTTGTTGTTTAATTATTGACAATTGGTGACAAAATGATATATATTTGTCACATATGGAAACAAGGGGTGTCTCATCTGCAATCGTTTCAGCCGTTCGCGATGGCGTAGCGGAGCAAATTGTTGGCATTGCCAAACGTCCATTTGACGGTGCAAACATCCACATCGTTGAGAAGCAATTCATCGAAACGATCGGGCAGTCGGGGATATGTGGATTGAGTGAATTGTTCGCCACCAATGATGAATCAAGGAAAGCCATCGTGCATGGTGGACGGAAGCATTATCGGAAATACCTTGCGATGGGTCGCTATTTGACCTTACTGGGAGAGATCCGAGTCAGGCGGGGGATTTACCAGAGCAACCAGGAGAATCGCAGCATTTGCCCGCTGGAACTGAGACTACGATTCATCAATGACTATGTAAGCTTCGCGGCCGCTGAATACATTTGCTACAGTTTGGCATCCATGACTCTGGGGGAATTTGTCAAGCACTGCCAGAAATGGGCACTCATGAAACCTTCGGAAGGGACTGTGAGAAGAGTCCTAGATTATGTGGGCCATTTTCTGGAAGCCAGTGGCTTTCTTGCCATGATCCGCTCTGAGGAAATAGTGCCTGAAGAGGCCGTGACCTTAGCGATGAGCATTGACTCGACCTCCGTTCAAATCAGGAAGGAGGGATGGCGTCAGGCTACAGCGGCGACTGTAAGCATCTATGATGCGCAAGGGATCCGCTTGGATACCGTTTATATTGGCCGAATGCCTGAGGGCGAGAAGACTAAGGCCAAGCGCATGATAGAAGAGGAAGTGGAAGCCAGAATGGCGAAGCAGAGATTCAAATATATTGTCTGTATCGCAGATGGAGCCCGTGATCTATGGCGATACTTCCGCGAAAAATATCCTGAGGCGATTCACGTGGTTGATTTCTTCCATGTCTGTGAGCACCTTTCAAAGCTCTCCGAATTGTTTTTCGGGGACCCCTCAGAGGCACAGGCTTGGTATAAGAAATACCGAACTATCTTGAAGGAAGATGCCAAAGGCGCAGCCAAGCTGCTTCGGGCTGCTCGTTATAGGCGCAGTATTGCAAAAAAGAATCCTGAAATAGATACAGAAATCAGATATCTGCAGCACAATAGAACGAGAATGAACTACTTTGAATTGCGACAAAAGGCACTACCAATAGGCAGTGGGGTAGTGGAAGCCGCCTGCAAGAACTTGATCGGCGCAAGGATGAAAAAATCTGGCATGCGATGGACCATCGACGGAGGTCAGACTGTTCTGACTCTTCGTTCCCTCATATTGAGCAATCGATGGGAAAACTTCTGGTTGTATTTCCTCGAGCATCATTTTCCCGATTTTCAGACGTAATGTCAGGCGTACACCC
>Ga0315288_10007146_pt1 | contig 14152 bp, 12 predicted proteins | sample YL17G11_20_MG_FD_203454 | JGI IMG/M metagenome (GOLD analysis project Ga0315288, IMG submission 203454) | Sediment microbial communities from Yellowstone Lake, YNP, Wyoming, USA - YL17G11_20 | ecosystem: Environmental > Aquatic > Freshwater > Lake > Sediment | place: USA: Wyoming | collected... | reverse complement strand
GCAGAAGGACAGTACGCGATCTGGGTAACAGCCTCGGCAAAAGATACCACCGGTACTGGTACCCTGTATTTTACCGAAATGGGATATGCTCCCGATAACCTGCCCAACGCTGGAGGAGGCTCAAGCTCCCTCGATCCCAATGCATCGCCGAATTACGGTGAAATGAACCTCACAGCCGGCTTCACACCTGATCCCAATTCGCTCCAGATCACCAGCGGTGGCACCGTGGATGTTAGCACGCTGAACCTCGGCAACGATTGTGCGGGTTATGTCACATCCCAGCCCGACCTGCTGCTCCATTGGAGCGGCGGAGCTTCGGCAACCTTCCTGCGCATCTTCTTTGTCACGGACGATGGTAGTGATACCACGCTCATAGTAAATACTCCGGGAGGTGACTGGCTGTGCAATGACGATTCGAGCTATGGACTTGACCCGGTCGTGGATATTGACTACGCCGATCCTGGTTCATACCATATTTGGGTGGGGACTTCCAATCCTGACATTCTTTCAGTCGGGACTCTTTACTTCACACAATCCGACTACAACCCTAGCAACTTCACGAACTCCAGCGGAAGTGATACCCTCGACTACACTCTTACATCAACCTACGGTTCCACCAACATCGGTGACAATTCCACTCCGGACCCGTATTCAATTGATATAATTGCTGGTGGCAGTGTGGATGTGTCATTCCTGGCCCTGGGACCGGACTGCACAGGCTTTGCAGCCAATGCACCTGATTTCCGCTTCGATTACATAGGCTCAACCAGCCGTCTGCGCGTTTTCTTTGTTGCTGCAGATGGATCAGACACAACCCTGATCGTCAATGCAGCTGATGAAACCTGGGTCTGTAACAATGATGATCCGGTTTCTGGTACGACAAATCCAATGATTGAATTCTCCAATCCTCAGACAGGTACTTATGATGTCTGGGTCGGTACGTATGGCTCCAGCAACTTCACAAGTGGAACTCTGTATATAACCGAACTGGATTACACACCTTCTCATCTGCCATGATGACAAAGCACACCAAGAATCGAAGATGTCCAGGTATTGCCTGGGCATCTTGCTGATTCCAGGGTATCCTCAAGCCATGACTGACACTCCGCTTCGCATCGGCATTGACATCGGTGGGACGTTTACCGATTTCGTTGTCTACAATCCTGCTGATCAGCAAATCCAGACCTTTAAACTGCTCTCCACTCCCCGCGACCCGGCTGCGGCGGTCCTGCAAGGCCTGAAGAAAATCTTCGCGGAACAGGGTACCCAACATGCCACGGTCATCCATGGCTCAACTGTCGCTACAAACGCACTGTTGGAGCGCAAAGGACGGGCGGCACTGGTTACCACGCGCGGCTTCCGGGATGTGCTCCAGATCGGACGCCAGAACCGTCCGGCTCTCTATGATTTATTCGCGGACCCTGCTCCGCCGCTCATCCCATCTGAACTCCGCTTCGAAATAGACGAGCGCGTCACCCACACCGGAGAAATTCTGAAAGCAATTAATGCAGACCAGGTGAAAGCACTCATTCCCGCATTCAAGGCACACAACATCTCGGCGGTGGCTGTCTGCCTGTTGTTCTCTTTTTTACGTCCTGAACACGAACAGACCATTGCGGAGGAACTACGCTCCGCCGGTTTCCTGGTCTCCCTGTCCTCTGAAATTCTCCCCGAATACCGTGAATATGAGCGCACCAGCACCACAGCCGTCAACGCGTATGTTTCGCCCGTGTTGGATGGGTATCTCTCGCATCTTGAACAAGCGCTCGACCCGCTGACGCGCCTGCGTGTTATGCAGTCAAATGGAGGTAACATCAGCCCGGTTGAGGCGCGCGCGTTCGGGGTGCGCTGCATCCTGTCGGGACCGGCAGGTGGCGTGGTGGGTTGTGAATACATTGGAAAACTCATTGCCCCCGCCGGTCGTATCCGCCTGATTGGCTTCGACATGGGCGGTACATCCACAGATGTTTCCTTGATTGACGGAAGGTCGCAAATTACCACCGAAGCGGTCGTCAGCGGATGCCCGATCCACATCCCACAGTTGGATATACATACCATCGGTGCGGGTGGTGGTTCCATTGCCCAGGTTGATGCTGGTGGGGCACTGCGGGTGGGACCCGAATCCGCTGGTGCAGATCCCGGTCCGGCCTGCTATGGGCACGGCGACTTGCCAACCGTCACTGACGCAAACCTCGTCCTCGGGCGTTTATCCGCTGAACATTTCCTGGGCGGTCAGATGCCGTTGGATGCATCCCGCGCCTTTTCTGCGCTGGCAAAACTTGGTGGGATGTTGGAACTGACCGCCGAACAGGCTGCCCTGGGCGTAGTCGCGGTTGCCAACGCCCACATGGAACACGCTCTACGACTTATCTCGGTTGAGCGCGGTCACGACCCGCGCCGCTTCGCTTTGCTTTCCTTTGGAGGAGCAGGCGGGCTTCACGCCGCTGACCTAGCCCGTGGGCTGGGCATCCCGCGCGTGCTTGTCCCGCCGTTGGCATCCACTCTTTCTGCCTTTGGTATGTTGGCTGCGGACGTGATTAAGGATTACACCCGCACCGTCATGTTTCCTGGCAGCACCCCAATTGCAGACCTGTCTGCCCAATTGGAAGCCCTTGCTGTACGTGGTCGCCGTGAAATTTTGGTCGAAGGCGTACCGGCAGGATGCATACGCATCGAACGCTTCCTAGACATGCGTTATCAAGGACAGTCCTATGAACTGATTGTACCGTTCAGCGAAACCGTGTATGCCGATTTTCATCGCCTGCACAAGCGTCAATATGGTTATGCGAGTAATAACACGCCGGTCGAGGTGGTTAACTTGCGAGTGCGTGCAGTTGGTCAGAGTTCACCCCCTCCGCTTTCTCAGCGACCGGTTCAGGGTTCAAACCCTATTGAAGCCTACCTCGAATCCCGGCGTGTCGTCTTCGCCGAAAAATCCATGGAGACACCTTTATATCGGGCTGAGGCGCTCGAACCGGGCAACCGCATCCAGGGACCGGCAGTGGTCGTCCGCTCCGACACAACCATCCTGATAGGCCCTGTTGACCGGGCTGAGGTGGATGAATTCGATAATCTGCGCATCGAGGTGGGACGATGAACTACGACCCGGTCCGCCTGGAGATTTACAAGCATCTGTTTGCGGCCATCGCCGAGGAGATGGGTATGGTACTGCGCAAAGCCAGCTTCTCACCCAATATCAAGGAGCGGCGGGATTTTTCCTGCGCTATCTTTGATGGCCAAGGACGGATGATTGCGCAGGCTGCACACATCCCTGTGCACCTAGGCTCGATGCCGCTGTCGGTCAAGGCGGCAGTTGAACATTTCGCCGGAGATTTACACCCTGGTGACGTGGTCGTCCTGAACGATCCCTTTCGCGGTGGGACCCATCTGCCGGATATCACCATGGTTTCACCAGTCTACCTCCCCTCTCCTTCCAGGAAAGAGGCCGGGGGTGAGGTCATTGGTTTTGTTGCCAGCCGCGCTCATCATGCGGATGTGGGCGGGATGACACCCGGCTCCATGCCGGTGGGGCGCGAGATTTTTCAGGAGGGCTTGATCATCCCTCCGGTGAAACTGGTCAAAGCTGGAAAGATGGAACAGGATATTCTCGAACTGATTCTAGCCAATGTCCGTACCCCGCAGGAACGGCGCGGCGACCTTTCGGCGCAGATCGCCGCCAACCAACGCGGCGCGGAGCGGTTGTTGGAAATGGTCACGCGCTACGGTACGGACGAAGTGACCGAGGCCGAAGTTCAGCTTCTTGCTTACACCGAACGCATGACCCGCCGCCTGATCGAATCCCTGCCCGACGGTGTATATCGCTTCACCGATTATCTGGACGATGACGGCGTGAAGAACCAGCCCATACCGATCACGGTTGCGGTAACCATCCGCGGCGACTCTGCGAAAGTGGATTTCGCTGGTTCTGCCAAGCAGCAGGCAGGCAGCGTCAACGCCGTCTATGCCATCACCCTTTCAGCCGTATATTATGTATTCCGCTGCCTGCTCGGTCTGGATGTGCCCAATAACTCTGGCTGTCTTGCACCCATAGAAGTCATCGCCCCGCTGGGTACGGTAGTCAACGCCCTGTCCCCTGCAGCGGTCGCAGGCGGGAACGTGGAAACCTCCCAACGTATTGTGGATGTATTGCTTGGCGCTCTTGCCCAGGCCTGTCCGGACAAAGTCCCGGCGGCCAGTCAGGGAACGATGAACAATGTCACCATCGGTGCCCCCCCACAGTCCCCCCATAGTCCGGGGGAAAACGAGGGAACGCGAAGCAGGGGGGCCTTTGCTTACTACGAAACCATTGGCGGCGGGATGGGAGCACGGCCCAACTCCGCTGGGCCATCCGCAGTCCATTCGCACATGACCAACACACTTAATACCCCGGTCGAGGCGTTGGAATATGCATATCCACTGCGTGTTCTCCGTTATGAGATCCGTAAAGGATCGGGAGGGGATGGAAAATATTGCGGTGGAGATGGCATCATCCGCACCCTCCAGGTATTGACCGATTGTCAGGTCACGCTGCTCAGCGAACGGCGAAAGTTTCCGCCTTATGGACTGGGTGGCGGAGAGCCCGGCAAGACCGGTGAAAACCTGCTCATTCGGAATGGAGAGGAATTTCCTCTTCCAGGCAAGGGGAGCATGGACCTGCATCCAGGAGAAGTATTATCCATCCGCACACCGGGTGGCGGCGGGTATGGGGTAAAATCACCTTGATGGAGCTCCTGAAAGATTTTGACTTCACTCTTAATGCGGACGATGTGCTACGCGGCGAAGGCGCGGACCCGGAAGTTGTGCGCACCAATAAACCGGCTTTGCTGAATGCCGTCCATGCAGCCCTGGACCAGGGATTTGCAAAACTCCGACCGGCTGCGCTCATCCACACGACCAGAGTCGTCGAACATCGCCACGAGCAGATCCTTTTGAACGGAGGAAACAAACTTGTAAGCCTGCTGGTGGCACGCCACCTGGCAGGGGCAGAGCAGGTTGCTCTGGTGGTGTGCACCATCGGCAAGGAATTGGAAACAGAAATTGAACATCTATTCTCCACCGATCCGCTGTTGGCTCTGGCACTCGATGGGCTGGGCAACGCGGCTGTCGAGAGAATCGCCCAACAAGTCTGTGCGCACATCGGGGAACAAGCACGGGGCAATGGTCTGACCTCATCCACGCCGCTCAGTCCCGGTGTACCGGAATGGCCGGTGGAAGTCGGGCAACCGCAGATTTTTGCCCTGCTCGACTCGTCTAAAGCCGGGATTACGCTCACCTCAGGCGGGATGATGGTCCCGAAGAAATCCATGTCGTTCGTGGTCGGCATCGGGCCGGAAATGGCGCAGACCGATTTGTGCGAACTTTGCAGGCTTAAGGAAAGGTGCCGCTACCACCATGCCTGAGACCTTTCACATAGACTTTGAACCTCTTGGCCGGCGCGGTGAGGCCCGCCCCGGTCAGACCCTTCTGGACGCTGCCCAAGCCGCGGGGGTTGGTTTGGCCTCCGTCTGCGGAGGCGCTGGGACGTGTGAGGAATGCCGTCTCCGCCTGGCAGCCGGGAAGCTGACTCCACCCACGCTGGTGGAGCAAGCTGCCCTGAACGAAGCAGATCTGGCTGCCGGGTTCCGTCTGGCCTGCCAGGCTGAGCCGCTCAGCGATGTAAAGCTCGACATCCCTCCCGAGTCCCTGACCAGTGCCCAGCGTCTGCAAGTGGAAGGGCTGGAGATACACATTGCAGTCAAACCTGCGGTACTCACTCCAGGTGCATACGGTCTGGCCGTGGACATCGGCACCACCAAACTGGCAGCCTATCTCGTCCGGCTCGATGACGGTGTGACGGCAGCCAAGGCCGGGGCGATGAACCCCCAAATCGCCTTTGGCGAGGACGTCATCAGCCGCATTGCTTACGCCGGACGCGAACTTGATGGAGCAAAAAAACTTCAGCAGGTGCTTGTTGAAACCCTCAATAAATTACTGGCAGAGATGTGCGCAGAGGCGCACGTTTCCCCCAATTCTGTCTTGGACGCAGTGCTGGTCGGCAATACAACCATGCACCACCTGTTCGCCGGGTTGCCAGTTGAACAGCTCGGGCACGCTCCCTTCACCCCCGCCATCACCCGGTCATTGACCATCCCTGCCAGCGAACTGGGATTACATCTCGGCCCTGGTGTCAAGGCTTACCTGCCGCCGGTGATCGCCGGGTACGTTGGAGCGGATCACCTCGCCATGCTGCTGGCGACTGAAGCATGGAAATCCTCACGCAACATCATCGCCATGGATATCGGTACGAACACCGAGATCAGCCTGGTGGCTCATGGCAAGGTGACCTGCTGCTCATGCGCCTCCGGTCCAGCCTTCGAGGGTGCGCACATCCGTGAAGGCATGCGGGCCGTGCCAGGTTCCATCGAGCGCGCCCGCTGGTCCAACGGGAAGATCCTGTGGCAAAGCATCGAGAACCTGCCGCCGGTGGGTATCTGCGGCTCGGGGATTTTGGATGTGGTCGCAGCATTGCAGGATGGAGGGTTGGTCAAACAAACTGGGGTTTTGAAAACAGGTTCCAAGTCCGAGCTCGTGCTCGTGCCTGCCGCGCTGACGGGTCTGGGTCGCGACCTGGTCGTCACCCGCAAAGATGTTCACGAGATCCAGTTGGCAAAATCCGCCATCCGGGTCGGGGTGGAAATCCTACTGCAAAATAATGGCTTGACATGCGCTGAACTGGACGAGTTCATCGTGGCTGGAGCGTTCGGAACATACCTCGATCTGCGCTCGGCAGTGCGCACCGGGATGTTTCCACCCCTGCCTCTGGAACGCTTCCGGCAGGTGGGCAATGCGGCCGGTGTTGGGGCAAAGCAAATGCTTGTCTCTGTGGACAAGCGCCGGGAGGCTGAGAGGCTTGCCGGCCAGATCGATTATGTGGAGCTGACCTCCCAGGCGGCCTTCACACCGCTGTTTATGGAACATCTCTGTTTCGAGATTTGAACATGGATCTTCGACAACGTATCCTTGCAGCCTTCCGCCAGCGCTTCGGAGTGAACCCGGAGTTTGTGGCGCGCGCCCCGGGGCGGGTCAACCTGCTCGGCGAGCACGTGGATTACAACGAGGGATTCGTACTGCCCGCTGCAATTGACCGGGTTACGTTGGTGGCTTTTCAGAAATCCAGGTCACCGCTTTCCACGCTCCTGGCGCTCGACCTGGGCGAGGAAACCTCATTTGACCGTCAATCCGTCCATGATAGGCAGGATTCCAACGGCGCAGTGCTCTCCTTCTGGGCGCGCTACCCGGCCGGGGTGCTGTGGGCCATTAACGCTGAGGAGCTGGATACACCCGGCATGCAGGCTGTCTTCGCCTCGGATGTGCCGCGCGGGGCCGGGCTGAGTTCCTCAGCCTCTGTCGAGATGGCTTTCGGGGTGGCTTGGGAAAAACTGGGTGGTTGGACCCTCGCCCCCATTCACCTTGCAAAGATTGGTCTCAAGGCTGAGATCGATTATGTCGGCCTGAACTGTGGGATCATGGACCAGTTCGCTTCAGCCTGCGGCGTAAAAGACCGCCTCCTGTTTCTCGACTGCCGTTCGCTGGAATGGCAGGCAGTGTGCCTGCCAAAAAAAACCGTCATCGTCATTGCGGATACCTCCGTGCGCAGGTCGTTGAAGAGTAGCACGTATAACGAACGTCATGCCGCTTGTGCAGAAGCCGTGCGGATTTTGCAGGAATACATTCCCGGGGTTCGGTCTTTGCGGGATGTGAGCCCGTCACAATTTCACCGATACGCAAACCGCCTGCCGGATATCGTGGCAAAGCGGGCACAGCATGTTGTCGAGGAAATTGCCCGTACCAGGCAGTCAATCAAACTGCTCGAAAATAACGACGCAGTCCAATTTGGGCAACTGATGAACGCCTGCCATTCCAGCTTACGCGACTTGTACGATGTCTCCTGCCCCGAGTTGGACACAATGGTGGCGTTGGCCCGGAAGCTGCCGGGTTGTTACGGGGCGCGCCTCACCGGAGCCGGTTTTGGCGGATGCACGGTCAACCTGGTCGCCGGGGAAGCAGCCGACCTCTTTGCCCGAGACCTGGCTGCTGGTTACACGCAGGAGACCGGACTCAAATCTGAGATCTATATCTGCCATGCCACGGATGGAGCCGGTGTGGAGATGGATTAAGACAAACCTCCACCCCCTTCCAGCCGCCGATTACAGAGACCACTGTGTCTCTGGTTGGTTCTCACAGGATGAATCGGGTACAATCTTCCCCATGAGCGAAAAAGAATACTTCCCCAAACGAGCGATGTCCATCCATGCCCATCCGGACGACCAGGAATTTACCGTCGCCGGGACGCTGGCCCGCTGGGTGCAGGCCGGGTGCGAGGTCGTGTCTGTCATCGTCACCAGCGGCGAGGCCGGGTCGAACGAACCATCCAGGGGTGCGGATTACAAGCCAGAACTTGCCCGTCTGCGCGAAGTTGAGCAGTCCAGCGCAAACACTGTGCTTGGCATCCGGGAAACCGTTTTCCTGCATTATCCGGACGGAGAACTGGAACCGACCCTGAGCCTGCGTCGCGAATTGACGCGTCTCATCCGCCTCTACAAACCAGAGGCGGTCGTAACCGGCGACCCGCAGGGCGTATTTTATGGCAATGGCTATATCAACCACCCCGACCACCGCGCCGCGGCCCAGTCTGCCTTGTACGCAGTCTTCCCATCCTCCGAGACGCGCCTCATCTTTACCGATTTACTCAAAGACGGTTATGAGCCACACAAAGTTAAACGGCTGTACGTACATGGCTCTGAGAAGTACGACACCTGGGTGGATATTGCCGCCACGATTGGGATCAAAATCTCCGCCCTGAAAAAGCATGCCAGCCAGTTGGGGGATTGGGACCCGGAAAAAATGATCCGTGAGTGGGCGGCAGAAGAAGGCAGGCAACACGGGCTGGAATATGCCGAGGCGTATAAAGTGATGATTCTTTCTGAAGAGAAGGACATTCCTGAATAGAGGAAACGGTCATGGTCATTTTTCAAATCGCTCACTATGTGAAACCTGAATTTATCGAGGCCTACCAAGCCGCTGTCCGGGAAGATGCCAGGAACAGTGTTTTGGAAGAAGGGATCCTGCGCTTCGAGGTATTCCAGGATCAGGCAGATCCCGCGCATTTCACCCTGCTCGAAGTCTACCGGGATAGGGCCGCGCGTGAGTTCCATCTGCAAACCCCGTATCTCCTGAAGTTCAGGAATACTGTTGTCGGGCAGGAGATGTTAGCTCGTAAGGAAGAGCGGGAGTTTGACCTGTTTTTCCCGGAAAAGATCAATAAATAGACGATCGGGCGGCCAGTTGGATTGTCGGCTCGATAATTACAACCTATTCTCCAACTCTTCCAGGAATGTCTGCCCCTCGGTGGGAGTCAATTGTGGTTCGTCAATCACAAAGGCAAAACCTTTTCCACCCAATTCCCGGATGATGGTCAAAGCGCCCTCCGGGCTGACCGTCACCTGGCAGAGCTTTCCAGCCGCGCGGATTTTCTTGAGCAAAGGCAGCCATTTTTCGCAGGGCGGTTTGCCGTATCCCGGCACCCACTGAATTCCTCGCAAACGGGGTATGGAAAGGAGCGCTTCCACATGGACAAGCTGCCCTTTGCCGTCCAGGTGGTAAAAAGGATAATCCATGACAGCGCAGCAGGCTTCCAGGTCCGGCAGGACGAAACGCTCGAACATCGTTGGGGAGATCATATAAGAGAAGTCGCTCTGAAGCATGTAGCCGCGTCCTTTGCACCAGCATGGTCCCCAGCATGTGATACCGCTTCCGGCGGCGGCAATCCGACCATACAACCGGTCGTAACACGCCAGCCAAAGGCGGGTCGTCTCCCCCACCAGCCGGTCAACCTCCTGCGGTGATTTCACCAGATCCATCAGGAGTTGGCGTGTATCCCGCAGGGAAGCCAGTATATCCAAATTGCCTCCCAGGTCGGTGAACCCCACCGCCAATTCCCCTTCCCAGCGCTTGACAGCCGCTTGGGTGATTTTGTCCACGCGCCGCCACCATGGATTCTGCCAATCACCGGCTACGCGCAAATCGGCAATGGGGCCGGATTGTCCGGGTGTGAACCAGGTGGTATCCCAGGCGGGATGCACCTGCGCCCCGGCAAAAGCAGCGACGATTCCGGGTCCAAAGTTCGGCCAGAAGCGCGGGAATGAATCCCCTAGATAATGCGTATTTTCGAGGCGCGGGACGAATTCGTTCAGGATCGTGTCAGCCGGTGTATCCAATGGATGGTTGCCAAGGAAAACACTGGCGCAGTGGGGATCATACCTGTCCTGAGGCTCGATACACTCCAGCACCACCAGCGGACGGTCCAACTCCCCTGCCCACCAGGCCGGCCAGTCACGCGCGATGCGTTCCCAATCCGATTCAGAAAACCGTAAGTGCAGGCTCATTGATTAAAGATTGCGGTCAAAGAATTCGATCACGCGGCGGCAAAATTCCTCGGGGAAGGTTTCGCTCGCCTTGGTATGACCGACACCCGGCAGACGCCAGGCTTCCTTCGGCTCGACCGCCGCTGCATACAGATCATCGAAATCGGGGCAGTATTGGTCCAGCTCGCCGTGGATGAAGAAAATGGGACGCGGGGCGATCTTCCCCACCCACCGGACCGGCTCGTAATGGAACAGATTCCCCCCCAACCGCAGGGAGCTTATCGCAATGGTCAGCCAAGCAAAAGGTCCGGCGACCCAGCGCGGCAGATGCAATTCAACAAGGCGCGCAGCCAACACTGTCCGCAGCCGGGCCGGACCTCCATCCGTTACCACCGCATGGATATCCAGACAAATCGGTGCGGTAAGCATGGATGCCATCCCGCCGTAGGAAAAGCCCAGCAGCCCGATGCGCTTCACACCCAGGTGCCGGAGAAATTCCACTGCGCCCAGCACATCCTGCCGTTCGAGATAGCCAAACGTCGCCAGGCGGCCCTGGCTGCGCGCATGGGCGCGGAAATCGAACAGGAAGACGTTGAACCCGGCCGCGTGCAAGGCCGGTGCGCGGTGGAGGTCCCAATCCAGGCTGCCGCCGTGGCCGTGGAGGATGATCACGGCGCGTTCGGAACCGGCGGCCGGGATCCAACAACCCTGCAACTGCATCCCGTCTGCGGCCTGGAATGGCACTTCTTCGAATTCGAGGCCGTATTCCGCCGGAGTGTGGAAAGCGCTGCGCGGCTGGCGGCTGGTCAAGTAGAACGAGGCTGCCAGTCCAACCGCCAGCACCAATCCGACCGGGAGCAGCAGCCAGAGAAGCGCGGTCATTTTGCCGTCTTTTTCACCCAGATGAGGCTGACCGCGCTCAGTGCGAATAGGACTGCGTAACTGGCAAAGATGGCAAAGTAACCCAGCCCGGGTTGATAACCGTTCAGGTAGTCGGCAATCGGGCCGCCGATGCCTTTCCCGATCATGCCAGCGCCCGCTCCGGCCAGGTTCGAGATACCGAGGTAACGTCCGGCTTCGGCCGCAGGCACGAGGTCTGTACCGAGCGCCCAGTTGGCGGTCATGAATATTCCCACTCCCAGCCCGATGACGCCGCCCGCTGCATAGATGATCGCCATATTAGGTACCCAGATCGCCCCGAGTACCATGCACGCCCCGACGGCGGACACCAGACCGCTCAGGGCCACCATGCGCCGTTTACCAAACCGGTCGGAGACCCAGCCTCCGGTGAATGCGGACAGCATGATGAACAGGCCGATGACCGTCATCAGCATGCCGTTCATGGAGGCGGCTTCCTCGGCGCTGACCTTGAAGGCGTACATGAGGAAGAACGGCAGGAAGCCCTGGAACGAAGTGGCCGCCGCCAGGAATAGCAGGCGGTTAACCACCCACCAGGTAAATGGAGAATTTCGGCGGGCATCCTGGCCCAGGGTGGCGTACGCGCCGGACCATACGCCTGACACCACTGCCACAACCATCGCCACCACCCCACCCAGGCCGACCATTACGGCCAGTGCGGTTGCCTTGCCTACGAAAGACCAGACAATCAGTCCAGCCAGCCCGCCAACCGCGCCGCCCCCGATCAGACCAGCTGCCGCACCCAGGCCGATCCCAGCCAATATGCCGAGCACGCGCAGCATGGGAATTTTGAACGATGTGGCTGGTTTCTCCTTGAGCGGCTGCTCCTTGACCAGCACCATCGTCAGCAGCATGGTGACGAGAAGCGCCGCACCGGTCACGAAGACCGCCCAGCCAAGATGTCCCTTGGCAACCAGTTGGGCGATCGTGAATCCGACCAGCACGATGGGGATCAATTCCATGACCGCCTTGATGGCGGAGGAACGTCCGCGCTGCTCCTCAGGCACGAGGTCCGGGATGAGACCCTGCAGCGGGCCGTGGGAGACATTGGCGGAGAATTGGATCAGGAGCGTGGCGACCAGCAGCATCCAAAAATTCCCGGAAAGGGCAATTGCAGCCAGGAAAACCAAGTCGAACAGGGTGCCAATGAAAATGTAAGGCCGGCGCCTGCCAAAGCGTGAAGTGGACCGGTCGCTGAGCAGACCGGCGGCCGGCTGCACCAGCATGGCGATGACCAGTCCCGCCGTGCTGATGAACCCCAGGGCGGTATTCCGCCTCCCCTCCGTTACAAAGAGAGCCACCAGGTACGGTGTGAAAACCGCTCCGACAGCGGTGTTACGGATGTTCATCCCAAACCAGAACAGGTTGACAGAAAGATGATCGTACCAGCGCAGTTTCTTCATGAGGACTCCTCCTTTGGCAGAATGCCATTCTTCTGATAAGTGAACACTTTAATTCTTATGTCATTGCGAGTGAGCGTTCTCCAGCGAACGAAGCAATCTCCCAAGGGACGGTTTCGCTCGTTTCACAGGAGATTGCTTCGCCAAAAAACGGCTCGCAAAGACACTTGCACCGCACTGCGTTCGGTGCAGTGCAGGTGAGCAATCCCCTGTTTCAATGAGGAGACTGCTTCGTTCCTCGCAGTGACATTGCCCATTGGTGTTGCTTTTACTCACCAATAATTTTCACCAGCACGCGCTTCCGGCGGCGTCCATCGAACTCACCGTAGAAGATCTGCTCCCACGGACCGAAATCCAACCGGCCTTCAGTGACGGCCACGACCACTTCGCGGCCCAGCACCTGTCGTTTGAGATGGGCGTCGGCGTTATCTTCTCCTGTGCGGTTGTGCCAATACTTGCCCACCGGCTCGTGCGGGGCCAGGCCTTCCAGCCATTCTTCGTAGTCGTGGTGCAGGCCGGACTCGTCATCATTGATAAAGACCGAGGCGGTGATGTGCATGGCGTTGACCAGGCACAGTCCCTCGCGGATGCCGCTTTCCCTTAAAGCAGATTCCACCTCGGGCGTGATGTTGACGAATCCACGCCGGGAAGGAATGTTGAACCAGAGTTCTTTGCGGGTTGATTTCATGGCTTCCTCACCTGATATTTTACTCTCCTATTCCAATCCTGCCATCATTGTAACGGGAAGAGAGGCGGAATTAGTGATCGGGAAATTAGGAATTAGGAAATGGAGGTGAAGAAGAGGGTAAGAGCGTTATCCACGAAGCCCACGAAGGCACACAAAGGGGTTTACTAAAAGAGGAAAAAAGAGGAACGAATAAATCCTTCCGGAACCCCCGTTTTCTTCGGGCGCTTCTTCATTATCAATTCAATTAGTTGGCAGGAGGATTCTGTCACGAATTTTTTTTGAGAAACAAACAAATCCAACGGACGGATGTGTCCATGACGGATTCTCTTCTCTTTTGCCGATGCCGCTCCGACTTCTTTGACGGGGAAAGATTCTTCGATGAATCGACGGGGATTATTCATCGTGGTAATCCCCAATCCAAAGCACCCAATCCAGTTTGCCTTTGACGGCGTTGTACAAGCGCTCGTCTCCGGTGATGAGCTGCTCGTCCAGCCTCTCCGCCAGCGTCAGGTAAGCCGCGTCGTAGGCGCTGCGCCCGAAGCGGCGCGCCAGGGGCAGCATCTCACCCCAGGACTGGGGAATGATTTCGATATCCAGGTTGGCAAAGGACTCGATGATCCGGTCGGCCTGGTCGCGATTGATGCGCCCGCGCCTATCAGCCTGCAAGACAGCGTTGCTCAGTTCATATGGCAGCAAAGCTGGCGCCTTAAGGTGAACCCGGCCAGTGGCATGCTCGCGCACCA
>Ga0315288_10007144_pt1 | contig 14153 bp, 12 predicted proteins | sample YL17G11_20_MG_FD_203454 | JGI IMG/M metagenome (GOLD analysis project Ga0315288, IMG submission 203454) | Sediment microbial communities from Yellowstone Lake, YNP, Wyoming, USA - YL17G11_20 | ecosystem: Environmental > Aquatic > Freshwater > Lake > Sediment | place: USA: Wyoming | collected... | reverse complement strand
CAACTTCAGCCTGAGGATTTCGCCTCTTCCAAGCATACCACTGAAGGTGTTACCCAAGCATACTCTTCCCAACATTGTTGTCCTTCTCCCCTTGAAAGTAACCAGACTTTTACGCTCTCTCATTCATTCATGTGGACTTATAAAACAATTGCCAGAAAGACTTCTCACACATTTATTGGTATCATTTCTGCAAGAGCAAGATAAATCTCGGGAAAACGAAACGAAGTGAACGTTAAGAAGATATCGAAAACAACAAATGCAGGAGCCTTCGAGCATTCCAGAACTGATTCAGTTTCGCAATAACCTATTCGAACGCGCGCAAGATCTGTTATGAAAGATACATGAGTTAACTCGCAGTTGTCTCAACTCAGAATGCAGAACGGTACACTGCTTGAACTCGGTTCTGATCACCCGCACGCGCAATTTGCTCGCAACCCTGAAAAGCGATTACTTTGCTTTCATTGTTACATACTTGTACAAGGCATAAATCACCGTAAGATAGGCAACCACTCTTATCCCGATCAACACGTTGGCCCAATCTGCTGCGAGGCCGAAAGGCGTGACAAGCTGTGAAATGCCAAATAACCCAAAGGCTATGCCGATGAGAAGGGGCACGGCGTCGCGTCTTTTCCTGTAGCCCCAGTAACCTAATATGAAGATGACTATGCACAATGCCAGATTCACTACGTAAACAGGATCCCAATTGAAACCCATTTTGCAGTGACACCTTCGAGAAAAGCTTGACTAGTGCCAACATAAGCTTTATGGAAAAAACGACACCGGCGTCGCCCGACCCTTTCCATCGCCCCGGAGAATGCTGCGAAAACCTGAGTCAATCCGTTTTCATCTATCTAACAAACTCAAGTTAGAGAGCTTCTTGCACTGTCCATTTTCTGGTACAAACCCGTTCTAAAGCGTAGCATTAAGCGGTTCTTACGCCATACTATTTCGCGCGCGCTTATCCTCAACTTGTTATAATGTAAAGTTTTGGACTAGTAAGGTTTAAATAAAATCTGGCTATTTCCGTAGTTAGCTCCAAACGTTAATGGATGTCAATGAATGTCAGAAGAATTTCGACACATAATGCGAATCGTTGATGCTAACGTAGACGGCACCTTAAAAGCGTCTTACGCAGTATCAAAAATTAGAGGAATAGGCGTGCGCCTTGCGCACGCAATCTTGAGAAAAGCAGACATAGACCCAGAAAAGAGGGCGGGATTTTTAACAGAAGCAGAAATTGACAAAATAGAAGAAATAGCAAAAGACCCTCTGAAGTATGGCGTACCATCTTGGCTTGCCAACAGAAGAAAAGACGCGGAAACTGGAAAAAACATGCACCTGATTAGTGCAGATCTCATTCTCAAGTCAAAAAGGGACATACAAGAGATGAAGGATACGAAGTCATGGCGCGGATATCGTCACGCTTATGGACTGAAAGTGCGTGGACAAAGAACCAAAACCACTGGAAGAGCAGGAAAAGCTCTGGGTGTCAAGAAGACAGACGTGAGGGCAAAAGCAGCAGCCGCGAAGAGTGAATAGTTATGGGTGATCCTAAGAAGCAGCGAAAGAAGTATGAAACGCCACGCTTCCCATGGCGAACAAACGTTTTGCAGGAAGAACTGAAACTGCTTGGGCAATATGGTCTAAGAAACAAACATGAGCTGTGGCTGCATGAAACCATGTTGTCAAATTTCAGAGGAATAGCACGTTCACTCATCGGCAGATCAGCCGAAGAACGCAGGAAAATGGAAAACGAAGTTGTAGCTCGCCTCAAAAGAATCGGCGTTCTCAATGAAACAGCCGTCCTAGACGACGTTCTAGACCTAACGATAGAAGACATTTTAGAACGCAGACTTCAAACAATCGTTTTCCGCAAAGGACTAGCAAAGACAACCCACCAATGCCGGCAACTGATAACCCATGGGCACATAGCCATAGAAGACCGACGAGTCACTTCACCGAACTACATAGTAAAGAAAAACGAAGAAGGCCACATATCATACGCTCCTAGAAGCCCACTTGCAAACCCCAACCACCCTCTGCGCCAAGCTGTAGCCGTGGCAACCCCACCAAGCGCTAGTCCAAGCAAAGAGTAAATGGAGGAATCATGATGAGCTCCAGCAAGAGAACCGAAAAATGGGCTGTAGTCCATGTTTTCAGCTCATTCAACAACACTCTAATTCACATAACAGATATTTCAGGTGCAGAAACCATAGCTCGAACATCCGGAGGAATGTTCGTAAAACAGGACAGACTCGAGTCATCACCGTACGCCGCAATGCGAGCAGCAAGCGCAGCGGCTGACACCGCTAAAGACAAGGGAATAACAGCCATCCACATCAAAGTAAGAGCCCCAGGCGGGTCAGGACCAAGAACCCCAGGCCCAGGCGCACAGGCTGCAATCAGGGCCCTTGCGAGAGCCGGTTTCCGCATAGAGCGCATCGAAGAGATCACACCCGTCCCACATGATGGAACAAGAAGACCGGGCGGAAGAAGAGGAAGAAGAGTCTAGCAATTCGTGTTGTTATTGTTTCAATAGAAAAATTGAAATAATGCACCAATATTCTTTCATTCTTGGAAGTATTCTATTAGTTTTTACTTGCGTTTTCTGAAGAGCATTGCGCCTTCATGATGGCAGACGTATTCAAAGCCCACTGTTATCAACTTGCCGGCTTCCTCGATTGTTTTGGCTGCTGCAAAGTGGAACTCGTCGTTTCGCTCGTTGAATAGTGCGTTTTCAATGTTTATGTAGATCTCGGTGCTTCTGATGCTCTTATGCCCCAAGCAGTTTCTTTACGTGGTAGGGCTCATCCATTAACAAATGCTGTGCCGATCGATCGAGGGTTTTGCGGGTGACGTCTCCACTGTCAGCATAACCATGGCAACCCGATAAGGATCTGCGGTTCCTGATGTTGAGAAGGGCGAGGTCCTCGTCGATTGTCGCGGACAGGGAAATCTTCAACAGTAGTGAAGGGTAGGGGGTAGGTCATTTTTGCGAGGTCGTTTGACTGGCAAAAACAGGGTATTCCGTAGGGTGGCCGAGCTTCGCAGAACTATTGACGTTAACCTGATGAGGGTCTGCGGGTTCCTGATGCAGACGAAGGTGTACCTGTCTTCGCACGTCAGCTGAGGAACTTGATAATTCAGAAGCGGGCGCTTGCAACACCAATTCTCTTCATATTCATCATTCATTAAGAAGTCAAATTCTGAGTATCTCTTCCTTAATCGCTCTGTGAACATCTAGAACCGGGGCCGTTGTATTTACAACATAGGTTTCCAAAGGAACAAAGAATTCCTTGAAGAACTGCTTTCTAAGCTCCATTTTTCTCTCATCTTTCACAAGCATATGAGGATTGCAGAAATCGGCGGTTTCCACGTAACGTGTCGCTTCTTCTGGCAATAGCTTTCTGACCATTGTCTGGTCTTCAGGATCCCGCTTAAGCAGTATGGCTTTCTTCAATGTGGTCATCGGTAGCAACTTTCCTTTTCCCGCAATCCATCGAATGTTAACAACTGCTCTTCCTTTGGAATCAAACTCGGCTTTGTCCGCAAGCTTCTTGTACTCGTCCCAAGTGTCGGCAATGTCAGCTTGAATGTAGGAATTCTTCTCGGAGCTGAATGCGACGGCCTGATCAGCCATAAAACGTACAAAGAACCAGTCATCAGATATTACACGAACGTTTTTGAGCCTAAGAAGGCCGTAAGTGTGCGTTGTTTTGCCGGTTCCTGAAGGTGCTATGAGACAGACTCCCTGCCCGCCTATGTCCACGCAGGCTCCGTGAACCGAATTTATGTAGTGGCTGTCTTCAAGAATATCGCTGGCAACGCTCAGGGCTATGGATTTTATCCATCCGTAATAGTCCACGTTTATGAGAAAGGCCGTTTTCGAAAGCGGATCGTAGAACACGCGTTGTTTCTCACCCTCCTCTTCTGTTACCACAATTCTTCCGTGAGAACGGACGTGCGCCGACATTGGGTAGAAGTTCTCTTCCCAGCGTTCCTTCACATACTTCACGTCAGTTAAGAGTTTGATGCAGCACCCGTATATGTCGGCCCTTTCCTCGTAAAGAAAACGATCTTCGTATTTCTCCGTCAACTTGTCCTTATCGTTTATGGAAATCAGCTCAACCTCATACTTTGACAACGCCTCCACCCCATACGAAGCTTACGGACACAAGTGATGTAGTCAGCTCAACGACTTAAAAGTGCTTTGAACGGAAACTGAAACACTAGTAGCTTCTCAGCGGACAAAAAGAGCGATCAATATGAACGTAAATCCCGTCCCTAGGTCCATTCAGCGCGCTGGCCTGTCCCAAAATTGGGCTAAAATGGTAATAATTCTTCTTTTGCCATTTTGCGTCCAATTTGAGCTTATTTGACAGGCAGATCTTGCCGTTTTAAGAGATGCTAAATCATAGGACTCCGGCAGATGCTGCGGAAAGTGGGGTTTTCCCATAACACGTTGAGGCCGCGTCTGGCCCGCTTGGAACGCCGAGGCATGGTTGTGAAAGCTAACGGTGCATGCGCCCCAAAAACTGCCCAAACCCCAAAAAAGGAATAAACACCATTTTTAACCATTTTAGGGACAAGCCAGCGCGCTACCTCAGATAATCACAATCAAGACTCCTAGCGCGTGCCGTGAGGATTATATAGAAACAGAGGAATTCAAGAAGTCTTTCTAAACATTGATTAAGCATAAAAGAGTTAAGGAAGCCGAAATGATTGGCGCGCTAACGCGCATCCGATGTGGTGAATAATACGTCAAAACCTTGGCATGCAAAGGAAATTGAAGAGTCTTTGAGTGATCTCAACTCAAAGAGAACTGGCTTAAGACAAGAAGAAGCGACTAGACGTCTTGCCGAATTCGGCCCAAACGAATTGAAAAAGGAGAAAGGGAAATCTCCAGTAAGGCTTCTCCTTGAACAGTTCAAAAATATACTAGTAATCATATTGCTGGCGGCGACTGCATTATCATTCGCGGTGGGCGAACCTTATGATGCGGTAGTCATAATTGCGATTGTCATAGCAGTTGCAGTCTTGGGGTTTACTCAGGAATACAGGGCGGAAAGGGCTCTAGAGGCACTGAAGAAAATGGCTGCTCCGACAGCATCGGTTTTGCGAGACGGAAAAGAGATCAAGATAAGAACAAGTGACGTCGTCTCCGGAGACGTTCTTTTGCTGTATACTGGAGACAAGGTTTCTGCTGACGCTAGACTCATCGAGGTCATGAACTTGAAAATGGACGAGGCAGCCTTAACGGGCGAGTCGATGCCCGTGAGCAAGGATGCCAAGCCTTTGGCTGCAGAAACACCTGTCTCCGAAAGAACGAACACTGTCTTCACTGGCACGACTGTTACCTATGGGCGAGGCAGAGCCGTTGTAACGTCGACTGGCATGAATACTGAATTTGGGAAAATCGCCAAAATGGTTCAGGCAGCAGATGAGGAGGGGACGCCGCTTGAAAAGAGAATGGCAAATGTTGGGAAATGGCTTGGAATCATGGCCATTACCGTCTGCGCTGCTGTAACAGTATTGGGTGTAGTTAAGCAACATGAAATCCTTGAGATGATCTTGTGGGGGGTAAGCCTCGCAGTAGCTGCAGTTCCAGAAGCATTACCTGCAGTTGTAACAGGAGCACTTGCCGTGGGCATGTATCGAATGGCAAAGCAACATGCGATAGTAAGGAAGCTTCCTGCAGTTGAAACCCTCGGGTGCACCAGCGTCATATGCTCCGACAAAACCGGAACAATGACAAAGGGCGAAATGACCGTCCAGAGAATATTCATCGATCAAATAACAGTGAAGGTTACAGGCGTAGGCTATGAGCCGACAGGCAAATTCCTCATTGAGGGCAAAGCATCAAATCCGATCGAATTAAAAGGTCTGCAAACACTGCTCACAATTGCGACATTGTGCAATGACGCTGGACTAGAGAAGAAGGAAGCAAAGTGGACTGTGAAAGGCGACCCAACGGAAGGAGCATTGATCGTGGCTACGGCAAAAGCCGGCCTACAGAAAGAAGACATGGAGAATAAAGAACCACGCATCGGAGAGATCCCATTTTCCTCCGAAAGAAAACGCATGACCACCATTCATGAAACATCAGGAAACAGCAAAGTGGCCTACATGAAAGGAGCTCCAGAAATAGTATTGCAACACTGCAACAATATTCTACAAGACGGAAAAGTCAAAAAACTGACTGTTAAAGACCGTGAAGAGCTTTTGAAAGCAACAGAAGGGATGGCGACTCAGGCTTTGAGAAATCTGGGTTTTGCTTACAGGGAGTTGCCAGAGAACACACGCTCATTTGATGAGGAAATCGAGAAGGACTTCGTCTTCGTCGGCATAATGGGAATGATTGATCCACCGCGTGAAGAGGTTAGAGATGCAATTAGCTCATGCGCAAAGGCAGGGATCAAAGTCGTCATGATTACAGGAGATCACAAACTGACTGCAGTGGCAGTGGCCAAGGCTCTGAATTTGATAGGAGAAGATGAAACAGAGGGTAGAGTTCTTACTGGTGAAGAACTTGAAAAGATCAGCAACGAGCAGTTGATCGAGACGGTTGAAAGTGTCGTGGTCTATGCTCGAGTTTCGCCAGAACATAAGATGAGGATCGTCAAGGCCTGGAAAGCGAAAGGCCATGTAGTCGCCATGACCGGTGATGGGGTAAACGACGCGCCAGCACTCAAAACTGCAGACATCGGAGTCGCCATGGGAATAACTGGAACCGAAGTCACGAAAGAGGCTGCTGACGTGGTCTTGGCAGACGACAACTTTGCAACAATCGTCAAGGCGGTCAGAGAAGGGCGCGAAATATACGGCAACATCAAGAAATACCTAACGTATCTTCTTCAATGCAACATCATGGAAATCCTTGTATTGTCTGTTGTTATGCTTGTCAGTCCTGAGCCTCGTTCAGCAATCGCACTTACAACGATTCAGATTCTCTGGGTGAACCTTGCCACGGATGGGCTGCCGGCGATAGCGTTAGGTGTAGACCCAGGCGATCCGGATTTGATGAAAAACAGGCCCAGAGACCCCAGAGAGAGCGTCTTTTCGCGTGAAGTCAAAGCCTATTTAGTGTTGAGTCCAATAATAACAACTGCTCTTCTCTTGGGTGGATACTTCTACTATCAGCCTTGGTTGGGAAACAGTAGCTTGGTCGAAGCGCGCACTCAGCTTTTCATTTCTGTAGTCTTAATCGAGCTGGCCATTGCTATCAGTTGCCGTTCTCTTAAGTATCCAGTCTTCAAAGTCGGCATCTTCAAGAACAAGTTCTTGTGGTTGGCAGTGCTTTCTTCATTGGGCTCAACGCTAGTCGTGCTCTATACGCCCCAACTCCAAAGCGTGTTCGACATAACTTACCCGCATGTCATGAACTGGATCGCAGCGATAGCTTCTATGGCCGTTGCTTTTGCTTCTCTGGAAATAGGAAAGCATTTTACAAGTCAAAAACAAGACATGCTAAGCGCGCGCCAATACTCATAAGAAGGATGATTGCTTATCCCTCTCACCTTCGTCTAAATGGGGTGCCCTTAAATGATCTTACCATCTCCGCTACTACTGGCGATTGGGTTAGTGTTGCTTGGCGGGTCAAGTGGAGTAGTCATATCCAACTTGGTCGCCGTGTCCGAGAAGCGGAGACTGAGAAAATCCGTGCTGAGTTTTCTACTAGTTGCTTTCTCAACGTCGCTTCCTGAGTTGTTTGTTGCCATGAATGCTATAGCCGTCGGAAACATGCCTGTATCGCTTGGAGACATTCTCGGCTCTAACATAACGAACATTGCCCTTGTCCTCGGCGTGTGCTTCATAGTCATGACTCTGAATCATTCAAGAAAGAAGGATATGGCGATTGGGGAGAAAGACATGAAGCAGTTTACAAACGGATTGATCCTTCTTTCAGGGACACTTCTTGTGCTTCTCTATCTTCAGTATATGAGCAGAATCATTGGCATTCTGTTGCTAGGTGTGTTCTTCGTTTACTCTTTCAAATTGTTCCGGAAAAGAAAGGAAGACGGAGACGAGGGCAATAGGAATATGGATGGAGGAATCAGAAAGGAATTAGTGCTCATTGTCGTTGGGATCATTGGCGTCATCATTGGTTCGAGATTTGCTGTTGAATCGGCGATAGATGTTGCAGCCTACTTTGGAGTTCCAGCATCGATTATTGGCGCGACTCTGGTTGCTTTTGGGACAAGCCTGCCTGAACTCGCTGTTGACGTAAGAGCGGCCTACACGGGCCACTTAGAGATTTGCATAGGTGACATTGTCGGGAGTTGTTTCTTGAATTCGACGCTTATCCTTGGTCTGCTGTTGACTTTCACGCCATTTACGGTTAACTTAGCCGTCCTTTCTGACCTATTGTTGTTTAGCGTGGTCTCAAACCTCGTTCTGTGGTACTTCTTAGACAACAGAAAAACAGGGTACCGAGAGGGCGTAGTTTTACTCTTGCTCTACATGGTCAACCTGTTGAGCATCCTTGGAATCTTGGTCTTGCGAGTTCCATGATAAGCGCGCGCTCGGCTCCGAATGCATTCATGAGAACTAGAATAATATGATGTGACAGGATAGAGCTAGAATGAAGGAACATGGACTGGTCGAAGAAGCGGCCCGCAGAATTTTGCGGGAGAACTGTGATCCTGTTGTCCGTTTCCGCCTCCTGCGCGATGTTCTTAGAACGCCGCCGACCTCGGATGTCCTCACACGTGCTCGCTGTGAGATGCTGCAGAGCCGATGGATTAGGGGACTGAGAAACGAGCAAAGAGAGGATGGGAGCTGGGGAAGGTTCCATTCTGCCGTGAAATGTGAGGGCAAGATCGCGACGACCGAGGCTGCCGTTGAAAGAGGACTAGCGCTAGGATTGGAAGCCTCTGACTCGATTTTCCAGGCTACGATAAACTATCTAACGCATCTACTGAAGGGGAACATTGCGTTTCCTGACCCGCCTGAACGGAACAACCGGTGGAGAACGGGCACGCAGCTGTTTGCAGCTGCGACTCTAGCCAGAATCTGTCCTACTCTGCCTGTTCTTGACCACCCGTGGAGGTTGTGGGTTGAGATTGGGGAACGCACCTTCGCTTCGGGCAAGTATGATGAGGAGGCGGAGATTCGGGCGCATGAGGCGTTAACTGGGGCTTCTGTGAAAGACAGCTACCTCGTGCTCAACAACAGGTATCAGCTGGAGCTCCTCGGGTCAAGAGCACTTGAACTGCCAAGAACCCTCGAAAGTGCTCTAGTCAATTGGGTGTGGCACAAAGACGACGGCGTCGGGTATTTGGAGGTCCCGTTGACGAATCCCCCGCACAGATTCACAGCAGGAGTGTTGGATAGACTCTTCACGTCTCTTGAGATTCTTTCCCGCTTTCCAAGCTGGCGCATGCACGCAAAAAACATGATCGATTGGATCTGGACACAGAGAGACAGTGAGGGCCTTTGGGACTTTGGATCTCGAGCGAGCATATCGGTCTACTTTCCCCTTTCAGAAAGCTGGCGCAAAAGCAAGAGCCGAAAGCAAGATTGGTCAACGAGAGTCCTCACACTGCTCAGAAGCAGCTACGATTCCTGAGGCAAGAGCACACACGATATATCTTGTCAAACAGAAAAAAGGGAGGAGTTACGGGAGACGTCTCCACTTGTCTATGGAAATAGGGTAATCTCGTAGGGATCTGCGGGTTCCTGATGCAGACAAAAGTCTACCTTTTCTGGAGCAGAGAACCGATGCTGTCATGATGGCGGTTAATGCTTGGTTTTTGTCAGTCGCAAAGTGTTCAGGAGTAGAAGCATTGTTATTCCGTCGTCTCCTGACGCGACACTAAGCCAGAGAGGAATGAATCCAAACATGCCTAGACCGCCAAGAAGGATTTTGACGACTAAAGAGGCAGCAATGTTCTGCTTGGCAACCTTCATGGTCTTCTTGCTCAGTTCGAGAACGTATGATATTTGGGCAAGCTCGTCTTTAACCAGCACGACGTCTGCTGATTCTAGTGCAACATCTACACCGCCGCCACCCATCGCGATCCCAACGTCCGAAGCTGCAAGCGCGGGAGCGTCATTGACGCCATCGCCGACCATCGCCACTAGGCCGTCTTTTCCCTTCAATTGATCTACGATCCTGAGTTTGTCTTCAGGCAGTAGCTCTGCGTGAAACCTTTCGATGCCTAATTTGTCTGCTGTTTCTCTGGCAATCTCGCTTTTGTCTCCCGTCAACATGACCGTGTTCACTCCATTCTTTTTCAGTTCCCGAATCGCCTTTATTGCATCTTGCCTGACCTCATCGAGTACGCAGAACGTTGCAGTTCCTGATTTTTCAATGGATACACACACAGCCGTATGTTTCTCGTTACTGTACATCATCTCTATTTTCTGGCAGTTGCAACCGTATTCATTCATCAGCTCCATGTTGCCAACGGCAACGTGAGCTCCATTGACGTATCCCACCATTCCCTTTCCCGGAATTTCCTCGACTTCCGTTACCTGCAGTTTACTCAGGTCAAACTTTCTTTCTGCAGCTTTTCTGACAATAGCCTGAGCTACAGGATGATTTGAGTACTGATCCAACGCCGCTGCATACAGCAAAGCCTCCTCGCCTGAATCTCCCGTTGCCTTGACTTCGTGTACTGCAGGTCTTCCCAATGTCAACGTGCCTGTTTTGTCAAAAACGACAGTATTGACTCTCGCTAGTTTTTCAATGTAAGTACCTCCCTTTATGATGACTCCTTTTCTGGCTGCAACAGTTATCGCAGTAAAAATCGTTGCAGGAACAGACACCACGAAGGCGCTTGGACAAGACACGACCAAGATGACGAGGGACCTGTAAATCCAGGTTTGCACAGGTCCGCCGGCGATTCTGGGCATCGCCACAGCAGTGAACAATGCCAACAAGATGATTATGGGAACATAGAATTTGGCGAACCTATCCACCAGTTTCTCGATAGATGCCTTTCTCTTTCTGGATTCTATCACAAGCTTTACAATTCTTGACACCAGCGTGCCTTGGGCCTTTTTGCTGACGACTATCTTGAGGATACTACTCGTGTTCAACGTGCCCGCATAAACGTCTTCACCAGTTTTCTTCAACACAGGAACTGATTCGCCAGTTACAAGTGACTGGTCAACCTGCGAAAGCCCTTCTGTAACGGTGCCGTCCAACGGAATTCGCTCTCCAGGCCTCACCAATATGATGGCGCCAGTAGAGACTTCTTTCACATCTGTGCTTTGCTCTGAACCGTTGACTATCACTCTGACCTTTTCAGGCATGAAAGCCGACAGCTTCTCAACCGTCCTGCGAGCCCTATCCTGGATATAACCTTCAAAGTACTCGGACAAGGAGTAGAGAAACAGCACCGAAGCTGCTTCAAACAAGTAGTCCAGATAAGCTGCTCCGAGCGCTGCGACTGCCATGAGGAACTCTACCGAGAACCTTTTCTCAACAAGCAGCTCTCTCAGTCCAAAATAGCCGATGTACAGTCCAGCGGCTATGACAGCAACGTGATATATTATCCCTGAAACGGTTGCAGGTTCATTCAGTATCGGTATTGTGAAGCCAAGGTGGACGCCTTTAGCAAACGCGTCCAGCAAAACCCCTATGCTCATTGCAAGTCCTAGAACCGTGGCAAGCAGAACCCACGTTCTTCTGCTTTGTCTTTCTTCGTCTTCAAATTCGTCCTCGTCTTCGAGGCGCATAGCTTATCATCGGAAAAATGGCGCGGAGGTGATATTAATCTAGTGCTAATTTCTTTCGTAAGAATATTAATGCGCTAATATAATAGTCGTTATAGATTGATATGCGAGGATGTACCTGATGACTGTGGTGAGCATAACTCTTCCTAGCGGTCTTCTCGGCAGATTCGATGATTTCATCAAGACCAGAGGATACTATAGCAGATCAGAGGCTTTTCGAGATGCTATTAGAAATCTCATTGCTGAGTCGGATATTGCAAAAATGGAGACAGGCGAAATGGCCGCAACAGTAATGATCACTTGCGACTACGCCAGAAGAGATGTTGATCTGAGGATAACTGAAGTTAGGCATGAATTTGATGACGTGGTAGTGGAGAACGTTCACAGGCACATCGACGACAAATACTGCCTAGAGATATTTATAGCACAAGGAAAAAATGAGAGAATAGTCGATCTGATTGGAAGAGTCAGAGGGATGCGTGGCATCCAACAAGTCAAAGCTCTGTTCATGGCTCTGTAGTCCTTATTAGACCTCGGAAAAAGGAGGTGCACGTTGAAAAGTGTCTCACCACTGGGGATACATGAGTGCCGTTGCTTCAGCTGTCTTGTTTGGAATAAGCTCGACTCTGAACAAGATTACGCTAGAAAACGTTCATCCTACTGTCGTCGCTGGGATGATTTATTTCGTTGGAGGAGTTTTCCTATTTGGAATTCATGCGACGCCACTTTGCAAGAGACTTCTTTCCTTATTTGAAACTCCTGAAGCTGAAGCTGAGATATCAGGGAGAGACTTCAGGGTTCTTGCTTTCGTGATTCTCTGTGGCTCAATGATTGCACCTTTGCTGCTCTTAAATGGCCTTGGCGAAACGACAGCGATTAACGCATCGCTGCTTCTCAATGCGGAGTCGCTGTTCACAGTATTGATCGCTGTTGCATTTCTAAAAGAACGGGGTACAAGAAGAGAGTATCTCAGCATCTTCATGCTGCTTGTCGGAGTGGTGTTCGTAACCACAAATGGAGAATTTCAGCGACTCTCTCTAACAGAAAATACTCTCGGTAACCTGCTCATAATAGGAGCTTGCTTATTCTGGGGAATAGACAACAACCTGAGCAAATCTCTCAGTAAGAAGCGAGACATCGTATTAGTAACTGGACTGAAATGCTTTATTGGCGGTCTGGCCCTATTGGCCATTTCTTTTCTCCTAGGCGTTAACCTCAGCATACCTCTGATTTCAGTACCTTACCTGTTGTCCGTAGGTGCGCTCAGCATAGCATTTTCGATTCTCCTATTTCTCTTTGCTCTGAGAAAGATAGGCTCAATGCGAACGGGAGTCATCTATTCCACGTCCTCCCTCTTCGGAGCTGTTGTTGCCTTTGCTGTCTTGAGAGAAACATTCACTCCCGTACAATTGATAGCGGGGTTCGTTATGCTGTTGGGCGTTTATGTCCTCTATCGCTACCCAAAATAGAAAAAGGGGGAGTTGCGGGAGACACCGAAACAATGGCGCGCGCGTTTCGATTTGTTACAACTATGTTCGTGCGCTCAACTTAATTCCCGCATTATGACATTCTTTAATTCTGGTGGTTGAGTCTTTCCAATACTGACATTTGATACACCGTGAAAATCGAGGAATCTTTGCAGGGCAGCTGCAAGCTCCGACGTGAGACTTCTATCAAGGTCTTTCTTTTCCAATAGGAGAGAGTTAATAGTCATCCTCTTGTTCTGCCTGTCAAGCTTCGGGTCGAGTCTTCCAACGAAGCGTCCTTCATACAAGATCGGCATTACATAATAGCCATAAACCCTCTTCTCAGGAACCTTATACACTTCCCAGGCATAGTTAAAATCGAAGATTTCGAGAATCATTTTGCGATTCCATACGAGATTGTCCAATGGTGCAATGAAATATACCCCTTTGCCTATCGGTTCATCAGAGCCTTCAAGAAGACGAAGGTACTCTTCGAAAAAATAGTAAACATGCTTAACCCCTTCGATCTTAACTGGAATCAGCCTGTGGTTATCAACCAATTCTTTGATTAACATTTTTCTTTGAAAGACCTTTAATGGTAACCAGCCAAACCTCCAGTCGCGAGTGTCGACAAGTCCGTTGGCTCTCATGTATTTCTCGATCATGAATCGTTCGTACTCTTCTCTGCTTGGGGTTTCTACGCCTGTGTTTGGCCCAACCATGTGCTCAGCGAGGTCGTAATATCGCCTGTTTCCTTCTAGATGATGGACCATGATGTCCCCGCAGTCCCACAAGAGGTTCAGAACGCTTGTCGCCGCCTTGCGTTTGATTTTTCCCTTCTGCTCAACTTCTTGTGCCGAGAGCGGACCACACTTCTTTATTTCTGAAAGAACATAAGAAATTGCTTCTTTCAATTCCTCTCTTCTGGCTTTGATGCGTTCGTAAAATGGAGAGTGAAACTGTGATGGATTTTTCATCCGGTAGCGAAAGTAAGGGAAATCTTCA
>Ga0315288_10007143_pt1 | contig 14153 bp, 13 predicted proteins | sample YL17G11_20_MG_FD_203454 | JGI IMG/M metagenome (GOLD analysis project Ga0315288, IMG submission 203454) | Sediment microbial communities from Yellowstone Lake, YNP, Wyoming, USA - YL17G11_20 | ecosystem: Environmental > Aquatic > Freshwater > Lake > Sediment | place: USA: Wyoming | collected... | reverse complement strand
ATCAGGCCGTATTCAACCAACATTATAATAGAGGTCAGTATAATAGGCCTTGCACCAATAGTGACCCTTGCAAAGGAGACTTTGACTGTGATGGGAATGTAGATGGGTCTGATTTGTTTAAATTCAAACAAGATTTTGGTAGGACAAGTTGTCCTGATTGTGTAACAGAACCGTGGTGTAACTACGATTTAGATGATGATGGGATTCCAGACTATATGGACAATTGCCCCAACACACATAATCCTGGTCAAGAAGATGATGATGAAGATGGTGTAGGAGATATCTGTGACAACTGTATTTATGTTGCTAATCCAGGTCAGGAAGACTCTTTTCCTCCAGGTGGCAACAATTGCGGGGATGCCTGCGAGTGTGAAGGTGACTTTGACCACGATGGAGATGTGGATGGAGTTGATCAGGCCGTATTCAACCAACATTATAATAGAGGTCAGTATAATAGGCCTTGCACCAATAGTGACCCTTGCAAAGGAGACTTTGACTGTGATGGGAATGTAGATGGGTCTGATTTGTTTAAATTCAACCAAGATTTTGGTAGGACAAGTTGTCCTGATTGTGTAACAGAACCGTGGTGTATGTATTAGTTTAGATTCAATTGAGCACAATAGCCCCTTGGTAGCAATACTGTGAGGGGCTATTTTTATAAGTAAATTGAACCACGAAGAGTGCGAAGAAAGATAAACCGTAAATGGTATATAGTAAATAGTGAATCGTGAATGGTAAATCCTAAATGGTGAATGGATAACTATGAAGGGTGGCACAACATTCAAGCTAGCAAGCTTGCCAGCTAGTTTATTAAAATAACTTTGATAATGCAAATATGATTTGATATATTAAAAAGCACTCTTACACCCTTACATTCATTTGAGAATACAAGGAGGTTCAAGATATGTTACATGCAGTAAAAATTAACCTCAATCCTGAAGAAATTATAAAGGCCATTAAAAAGATGAGGAAAAGGGATAGGGATGCCTTTTTGGAAGACCTTCTTGCATCTACTTCTCCGGAATATCTCCACAGCGTTAAGGAAGCTCGGGCAGACTATAAAGCCGGTCGGATCAAGACCCATGAAGAGGTATTTGGCAAGTGAAATTTAAACTTGTATACACTTACCGAGCTGACAAAGACATCCAAACACTTGATACCCCAATAAAGCATAGAATTGGAAAAGCCCTTCTCAAATACAGGGAAGATCCTTTTAGGTATGCTGAAAGGCTAATTGATTCAACACTGGGTACCTATCGTTTTAGAGTTGGTGACTATAGAATCATCTTCGATATTGAGGACACTACTATTATCATATTAAGGGTAGGGCATCGAAAGGCAATATATAAAAGAAGATGATGAATAAGAGAAATAATCCGTGAATGGTGAATCGTAAATCGTAAAGAGTGAATAGTAAATGGTAAACAGTGAATCGTAAATCGTGAATGGTAAATAGTAAAGGGTAAAGAGTAAATGGTAAAAACGTTACGAGCTACGGGTTGCGAGTTAGATTGGGAATTAATACATGATCCAAGATTCAAGATACATGATGCAGGATCAATTTTGTCCAAGTTAGATTTTTATTTGGATAGCATTGATCACAGATCTTACATCGCAGATACACATATTTCATCGTCTATTTGATTTCTAATACCCCCGCCCCATTAATTTCACCATGCTTCAGCGCCTTAAGTGCCTGGTTTGCCTCTTCCAGCGGGAACACTTGGGTTTCGGTGTGAATGGGGATTTCGGCGGCAAGCTTCAAAAGTTCCTCACCATCTCTTCTGGTGCTGTTGGCAACGCTGCGAATGGTTCTCTCATGGTATAAGGCAGCGTAGTCAATCTGGGGAATGGGGGTCATGTAAATTCCAGCGAGCGCCAGAGTACCTCCCTTTTCTAATACATTCAGTGCGTCAAGCACCAGCTCCCCGGCAGGTGCAAAAATAATAGCGCTGTGGAGTTTTTCAGGGGGATTATCTTTGGAGGTTCCTACCCAGCATGCCCCCATTTTTCTGGCAAATTCCTGATGTGTTTTACCTCGGGTAAAGATATACACAGCGCACCCCCAGTGGAGTGCCACCTGGATGGAGACATGAGTGGAAGCACCAAACCCATAGAGCCCGAGTCGTTGCCCTGCTTTTATTTCACTGAGACGGAGAGCGCGGTATCCTATGATCCCTGCACAGAGCAGGGGCGCCGCCTCACGTTCCGAGAACCCTACAGGTATCGGGGGTAAGCGAAATCCTCAGGGACTACCATGTATTGGGCATAGCCTCCATCGACATCAAGTCCGGTGAATTGTGCACCCTCGCAGAGGTTTTCCTTTTCTTCACTGCAGAAGGAGCACTTGCCACAGGTTGAGTGGAGCCAGGCTACTCCCACCAGGTTTCCCCTGTTGAATCTTTTCACCTTGTTGCCTATCTGTTTTACCATCCCTACTGCCTGGTGACCGGGGATAATCGGTTTTTTCTTAAGGGGAAGTTCTCCTTCGACGGTGTGAAGATCTGTGTGACAGATGCCACAGACCTTATTCTTAAGGAGCATTTCGTGTGGCTTCGGCTGGGGCAAAGGGATGTCAACTAACTCAAGGGGGTTTTTTTCGATTGCGTGAGGTGTGTTTAGTAGCATAGCTTTCATCTCAATTCTCACCTCCCTGGTAAAAGTTTTATCTTACGCCTTTGAGTTTTTTAAAGTAATCATATCAATTTGATTTATATTTAGTTCTCAATGTGGAACAGTAATTTCTTCTATATCATTTTGATGAAGTTTACTCAATTTTTTATTTTTTGCTTTTTTCATCTTTACATTGAAAACCTTTTTTCTTTTTATTATTTGACATATTCTTAAAATATCTTTATAATTAAACAATAGATAAAAACCATTTAGGTGACTGCTTGACTTAACTACGGATGAATTGCCCATGGCTGAATGGAGAATACATCCTCGCTTAGAGTTTGGATTAAAGGTTATAAACAGAAATACTCACGAGATTGGAATGATGAGAGATATCTCAGTAGGTGGATGCTTTATAATCACATCGCAGGAGTTTAAATTGTTACCTATCAATACCAGAATTCCCCTTGGGTTTGAAATACCTGGTAAAGACGAGTATGAGGACATTTACATCGAAGCTGAAGGGAGAGTTGTTCACCACGGTAAGGCAGGGGAAGGAATGGGGATTAACTTCATGATGATGGGTGTCTCTAATGCGAACGTAATCAACAGTTTTGTCAGGGCTTACCTTTAACACTCATCGCCACCTTATTTCATTTCAAGTGCCACTCCCTTTATCAGATCTCTTGCAAGATTGACTGCGTAACCGGGATAGTTATCATGATGAGTAATGAGGCTAAGAAGGTATGGCTTTGCCTCCTCCCCGTTACTCCTCAATGATGATGCCGCTGCAAAGCGAACGTTGAAATGCGGATCTGCTAAAAGCGTGATTAATACTTGCAATGCAGCAGGTTCCTGATATCCCTTGAGCGTGAGGGCGAGGTGCTTTCTCACGGAAGGGTTTTCATCGTGCGCATAGGGGATTAATCGACCAAGGGGAAGCACAGGTTTTAATCTGCTTACCCCTCTCATCGCCATAGCCCTCAGTTTAGCTTCATTGCCTTTCAGGAAAGAGAGAAAGGTGTCAGCAGCACGTTCATCACTGCAATCGCCAAGCATATAGAGAAGAGAAGACATAAGGGAGGCATCGAGGGTTTCACTATCAAGCGTTTTTCTTAACTCAGGCGCTGCGTCTTTTCCCATCTTCTGAACAATTTCCATTATAGTGAGTTTGAGAAGATCATCCCTTATTTTCAGGTAGTCAACCAGCCGCGGGATGAGAGATGGGCCTTGCTCAGCGAGGAGATTGATGACCTTTTGACGGTACTCCTCATTTTCCAGATTAGCTTCTAATTCTGGGAGAGGTTCCCTGGGTACTAAAAGAGGTGGTTTCAAAAGGTATGGTTCGTGTGTACTGCCCGCAGTAACTTGCTCATCCGACCAGGAGGGAATATTACTATCCCAAAGGGAGGTGGGGGTATCGATAGCACCACCATAGCTTCCCTGCTGCCCGAGAGCGTTATTTCCACCCTTTTCTCCATACCTATCTTCACCCTGTAAGTCTAACAGCAGTCCAATGCTTCCGGATTCAGTCTTGGTGTCATACTGTCCACTTCCCTGACTGTTGAAAGGTCCACAGAAGTAGGTATCGTTTCCCCGGTGATCACGGAGCAGTCCTACCCCCGAAGCACCACTTGCCCCCTGGGCGAACCACTTAGCGCTGTAGGTATCATCTCCCTCGTAATCAATGAGCACTCCCTGTGAGTGGTCATAGCCACAACCCTGAGAAACACCCAGCGAGGTGTAGCAGTCGTCTCCTGCACGATCGATAAGTGCCCCTACGGTCAGGTGGGTACCCGCGCCTTGCGTGTAGCGCCGTGCGTGATAAGTATCACTGCCTCCGTTGTCGATAAGTAAGCCGAGGGCAAGCCAGTAGCTCGCGCCTTGAGAGAAATAGCTGCTGCTATAGTGATCGTTGCCCTGGTCATCCCAGAGAACTCCTATGCCACCTGACCCAAAGTTTCTACACCCGTAGCCGAATCCCTGTGAGAAACTATCAAAGGCTACTTTGGGCTCTCTGAAGTCGGGGTACTTTCCACCTGAAAAAAAGCTATCATTTCCCTGCGCCTCAATGAGAAGTCCCATACCACCTACAAATCCCATACCTTGGTTATACAGGTTCCCCTGATAGGAATCGTTTCCCTCTAGGTCACAGAGGATTCCCACGCCGAAGGCGGCTGCTCCCTGTGCCATGATATCAGAGAGATACCGGTCGTTTCCTTCTTTATCATAGAGAATCCCCACTCCAAAAAATCCGCACCCCTGCGCAAAATCCTGCGCAAGGTAGGTATCATCACCTGAGCAATCAACCACAAAACTTACTCCAAAATTTCCACACCCTTGAGTATAGTTTATGTGTGAGTTATAGAGATCATTTCCCTCAAGATCGATGATGATGGAGGGGAGAGTTGCCAGAGAATGCTGATGAGGAGGGGGAGAAACATTGTGGTACTGGTCGTCTCCTCCCAGGTCAATAATAAGAAGTGCCTGGGTGGTGCGGTAGGTGTTAGGGCCTTTTCCCCCTATCATTACTTTTCCAAAGGGAGTATCTGCACATGCAAGAAGATCTCCTCCTACATCAGGGTCTCTGGTTATACTACGGTTTAGATTGTTCAAAAGGTGAATATTCTTTGCAAGCCGATCGACAGCAGCTGCGAGAGCGAGTGCTGCCGCATAGAAATCATTTCGCTTTATTTTATGGGCGAGATAGAAAGCAGTTTCTCTTACAAATTGCTCTTCTCCTCTGGAAGATGTGGGGGGCAGAGAGTGGTCAGCTTCCTTCAGTGCTATTTTGTCGCTGAGCATCATCTCCGAAAAATAATTTTTTAGGAAGGTAACTTCATCCTGAGAGAGGGGAGAAAAGGCATCGTTAAGTATGGCATGAGCTGCAGAGGTGGCAGAGAGAAATTCGCTAAGCTCAGCTCTCACCTCTTCAGGGAAATGAGAAAACAATTTACTGAATCGTTTTATTTCAGAGGATGAAGGGGTCGTGGAGGAAGGCGTTGGGCTGCTACCAATTTCTAGCTCATGAATGGCGAGTGATAGCATTGCGTGCAAAGAGACCTTATCTTCTTCTATCTTGCGGGAAAGATAGTCAGCATAGGATTCTATAGCTAATGGCTTTTTGAGTAACACATTTACCTTTTCCAATCGGAAGGGGTCTTTGCTTGGCTTAGGGAGCTCTATTGCGAGGTCACCCTCAGTCAGTCGAAGGTAGCTGAGAAGTTCCCCTAAGGGATTCTGAATCATTTCTCCCTGTACCACTGGCTGCCTTCTTCCCTCCGCTTGAAAAGGTTCAGGCTCTTTATGAGCACACGAGAGGAAGAGGGCTACTGTACTCACGAGGGTGAGCACGATGCTGATTACCCACCTCGGAAACATTCTATAGGAAAGGTATTTGGATGGTGCATGGAGTGGTTTATGCAGCATAAGAGGATACTTTCACCTGCAAAGACTACTGGATACGGATAGTAATATTATAACGCACTGGGGGAGGGAATGTAAAGATTAGAAATCGGCTCGCATGCTCGCACGCTTGCAGGCTAGCAAGCTAACAAGCTAGCACGCCTACATGCTTACACGCTCGCAAGTGTGAAAGCCAATGCAACCCATAACTCGCAACCTGCAACATCTTCAATTTCAATTCCCCAATCCCTCAATTCCTGAATCCCTCAATTGCATATCGCATATCTCACCTCACCTATCTCAGATCGCACATCCCGTATCTCATATAAACACTTCTTGACAACTTTAGCTAATGTTTTAAGATGAGTGAGAAATCTGACAACATAGCATCTTCCTTTGTCTGCTACTGGTTTAAAGGTTTTACATGGGAGGGGTAACCATGAGGGAAGGGGTAGGAGATATTTTTCAAAGTGAGACAAAGTATGTTCGGGGAAAGCTGCCTGGAGGGGGACTTGATTGGAGAAGTAAGCCGGAGCAGTATAAACAATATCGCGCTGCCCCACGGGTTGCCTTGCCGCCTCCCTCATTTGAGCGAGCGGTATCCATCTGGGAGGTGATAAAAAAGCGCCGAAGTGTGAGAGACTTTAAGGAGGAGTTCATCCCTGTTTCCCATCTTTCTCAGATGTTATGGGCCTGCCAGGGGATAACTCTCAAGATGCAGGGGATTGGCCTCAGAACCACACCCTCTGCCGGTGCGCTCTATCCCGTGGAAACCTACCTGGTGGTACACCGCGTTTCAGACCTTGCCCCAGGTATCTATCACTACGCGGTTGAAACTCATGAGCTGGAAGAGCTACAGTTAGGAGATTTTTCTATTCAGATTGCGCGTGCTGCGCTGGATCAGGAAGTTGCCTACTACGCTAATGTGGTAGTGGTGTGGACTGCCATTTTTGATCGCTCCACGTGGAAATACCGACAGAGGGCGTATCGCTATATTTATCTCGATGCAGGACACATTGCACAAAATGTGGCGTTGAGCGCGGTTGCACTCGGTTTAAGTAGCTGTCAGATTGCAGCACTCTACGATGGAGAAGTAAATGAGCTGCTGGGTGTTGATGGAGAGAAAGAAAGCACCATTTACATGACGGTAGTGGGGAAGGAAAAATAAAATCGAACCCTCTTTGGAGATTATATGCCTCGATTACAGATTCCAAAAGCCCATGACTTTATTCTCAAGCTCTGCGCACAGGCAGGAGTTACCTTGAGGAGGTTTAAGCATGTGAAAGAGTTTGAGCGCGAGGTTATTCAATTCATGAAGCACCATGATATCCTCTGCCTCGCCACCAGCAGGAATGATACCCCTCGCTGTACCCCCCTTGGTTATTTCACGCAAGGGCTAACCGTGCATATTCTCTCCGAAGGTGGCGGCAAATTTGCCAATCTCAAAGCAAACCAGAACGTTGCCTATAGCATTGCCTCCCGGATTAAGGGAGGGAGGGGACTAATGCGGGTGAGGGGACTCCAGGTGTGGGGAAAGGCTCATATAATTTCTATGAAAAGAGATCAGCAACAATTTGAAGAGATATTAATTCTCACAGGAATAATGAAAACTCTGGGAAGAAGGGGAATCGGAGGACTTCCACCCTTTCACTACCGCTTTATTAAAATTGAGCCAGAAAGGATACGTTACCTGAACCTCTCTAGGGGGATTAATAATGTAACCTGGGTGAGGGGATAGGTGAGTACTGTAAGATAGGGGGTAGGTGTGGTTACTTTATAATTCTAAAAAACTTTGCATTTTCAAATTGACTCGCAGGGGAAGTTGTGATAGGTAAGCTATTGACGTGCATTAATCGTTTTTGTTGTAAGGGAGGGAGTTTAAGTTTGTTAAACCATTTTCCTGATCCTGACAATGAAGCGATTAAGGGTCAAGGGTAGTTTCATTTCAACATTTTAAGTTTTTTAATGGGAGGTTTTAAGTTATGGTTAAAGGAACAGTAAAATGGTTTAATGACAAGAAGGGATACGGATTTTTGTCTCGAGATGATGGTGGCGATGTCTTTGTACATTACTCCGCCATATCTAAGGAGGGGTTTAAGACCCTCAAGGAGGGAGATGCGGTAGAATTCGAGGTACAGGAGGGGCCCAAAGGACCTCAGGCGGTAAATGTAAAACTAAAGTAGCTAAGGCAATGGCAGCCATGAACTGGCTGCCATTTTTTTTTAATACTATCAAAGAGGTGAGGAGCTGCCTATGGTTGAGAGAGATGGTCTCATAGCATTTTTGCGAAGCATTTCAGCGCGGTTTGAAAGGTTGTGCACTTCATATAATCCCTCTGGGAAGCTCGCTCGACAATCGTGGGATACTCCTCTGGGGCGATTGGATGTGGTTATTTCCCGTGGTGAGGTATTTGAAAAAGCAGGCTCGATCTACTGCGACCTTGAGATTGAGACCCCACCAGTGCTCGCAGAAAAGCTTGGTCAGAGGGGAAGCACGGCAGAAGCATTTGTGCTTGAAATTAACTGCTATCCGGTGAATCCCTTCATTCCCCGGGGGTATATGGAACTGAGAGCAAACATTACTGATAGGGTGGTACTGGCAGGTGGTACGGATATCTTCCCCTATTTTTCTCACGAAGGGGATGTCAGCTTTTTTGCGGAAGGCATGAAGCAACTCTGCGGCCGCCATGGACAGGACTATGAGAAGCTGAGAAAAACCAGGGCGGATTTTTTTATGTCAAAGTACCGGAAGGAAAAAGTTGGCGCACATGCGGGAATTTATTCTTTCCATCTTGAGGATAACCACTTTGATTTTTTTAAGGAAATGGCTGAAGCCTTTTTCACCCTCTATACGGGCATCGTTGAGAAACGGAAGGGGAAACCTTTCACCGATGAAGAAAAGAAGCTCATGAAAAAGATTCATGGTGTGTGGGCTCAATGGGTGCTGCTTGAAGATGAGGGGACAAAGTATGGTTTGGAAAAGGGGATTCCCCCCGATGCACTGCTGGGAGCAATTCTTCCCCCGAATGCGACGTTCTGAATTGTTCTGTAGTATTCTGAGCGGTGTTATATTTTGAAATTTCAAATCCCAATGACCAAAATTCAAATGACCAAAACGTTTTTTAATTTTGAACATTGGGATTTTGAATTTATTTGGAATTTGGTGCTTGGGAATTAGGATTTATCCTAGCTTTAATGGTGAGAAGCCTATATGAGAAGAACTTTAATGAGTTAGACACATCGAGGATTATCATTGAAAACACAGCGATCTAAGAAAAAATATGGATGGAGGGGTAAAATCCTCAAGGTTAACCTCTCTGATGCAAAAATTTGGGAAGAGGAACTCTCCGAAGAATTGATCAGGGGCTATACTGGTGGGGCGGGGATTAATGCCAGACTATTTTACGACCTGGTGCGGGGTAAGACTGAACTAGATCCCCTTTCACCGGAGAACCCGCTTATTTTTGGCTGTGGTCCTCTGGTAGGAACTGCGTTTCCCTGTGCTACCCGATATACCGTCACCGCAAAAAGTCCCTTAACCAGAATCTTTGGAGATTCAAACGCGGGTGGATATTTCGGCGTCAAGGTGAAGCAGGCGGGCTATGACCATATTGTGATAGAAGGTAAGTCAGCAAAACCTTCTCTTCTTCTTGTTGAGAAGGGGAAAGTGCCCCGATTAGTTGATGCGACTGAACTCTGGGGTCTTGATACCTATGCCACAGATGAAAAACTCTATGAGCACCATGGTGAGTGTGAGACCGCGCGCATTGGACCAGCGGGAGAATCGTTAGTGAGATACGCCAACATCTTCTCTGGAAGGAAAAGGGTAGGTGCCAACGGCAGGGCAGGAATGGGATGTGTGATGGGCTCAAAAAATCTGAAGGCGATAATCGTCAAGGCTACTGGAACAGTGCCGGTGGCAGACAAGAAAAGGCTGGATGAATTGACAAAGAGGTATCGGGAACTCTGGAAGGGAGGACCAGCTACGTATGCCCAGTCAGAGTATGGGACCCTGATGCTCATTGCCCAGATAGGGCTTGAGACCGCGACCAGAAATGAGCAGGAGAGAATTACCCCGGAGCAATTGGAGCACTATGATCTTGAGGAATTTATCAACAAGTACAAGGATGGTAAATCTGGGTGCTACCGATGTCCCATCGGTTGTTCCCAGAAGTGGAAGGTTGATGAAGGACCGTATCAGGGTGAGAGGGGAGACAAAATTGAATTCGGCCACTACGTGAGCCTGGGACCACAGCTGGGCATCTATGATTTTCCCTCGCTCTTTCACCTTGCTGATCTCTCTAATCGATTGGGAATGGATTGTACCCAGTTCGGGTGGAACCTCTCAATGGCTATGGAGTGCTTTCAGCGGGGGATTTTAGGGACTGAGGATACCGATGGGATGGAGCTTAGGTGGGGGGATGTTGAGCTTGCTTCTCAGATGATGCACAAAGCAGCCAGGAGGGAAGGGTTCGGAAATATTCTCGCCGAAAGTATCCCTGAGATGATTCAAAAAATAGGGCCTGAGTCGAAACCCTATGGTTTTCACACCAAGGGGATGACCTTTCCCTACAATCGTCATGCGGTGATGGCCATGAATCTTGCAACCTCGGTAGCGGTTCGGGGAGCTGACCACATGAAGGGTCATCCTTTCTCGGCGCTCACTGGTGCACGTGAAATGCTGGAGAGAATTTTCGGAAAGGATATTCCTGATGAGATGGCCATTGCCAAAAGTCCTGTGGCAAAGGGGCGTGCTGTCTGGTGGCATGAAAATTACAAGATGTTAATGGATTCCCTGGGACTATGCTTTATTCCCCTTGCAGGCACCACCATTTTTGGTGAACCGCTCATTCTCTTTGAGGAGATGGGAGATATCTATCAGGTGGTAACGGGTAGAGATCCTCAGCATCTTTTTGAATCAGCGGAGAGGGCCTATCAGGTGGAGCGGTGTTACAATGCCTTATTAGGGATAAACAGAAAAGATGATATGAGGAAGGGAACCACGCGCGGAGAAGAAGACCCTATCTCCCATCCCGGGATGCTTGATGAGTACTACTACTATCGTGGGTGCTCACCAGAGGGGATTCCCACGTGCAAAAGGCTTGAGGAAGTCGGGCTCTTCGATATCGTGGAAGATCTTACCCGTGTGGGAAAACTCTCAGACTATACGTGTCCTGCAATTGAGGAGCTTCTAAAATAAAATCCTAAATTCCAAGCACCAAATTCGAAATATATTCAAAATTCAAATATCAAATGTTCAAAACTAAATTATTTTTTAAATCAAAATATTTTTGATTTTGTGCTTTGGTCATTTGAATTTGTTTCGTGCTTCGGATTTCGATTTTCGAATTTTAAAGTGAGTAATTTAGAAAAGAAGGGAGAGAAGCTTCTTTGCCTTCTCTTTACCCAACGCTTTTTTAAGCGGTCCTTCACCCGGGTCATTTTCCATCATGGTTTTGAGCATTGCCCTCTTTCTTCCGTTGAGAAGCTCCATATAGGTAGGGTCTGCCTTTTCCCCCTCTGACCAGAATAGTATAAAGAGTTTCAGATAGTCAATAGTAATGTCTAAAGCCTTCTCCTCAATGTGTTCTACATCATATTTGATTTTCCCGTAGGCGTAGAAGGGTGAGAGCATCACCCGGTGCCAGAGGTAGCGCTCTACTCCCATGCCCTCAATGTCTTTGTATTTTCCCCAAAGCTCTTCCATAGGAACCATATACTTCTCCAGGTATGCCATATCCCGACCGCAATCTGCCAAAGGGATGAGATCTGCCCTTAAACTTAAATGATTTACCGCCTGCACAATTTCAGAGGTGAACATAGGAAAGGGGTACTCATCAGTGGGAACAATGGTGGTGCCATAGACAATGATTTTACCACCCATAATCTCTGCCTTGATCATGACAATCTTATCCAGCTTTTCAGACTTAAAACATCGCATGGTATGGATCATCATTTCAGTTTCAAATCTTTCAAACTGGGTGATGTTCTCACCCTGGTAGATTTTCATAGGGCGAGGGTTGAGCGGGGCAAGTGTTTCAGTTATCCGTTCAAAGTAGGGGATGGTTTTCAACATGCTCTCCTTTTTCTCTATCAGTTCTCACTTTGATTCTGTGTATTCAATACTTCATTGAGATTTGGCGAGAAAATAGTATATTCTACCCTATCTGCAAGTTCGCAGGCGGAGGCGGCAGTGAGGGCGGTAATAGCTGTACCATTTACTCTGTTGGGCATTAACTCTGCTTCAAACTTTTACTATATACTAATTCTTCATTGGCGTCAAATTCTAAAAAAGAAGTGTGAACCTTAATTGATTTTGTGATAGTGTGACTTCCTTTTTTCTTCCTTTTTTTCTCTTGACAATGGTGAGGTGATGCATTCATATGTAAAAAATCGAATTATTCCGAAGAAAGGTATAAAATTATATGAGGGTAGGTACACAATGGCAGATCAGAAAGCAGACACTGACAAAGCCTATGCCGAGGTAAGAGCGAAGCTCTCACCACTAGAAGAGCGTTTTGAGCAGTTGCGCAACACCGTTGGCCTTTTTCTTGGCCCTCTCCTCGCATTATTCCTCTACCTCACGCCTATGCCATCACTAAGTGACAAGGCACACCGACTCGCTGCAGTGATTGGATGGGTAGTTACCTGGTGGGTAACAGAGCCAATTCCGCTCCCCATGACTGCCTTGCTAGGTGCGATGCTTTGCATTGTATTTGGTGTTGCCCCTGCAAAAACGGTATGTGCTCCCTTTGCCGACCCTATAGTCTTTCTTTTTTTGGGAAGCTTCATCCTTGCCGAAGCAATGGCAGTGCATGGTCTGGACAAACGATTTGCCTTCAGGATTCTCTCCTTTAAATGGGTAAATAGTACGGGACGCATCCTTTTTGCATTTGGCGCAATTGCTGCTGGATTATCAGCATGGATGAGCAACACTGCGGTCACCGCCATGATGTTTCCCATTGGCCTTGGAATTATTTATGCGATGGGGGAAATAATGGAACAGGCCGGTGAAAAAGCAGATCCACTGTGGGTACGGTACGGAACCGGGATGATGCTGATGACTGCCTATGCATCCTCTGTGGGGGGAATTGCGACACCGGTGGGAACACCACCTAACCTCATCGGCATTGCCATGATTGAAAGGTTGGTGAAGGTAAAGATACCCTTTTTCCAGTGGATGCTCTTTGCAGTGCCGATAATGGTGGTGATCTTTGTAGTCCTCTATGTGCTACTCTACTTTTTTCATAAACCTCACGTAACTCATTTCAAAGGAAATCAGCACTATCTACAGAGAGAATGTGAGCAACTTGGGCGGTGGAAGAGAGGAGAGAAAAATGTGCTCACGGCGTTTCTAATTACCGTGACCTTGTGGATATTTCCAGGTTTCTTGGCGGTGGTATGTGGCACCGATGCTCCCCTCTACAAAACATATAGTGAGCTTATGCCTGAGGCAGTAGCTGCGCTTATTGGAGCAGGCGTGCTCTTCATACTACCGGTAGATTGGGGAAAAAGAGAATTCACTCTCTCATGGAGGCAGGCGCAAAGAATTGACTGGGGGACACTGCTTTTGTTCGGTGGAGGTCTCTCGCTTGGCAATCTTATGTTTGAAACCAAGCTTGCGGAAACGGTGGGGGCGGGAATATTCAATGTGAGTGGTGCAACTTCCTTATGGGGTATCACCTTGGTTGCGATTGTGATAGCTAAGCTGGTAACTGAGGTGACCTCAAATACTGCCGCGGCTACTATGGTAGTGCCTGTGGTGATATCGCTCGCCGTGGCAGCAAATGTTAACCCTATACCGCCCGCCATAGGGGCGGCGCTGAGTGCAGGTTTAGCATTTATGCTTCCTGTGTCCACACCACCCAATGCCATCATCTACAGCTCCGGCATGGTACCCATTACCAGGATGATCAAGGCAGGGATTGTCTTTGACATCGTAAGCATTATTGTGATCTGGGTGGGGTTACGTGTCCTGCTCCCGTTAATCGGTCTTGGTTAATTCTTATTGGCTAGCTTTGCTATGAAAGCGTACCCCCCCTCTTGATATATAACGGCACTGAAGATATTTTAACGGTTATTTAACCGTAAAGGAGATTCAGTGCAATGAAACAAGACGAGGCAAAAAAAATTTCA
>Ga0315288_10007140_pt1 | contig 14155 bp, 8 predicted proteins | sample YL17G11_20_MG_FD_203454 | JGI IMG/M metagenome (GOLD analysis project Ga0315288, IMG submission 203454) | Sediment microbial communities from Yellowstone Lake, YNP, Wyoming, USA - YL17G11_20 | ecosystem: Environmental > Aquatic > Freshwater > Lake > Sediment | place: USA: Wyoming | collected... | reverse complement strand
GCCGTCCAGTCCCATTGGTTTTCGGTCGGAGCGCTCGTGCCCTGGGTCGAGGCGGGCGTCGGCGCCGTCGCCACGCAGTCCTTCGTCGAGCCGTCGTACGGCCCCCTCGGATTGGAGCTGATGAAGGTCGGGAAGAGGGCCGATGAAGCGCTGGCGGCGCTCCTCCGCGCGGACAAGAACGAATCCGTCCGGCAGGTGGCCATGGTCGACGCGCGCGGCAAGGCGGCCGCCCACACGGGCAAGAATTGCATAGCCGAAGCCGGCAACTACGTCGGCGACGGCTTTTCCTGCCAGGCCAACATGATGCTCAAGCCGACCGTCTGGAAGGCCATGGCCCAAGCCTTCGAGACGACCAAGGGCGAACTCGCCGACCGGCTCATCGCGGCCCTCGAAGCGGCCGAAAAGGAAGGCGGCGACATCCGGGGCCGGCAGTCGGCGGCGATCATCGTCGTCAAAGGCAAAAGCTCGGGCGTCTGGTGGCGGGACAGGATCTACGACCTTCGGATCGAGGATCACGTCGCCCCCGTCCCCGAACTCAAGCGGCTTCTCAAGCTCAACAAGGCCTATAACCACATGAACAAGGGCGACGAATTCATGACCGAGAACCGGAAGGGCGAAGCCATGCAGGAATACAGCCAAGGCATGGAGATCTATCCGGACAATCCGGAGATGCTCTTCTGGCCGGCGGTGATGCTGGCCTCGACGGGCAAGGTCGAGGACAGCCTGCCGCTGTTCCAAAAGGTCTTCGGCATCGATCCCAACTGGGCCTTGCTGCTGCAGCGCCTGCCGAAGGCCGGCCAGTTCCCGAACGACGAGAAGCTGATGAACAGGATCCTGGCCGTCGCGCCCAAGAAATAAGCGCGGTCAAACCTCGATATTAGGATCTTCAGGCGCACTCTTAAGGCCGGACGCTCAGAGTGATCTTGAACACGCCGCGCTCGCCGAGCGGGACGAAGCGGCTGGCCGGGTCCCAGCGCCGCTCCCAGTTCCGGGTATAGACGAGATAGATCTCGTTGCCCGGCGAGATCTGCCAACGAAAACGGAGGTTGGCCCCCAATTTCTTCGAAACGTCGTCGTATTGGATATAGTTCATCAGCCCCAGGTCGGGAGAGAAGAAAAAGTCGGCCTTGATCTGATACGCGTTTTCGCGGAACGTCCCTTCCGGAAGCCGGCCGTGGACGATGTTCGCGTTCAGCGACAGGGTCGCGTAGCCCTTGAATTTCAGGCCGAGGCCGATCTCGATGTCGTCATAATGTCCGGAATAAAACTGGCCGAAGCGCCAGCTCAGGTCGAGCGTCCAAGGCCGGTGCGACGCGGAATTGAATTCGAAGCGGTACTTCGTGAAGTCATAGCCGCCTCGCCCGAGGACGACGCCGTCGGCCACTTCGAAATCATTCGGCAGGACGTCGCGGCTGGGGATGATGTTGAATTCGATATGCTCCCCGCTTTCGGTCCGCAGGTTGAGGGGGGCCGTGAAAATCTCCCTTGTTTCGAGCCGGCCCTTCAGATCCCAATGGTATGAGATCTCCAGCTCGAAGAAGAACTGCCGGACGAGACCGCCGATCCAACCCTTCTCTGGCCGGGGCTGGAAGGTGAAGCCCGACTCCCACGACTGGACATTCTTCCGGGCGAGGAATCCGAGCCCGGGGTCCAGGGCGTCCCCGTAATAAGAATAGTTGGTCCGGCAGTCCCACAGATCGTTGGGGTAATCCATCCGCAGGCCATAAGCCTGGTGCTTGCCGGTCATGTTCTCGTTCCAATTGTAAACATACCAGGCGCCGGCGTTGAAGTTTTGATCGCCGAAGAACCGCGATGTCTGATAGGTCAGATCGAACCCGACCAGATTGTTCTTCTCCCCCGTCGGACTGCCGTGGGTGAAGACGAGCCCGATCTTGCTTTCGGCCAGGACGTTCTGATAGACGCGCGCCGCCACGAAATTCTCCGAAGGCAACCCGTTGAATCTCTCGGTCTTCACGTCCAGGATCGAGAGGCTGGTGTCCCCTAATTTGCCGAAGAGCTTCGTCCCGAAAGCGACGGGGACCTGACGGCCCTCGTAAAGGCCGATCTTCCGGCTGAAGAAAGGCGAGAAATTCTCTCCTCCCCCGCCGAAATTGAAGATTTCCGAGCCCTCCAGAAAGAACGTCCTCTTTTCGGGGAAATAGAGAGGGAACCGGGTCAGGTTGATCCGCCGTTCATCGACTTCGGTTTCGGCGAAATCAGTATGGTAGCTGAAGGCCCCGACGAAATTGGGAGTGAAATTCTTATAGAGGTCGAAGCCGCCGTCGAGCGTCCAGTCCGCGGACGTCCCCGCGGCGAAATCCTTATCGCTCCGAACGATTCCGTAAGGACGGAAGGTCAGACCCAGGCCCTGCTTGACTCCGCCGATCCCCTCGAGCGCCGCGGCTTCCATCGGATTGTTGAAAAAGCTGTTGCGCGTCGAGGCTGAGAGACGATCCGTCTCTTGTTTCCGGGCGATGGTGCGCTCGACGTTGATCCCCCAAACGGCCAGATCCGGCTTGAACGAGATCGTCTTAAAGGGGATCCGCATTTCGCAGCTCCAGCCGTCGGCTTGGATCGCGCTTTTGGCCTCCCAGATGCCGTCCCAGTTCAAGCTGAAATGTTCTCCGGAGGCCAGCCCTTCGCTTCGGGCGCCGCGCGGGTTCACGAAAAAGAGATAGGCGTTCCGCTTGTCCTGGAACGGGTCGAGGAGGACCTTCACCAGATCGTCGCTCGACTCATCCTCATCGCCCCCCCCGTCGCGGGCCATGGAGTTGGCCGCGATCCTGGACGGGTCGCCGTCGTGACAATAAACGCCGATATAGAGGTTTGCCCCGTCGAACAGGATGCGCAATTCGGTCTTCTCAGTAGGTTCGTTCCCAAAGGTCGGGTAGATCATTTTGAATCCGCCGAACGGGGCCGCTTGTCTCCACACGTCGTCTTGGAGGCTGCCGTCCATAACCGGACCCTTTTCGACACGGACGGCTCGGAGGGCCGGGCCGGCGCCTTGGGAGAACGACAGGCCTGCGATACAGGCCAGCCAAGAGACAGCCAAAAGGATTTTTGATCTCATCCGGTCAGAGTTTCAGTTTGGCGATCAGCGTGTCGAGGTAGCGGGATTTCATCTGCTTGCTGGCCATGGCCTGCTTGAGGGGAGGGAGCTTGAGGATAACGCCCAGGATGGCGGCCATGACCCGGTGGCTGAGCAATGCCTGGTTGTCGAAGATGAGGTTCTGGAGCTTCCCCCGCTCGATGGCCATGAGGACGGCCTTGTGGGTCGAATTGAGCGGGGTGATGACCCGCTGAGGCCTGGACCCCAGGCGGAGATTTTTTGTCTTGCAGACGCGGACGCAGACCGCGCAGCCCAGACAGACCTTCTCGTCGAGCTTAGCCCTTTTCTTCTTGGGGTGAGCGGGATCGTTAGCCGAGACGAGCGTCATGGCCTCGACCGGGCAGACCGCCACGCAGTCGCCGCACCCCGAACAGGCCGCCTCGACCTCGGGCAAGAAATTCGTCGTGTGGACCGGCCGCATGGTCCCGAAGCGGCGCGCGGCGATCATCGCTTCGCAGCAGCAGCCGCAGCAGTTGCAGATGAAGCTGACCCGCTTCCGGATGTTCTCGCCGAACTGGACGAGGTTGTTCTCGTAGGCCAGCCGGAGCAGATCGAGGCCCTCCTCGACGCTCACCGGGCGGGCGTACCCGTGCTTGGTCAGCGAGGCGGCCGTCGTATTGAACGTCATGCAGATGTCCTGGGGGACGGCACAGGCCTTGCCTACGTGGTCCATCTTGTGGCGGCAATAGCAGAGGCCGACGCCGCGGTGGGAGGCCGTCCGGACGACCTCGCTCGCCCGCTCGTAGTCGAGGACGTGGAGAGCGTTCTCGTTCGTCAGCACGGGCTCGTGGACAAAAGCCCGCCCCAGTTGGGTCTCGCCTTGGACGAAAAGGGATTTGATGAAATCCTCTTCGACCGTGGTGTATTGATAGTAGAGCTCCGCCAGGAGCTTCTGGTCGATATCCCCGCGCAGGCGCATCATCGAGAACTCGAAGAACCCGGCCATGGGCGGAGGCAGGACATAATAGTTCTTCTTGCGGCCGGCGATGTCGATGAGAATGGCCCGGCTCGATAACTCGTCCAGGATCTTGCGGGCTTCCATGACGTTCATCGTCCAGGCGCGCGCGGCCGTCTCGGCCGTGAACGGTTTGATAGGGAGCTGCGCAACGAGCGCCGCTTCCTTTTCCGAAAAGAGGAGCCCGAGGATCTTGTAAAGAACGTCGGACGAAGGGGCGCCCTGGGGATTCTTGTTGAGCCGCTTGACGAGCTCGGCGTAGCCGGATCGGGCCGTCGCGTGGGCCATGGTCCTCCATTCATATCAAATCACCGGCGCCGGCGCAAGGCCGTTCGGTTGCTTTCTTCGCCCATAATTCCTATAATCGGCCTCATTAAAGGAGCTCAGGATGACCGATCAAATAGGGAAAAAAGTCATAGAACTGAGGCGGGAGATGGGCCTCCTGGCCGCCGTCGCGGCCGGCGTTGGCTCGATCATCGGGTCGGGGATCTTCAAGAAACCCGCCCTCATGGCCACCCAGCTCGGCTCGCCAGAACTGCTCATCCTCGTCTGGGTGGTCGCCGGCGTCATGACCCTCTTCGGCGCGCTGAGCATCGCCGAGATCTCGGGAATGTTCCAGGATCCCGGCGGTCAGTACATCTATTTCAACAAAGGCTATAACAAGTTCGTCGGATATCTATACGGCTGGGCCGTTTTCATCGTCATCCAGACGGGGTCGTTGGCGGCCATCGCCTACGTCTTTTCGGATTCGCTGGGGACGTTCGTCAAATTCCCCCACCTGCCTGCCGCCTGGGAGAACATCAGCGTCCCGATCCCTTTCATCGGGACCATGACCCCTTTCAAATCCATCGGCCTCAAGCTCTGCACGATCGCCCTGATCGTCTTCCTGACCGCGATGAACTACCTCGGGGTCAAGTTCGGCAGCGCCATCGCCGTCATTTTCTCGACTCTCAAGATCGGCGTCCTGGTCGCCATCGTCATCCTGGCCTTCTCTCTCGGCCACGGCGATTTCGGCAACTTCACCTCCTCGGCCCCGCTTGCCGCGGCGGCCGGATCGCCCCCGGTCTTTCTCATGTTCATCATGGCCATGGCCGGCGCCTTCTGGGCTTACGATGCCTGGATCAATATTACCTATATGTCGGGAGAGATCAAAAACGTCCAGAAGAACCTGCCGCGGGCGATGGCCATCACCGTCCTCATCGTCATCGCCGTCTACGTCCTCATCAACCTGGCCTATATCTATATCATCCCGGTCCCGACCATGGCCGCCAAATATTCGGAGAGTTATCTGGTCGCCGTCGACGTCGCCGGGAGCTTCCTCGGCAAATGGGGAGGGGCGGCGATCGCCATCGCCATCATGATCTCGACGTTCGGGGCCGTGAACAGCATCGCCATGATGTCGGCCCGGGTCTATTTCGCCATGGCCCGGGAGAAGCTCTTTTTCCGTAAGCTCGGTCACATCCATCCCCGCTTCCGGACGCCGGGCGCCGCCCTGATCGTCCAGGGCGTCTGGGCGGCAGTCCTCGTTTTCAGCGGAACGTTCGACCAGCTCACGGACATGCTGATCTTCGTCAGCTGGATCTTCTATGCCCTCGCGGCGGCGAGCGTTTTCACCCTGCGCAAGAGAATGCCGGACACGCCCCGGCCCTATAAGGTCTGGGGATACCCTTTCACGCCGATCATCTTCGTTCTGTTCGCCTCTGTCTACATCGTCTTCACGCTCTACTCGGATATCACCAGCTTCGCCGCCGGCCGGGCGCCGATCATCAATTCGGTCATGGGCTTGTTTTGGGTCGCCCTGGGCGTCCCGGGCTACCTTTACTGGAACCGCAAGCGAAAGAAGGAATCCGCGGCGACGACTCCGCAAGCCTGAGGCCGAAAAAGGGCAGGATCGGCTCGACCCGCCCGGGCCAAAACCTGACCTAAGCGCTTGACAAACGCATCCCCCGAACGATATGTTCATGAGCGGGAGGGAGAACGATATGCCAAACCAAGCCCATAAATATCCGATGACATCCGGTTGTCCGCGTTCCGGCATGAGCCGCCGCAGGTTTCTGGAGGGCTGCGCGGCCTGCGCCGGCGCCGCGGGATTGATGAGCGCCCCGGCCTTGCTCCGCTCCGCCCCTCAAGCCGGCAAGACCCGCGTCCGAGTCGTCTATGCCCTACACGGTCCCGTCCAAGAGGGTCCGGACTGGCCCAACAAGGGCTTCGATTTCCGGCCGGTCATGGAGCGTTTCAACACCGAGCTCGGAAAGCGTTTTCCGAACTTCGAATTCGTCCCCACCCTGGCCACCGGCCCGGAGCAGGCCCAGAAGATCGTCGAGGACGACCGCAAAGCTCCCGTCGACGGCTATTTAAGCTTCCAGATGAACTGCTGGAACCACGTCGTCCAGACCCTCGCCGCCACGGGAAAGCCCGTTCTCTACGCCGATTTCCAATACGCCGGGAGCGGAGGCTTCCTCGTCTATTCCGCGGGATTCCTGCGCGCCGGCGCCAAGAACGTCGGCTTCGTGGCCTCCTCGAAATTCGAAGACCTGGCCGAGGCGGTCAGCTATTTCGGGGCGGCAAAAGCCGCCGGCCCGGGTTACGACTTCGCCGCCGCCGTAGCCCGGATCCGCCAGAGCCGCACGGCTCCGGCCGGCCATCTCGCCGCCTCGCCCGATATCCTCAAGGTCTTATCGGCCGAGGAGACGATCCGCCGGATGAAAGCCTCAAAGATCGTGGCCGTACGCAGCAACGAGGCCGGGCCCGCATCGACTCTCATGGGCGTCCCCGTCATCAAGGTCCCCTTCGCCGAGGTCAATGAAGCCTGGGCGGCGGCGGACAAAGCCGAAGCGCGGGCGATCGCCGACCGCTGGCAAAAGACGGCCGCGCTGATCGAGGGGGTGTCGCGCGCGGAGCTCGAGAATTCGGCCGCGATGTACCTCGGCGAAAAAGCCGTCCTGAAAAAACACGGGGCGAACGCCATCACCATGGACTGCCTGGGCGGGTTCTACGGCGGGAACATTCACGCTTACCCCTGCCTCGGCTTCCATGAACTGCTCAATGAGGGCCTCGTCGGCGGATGCGAATGCGACGTTCCATCGGCAGCGGCCATGGTCGTCGGCGCGGCCATGACCGGGGGCCGGCCGGGGTACATTTCGGATCCCGTCATCGACACAGCCAAACGGCAGATCATCTACGCCCATTGCGTCGCTTCGAACAAGGCCTTTGGTCCTAAAGGCCCCGCCAATCCCTTTCAGATCCTGACCCACTCGGAAGACAGACAGGGCGCCTCGGTCCGCTCGCTCCTCCCGGCGGGCTATCTAACCACGACCATCGAACTTTCAGAGGCCCGCAAGGAGATCCTTTTCCACCAGGCCAAAGCCGTCGGCAACGACCCGGACGACCGGGCCTGCCGGACAAAACTGGCCGCGGAACCCGTGGGGGACATCGAAAAACTATTTACCATGTGGGACACATGGGGCTGGCACCGGGTCACGTTCTACGGCGACCTTAAAAAGCCTCTATATGCCCTGGCCGAGGCCATGGGCTGGAAGGTCATCGAAGAAGCTTAAAAATCAATATATCTTTTCGAACTTGATGCCCTTGTAATATTTCTTCAGGATCTCGCCGTAGGTCGCGCCTTTTTGGGCCATCCGGTAGGCCCCGACCTGGCACAGCCCAACCCCGTGGCCCCACCCCTTTCCCGAAAAGACGAAATGGGTGACGCGCCCGTCCACGTCCAGTTCCTTATCGACGACAAAGAGATTGTCCCGCAGATTGAGGACTTGCCTGATCTTCAGTCCCTTGACCCGGACCTGGCTTTCCTGTCCGATGATCGACAGCTCGATCACCCGTTTGGACGCCCCCCTTTTCTGAGGGACAAGGTCGATGAGCTTGCCGATCGGATAGTACTGGTTGATCCGCTCCTGCAGGTCCTCACGGGAGATCCGGATGTCCCAGCGGTGATATTGCGACGGTTGGTCCAAAATGTTCGTCAGCGGCGTCGAGACCGCCTGGAGCAGCCGGATTTTACCCTCGTTCTCGATCCATCTCACCACGTCCCCGGCGGAGAACTCGATAGCCGGCGCGAACGACAGGACGTCCTCCATCTTTCTGAGAAGGAACAGGTTCGGGCCGAACTCGAACTGTTTCCTTTCCTCGTCCTCGATGACCTCGATCGTGTTCCTTCCGATCGCTTTGACATAGCCCTGTTTATAGAAATCTTTGTATGTAGAGACGACCTTGGCTAAATAATAGGCCGCTTCGGCTCTCGTCAACAGCCGGTTCTTGTCGCCGATCTCGAGCGATGCCGGATAGAGACCGGAGATGAGGAAAAAAGCAACCGCGCTTTTATCCTCCGCCCCGAACGCCCCGAGATCCTTGACGGCGTGCTCGGCCTCGCTCCTCCCCATCAGGTTCTGGACGCGGTCCTGCCACTGGAAGCCGTCGATTACAAGCCGGGCGAAGACGGCGAAATTCACAGGCGTCTGGGACGGCCCGAATTTGTCGTTCTTCCTGCCGAGACGGACGAGCGCTTTCCGGATCCAATCGGCCGCTTCCGCGGTCGTGGCCGTTTCCTTGAAATAAGCCGGAGAGGCCTCTTGAGGGATGATGCCGAGGGCCATGAGATAGGCCAGCTTGGCGCTGATGTTAGACCCCGCGGCCTGGACGTAAGGAAGCGCGGCCATGCTCCGGACCTGCCATTCCTCCTCTTTTTCCAGGACGCATTCGGTGCTTTTTAAGTAGGGGACCGCGTTCCCTTCGAACATTTTTTCGGCGTCTTCGGTCGCACCGCCGCAGGTGCTCATGTAAAGGGCGTTGATCAGCTTCCCGCCGTAAACGGCGACTTGCCCCCTGGTCTCCTCGACCGCCCGCGTGCTCAGAGGATGTTCGATGCTCAGGCCGTCATAGACTTGGGACACCGGCGTCGCGTAGAGGTCGAACCCGAATTCCTCGAACTGACCGGCGTTCTTGAGGGCGTAGGTTCGGGCTGCGATAGCCTGGGCTTTTTGGGCCTCGAGCTCGCCGAAGACGTATGGGGAAAGCTCCCCGGGAACGACGCCTTTCAGATAATCCTCGATGTTCAGAGTATTGATCAGGAGGACCCCTTTGCCGCTCCCCCGCAGGACAAAGATCCCTCGGTAGTTCTTGCCGCCGTAGGCCAGATAACTTTCCGGGGCGCCGGGGATAAAATAAAGCGATGTTCCGGAGTTCAAATTGATCAGCTCGTCGTTGACAAGGACCCACTGCGGCTTTGAGGTCGGTTCGGTGACCTCCTCCCGGATGATCCAGGCGTCCTTGATGCCGAGAGCGCTAGCCTTTTTAATGAATTCCAGGGCATTGCCGCGGGTCAGGAAGTCCCCGACCCTGACCTGATAGAGGCCTTCAAGCTCGATTTCCCTGCCTGTCGCTACATAGACCCGGTTATCGATCCTGCTCCTCAATTTCTTCGCTGTTTCGTCGGCATCCTCCCGTTTTTTCGTCTGGGCCACTTGAACGACGAACTTCTCGGTCAATTTCTCCTTGTGCCCTTTGATCCGCACTTCCGAGACATCTTCAGCCAGAAGCTTATAGCTGCCGCCGGCAAGATATATCTTCATGCCGCTCGAAGCATGCAAGTCGACGTCCTCGAGATTGACCCCCAGGGCGATCCGAATCACCGGCTTTTGGATAAGGAAGCCTTGGAAAAAGGTGTTTTCCTGCCCGAACTCGGACGGACGGCCCCCGAGAAAAAAGAGGACCAGGAAAGTGAGCATGAAGTATTTATGGTTCTGGCGTATGATTTTCGGCATTGGCTGATCTTCGGACTTGAGGCTATTGTACGACGATTCGATAGGATTTGTCAAGCAAAATATTCTATATGTGCTACCTCAAATAAATGTATACTATATATTGTGTTTTTCTAAGAAGTGAATCTGCCCTACGTTACCGGAAACGGCCGTCCTTGTCAAGGCCGGCGACGAATCCGCCCTACCTTTGACTTTTAAAAAAAATCCGCTATAATCTCTCTTCTTTTATTTCACCCCTGCTAAAGGACAGACCATGGCAAACATCGGATCGTATGAAGAGAGAGTCAACGGCTTCGATTGGTCGGTCTCAGAGAAGGAACTCGGCTATAAGCCGGGCGATATCATCAACATCGGCTGGTATTGCTCCGACCGCATCTGCGGTCACGGCAAAGCCGACAAGATCGCCCTTCACTGGGAGGGCCTGGGCGGAGCGGAAAAACACTTTACTTACAACGACATACGCCTCGCCTCGAACACCATCGCGGCTTTCCTCCAGAGCCTCGGCCAGGCCCCCGGTGATCGGATCTGCCTGTTCATGGACCGCGTGCCCGAGCTCTTCATAGGCGTGCTGGGCATCCTAAAGATGGGGGGTATCGGCCAGCCTCTGTATTCGGCTTTCGGGGACGAATCCCTCTATGTCCGCCTGGAGAACGCCGAAACCTCGGCCATCATCACCCAGCGCAAACACGCCCTCAAGGTCCGGAAGATCCTGGACAAGCTTCCCCATCTAAAACATATCATCATCGTCGACCACGACGGAAAAAGCCCCCTCCGCGACCGCGAAGTCGCCTTTTCCCTCGAGAAGGCCGCGCCGGTCGAAGACTTCGACAGCTATCCGACCACGGCCGAGTCCCCCTCGCTCCTCCACTACACCTCCGGCACGACCGGCCAGCCGAAGGGCGTTAAGCACGTCCATTACTCGCTGATTTCGCAATATTTAACCGCCAAATGGGTCCTCGACATCCGGGAGGACGATATTTTCTGGTGCACGGCCGACCCCGGCTGGGTCACCGGCACCTCCTACGGCATCATCGGTCCCTGGAGCCTGGGCGTCACCCAGTGCGTCCTGGACGGCGGATTCTCGGCCGAAGCCTGGTACAAATTCATCGAAAAACACCGAATCTCCAACTGGTATTCGGCGCCCACGGCCATCCGCTCCCTGATGAAGGCCGGGGACGAGATCATCAAGAACTTCGACCTAAGCTCCCTGCGGAACCTGGCCAGCGTCGGCGAACCCCTGAACTCCGAAGCCGTCGTCTGGTCGGAGAAGGTTTTCGGAAAGGCCTTTCTCGACACTTATTTTCAGACCGAGACCGGCTCGATCATGATCACCAACTTCCCGGGGATGAAGATCAAGCCCGGCTCGATGGGTAGGCCCTTTCCCGGGATCACGGCGACCATCCTCGACCCCAAGGCTTACGAACCCTACCCCGAGACCGGCAAGATCGGGCTGATCGCCATCCGGCCCGGCTGGCCGGCGATGATGCGGACCTATTGGAACAACGAGGAGACCTACCAGAAGAAGTTCAAGAACGGCTGGTACATGACCGGCGACCGGGCTTCCATCGACAAGGAAGGCTATTTCTGGTTCGTCGGCCGCGACGACGACATCATCAATACCGGCGGCCACCTGGTCAGCCCCTTCGAGGTCGAGTCGGCCCTCATCGAACACCCGGCCGTGGCCGAATCGGCGGTCGTGAGCAAACCCGACCCGATCAACATGGAGGTCGTCAAGGCCTTTGTGACGCTCAAGTCCGGATTCACCGCCAGCGCCGACCTCGATCTCGAGATCATGAACTTCATCCGGAAGAAGCTTTCGCCGCTGGCCATGCCCCAGGCCATTGAGTTCGTCGAGTCGCTGCCCAAGACGCGGAGCGGCAAGATCATGCGCCGCATCCTCAAGGCCAAGGAATGGGGCGAAGAGATCGGCGACACCTCGACCCTCGAGAACGACTAATTTATGATAGCCCCGTGCGCCTATAAATCGGGAAATGGGTTATAATAACTTTCTAAGGAGTCATCCATGGACGAACTGAAAGACGTCATCCTCAAGTACGTCAACGCCGAATACGTCGAAGAAGGCGGCGATCCCGTCGGCTGCGACACGCCCCTCATTTCGGGCGGCATCGTCGATTCCTTCTCTATGGTCTCGCTCAAGCGCTTCCTGGAGAACAAGTGCAAGATCTCCATCCCGGACGACCAGGCCACGCCCGAGGCGTTCGACAGCGTCGATAAGATCGTCGTCCTCGTCCGGAGATTCACCAAGACCTAAATCATCCACCGTCGCGAGCGTATGGAGGAAAGGAGACACCCGATGGCTTATAACGACACGACCCGGACCATGTATCAGCAAACGCTCCAGGGCCTCAAAGACGCGGGCCTGTTCAAGCAGGAGCGCTACATCCATTCGCCCCAGGCCGCCGACATCGAGGTCGAGTTCCCTTCGGGCTCGGCGCTTAAAAAGGTCATCAACATGTGCGCCAACAATTACCTCGGCCTGTCGAGCCACCCCGACGTGGTCAAGGCCGCCCACGAGGGCCTCGACACGCGCGGCTACGGCATGTCCTCGGTCCGCTTCATCTGCGGCACCCAGGATATCCACCGCGAGCTCGAACGCCGGGTGAGCGACTTTCTCGGCACCGAGGACACCATCCTCTTCCCCTCGTGCATGGACGCCAACGCCGGCGTCTTCGAGGCGATCCTGACCAAGGACGACGTCATGATCTCCGACCGCCTCGTCCACGCCTCGCTCATCGACGGCATCCGCCTCTGCAGCGCGATGCAGGACACCTACAAGCACGCCGACATGGCCCACCTCGAGTCCAAGCTCGAGATGCATCAGGACCGCCGCCTCCGCCTCGTCATCACCGACGGCGTGTTCTCCATGGACGGCGACACGGCCCCGCTCGACAAGATGGTCGAGCTCGGCGAGAAATACAACGCCATGCTCCTGGTGGACGAATCCCACGCATCGGGATTCATGGGCAAGACCGGCCGCGGGACGCACGAAAAATGCGGCGTCATGGGCAAGATCGACGTCATCACCACGACCTTCGGCAAGGCCCTCGGCGGCGCCACCGGCGGCTGCGTCTCCGGCCGCAGGGAGCTCGTCGAGATGTGCCGGCAGAAAGCCCGGCCGTACCTGTTCTCGAACACCATCGCCCCCGTCGTCGTGACCGGCATCCTCAGGGTCTTCGACATCCTGACCGCTTCGACCGAGCGCCGCGACAAGCTCGAGAGGAACGCGGCCTACTGGCGCAAAGGCCTGACCGAGGCCGGCTTCGTCCTCAAGGAAGGCGACACGCCGATCGTCCCGGTCATGCTCTTCAACGCCAAGCTGGCCCAGGACTTCTCCCGCGCCCTCTACGATGAGGGCGTATACGCCGTGGGCTTCTTCTTCCCCGTCGTCCCCCAGGGCCAGGCCCGGATCCGGACGCAGCTCTCGGCAGGCCACGAGATCCATCACCTGGACAAGGCCCTCGACGCGTTCGTCAAGGCCGGCAAGAAGTTCAACATCCCGGGCAAGACGAAACAAGAGATCATCGAGATGTATGGGAACTAGCGTTGCGTCTCAATAAGGGCTTTACGATAATCCTGGAACCGTCATTCCCGCGAAGGCGGGAATCCAGACGTCGTTCCCACGCAGGTGGGAATCCAGGCCTTTTTAAGCTGAATTCCGGATCAAGTCCGGAATGACAACATTGTAAAGTCATTGCTGACACACCACACGAGTCTCGCTGCAAAAGGCCCTTGGCACGCCAGATAAAGGAGGAGGATATTTCCATGGACAACAAACTCGCGAATCCCGCTCCTCTGGGCCTGATGGGCTTCGGCATGACCACCGTCCTCCTCAACATTCATAATGCCGGATTTTTCCCGGTCAGCGCCATGGTCCTGGCCATGGGCATTTTCTACGGCGGCATCGCCCAGATCATCGCCGGCGTCATGGAATTTAAGAAAGGCAACACCTTCGGGACGACGGCCTTCACCTCCTACGGCCTGTTCTGGTTGACGCTCGTCGCGACCTGGGTGATCCCCGGCCTGAATCCGCCCAACGGCGGCAGGACGCCCGAATATTACATGGGCTTCTATCTCTTCCTGTGGGGGCTGTTCACGTTCTTCATGTGGTTCGGGACGTTCCACAAGAACCGCGTCCTGCAGTTCGTTTTTCTCAGCCTGACCATCCTTTTCTGGCTGCTGGCCGCGCGGGATTGGACCGGCTCCGTCCTGATCGGGCACGCCGCCGGTTTCGAGGGGATCGTCTGCGGCCTGTCGGCCGTCTACCTGGCCATGGCCGAGGTCCTCAACGAAGGACGG
>Ga0315288_10007138_pt1 | contig 14156 bp, 15 predicted proteins | sample YL17G11_20_MG_FD_203454 | JGI IMG/M metagenome (GOLD analysis project Ga0315288, IMG submission 203454) | Sediment microbial communities from Yellowstone Lake, YNP, Wyoming, USA - YL17G11_20 | ecosystem: Environmental > Aquatic > Freshwater > Lake > Sediment | place: USA: Wyoming | collected... | reverse complement strand
ACGGTGCCACTCGCCCGAATATGGATGAAAGGCTTGATCGGTAGGCTACGGAAAGCTGACTTGTAGAGCGCAGGCACCCCTGCTCGGACGCCGCGACGAAGGACCGCCTCGTCGTCCACTCGTCCTCGGGCGGCGGCTCCAAGAACGCCAATGGCCTCGAGTATCGTCGTCTTTCCAGACCCATTGGCCCCGATGAGAACGCTAACCTGGCCGAGGTGCATCCTGAAGTCGGCGAGGCACTTGAACCCCCTTACCTCGATCTCCGTGACCATCGGTCTCACCCTACCCACATCGTCGCCATGGTATCCCACTCCAAGATGCCCTGTCGATCCCCGGTCCCGCGCGCCCGGGCCGCCCTCACGTGCACACGCGGAGTGCCTGCGCTGCCGTGGCCCTCGCGCCGACCCGGATACGCCTCACCCGTCCGCCCTGTTCGAGGACGAGGGTGTCCACATCGAGCGACCCCTCGACGAGGTCGATCCGCAGCGCGTCGTCGGTCAGCGTCATCGTGCCCCAGCCGGTGGCGGTCGAGAAGAAGAACGTGAACGCCTTGGCTTTGAGCTTTGGCCCGACGTGGAGCGTCTTCTCGACCGCGGAGTAGCGGAAGCCGGCCAGGGAGGGGAGGATCGCATAGCTCGACATCGCGCGCGCGTAGAAGCTGCCGCACTCGTACTCGTTCCACGGATTTCGGACGCGCCCGTCATGGCGCGAGCGGACGGCCTTCACGATGGTCAGCCCCTCGTCGACGAGACCCTCCTCGATGAGATGGGACGCCACCTGGTACTCGATCCCCGTCCAGACTTCATCCGAGTAGACGAAGGGCAGTGTCGGCTTCCCGCCATTGGGCCATGTGCAGAGCAGCAGGCCCGGCTCATCCCCCCAGGCGTAGCCCGGGCGCTGGGTGCAGGCATCGTGGGAGAGGTCGTGCCTGAAGTTGTGGGTGAAGATCGCCTTCAGGTTCCTCCGCACTTTGGCCCGCGTCTGCCGGCTGTCGACCCCGTAGATCCGCGCCATCCATGCGCCGATCACGCCATCAGAGATGCAGCCGCTCCCGTACTGGTACTTCGGTCCCTCACTGCGCAGCAGGCGGACAACCTCGCTCTTCGAGCCCCTGTTCTCATCGAGCATCCGCTGGAACGAGGTATCGCGCAGGCCCTTGCAGGTCACCTTCTGCTCGTAGTACTCGCCATTGAACAGGTGGGTGTCCAGATACTCCGCTCCGCGCTTCGCGAGGGCCTCGTACTCGTCCGCGGCCTCCGCCTCCCCCATGGCCCGAGCCATGGCCGCCATCGCCGCAAGGGCGCCGAGATAGATGCTGGAGCACATCCCATCCGGCCCCCAGAACTCGATGTCGTAGGTGTTGTGGTGGGGCTCGATGAGCACCCCGATGCGGTCTGGGTCCCACACGCCGATGCAGTAGTCCATGCTTCGCCTCGCGAGCGGGTGCATCTCGGCGAGCCACTTCGCATCGCCCGAGATCTGCCACTCGCGGAAGACCTTCATGATCCCGCCGAGCTGACCGTCGGAGGCGGCGTGGAAGCCGTGGCCCGTCCGTCCCTCGGGCAGGGCGGCGCGGAAGCTCACGTGGCCGCGCTCATCCATGGACAGGAGCAGCTCCTGCTCGCGGAGTGTGCGCTCGAGCTGTGGGAAGAGGTGCGGGAAGGCCTGTGCGTAGTTCCACACATGAGTGCACGACCCGTGGCAGCAGCCTTGCGAGCAGAAGCACCCTTCCCAGCCCCAGAGGTCGCCGTTCTCGAGCCGCAGCACAGTGGGCGACCGCATGATCGCGAGATTCGCCGAGACGGCGTCGAGGACGTAGTTCGGCACCGTGGATGCGAACAGCGCATCGTGGAACGCCTGCGTCCGCGCACGAAGCTGCGTGTAGTTCCTGCGGACATACTGAGCGACATCCTTCGCATCGGTCCACTGCCCGGCGTAGTACGGCCGCCACTTCGGCTGGCGCGCGGCGGGATCGCCGCAGCAGTGCGAGCCCTCGCAGCACGACTCCTCCTCGATGGCGCCATAGGTCTGGTTGCAGTTCGGCACATGCCAGGCGATCACGATGGGGATCGTGACCTCCTCGCCCGGCTTGAGCGTGCAGGGCACCATGACGGAGCCGCCGGTGCGCCCCTCGGTGTCGATGTCGTTCGCCCCGGCGTTCGCCTTGAACTGCCCGGTCGAGACCTCACGCCACAGGGCGGATATGCCATCGAACCACCCGCCGCGGAACCACATCCCCTTGATGACCGGCTTGTGGCCGATGACGAAGAGCGTCGCGCTGCCGAAGGACTCGGCATTGGGCGCGTCCTCGTTCCAGTAGTAGACGCCGGCGCCCGGCACGGCCTGCGTCCTCGCGTGGGCTGTCTCTCGCGTGCCGGGGACGATGTGCGCGAGGTGATAGGAGAACTCGCACTCCACCGGCCGCGGCGAGATGTTCCTCAGCGTGTATTCGAGGATCGCGCAGGGGATGCTCGAGTTCCTGTCATCCAGCGGGATGAACGGGTTGAAGCCTGTGACGGTGGCCTCCAGAGGAAGCTCGGGATCGCTCAGCGAGACATACCCAAAGGGGTACTCCCCGCGGAATGACGCCTTCGCGAACCGCGGCAGCCCCTCATGCCCACCGCCGCGGAAGCCCTGGGCCATGAGGCCGAAGTTGTACTTCCGCTCCTGCGGGAACGGCCCCTCGACGAGCCGCGTGACGGGCGACTTCCCGCGGATGTGTACGAGCGCAAACGCGGCGTGGGTCGCGACATGGCCGTCGGGCATCGCGGAGAACGCCGGGCGGTTGTAGATCGCGAAGTCCTGCAGGCCGCCGACGGCGTTGAGCGAGATGCAGCCGGTCCCGATGCCACCAAGGGGCGCCGCCACCTGGGCAGCGTTCGCACCGGAGAAGGTCCTCTGCCCGCCCTTGCCGGCGAGATCTCGTGCGGAGTAGGGTCTGGCTCTGCTCATGCGCTTGCCCTTTCCGAGGAGGGAGTCGGGGAGACGGGATGGGCAGGATGTTCAGGATTGGGGAGGAGGGGGGACCAGCTTGGTTACCCGTGGAAGGGTTGGGGAGTGCACGCAAGCAAGGCCCGGGGGGAGGAAGCTGACCTAGCAACGGCTCCGCGCCTCCCCAGTTCCCATCCTGCTCATCCTGCCCATCCTGTCCCCCGCCCTACCCCATCACCATCTTCGCGAACCGCTCGAACGACCGGTCGTAGGTGCGCTCGATCTCGTCGGTGAAGGCGCAGGCCGGCAGTTGGCGATTCGAGAGGTGGTAGTGCAGGCACTCGCAGCAGTTGCCCTTCCGCGCGCACCCTTCGGCGGAGCAGTTACACTTCGTCATGTTCCTTTCGAGCGAGGGGCATTCGTAAGCCATTGCGTTCTCCTCTGTCCATGGCCACCGCGAGGGGACTACCCCGTCACGGCGTACTCTACGGCTCGTGGGTCCTCTGTTCGGGTCGAGGCGTCGAGGATTTCGATGCCGACCACATTGCCGTCCTTGTCATAGTCGATGATGACGCCCGGCTTGTCCTCATCGCTCTCGTCCACCGGCGCGCCGCTGAGCAAGATCCGCAGCACATCGGTCTCCGAGTCGTATTCGATCTTCATCGCCCCGTCTGCCTCACATGAGTGCCCGCTTCATCACCTTGCCGGACGGCGTGCGCGGGAGCTCCGAGCGGAACTCAACGATCTGGGGCACCTTGTAGGTCGCGAGGGTCTGGGCACAGTGGCGCTTGACCTCCGCCTCCGTGATCTCCACTCCCGCCTCGGGCACGATCACCGCCTTCACGACCTCGCCCATGTACGCCCGGGCGCCGGTCGCCTCGACGCCGACCACCGCCGCTTCCAGCACCTTGGGATGCTGCACGAGGACGCTCTCGACCTCCATCGCGTAGACGTTCTCGCCAGCGACGATGATCATGTCCTTGCTCCGTCCGCGGAGATAGACGTAGCCCTGGTCGTCCACGTAGGCCAAGTCCCCCGTCTTGAACCAGCCGTCCTCCGTGATGGACTCCTCGAGCAGGCCCGGCTGGCGCCAGTATTCGCGGATGACGTTCTCGCGCCTCATGCAGAGCTCGCCGATCTCGCCCGGCGGGAGTTCGTTGCCGTTCTCATCGATGATCCGCATCCCCACACCTGGCAGCAGCTTGCCCACCGATCCCGCCCGCGTAAGGGCGTCGGCGCTGGGGAGAACGTGCGTGTTCGAAATGGTCTCCGTCAGGCCGAAGAAGTTGTGCAGGTGGACTGTGGGGAACTTCGCCCGCAGCCGCTCGATGGTCTGGCGCGGCATCGGCGAGCCCGAGTAGCAGATCATCCTCAGGCTCGACAGGTCGAACTCATCCAGCCGCTTCAGTGTGACGAACAGGTGGAACAGCGTCGGGACCCCGAGGAATGTGGTGACCTTGTGGCCTTGGATGAGCTGCGCCAGTTCCGGCGCGTTCGGCCGCGGCGCGATGACGACGGTGCTCCCGAGGTAGACCGAAGTGGGCACCGCGCTGTAGCACGCAGTGCAGTGGAACAGCGGGATGAAGAGGAGGTGGACATCCTCGTGGATCCAGCCGAAGGACATGACGAACATCAGGTTGTTGAACATCATGTTGTCATGCGTCATCACCGCGCCCTTAGGCTGTCCCGTCGTGCCGGAGGTGTGCATGATGACCGCCAGATCCTCGGGGTCCACCTCCGCGCAGGGCGGCATCGGGTCGCCGGCGGCGATGAGTCCGTCGAAGCCGATGACGCCATCGGCGTCGATCCCCGCGCCGACCACGTGGCGGATGCCGTCCCCACCCCGGACGACCTCGGAGACCTGCGGCCAGACGTCGCCGTGCGTGAACAGGATCGGCGACGTCGTGTTGCCGATCACGTACTGCATCTCCTCGACCTTGAGCCGGGTGTTCACAGGGGCGATGGCGGCCCCGAGCTTGAGCGTGGCCCAGTAGACGAGGTAGAACTCGATGCAGTTGGGCATCGCGATGGCGACGGCGCCGCCCCGGCGGATACCGAAGTCACTGCGCAGACGCCGCGCGAGCACGCCGGTGAGGTGGTCCAGCTCGCCGTAGGTGTAGTGCCGGCCTTCGAAGATGACCGCCGTCTTGTTCGGCCACTTGCCGACGGTGTTCGACCAGACGTCGACGAGAGTGCGCAGTGGCAGTCCGCTCATGGTCCCTCCCCAAGGCAGCTCGCGCGTTAGCGACAGCATCGTGAGGAGTTCGTCCCGGACGGGGAACGACCTCCCTTGTCTACAGTAGTGTATACTTTCGAGTAGACGGAGGGTGAGGCGCATGGGTACCACAACGGTTCGGCTTGGTAGCTCGGCCAAAGAGGCCCTGCGCGAGCTGTCGGCCCAGAGCGGCGACCCGATGAGCGCGGTGTTGGAGAAGGCGATCGAGTGCTACCGCCGGCAGCGGTTCCTGGAGGAAGCCAACGCAGCCTTCGCGACCCTTCGGCTGGACCCGGAGGCGTGGCAGCATGAGCAGGAGGAACGCCAAGCGTGGGAGGCAACTCTCGGTGACGGGCTCAGCGATGGCGATGAGGTGCCGGTATGAAGGACCGGCTACCTCCCTCTCGCGGCGACATCTGGCTTGCTCGACTGGACCCCGTCCGCGGACATGAGCAGGCCGGTACCCGGCCCGCCCTTGTCGTCTCTGTAGACGCCTTCAACAGGGGCCCCGCCGGCTTGGCCATTGTGGCGCCGGTCACGTCACGGGACAAGCGCGTGAACCTCCACGTCCCTGTGCGGGCGTCGGAGGGAGGCCTTGCCCAGACGAGTTTCGTGAAGTGCGAGGATGTCCGCTCCGTCTCGGTGGAACGCCTGGTACGTTGCTTGGGCCGGGTTGACCAGGGCACGATGGCGCACGTGGAGGATCGGCTCCGTATACTCCTCGGGCTCTGACCGTCGCGAGCCCGTCTGGTGCGGTAAGCCTGTCGGCCGGCAGTCTGGGTTCCGCCTTCTGAGAAGGTCTGTCAGCCGCCGATGCGCAAGTACCGCGTGCACGCCGGCGTGCTGGAGGGAGACGCAATGTCGATTCGATCATGGTTCATCCTGACGGTCATCCTGGTCGGCGCGCCGGCCTTGCTCCTGAGCTGCAAGCAACGACAGGAGGGCCCGGCCACAGCCGGTGGCGGTCCTCCACCGGGCGGCGCGAAGGTCGCGGCCGCCGGTGAGATCCGGCTCGGGAGCTACATGTGCAACACGGGGTCATTCGCGACGTTCGGGCAGTCGTCGACCAAGGCGATGCAGCTCGCCGTGGAGGAGCTCAACGCCAGGGGCGGTGTCCTGGGCAAGAAGATCCGCCTCACCGTCGAGGACGACCAGTGTAAGCCGGAGGAAGCGGCCAACGCGGCCCGTAAGCTCATCGACCAGGACAAGGTGCTGTGCGTCATCGGCGAGGTCGCCAGTTCGAACAGCCTGGCGGCGGCGCCCATCTGCCAGTCGTCCAAGACACCCATGGTGACGCCCTCGTCGACGAACCCCGCCGTGACCAAGGTCGGCGACTTCATCTACCGCATCTGCTTCACCGATGACTTCCAAGGCCTCGTGATGGCCCGGTACGCGGCGGAGGACCTGGGAGCCAGGACCGCGGTCATCTTCTCCGACGTCGCCAGCGACTACTCGAAGGGCCTCAGCCAGGTCTTTCGCCGGACATTCACATCCCTTGGCGGGCAGGTCCTTGGCGAGGAGTCATACAGCCAGGGAGACAAGGACTTCCGCGCCCAGTTGACGAAGTTCCAGGGCCTGTCGCCGGACGTGCTCTACATCCCCGGCTACTACGGCGAAGTGGCGCTGATCCTCTTGCAGGCGCACGAACTGGGCCTCAAGGTTACACCCATCGGCGGCGACGGCTGGGACTCGCCCAAGCTCGTGGAGATCGCCGGGAAGGCCGCCGAGGGCGGCTGCTTCTCGAACCACTACAGCAAGGACGACCCCAATCCCGTCGTCCAGGGGTTTGTCAGCAGCTTCAAAGCGAAGCACAATGAGGAGCCGGATGCCCTGGCCGCCTGCGCCTATGACGCGATCCGCATCGTGGCCCAGGCCCTTGAGTCAGCCGGTAAGGAAGATCGAGAGGCACTGCGGGAGGCGCTGTCTGAGATCAGGGACTTCGATGGAGTGACCGGCCAGATCACCATCGACAAGGACCGGAATGCGAAGAAGAGCGCGACCATCCTCACCATCGAGGACGGCAAGCAAGCGTTCGTTCGCACGATGGAGCCGCCGAGTGAGTGAGCTTGCCGCAGCCTTCCAGCGGGAGCACCGATGCTGCAGCAGGTAGTCAACGGCCTATCGCTCGGCGCGATGTACGCCTTGATCGCGCTGGGGTACACGATGGTGTACGGTGTGCTGGGGCTGATCAACTTCGCGCATGGCGAGGTCTTCATGGTCGGCGCCTTCGCGGGACTCGGCGCGCTGACCGTCCTTCATCTGCCTCTCGGCGCGGCGATCCTGGTCGCCATGGCCGCCTCCGCCGTGCTGGGCCTGGCCATTGAGCGAGGGGCGTACCGCCCCATACGCGGCGCCCCCCGTGTGGCCGCTCTGATCACGGCCATCGGCGTTTCGCTGATGCTGCAGAACCTTGGAGTCATCTTCCTCGGTGCGGCGCCGCACGCATACCCGTCGGTCATCTCGCCCGAGCCGCTCCCGTGGGCGGAAGCGCATCTCGGGCTGGTGCTCACCCGTCAGCAGCTCCTCATCTTCCCCGTGACCGCCGCGATCCTCGTCGTCCAGTACCTCATTGTCCACCACACGCGCATCGGCAAGGCCGTTCGTGCCGTCGCCCAGGACCGCGAGGCGGCGCAGCTCATGGGCATCAATGTCGACCGCGTGATCGCCTTCACCTTCGCGTTGGGGTCAGCCATCGCGGGCGCGGGTGGAGTGCTCTATGGCGTGTACTACAGGACCGCCGACCCGCTGATGGGCCTGATGCCCGGGATCAAGGCCTTCGTGGCGGCCGTGGTGGGCGGCATCGGCAGCATCCCCGGCGCCGTCCTGGGCGGCCTCCTGATGGGCCTTGTGGAGATCGGTGTGAGCAGCGTGACGCTGCCCATCTCCGCAAACGTGACGATCAGCGGCTCCACCCTTCGCGATGCCGTGGCCTTCGCCGTGCTTATCGTCATCCTCCTCATCCGCCCCACCGGCTTGCTCGGCCGTTCGGCGCGGGAGAAGGTGTGAAGCCGTGCAACTGCGCCCGCGCCTCTCCCACTACCTTCAGCGCCTGGCGCTGTGCATAGGTGTGGTCGCTCTTGCCGGTGCCGCCTCTCTGTTGCTCGAGCGCTGCCTCAACGCCTACATCAACCAGGTCATGGTGTTCATGGCCGTGAACGTCATCCTCGCGGTGAGCCTGAACCTGGTGAACGGTGATGCCGGGTTGTTCTCGATCGGCCACGCCGGGTTCATGGCGATCGGGGCCTACACGGCGGCCTGGTTCTCGGTGACCTACGGTCGCCCATGGCTTGAGAGCGCCTGCGGCGGCTCCCCAACGCCGCTGGTGACCAGCATCTACCTGCTGGGCGTGATGCTGGTGGGTGGGCTTGCGGCGGCCGTCGGTGGGCTGCTGGCCGGCTTGCCCGCGCTGCGGCTGCGAGGGGACTACCTCGCCATCGCCACGCTGGGCTTCGGCGAGATCATCCGCGTCGTGCTGTTGAACGTGGACGCCGTGGGCGGCGCACGAGGGCTCGCGGGCATCCCGCGTTACTCCAGCTTGTTCCTGTGTCTTGTGGTGGCCGTCCTCACGGCGACGGCCCTCCGCAACCTGAACCGTTCGGCGCACGGGCGTGCCATCATGGCCGTCCGCGAGGACGAGACTTCGGCGGAGGCCCTCGGCATCGACTGTGCCCGCTACAAGGCGCTCGCCTTCGTCGTGGGAGCGTTCTTCGCCGGCATGGCCGGGTGCCTGTATGCCCACTACCTGCAGTTCATCCACCCGCGCGGATTCGACTTCATGAAGTCCATCGAGCTGGTGCTGATGGTGGTCCTGGGTGGCGGACGGATCTCGGGGGTGATCGTGGCGGCCATCGCCGTGACTCTCCTGCCCGAGGGGCTGCGGCAGGTCAAGGACACCCTTCACCTGGAGACGGACCCGCGCATGGTCCTCTACTCGGGCTTGCTCATCGCCACGATGCTGGTTCGCGCTCGCCGGTTCGGCCCTCGCCGCCGAGGAGGTGGTCGTCGTGCCCGGTGAGCCCCTCCTCTCGCTGAGATCGTGCACCGTTCGTTTCGGCGGGCTGACGGCCGTTTCGTCCTTCTCCCTGTCGCTCGAGGAGCGCGAGTTGGTCAGCCTCATCGGCCCGAACGGAGCGGGGAAGACCACTGTGTTCAACGCGATCACGGGAGTCTACCCCCTCGCGTCGGGGGCGATCCGGTTCGCTGGCCGCGCGATCGCGGGCCTGCCCCCCTATCGGGTCGCGCGTCTCGGTATCGGACGCACCTTCCAGAACATCCGCCTGTTCCGCGGGCTGAGTGTGCTGGACAATCTGCGGGCCGCCATGCACGACGAGTGCGACTATGGCTTCCTTCGCGCCGCAGTGCGAAGCCGGGGGTGGTATGAGACCGAGAGGCGGATCAGGGCGGGGGCGTTGGAGCTCCTGGAGGTGTTCGGACTGTCCGAGCGGGCATACGAGCTTGCCGGCGGTCTGCCATACGGGGACCAGCGCCGCCTGGAGATCGTGCGGGCACTGGCGACTCGGCCCCGGCTGTTGCTCCTCGACGAGCCCGCGGCGGGGATGAACCCCGCGGAGACATCGCAGCTCATGGAGCTCATCCACTCGCTTCCCGGTCGCTACTCGCTGACCGTCCTGCTCATCGAGCATGACATGCGGGTCGTGATGGGTGTCAGTCAGCGAGTGATCGTGCTGAACTACGGCGAGCAGATCGCGGCCGGGACGCCGCAGGAGATCGCGCACGACCCCGCGGTCATCGAGGCCTATCTCGGGGAGGCCGTGCACTGAGATGCTGAGCCTCCGAGAGCTGGACGTACACTACGGTCCGATCCAGGCCTTGCACGATGTCACCCTCGAGGTGGCGCCGGGCGAGATCGTCACTCTGCTCGGCGCGAACGGCGCGGGGAAGTCCACCACCCTCCGCGCCATCTCAGGCCTGGTCCGCCCCTCCTTCGGCGAGATCCTCTTCGAGGGCACATCGCTCGCGCGGATGGCCCCCCACGAGATCGTCCGCCGCGGTGTGTCCCATGTGCCGGAAGGCCGCCGCATCTTCCCCTACATGAGCGTTCTCGAGAACCTCGAGATGGGCGCGTTCCCGGTGCGGGGGCGACAGCGCATTCGCGCCGCGCTCGACGACGTGTTCCAGCTCTTCCCTCGCCTCGCCGAGAGGGTCCGCCAAGAGGCCGGCACGCTCTCGGGCGGTGAGCAACAGATGCTGGCCATCGGTCGCGCGTTGATGACTCACCCGAAGCTGCTCCTTCTAGATGAGCCCTCCCTGGGCCTGGCGCCGAATCTCGTGCAGGCCATCTTCGGCGTCATCCGCGACATCAACGCACGGGGCGTGACGATTCTGCTGGTGGAGCAGAACGCTCATCTCGCGCTGCGTGCCGCGCATCGGGGGTATGTCCTCGAGACGGGCCGCGTCGTCCTCGCCGACTCCTCCGCCGCCCTGGAGGCGAACCCCGAAGTCCGCGCGGCATACCTCGGCGAGTGATGGGGCCGCTCAGTTCCCGTACGGATCCGCGGCGTCGCGGAGCGCATCGCCGACGAAGTTGAACGCCATCACGGCCACGAGGATCGGCACTACGGGCAGCACCAACCAGGGGTACTGCGTGAGCACGCGCAGATGCTGCGCCTCCTCCAGTAGCACGCCCCAGCTCGTCATCGGCGGGCGGACCCCCAGCCCGAGGAAGCTCAACGCCGTCTCCCCGAGGATCGTCCCCGGGATCGCCAGGGTCGCGATGGCGAGGATGTGGTTATAGCAGCCGGGCAGCAAGTGTCGCAAGATGATCTGCGGATCGCTGGCGCCTCCCTCGCGTGCCGCGACGCCGGGTCGCCCCCGGGCGCTCCCGCCGTCACGCCCGAACGAGCGCACGAACCGCACGGGTCGACCACGATGAGCACACATACGGCGGTCGCGGCACATCGCACCGCCCCGCGCCCCCCGGGCGGAGCACCAGTGCGTTGGGCGACGGTACGGCGTTGCCTCAACCGTCGAACACCGCCTTGACCCTCTCCACGAGCTCGGAAAGGTCGGTGTAGGCCTCCCACTCGATGCGGCCGGCAGCCCACTCGCAGAACGCCTTCAGCGAGAAGCCATCCGGCCGTGCACGCTGCATCGCCTTCCGAAGGTCCTTGCCGTGGAACCACACCTCCCAGCCGCGCTCGTCATAGAAGGCTTCGGCGAGGAAGAGAGCCCGGTGTCCCTCGGCCCTCTCCGCCAGGGCAGGCGGAGAGATACCGCCTGAAGCGCGGAGGTAGTCGTCCACAAGCTGGCTGCCCTCGGCGAGGCACCCGTCGAACGTCAGATCGCCCGGAAGATCGCCATCGCTCTCCGTCCATCGCGATGGCACCGCGGGCCAACGTGAGCCGGGCCGTAGATCAGCCAATGCCCACCGAACCGCCTGATACTCGGCGATCGAGCGGGCCGCTTCCGCAATCCACGTGACAAGCTCGCCCTCACTCGGCGCGTCGCCATGTTGCCACACGCTCCCGCGGCTCTGCTCGGCCCAGTATCCGCGCAGCAGCTCGGGGGCGAGGAGATAGCTCTCGATGCACGAGCGATGTGTCATGAAGATCGGCTTCGGCCCCGCGGTGGGCAGAAGTGCCGGCGGGGAGCTGGGGGCGGCGTCGAAGTCGCGGTCACGCAAGGCGACGAATGGCGGGCGATCCTCGGACTCGCTGGCCCAGGAGAAGTACCCCTCGATGTACGCGGCCATGCCCTGCTTCGCCCCGCAAGGCTGCACGTACCGGTGCGGGCCTGTCAGTAGCCGGCCCAAGAGTAGCGCGTCGAGGCTCCTGCGGTTCCCCTCGCAAAACAGGATGGCCGTGCCGCGCCCCGTGACGGCCATCAGTCATCCTCCAGCCGCATGATCGAGCTGGGTGGCACGATCGCCTCCACACTGTCGGAATGGGTCGTGATAATGAACTGGTTGTTCCGGCCGAGCTCTGGCAGCGCGGTGATGAGCGCCTGCTGCAGCGGCGGGTGGAGGTGAAGCTCGATCTCATCGATGAGAATCACGGAGTTGTGCACATGCCAGTTGGCGAAGTCGAACAAGATGGGGAAGACTGCCCTCTCGCCACCGGACATCTCCACGAACTCATACTGCCGGTGGCCGTCCCAGAAGTAGACCCAGGGAGCATCTAGCACTTCGTTCACACCAGAGCGCGGCACAGTCGTCTCGATCCCGCGGTTGGGGAAGACCAGGTTGTACAGACGCAGCAGGTCGCCAAACAGGTCTCTCTCTCCGTCACGCAACTGGTACTGGTCTCGAACCACTCGCTCATGAAACGCCATCAGATGCCCGAGGCGGTCGCGGAGCAGGTCAGGCGGAATCTCCTTCGTCTGTTGAGCTCCGTTTGTGCCTCGTGTCGACGAGCTTCCATCGAGGCTTATCGTCGTGCTGGTACGGTGCTCGGTGTACCACAGAACCGTCCCGACCGTGCGCAGAACGTCATGGCCTGCGTCACGATACCGCAGCAAACTCGCAGCGTCCTCTCGCCCACGGAAGAGCCTGGTCTCTTCCCACGAATCTGCCTCTGCCTTGTCATCCCTCAGCCGGAGACGAATAACGGTCAGGTCGTAAGCATCGGCACCCTTTGGCTTGCCCCTCAAGCGGAGGGTCCGACGATGGTACTCATTCGTGGACGCGATCTCCTGGGGCGAGAACTCGACCTCGACCTCCAAGCTGAGCGGCGTGCGCCACGCGCCGCCAGCCAACGACAGGTCGAAACCCGGCCAGTCCAGGCCGGAGACACGCTCGAGCCTGCCGGTGGCCTGGCTCATCAGAGCCGCGATCGCCTGGAGGACTGAGGACTTGCCGGACCCGTTTGGCCCCACCAGCACAACAAGGTCCTTCGGGAGCCCACTTTCCTCGTCGGTGAAGTCGAAGACTTGCTCCTTGAAGCGCTTGAAGCACTCCACCCTGAGTCGCCGCACCTTCACCTGTCTCACCTCCGAAAGAGGCTACCCATCGTCTAGTTCGGCCCTAGCATACGCACTCCTGCCCGGCGGGGCGGGAGGGCTCGGGGCTCCGAGAGCGGAACTGCCGGTGGAGAGGCGCCGCTATGGTGCGCTGAGGGGCGCAGTCTCGCGGTGGAAGGGGGAACCGAGATGGCAGGTGAGAAGCGTGCGCGTTGCGTCGGTATCCTTACTTCCGGCGGCGACTGCCCCGGCCTGAACGCGGCGATCCGCGCGGTGGGCAAGTCTGCCTTACGCGAGTACGGGATGGAGGTCGTCGGGATCTACGACGGTTTCCGTGGACTCGTGGAGAACCGGACGCAGCCCCTTCGTAGCGATGACCTCTCCGGCATCCTCACCATCGGCGGGACGATCCTGCGGACGAGCCGCTCCGTCGGGACGTGCCTCGGTGATGAGTAGGGGCGCCATCCATGGCGTCCCCGCCAGGCCGCATTGCGCCATGAGGAAGGGTGTGCCCGGGTGCCAACCATCGTGTGTGTGATCGGCCTGGATGTCGGCACCCAGGGCGCCAGGGCGGCCGCGATCTCGCCGGGTGGAGAGGTCCTGGCCGAGGCTTCCGTGCCCTTCGTCGACGCGAACCTGCCCGTGCCTGAGCCGCGCGCGGAACAGCGACCGGAGGCCTGGTGGGAGGCGTCAGTCCGGTGCCTGCGGTCCGTGGCGGACGAGCTCAGCGGGTACGACGTCCGAGCGATCAGCGTCGACTCGACATCCGGGACGTTCCTTCCCGTCAGCGCCGACGGGACTCCCCTCCGACCGGCGATCATGTACAACGATGGCCGGGCGGGCGCCGCGATCGCGGACGAGGTGCAGGGCGCGGGCCGCGAGATCGCCGACAAGCTCGGATACAGGTTCCCACCGGCCTTCGCGCTCCCGAAGATGCTCTGGCTGAAGCGGAACGAGCCCGAAGCGTTCGACCGCGCCGCCAAGCTGCTTCACGCCGCCGACTACATCGTGGGCCGCCTGTCCGGGCGGTTCGATGTCTCAGACTCGTCGAACGCGCTCAAGACCGGGTTTGACCTGTGTGAGTCGTGTTGGC
>Ga0315288_10007137_pt1 | contig 14157 bp, 13 predicted proteins | sample YL17G11_20_MG_FD_203454 | JGI IMG/M metagenome (GOLD analysis project Ga0315288, IMG submission 203454) | Sediment microbial communities from Yellowstone Lake, YNP, Wyoming, USA - YL17G11_20 | ecosystem: Environmental > Aquatic > Freshwater > Lake > Sediment | place: USA: Wyoming | collected... | reverse complement strand
TGCCCTACAATTTTGAAATCTTCCAATCTTTGAATCTTCGAATCGAATTTCCGAGTGGTGAAGTTAATACCCTGGTATAATCCCTGATAGATTCCCGGATAGACTCCCTGATATGCTTCCTGATATGATTTCAGATAGGTTTTCTGGTAGAAATCGAGATAGATTGACGGATAGAATTTGAATTAGATTTACGTTTAAAATCCTTATTAGAACTTCTATTAAATCATCTGACCCATGCCCAGGGCATACCCCACCATAATCCCCTCGGTTGACCGGGACATGCGGGGGGCATGCCCGGGGCACGCCCCAATATCGCACACAACTATCAATAAAACTCAATCCTCGGCCTCCGTAGCCACTACGGCGAAGGAAGCCTTACGCTTTAATCTTCAAGACGTTGCCTAAAATTACAGAGGGTAATATTCGAATAAACTTTATTCTCAAATAAAATTTATGTTAGTTTAAATTTCTTTGGGTCTCCATTGGTAAGAGCAGAAATTTCGTCTTTATATTTTTCCCAATAACGATTATAATTTCGACGTACTTCACCAATGACTTCATTTAGAATATCGGCTTTTATTTTTTTGATTTTTATGTTATGTTTCTCGCACTGATATCCAATTTGCTTTCCTGTCAACATCACCTCTACAACCAAAGGCACCATCGGTTCTTCACATTTTTTGCAATATGGTTCGCTTATCGAAATTCTTTGAACAAATATATCTACATTTGGTTTTGTTTGTTCAATTAAAAGAATATTGGCTTTGATTGATACATTTGCTAAATCCTTGATTACATAAGTACCTATAATCACTTCTTTATAGGGCAGCGTCTGCCTTCTATCTTCCGGGGGCCAATCAATTTCAATTGTTGTTTCTCCTGTCCTCTTTATTTTATAATTAAGATTAATTGCCGCTTTTTTAATATATTGTTGCGTGGTTCCCGGTGGAAAATTTAGTTCCTCATCAAGGTCGGTAAATACTATAGTTAATGGACTAGATGGTATTTTTGGTCTTAACCAGCACTCGATTTTGTTTAATGCATCATTTTCAGATATATTTGGTGGAGGTATTTTCTTTTTCATAGGTGGGTTAAAACTCATATGCTTAATTTGATTACTTAATTTTCGAATATTTTTGGTTACCCAACTAACCCACGTCAATATCACTAGTCCAAGGATAATACACAATGTTAAAACCCATCCAGGTCCAAAAATAAATTTTATTAATATAGTAGCTATTATACTTGTTGCCAAACTTATAACCCAGGGACTTTTTATTAATTCGTTACCAGACATCGCTTATTCTTATGATTTAATATCTTTATCAAAAGATAATAGTAATTTTACAAAATCAGACCGCGTTTTATTTTTTAGTTCATCTTCTTCAGGAATCGAGTCAAGTATTTGTATAGCGGTTCCAACTGAATTAATTTTTTCAAGAGTTAACACATTCGAACGTCCCTCTTTCAAAGTAGCGCGATACACAACTATAAATGTTGCTGAGATAAATTCTGTAATAATACCAGAAATCGCTGAAATATAAGCTGGAGATTGAATCTGCGGACTGGTTATAGAACGCGTAATTCCAAAAACGATTAAACATAAACCTATAATCATGCTAATTAGACTTATCCAAAAAATTAAATTTAGTTGAGTTAAATTAATATCAAAATATGCAACTAATTTTTCTCTTGCTTTATACCATGCATAACCGACATTTTGAGGATCTTTTTCGATTTGCTGGTCTATAGATTTTATCTTACTATCGGCTTCAATTTGTTTCTTAGATTTTTCCTTTAAATATGAAATCAGTTGAAAAATAACAGTTCCGACACCAGCACTAGCTAATGCACCAGATATGATTTCCAAAAATGGTATCATAATTGTACCTCCCATATAACATAGGATATATTATATTGACGATTCACTCAAAATACTTTACTCTCAAAACCTTGTTTGTCAACAGTTGCCTTCAAAGAAGGTATGATTAAAACGATTAAACTTCGTTGATTACACAGATTATAAAAACAGATTACAGCGATTAAAGAGCGAGTTTTTCCGAGCTCTCATATTTTAGTTTTGACCCCAATGGTAAATCCGTTTTTATTGCGGTCATAAGCAACCGTCAATCGCATCATGTCTTTAAACTTGTACATATTGGCAGAAACATAGGCATCCGCAATCGAAAGTAATTTTACCGTAGCAATCCACCACAAGAGATTGTTGCGGCGGTTTTTCAGGTTCAGGTCATTAGTTTCCTGGTAATCTAAGTGGTCTTTAATAGCAAGGCAACTAAGTGTTACTTCAGTCCCGACGAATAAAATACCTTTCAGATAATTTGTAGTATAGAATTGGCCACCGCCCGGAATTACGGCAGAAAGCAACATCGCTAAACCGGATGATTTGGAAAAATATTTAACTTTGGGTGTTACCTTTCTAATCGTATCCGTAATCGGCTGTGATACTGCTAAATTAGTGAAAAGCAGCAAGAATAAAACACCAATTGGAATTTGAAAACTCTTTGATCTATTATTTAACAATGATTTCTACTCTTCGGTTTTTGTTTCGTGCTACCGGGGTAACGCCGGTATCAACGGGCTTAGTTGCACCATAGCCAATACAAACCAGTCGTTCTTTAGCAATACCCCAGGATTGTAAAGTATTGACCACCACCATTGCCTTAGCAAATGAAAGCTCAAGGTCAGTAGGATAAGATTTTTTTAATTCGGGTAAAATTGGTTGATTGTCACAATGTCCGGCAATAATGATTTCATTGGTAGTTTCTTGAAGGTTAGGGATAATTTCTTTAAGCATTAACTGGGCTGGTTCGGTTAGAGTAAAACCGGCTGGTTCGGTAAATAGGTCATCCCAGAGAAAAGTCTGTGAAAATAGTGGTTGCTGACCAACATCGGTATTATTCAACTTGTTCTGCAGTTCTTTAACCTGGGTCTGCCACATTAAATTTTCGTTAAACAGTCGGGTATGTTCGTCGACTATTGGCAAGTACCGTAAATTATACAGTAAAAGCCCGAGACCAATTGTAACGAGAAAAAAAATCCAACCAAAGAATTTCATTTTAAAGCCTCCAATGCTATTTTAAATCTTGTCTGCTTGTCTTCATATTTTACCTTTCGCTCGCGTTCCCGCTCGATTATGATTGGTTTTGCTTTCGAGACAAAGTTTGCATCCGCGAGCTGCCGGTTAATTTTATTAAGCTCTTTCTGGATTGATTCGATTTCCGCGGATAACCGCGCGCGCTCTTTGTCAAAGTCAATCAGTCCGGTCAATGGTACGTATGCTTCCAAATCCTTAATGACAATTATCGAAGATTGAGCCGGTCGTTGTTTAGTCGATTTAAGTTCTGAAATTTTAGCTAATTCAAAAATCAGATTTTGCTGCTCCTGAACCAGTAAGAAATTTAACATTCCCGCATTATTGGTATTAATGAGACAGGTAACCTTTTTGTTAATATCGATTTTCATTTCCGCACGAATATTACGGATACCAATAATTAATTCGCGTATCGTTTCAACAAACTCTTTTTGCTTCTTGTCGCTTGCTTCGGTGATTGGCTTAGGCCAGTCGCCTTTCATTATGCTATCTTGTCCATAATTAAATTTGTGCCACAACTCTTCAGTTAAAAACGGCATAAACGGATGAAGCATTAATAGATTTCCCTTGAAAATAGTATCTAAGACGGATCGAAAGCTGGTATCATTGTTTTTCTGTCTGATTTTACAGATTTCTAAATACCAATCACAGAATTCATGCCAGAAAAAAGAATATAACGTTTGGGCGGCAACCGAAAAGGCAAATCGGTCTAAAGCGTTGGTTACTGTTTCAATCGTTTCGTTATATTTTGCCAAAATCCAGTTGTCGACAGGATTATTAACCACCCCGATACGGGTACGGGAGTCCCTTGAGGACACTGAATTCACTGAGTTTTTAATTTCTGTGTCTTCTGTGTTTTCAGTGGTTTTCATAGTGGTAATAAATCTTCCTGCGTTCCAGATTTTATTGGCAAATTTCCTACCCAGCTCTACTTTCTGTTCCCAAAACCGATAACTCTGACTCTCGGTTTCTAAATAAGCAAGAGTAAATCGCAAAGCGCAGGCGCCATATTTGTCAATCAATAATACCGGGTCGCCGCCAATACCTTTGGAGCGACTCATCCGCTCGCCACTCTCAGCTAACACAGTGGAGTGGATATAAACCTGATAGAATGGAACATCATTCATAAACTCTAATCCTGACATAATCATTCGAGCCACCCATAAGAAGATAATATCCGGGTCAGTCGAAAGCACATTAGTCGGATAGAATTGCTTTAATTCTTCGGTCTCTTCAGGCCAGCCAAGAGTGGATATGGGCCAGAGCGCGGATGAGAACCAGGTATCCAAAACATCCTCGTCTTGTCGAATATTTTTACTATGACACGCAACACATTCGGTCGGGTCTTTGCGGGCTACCATTATTTTATTACAATCATCGCAATAGAATGCGGGTATTCGATGTCCCCACCAGAGTTGGCGGGAAATGCACCAATCCCTGAGATTATACATCCAATCAAGATAGACTTTAGTCCATCGTTCAGGATAGAATTTGGAAGTGCCGTCTTCAACTTTTTTAATTGCTGGTTCGGCTAATGATTTTGTTTTCAGAAACCACTGCAAAGAAATCATTGGCTCGGTTAATGTTTCACATCGCACACAGGTTCCGACACGATGATGATAATCTTCAATCTTTTCTAAATATCCTTGCGTCTGTAAATCCTCAACAATTAGTTCCCGTGATTTCTCTCGTGACATCCCTTGATATTTTACCGGTGCCTTATCGGTAATTTTTGCGTCTTCATTAATAACCTTAACAAATTCTAATTTATGCTTATTACCGATTTCAAAGTCAACCGGGTCGTGGGCAGGTGTTACTTTTACTGCACCGGTGCCGAATTCCATATCAACCGCCTCTTCAGCAATAATCGGAATTACTCGACCGACTAATGGTAATATTACTTTTTTGCCCACTAATGCGGTGTATCGTTCATCATTTGGATTAACCGCAATCGCAGTATCACCAAGCATTGTTTCAGGACGAGTTGTCGCAACCATAACATAGTTGTTAGTTATTAGTTGTTGGTTGTTACTATCACTACGCTTTGCGTCAGCTACCAATGGATACTTAATATACCATAGTTTTGTTTCCGCTTCTTTGTATTTAACTTCCAAATCCGAGATTGAAGTATGACAGCGCGGACACCAGTTTACAATATAATATGCTTTATAGATTAAACCTTTCTCATAATACCGCACAAACGCTTCTCTGACCGCCTTTGATAACTGTTCATCCATCGTAAAGCGGGTGCGAGTCCAGTCACATGACGCGCCCAATGTTTTTAACTGGTCGAGAATTATATTAGAATGTTTCTCTTTCCAATCCCAGGCAAGTTTTAAAAACTCTTCTCGACCAATATCAAAACGCGTTTTACCATCTTTGACTAACCGTTTTTCAATCTGATTATGGGTAGCAATACTCGCATGGTCAGTGCCGGGTAACCATAATGTTTCATAACCTTGCAATTTTTTGAACCGAATTAGGATATCCTGCAAAGCACCATTTAAAGCATGTCCCATATGCAAAACACCGGTAACATTGGGTGGTGGAATGACAATACAATATCTTGGCTTTTTACTTGTTAAATCAGGTGTAAAGAACTTGTTGTCTAACCAATACTGATACCATTGTTTTTCGACTGATTTCGGTTCGTATCGGGTCGGAAAGTTTTCGTTAGTCATATTTTTTATTATAAGTAAATTCATCCCAGTGTCAACCCCGCCCTTTGTAAAACAATCGTTTGGCAAAGTAGAGGAACGACTTAACGTCAATATCAAAGGGCGAGGGTCAACCCTGCACCAATTTTTAGAATTTTTGTGATGAGATTTAACAGATTCTCGTCTACTGTTTCAAACCAGGAAATTGGTACGGGGTTAACTTTTTTGAGAATTATTGATTTTAGAATCTATTTTTAATAATGGACGAACCTCAAGATTAAATTCTCAATCTTTTTTCGATTGAAATAAAACACTAATGCAAAGATAACAAGGATAATTAGAAAAATTATCCATTCGCGAGCCGTAAATGAAAATGCCTTAGCGCCAATTAGGTTGTTAACGTAACTATTCGGTAGCCGAGCGATTAATACCATTATTATATAGACTAAAAATGGTATCGCAGTCAGTCCGGAAAGGTAATAGAGAATATCACCTAACGGCGAGAATGGAATAAGTAGTAACACAAAAATTATGAAAGGTCCTTTACGCACGACATAATTATCAAACCTCCGTATGTTTGGTTGCGAGATAAATAATTTTAAAAGTCTCCGACCAAAAATCCGTCCAATCCAAAAGGTAATGCTGGCACCGACAAATATTCCGAGTAAGCAAAAGAGCGTGCCTTTAAATGAACCGAATAGATAACCAGCAACAAAGCCGATGAGATGACCAGGAATTGGGGCAAAGATAATTTGTAAAATCTGTAAACCGATAAGAATAAATGGCGCCCTTATCCCATATTGTGCAACAAACTCACGGGTTTTACTTTGTTCGGTAAAGACCGTTAATAGATTAGGATATTTCAAAAATAGAAAAACTAAGACCGCAGCGATAATAACTATTAAACCGGCAATATAACTGTAAGCTAAAAGTTTTTTCTTCTTAGTATTATTTCCGACTGGACGGGGTGCTGAACTTGATTCAGCATCTCTGAGATTTTTTGAATTTACTTCAGTCATTTTTTATTATCCTGTAAATTCTATCCGGATTTTTTATTCTGGTCGATAACCGAGCCGATGAAACGGATTGACAACTGACGAAGCAACGTTTTTCAAATGTGCCGATACCCGTTTTAAAAATCGTGCCAAAAGCGCATAGATTACTGCTTCTCGACCGGGTAAAGTCTTATCATTGAGAATATCTTCAATAATCTGTTCGAATTCTGGCGCTAATGCGGCATGTGATTCCATTACTTGCTGGCCTAATGCTTCATCCGCTTCTTTAAATGCGGTAATTGTCTCAATAAAATTCCTGGTTATCGCGAGCTCAAGTTTACGAATGCGGTCACAATAACTTCCGCATAATTTTTCCGGATAATGATGGGCAAGTTCAATTAGGTTTTTGGCATAATCGCCAATTCGCTCGATATCAACTACAATCGTAACTAATATCAAAGCACCAGTTGTATCCTGCTTTGGATTGATTGAGAGATGTTCCAAGACTTTACGGCGTATTGATATCTGCATTTGGTTTAATTCCTGGTCAAGTTTATAGATGTCGGATACTTCTTTTTCATTATCCATCAAGACCCGCAAGGAAAAGACATACATATCTTTGGTCATCTCAAGCATCTTGGTGGCTTCATCAGTTGCTTCATTTAAAAGCGAACTCTTCTTCCAGATGTTAAAAAAGTCGATAAACATATTTCCTCCTAAAACACCCTATACAATATATTGAACAACGTGCGTTCAGTATAAAGCATATAGCGTGTAGCGTAATCGTCATCTTAATCTATTTGCTAAAATTATTATAATTGGAATCAAATAAAAGGCAATTATAATGTAACTAATTGCGATAAATCGCTTATTGCCGGCAATTTTACCAAACCATAATGCGATACTAATCGGAACAATGCGTGCCGGGTACCATATACATGTGCCGATAACATTAAAAGTAAAATGAGCAAATGCAATCTGTATTGCTAAAGGATTTCCGGTTACTAATGATGCTAAAATTGCGGTTACGGTAGTTCCAATATTAGCACCGACGACATAAGGGAAAATTTTATAGATTGTTAAAATACCCGCCCCGACCAAAGGAACGATAAGTGATGTTGTAACCGATGATGACTGGATAATTGAGGTTATAACAAGTCCGATTAAGAAACTTTGTAACGCACCGCCAAAAAGATATTTATCGATAATTAATTCTAATTTTCGGGTAGTTATTGCTTTCATCGCATCAACTAAGAATTTTAATGCGGCAAATAAAAGCACAATTGCAAATATTACTACAATAATACCTTTATTACCTAAAAGTTTTTCCAATTGCAAACTAACTGGGCTTATTACAAATTTCAATGGGCTGGAAATGCTTGCCCCGCCAATCCCAGTAAAAATCTTAGTTAAGAATCCCGAACTGATTTGTAAGATATGAAACTTTAATTCTAATGGAAAAACAACTAATACAGTTAATATATTAAAGAAATCATGAACTATTGCTGCAGGAAATGCCCTTTGAAATTCCTGTTTCCGTCTAATATGAGTTAATGAAACCAAGGTATTGGTAACGGTAGTGCCAATATTCGCTCCCATAATAATTGGAATCGCCTGAACAATACTAAGTGTTCCAACCGCAACCATACCAACAACAATGGAAGTAGTTGCGGATGAACTTTGGATAATAGAAGTGACTAAAAGACCAATAAAAAGTCCAATTAGTGGATTGGCAGTCGCACTGATTAATTTTGCAGTAAAACCTTTGCCAAGAAGTTGTAACCCGTCACCCAAAAGATTAATACTTAAAAGGAATGAATAAAGAGCAACAACAAATAGTATAACCCATAATATTTTCTGAGTTTTTCTATTCATTTAAGTTATCGGCATTGTGATTTGGGTTGATTATATGTACTGCGATAGCAATTGTCAATACTAAATTCGGGCAGTTGTAACAACCGCACCATATACTTCACTTGCACCATTTTCGATAAGAATTTTTGCCGCTTCAGTTAAGGTTGCGCCAGTTGTTATCACATCGTCAACTAAAATAACTCGTCGGTCTTTTAGAATAAAATCTAATTTCGATTTAAATTGGAATGCATTGCTGATATTTTCCATTCTTTGCGAATAATCAAGCTCGGTCTGCGAACGGGTACTTTTCCGTCGGTGTAAACAATCTTTGAGGGCGATACCAGAACTAAACGCTACTTCTCGTGCCAGTAGTAATGACTGATTGAACCCACGCTCACGCAACCTTGCTGAATGTAATGGGATTGGCACGATGTAATCAGCTCGACTCAGAATCGGGTCAGAGCTAATAACATTCGCTAAACCTAATCCTAAAACTCGAGCTAATTTTTTCTTGTTCTGATATTTAAAATTATGAACTAATCCTTTATAAGGAGCTATATACTTACCTAACGCTCGTATTCTCGATAAAATATTTGGTCTCAGACCACTTAGAAGTAGCGGATGAGCGCACTCTTCATTAAAACTTGTTGGTAGTCCACAAATCGGACAGACTCCTAAAACGGCTGTTGTAACTTGAGTAAAACATTTACTACAAACCATTCCTGAATCAATGTCTTTGTCGCAACCAAAACAACGCGGGGGAAAGATAAAATCTAATAACGATTTAAAGATTACCGATTTAAATTTAAACACGAATTACACGAATCTAAGATAACCACGGAGACACGGAGTCTCAGAGGGCACAGAGGTATTTCTCGGGTTTTTCTCTGTGTCTCTGTACCTCTGTGGTGATATTTCTGTGTCATTCATGTTTTCTTATGCAGAATCTTTCTTTTTTAATAATGTAATTGTAAAGATAACCGCAAGAATAAAAAATCCCAGAGCGATAATCTGATTTACCCAGAAATTGGAGGCATTTTCATAATATCTTATAAAATCGATACCAAACCGGAATAACGAATAAAAAATCATTATGATTCCAAATAAGACACCTTCTTTCAAATGTTTTCTTTCAAGGATTAATGCCAGACCGAAAAGAGCAAATCCTGTCAAGGAAGAGTAGAGTTGAGTGGGGTGAATTGCACAAGAAAAGGTCGAGCCCGCGGCTGAATAACGCTGAAAAATAACGCCCAGAAATGAAATGGTCGGCTTGCCAAAACAACAGCCATTAAGAAAACAGCCAATTCGAGTTAATCCTTCACCTAATACAATTGCTGGTGCAATCGCATCAAGCATTTTTAACATCGGCATCTTTTCTTTACGAACAAAAATAATTCCTGCAACCATTGCAAATATCAAACCACCAAAAAACATCAATCCGCCTAATCCACCCCGCCAAAAGGCAATAATACCAATTAAATCATTGGCAAATTCCGACCAGTGAAAAATTACATATAATAATCTTGCGCCAACCACAACCATAATAAGCGTTAATAATGCTAAATTGGTGACGTTCTCACCGGATACACCAAACCTTTTTGCTCGCATCTCGACGACCTTAGTGCCAATTAAAAATGAAATGAATAACATTACTCCATACGAATAAATATGAAAACTGCCGATTCTTAATAAAATTGGAAACACTTTTTACTCCTTTCTCGCCACGGATTTACACGGATAAAAATACACCACAGAGTCACAAATTCACCGAAAAGATATACCACGAAGGCACAGAGACACAAAGGGCACAGAGTCCATTCTCCATTTTTTCTCTGTGACTCCGTGTCTCCGTGGTGATATTTATGCGACTCAGTGTCTCTGCGGTGAAAAATTCCTGTGGTATGTTTCTCGTCATAAGCTATTTTATTGGAAACGGACTGGGTATAAACGATAGGATTAGGATGACTAAAGAAATTATTGCTAAAATCTTATCACTTAGTTGTAACGGGGTGATTTCATTTTGTGCTTTAGGATGTCTGAGTCCAAAGATAACAATGAGTAAAATCCAGAAAAACCAGCCTTGCCATAATACTCCGAGCAAAGCCATAATAATAATGACCATGATTGTAACATATTTGCGGTATTTACCAAAAACAGCATAAGCAATATGCCCGCCATCAAGTTGTCCGACCGGTAAAAGATTTAATGCGGTTACCAAGAATCCCAGCCAGCCGGCAAAAGCCATTGGATGTAAAACTAAATCATAACCCGGTGGAATGTTGGGATGAAATAGAAAGGCGACTAGCTTGAAAAGTAGTGATGAGCCCAGTTGAAAACCACTGGTTCCCGAAACAAGAACTACTTTCGATGCCGCAATGCCAATGATGGTAATCGGTATCGCTAAAATAAAACCGATTATTGGACCCGCCGCACCAATTTTTACTAAAGCGTGACGATTGGGTAACGCTGATTTGATTCGGATAAAAGCCCCCATCGTGCCAATCAAAGGATGCGGTATCGGTAAAAAATAAGGCAGTGTTACCGAAACTCCATAATGCCGGGACGTGAAATAATGACCGAGTTCATGACCGGTTAATATCAAAAGCAAGGAAAAGGAAAAAGGAATACCTAAAAAGATATCGGTAAAATTGGTAAATGGATTACCGCCGCGATTAAGTGTTCCGACCAAAAGGGTTGTGAAAATCGTCGCGACAAACAAGACAATATTTAAAATTACCGATGGACTTTGTTTCTTTTTAGTAGTTGACATCGCAACAAGATTGATAATATGCGGGCTGGTCGGCTCATCGGTTTTATCAAAAAATGGTATATATCCGAGGTCAGTAAAGTATCGATTCAATTCCTTAATATTATTTTCGACCGGCTCGAAAATTCTGCCGGTAATACTGGTGAGCCCAATCTTTTTGATTTCAATATAAGAAGCTATTTCTTCAATGGTGATTAACAAAGGTTCGGAAATATAGCCCGATTCGGGCAAATCAGGTCGCGCCGGATGTTTTCTGTCATTAGGTATTTCTGATGTCATTTTAGTATTTCAATAGTATTAACTACACAGGCACAGAGAGAATTAGCCACAGATATACACAGATTTTTTATATAATTTTCTTTTATCTGTGGTCACTCGCCTCACATTTGCTCGGTCGAAGCGGGTCAGTGGCGTATTTTTGACAGAACAAATTCACCACAGAGGCACAAAGACTCAGAGGGAAAAACCGGGGAAATTCTCTGTGTTCTCCGTGACTCAGTGTCTCTGTGGTATTTTTTTTCATTTCGAATCGACTTCAATTCTTCTTATTCGCTGGACATATCGACGCAGGATATCGATGTCTTCTAAAACCGCAATTGACTGGACGACAATTTTACCGGACATTTCGGCAACCTTGAGTCCATAACTGGGACGACCTGGTTCTTGAATGCGAAAGCCATTACTATAAGGTTCACGGTGGTGCGTGTACATTTTGCCAGTTGATTTGCTTAAAAACTTAATCAAATCCGCGATGACAACCGTCATTGCATCTTTCATCTCAACATTTGTTTTCAGCGTCAATATTGCGGCTTCGCCATGGGTCACCCGTTCATCTCGGACCGTAACACTTTTTCCATCAATGACATCAATAATTGATAACATTATCCGACACTCTTTTCTTTTGACGATTCAATTTCCATACCAAAAAGATAGGCATAAACTTTGGCATCGTTCACCATATTATCAATTAAACAATACTCATTTGGCATATGCGCGGTCTCGGCAAATTTTGCCCACACCACTGCCGAGAAACCTTTGCGTCGGAAAAATGCAGCAACGGTTCCGCCGCCAATTCCTTTTGGTTTGGCAGTGACGTTATAGATGTTTTTAATCGCCTTCTTTAATAATTTAATAACCGGCGCTTCAACTGAAGTTGGTGGTGCGGCTTGTTCGGCTTGAGGTAAATCAAGCGTTATCTGCACGCCGAATTTCTGTTCGATTTGCGTTACTTCGGCTTTGACATCATCTAATACTTTTTGAATATCATATTCAGGTAAAACCCGGCAGTCAAAATAGAAAATATCTTCACCGGGTACGGTATTTACATTGGGAACATTCGCTTCCTTTTTTGTCGGCTCAGCAGTCGTGAAAGGTGGTGAAAACAATCGGTTCTTTTTACGATAGTTCTTTTTAAACATTTTATCCAAGGCGACAATCAGATTTGCACCGGCGCGATGGGCATTAATCCCTTTTGGCGCCACTGATGCATGAACCTGTTTGCCTTTGATTGTAAACTTAATCCAGAGGATTGACTTTTCCGCTACTTCCAGGGTGGTTGCTTCATTGTTACCGGAATCAGGGATAATATACAAATCGGTCTCTTTAAACAAATGTGGTGCGGTCTTTAGTAAATGCGCCGCGCCATAGACACTGCCGGTTTCTTCATCAGCCACAAATAACAGTCCGACATCATAAGCGGGTGTAAACCCAAGCGATTTCAATGCTTTCACTGCGTAAATTGATGCAACCATCTCTTGCTGGTTATCTTCGGTCCCGCGACCATAAATTTTATCTTCAATCACAGTTGCCTGATACGGGTCAGTATTCCAGAGATTTTTTGGTCCGGGTGGTACAATATCTAAATGAGTCATAATCCAAATCTTGTGGGTGGGATAGATGCCAGGAAAACGAGCTATGATATTAGGTCGGTGCCCGGATGACACTCTTTTATCCTCAGCATTATACTCAGTAATTTCTAAATCAATTTGTTTAAGAACCGACATTAAATATTTTGCTTTTTCGGTTTCACCTTGACCTTCACTGGTTGGTCCGATTGCGGGGATTGCGGTCAGTTCGGTCTGCATTTTAATCATATCCGAACGCATACTATCAATAACTTCACTAATTTTTTGCCATTCTCGATTACGCCACATAATACCTCGTAATTTCTATTAAATTTTCTAAGGAGTAAAACATTAATTATTAGTATAAATAATGATTATCTCTTTGTCAACCCCGTTAGATATTGCCCCAGAGTTTTAATATTCTATCGTTCTATTATTGAGAAACAACTCCGACTAATGATATCTAACGGGGCAACCCCGCACCGATCGACAATAAAATCAAATATCAAAATGCAAAATGACATATTAAATATCTAATATAATTTTTAATCTTTGATTTTACTTATGGTCTGCTATATTCCCTGTTAGATATCCTGATAAATCCCCTGTTCAATCACCAGATATACTCCCTATTATACTTCCTGAAATAATTCGTGATAGGTTTGCTAAATGATGAATCTGTATCGTCTATAATAGATGGGTTGATTTCCTCCTTATTATATACTGAAATAAATGGCTTTATTAATCCTGAAAACAAATGCATAAACACTTTCCTTTTAGAAACTATACTTGATAGGGGGGATTGTAAGTGTTCAGTATTTCGGTAACATTTTTTAAGGTATAATATAAATAAAAAGGACATTATTATGTTACCAACAATAAAAAACGGGCTAACCGCCAAGTGGTTGTTAGTCGTCCAAGAATATGA
>Ga0315288_10007135_pt1 | contig 14160 bp, 38 predicted proteins | sample YL17G11_20_MG_FD_203454 | JGI IMG/M metagenome (GOLD analysis project Ga0315288, IMG submission 203454) | Sediment microbial communities from Yellowstone Lake, YNP, Wyoming, USA - YL17G11_20 | ecosystem: Environmental > Aquatic > Freshwater > Lake > Sediment | place: USA: Wyoming | collected... | reverse complement strand
TGGTCGATAAGCAGCATCATTTAACCACCAATCCCGAAGTCGCCTTGCTTCTTTGATAACTTCTTCTATAGTCATTTCTTCTTTCCTTTCTCTGGCTTAGGCTGTGGATTGAATACTCTTGACGATATTATCTCTATTAATACTACAGGATGTGCTATTTTGTAGGCATCCTCGTACTCATCGGGAATAACTATTTCATACACATTCAAATTTTCATCCCAAGTACGATGACAGTCCATACATTTCACTTCCCGCGACCATGATTCATAGTCGACATCTTTACCATTAATATTTCCCGATTTACAATAGGGGCATCTATATAACTCACCGCTTTTAATTTCAAGCATGATCTCAACTCCTTTCTGATTATTTAGTTGCAATTTAGGAAAACTTCCACCTAGAGAAAATTAAGGTGCAAACGGGAGCTATTCAATTCCACCCATGACAACCACAATAGAAACTATCAAACTTATACTCTTTGGCTTCATAGGTCTTTCCACGCCATTTCTCAGAACCAGGGATTATCTCGCCGGGTTTACCACGATTATTATAGCGAGTAGGACAAGCGTAGTCACCAGCACGATGAGCGCCTATTCCTAATCCACAATGTTTACAAAGACGCAAAGGCGAACCTGGACCTAAATACTCAAAGAATGGTAGATGTGTTGGATCACTTGGTTGCTCACAACGGCAGACTTTATCGCCTTCTCCACCAAAATTACACTCATTGTGTCTTGTAGTCATACCATAGTAATGGCATTGTGCTCTGCGGTTTTCAAGATATAGATAACTATCATCAACAACATTCCATCCTTCACCATTAGGACCGCATATAGCACAACAGGGCATCCCGGGTGGAGGCCCTGTAAGCGCATTAGCAGCATGACCGCATTTCATCATTGATACATTATTTGGCTTCATTTATTTTCTCTCCTTTTCTTTATTTTGGTAAGTATTTCTTCCAGTGTCTTTTGCTTCTTGTCTCGCTCTCTTTTTGCGTAAGCATTGTTATAGCCTCGAATGGTTTCCCTGTGGTATTCTCGATATTTTCTAAAGTATTCTTTTCGATACTCAATTGGCACTGGCATGATTACTTCTCCAGTTTCTTAAGTGCTTCACTTACAATCCAAGCAACTCCGCTGATTACATGGCGCATAGCAGTAGCACTAACAGCATCCAATGTGATACCACCATCCATCAATAACTTACGCGCCTTTTCCAGGTCTGGTACAGGAAATATATCTAACGGATATGCTTTCGCCCAATTATCAAGTTTATGGAACGCATCTGCCGCGTCATCAAGTTTTGCTTGGAGGGCGTCCTCAATCGGGCGGGATTGCAATTCGACCAATTTCCCCTCAAGAACACCACGCTCATCTATAACACGAGCATACGCTTTCCCTAATAGTTCGAGAGTAATTTTTGTCAATTCGTCACTCATTCTTGCCTACCTTCTTGATTTCTGCGAGGGCATTGTCTAGTGTAATCTTAGCCAAATCAATGCAATAGTGATAATCACTCACGTTGTCAAATCTCTTCAAGTGAATAAGAGTTACAGTAATCTTATCCACCGCGATATCCAACTGCTTGCGGAGGGCATCTTCGGATTTCTGCCAATCCATCAAAATATTCCAAACCATATCTCCTGATGTACTGTGATTAGCAATATGTCGCCATTCTTTTAGGTCACTCATTCACACCTCCAATCGTTATATTTTATTCTATACGCTTTTGTAATTCATTAAGATCAGGAAGTGCATCAAGACGTAATGCTATTTCATCTCCTGCAAGTATCATAAGACGTATTCTTCGGGTAAGATCACGATATGTATCGAGAATACTGAAAATCTCTTTCATTTCGTTCTTACTAGCTATATCACGTTCACCACGATTGAGTCTATGTTTGATGTTCATATAAGTCGCTAAATCCATCTTGAGTCTCCTCTTTTGGTTGATATTTGGATAAATCAAAGGGCTGAGCTATCGCCTCTTTATAGGTCTTTAGCTCAGCCTCTTGTACCGCTTTCTGTTGCCATCTTGCAGCTTTATAGTTTTCCAGAAATGGTAAGACCTTCTTATTTTCCAACCGTCCTGCGAAATAGTGTGCTAAGCCACCTTTGCTACAATGTGGTAGACCCTCGCTATATACAATATGTCCTGTACAAAGCAGTGGCTCGAACTTAGACAACCAGCAAGGTTCTTCCCGAGGTGTAGCCAAAATCTTGCTTTTCAGCTTAGCTCGTAATTCTTCAGTATCTCGATTTACAACTTCTTTAATAAGTTTATCAATCTCCCCCTCTCTAGTCTGGTTATACACTACACTCTTTGCTTTGAGTAATCGTGTTATATACTCAGTAGCCAGACCATATTTCTTAGCCATTTCTTGTAGGAACTCGTCTTTTCGCTTTGCTATGGCTTCCAGCTCAGCTTTAGTCATTTGTCACCTCCTTAACTAGATCTTGTTCAATACTAAGTAATATCTGATTTACGATCGAAGTACCACTAATCTTACGAATAGTATGTTTGCTAAGCTCCACGTTGTGGAGGTGCTCCCATTGCGCTCTATCAGCTCGAAGAGTACTATCATCATAAATATGATCTATATAATCTTGGGCATCAGCCTCAGTACTCCATACTCCAATACCATGTGCTCCAAACTCCCAAGGCATACTTACAAGATAAAGCTCTTGGAGTCGTTCAGGATGCGCTAGCTGAAAGCTGTGGCCATCATTCATTACCACCAGAATTGCCATTATCCCTAAGTGTTTCTTCATATACTCGACTCATCCTTTCTAAGCCTATTAGCTTGGTTACTAATGTTATGAATGTTTTTAATCCCACTACATCAAAATTAACTTTATTCCGTAAAGCATTTTCTATCATGTGAGCTTCAGTACGGTTTCTAGTCACCTGAATATAAATAGTATCGTTATCTGATACCATAACTGTAAGCCCAACAAGAGGATCTGGCACATGTGCCTGTATACCTCTCCAAGTATCCACTTGCTCTTTCATTTCGGAAGAAGTCACACCAGGATTAGCACTCATCTCAAGCATCCAGCGTAAATCTTTCTCACCTTCTTCTGGTGTTATCACACCCAAGTGCATCCTGGTGGATAACTCATTCCAAGCTGGTACTAGATGATGCCTAAGTTTACGTACTTGAGTAGAACTAGTTAAAAGCAGACCTGTCTCAATACCCGCAGCCTTTGCAGCTGGAACAATTTGTTTAGCAAATGTTAACCATGCCCAATGTTCTGAACTATCATCCTCAGTAGCATCTACGGTTGAAGCAACCATATCTTCTAATTCACCCCATCCAACAATATCATTCCTGAACCAGCCAGAACGCTCTGCTTCTGCAAACATGAAACCAGTTGTGCGATCAATCAAGCCTCGACCATCATGTAAGAGCCAATCAAAGGTTCTATGCATAGCTTGAAATAAGGCACGTTGTTTCATGTTCCTAGTTATATTTGAGGTAGTCATGCTTCTAAGAATTTTGCGATATTGTACCTGTATAAGATATAAAGCAAAATCGACATGAGCGTTTGGGCCATCATCAGTGATAATATTCTCTATGTCGATTGATTTGTTATCAATTATTGCCAGTGTAACAATATCATTTTCAGTTATATGTTTGATAAGCGTATTTGTATCTGTCATAGCATATCCTCTGTAAAACTACTCCATCCTAATAGCTTGGTATGTAAAGCATGCCAAAATGGATGACTTACTGGAATAGTCCAGCCAACTTTAGCTTTCCACTTCAACATGTAAACAACACCAAGGAAATCAATAGCAGCAAAACGATAGTTCTTCTGCATTGGTAATCCAATTGATTCCATTCGTAAACTGGAATAATTTACTTCTATTAGTTTTGGTTCTATTACATATTCCCAGTGAGGCCATGGAATAAGCCATGCCTGTTTCCCTTTAGGAGCTGGTTTAGTGCCTAGCTCAATGAATAACCATCCACCCTTATCATGTAGCCATTCGCGTTGTCCTTGACGTTTGCCCTCAGGTCCAATATCATCTTTCCAGTTCCAACGACCAGTTGCATCGTTGTTCTTGCACTCTATCCAAGTATAAATAGGTGCAACTGCAAAGTCAGGTGCCCTTTCCGACTTAGGTAAAGCTACATGGCATACAGGACAATATCTAACATCACCATATTTGTGATGATACCAACCTAGTCCATTAGTTAGTTGGACTAAGCGACTCTCCGCTGATTTCTTCGCCATTGGGTGCTCCTTTTAAGAAAGCGTGTACAGCATCCTGAACCAAGATATTGACCTCTCCATCCTGATAGAAGTTACCATCTTTCAGGATTGCAGAGAGTATATTCCACTCCAAAACGGTAAGCGTAATTGTACCCCTTCTTGTATCATTTACAAATACCATGATGTCAATAAATCCTGGTACTCTTATCCTTCGTGTTCTGAACTCAAAAGTATCGGTCATTATTCCTCCAATACAAGATATAAGGTATATCGTCCAGCCATTCTCAGAGCTTGAAATATATGAATGAAAGGCAAATATTCCCAATCCATATAAATATAGCCGAGATCATGTGGGTATCTATTCTTTCCTTTTACCAGCACAATTTTCCACTTATCCATTACATCTCCACTAGTTTATACAACTTGTAGGTACCTCCTAGCTCACGAGCACGAGCTAGACATTCATCAAAGCTACCTACATGGTTCACATGATTTGTAACTATATCCAGAACTGCGAATAGATTCTTGGATACCATTTGCTGAAACTGTGTTGGCACATTCATAGCTGGTGCATTATTGACCGCAGCTGCCACACTTACAGTTTTGGCAATCATCACATCATGCCCGGTCACTTTGCCTTTCTTATCCAGTATCTCTTCTACAAATCCCTGGCGACCACCAAGCTTAGCCACACCAAGCAAGGTTGCTTCCGTAACTTTGCCATCAGCATAAGCCTTGACCCACTTATCTTGCTCTTTCAGCTTGTCAAGTGTAGCAAACTTCTCAAAGCGTGCTCGATTGAGCTTATGGAGCTTAACAATCTCTTCCCACTTACCAGTCTGTTGGAGCTGCTTGATCTGAAGCCAGGAATAGATAAGATTATCTTTCCGTTCTTCATTCAGGATAATGCTCCAAGTAGCCTGGTCATCGGGATTTATATCCAAGAATACTTTGGCAGTGATAAAGCGAAAATCTGCTTGTTTCACATCACCATTAGCACCCAGGTCTGTAAACTCACTGGCATCCATCTCAACAATATGCCGAGCATGAAGCCATCTACGCCGACCATCTACCAAATACTCACTATCCTGCCATGTAGTAACAATGACAGGATAGAGTATCGCTCCTGCAGCTACAAGTTGTTGAGCGAACTCCTTTTCATAGACTCGTCCACCAAAGGTTTCTAGTGGGAAGTCTTTGACTACATCGAACTGCTTATAGCTGAACCGGAACTTACCGGCCTCAAAGATTTGCTTTGCCATTTGGCCTCCTTAGTCATCAACTAGTATATATGAAATGTTCGTGCCAGACTTCTCGATAATATCAATTGCTTTAAGGTGTTTCTGATCAATATCATCCTTGACCACCTCAAAACGTTGAATAGTAGACCACATTAGGATTGCAGACTCCCACTTCACTTTAGTCTTGAAAGGTGGAAACGCTCCCTTATAACCACAGGTTGGTGCCTCACCTTCTGGTCTAGTACGTGGAAGTGCTACTGGATGGTCACGTTCTCCCTCTTTCTTCATTACATCAACAGCCTCCCAAAGTAGTGCAGTACAGTGGTCATATACACCATTTTGTAGATCAGGCTTATCGTGAAACTCAATCTTAGTAGGACAAATCTTCAAATGCAATCTATCTTCTAAGAATGGTAGTGGCTCAAGGATAATTGCCTTGGCATGAATAAATAAATGCCTTGACTCTTCACTGAGCAACTTGAACGGTGTAGTAGATGGGATAAGCCTAGATGTACCATATACCCGGGCTTCTTCAAAGAAGTCTGGAAAGTGAGGATAATCACTTTCACTAATCCAATCATATAGATCCCATATGCCAGTACCTTTACCATCAACTTGGCGCTCGATCACCCGCATCCCTTGTGGTGCAATACCAATCTCAGTTGGTGAAGTTACCCAAGGGCGCCATGGTGGACACAGGAGCATATAATCCAGGTCCAACGGATCTATTTCTGGTTCAGGATAATTGACTACATAGGCAGCGCCTTTCTTGCGCCACCCACAACCTCTACGATATTTCATACGTATGCCTCCAATCCATCAGGGTATTGTACTTCCCACTCTTCAAGAGTCCAGGTCTTGCCACAAAGGATGCAGTACATCACTTCCGGGCATGCTTCTTCAATAGACTTATGAAGTACCAAGTGTGGGCATTTGTCTTGCTCTAAAGGTTTTCGTTCATCATCGGCCATGTAAATCCCTTCCTTTCCCACATAGTCTTTGCAACCATACGTGCTGTTTCATAATCCATAATATCTACCTTAAAGAACTTAGCAGCTTGTTGCATAAGAAATGCTTTTCTAGTCATTACTCTAGCTGTATAATCTTTATGATATTCAAATCCTACTCTATCTTCAAGAGGAACAAGCTCAGGTTGGCTATAATCAGTCCAATTTACTACACCTACAACTAGTACTCCTGAACTGGTAAAACCATGACTATGTTTCCAAGTATGTGCTAGATTCTTTGGAAATTCTGGTGTTCTCGTTCCTGGCTCCCATCCATCAATATGACCAATAGCTTCTACTAGAAAGCCAATTGCATTTCTATCGACCATATACTCAATGAACTCATCTGGCCATATCGTGGCATGAATACCACAATCGCACCTATAGCGGATAATATTATGCCCCCACTTATCGCGGGGGCATTTCAAACATTGTGAATATATAAGTGGATTATCCCAAATAAAGTCAGACCGACTGGCAGATACCCATGCTCCATATTGATATTTGAGGCATCGAAAACCAACTAGCCCTGTGATTGCCATCTCGGTACCTCTATAGGCACAGCAGGCACTTTCATGGGAAACTCAATTTCAATAGGCTTTTCCGATGGCATAAGCTCAGGTGGTAATTCAATTGGCTTTATAATACGCTTTGGGTTCTTAACAGGAACTTCTTTTACTCCAATTTTCTTCATATGTATCGCCTCCTATTTAATTATACCTCCACACTGTGGAGGTGTAAAGCTTAGGAATGAACCCAAGCTTGTTGAACGAATAGTTGCCGTTCCCAATCCCATTCAATTTCGGTCATACCACGTTGATCAAGTAGTCCTTGCTTACGAGCCTTTTCCATTTCTTTATCCATCTTCTTCTCAACTTCTATCTTACTTTTACCAGTTATTTCAATGAACGCTCCACCCATACTATTCCTCCTTCCAAGAGTAAGGTTCAGTCCAGAACCTATATGGACCAGTTCGAGACTTATGATAAACAGCTCTAGGAACGACCCATATATCAGGTACTTCGAAAGTATAACCACGCTTAAAGTATCTTTTATCCCCGGTCACTTTACAAAGTATCTCAAGTCCACCTAATCTACGTGGAGCTATATCCAATACTTTGACCTTGACCATTCCACAGCTCAGACTGTTGAAATAGGCTAAAGCTCCTTTCGTAAATGCAGCCATCATTCCTCCTTTTCTGGTATCTTTACCAATGACATAAAATAGAGATAGCCATGTTGAAGCAGTATTTCAGCACTTACTCCATAGGGTTCATAAAATGCAAGCGGAGTTTTCTCAATATAACCAAGTCGATAATGGACTATCTTGCCCATCTCGTACATAGTAAACTCTTGACCAATCTCGAACTTCGTTGTTGTTGCTACGGTACGTTGCCCTTCTATCCAAGGCACACGTAGTTCAACAGGATATTTAATATCCTCTGTGCCAGATTTTGCATTGTCCATGTTTTATACTCTCCAAGTGAAAGCATCCATCACCACTTGTTGGGGCTTCTCTTATACTACCGCCCGACTCAAAGTTATATCGGTTGTAGTAACATCCAGAACATACTGAGTTTCTGTATCGTACTGCCAGAATCCTTTTCTTTGCAATCTTGCGTTGTTCAGCACGTTCTTTGAGCTCCTTCTGGCGTAGTAACATCTTCTCAGAAGGGTTTAGCTTATTGCGTCTAGTACGCTCATCCATTTCATCAATAAGCCTTGCAACAAAGTCTCGTGCTTCGTGTACCTGAAAGGCTCTCCATGCTTCAGTAGACATATTCTGCATATAGATCGGTGCAATATCTCTACTAAGCATAGATAGCAACAAATGAAGCTGTTTCTTTACTGGTTTCATTGTTCATCCTTAATTGCAGTAGACAGTACTTTGCCATCGGGATCCATGACTATCAGGTAGTCACCAATGACAACACGCTCACCTGGATATAGTAGTCCTGCAGGTGCGTTGTAACGTTTCTCTAGTTCTTCAAACACACCGGGGAAAGCTATATTTAGTTTATCTACTTCTTCTGAGCCAGCTATACGATATAACGCACCTAACAAAGAATAAAACTGATTAGCTCCTGTGTTAGAGCGTAGGTCATTAGCCTTACTTTCCAGTTTGATACTTGCTTGATATTCCAATACTCCAATTGACATTTATTCCTCCTTCGGCTTACGTGGTCGTGCTTTCTCCTGCATTACTTTAGCTTTACGCTCGTAGTGCTCAACATCTCTACGTGCTTGAGCAGCTCGCTCAAGATAATACTTGGCATTAGCACCATAACTTTTAGCATTGAAGTGTTTGTCTTTCTCGTCTTTCTCTATTCGCTGTTGCTTGTACATTGCAGCACGAGCTTCAGCTTTGGCAATTGCTTCTTCTTTGGTGGCACCTACGTTATCGGGATGACCACCATGACTTCCAAACCAATAGGTAATCTCAACCGTACCATCACTCTGGTCTTTACGAATATCAACACCTGTTATAATTTCGAGTTCGGCACCAATGACAGTATATTTCTCACCATAGATAACACCAGATGCTTTCCATGTATAAGGATAGGTGCTATCACATCTACCGCACTCCACCTCAACCTGGGTACCATCACCAAAGATAACTGTAACTACCTTGTTGCCAAAACAGACAGGACAGGTTATCAGTGGTTTTGTCCATTCTATCTTGCCTAACCAAACTTGTTCTCCAATCTCAAATATGTGCATTATTTCTCCTTAGATTACTGGAATATTTCTCACACCATAACTGGTGGAGTTTAAGTAGCTGGCTACAGTACCAGCAGGTTTGCCTTTAATGAAGGCAACCACGTTATCAGCAATGGCAACATCACTATCATCATCTTTGATACCCATGAAGAATGACATGCCGAAGGCCGGCCCTGGTTCATGTGTACCATGTTCATCTTGAACAGCCGTAATTGGATCCTCGCCCTGAAAGTCACAACCATACATCAAAAGGGTATGTCTGACGTAGTGGTAGATTCCAAACCATCCCATTACAAACCTACCTGGTCATCATAATACTGCTTAGCGAGTGCAATGCAATGCCGTATAGCCTCAGAGTAAGTAACATGAGTTCCCATCTTTCTCTCAAGCATATTCTTTAACCCTTGTACTGCTAGACCCTGATCTCCAAGACGAAAGTTTATATATTCATGTGTTCCATTCTGATATTTGCCAGACTTTGCATATCTGTTTCCATGTTTACATTCGCACGTAATCTTAATCACAATATATCCTCCTCGTTATAGTTTATAGCTTCATCTTCTGAAGCCATTTCTTCAGGATGTAATCCAGCGTACTTGGCTAATACTTTATCAAGCAATTCTTTCCTAATTTGAAACATATCCTCATCGGATAAATCACTAGGAACATCAGCAGCTATCATTGTTTCGTATTCGCGATCTATCATATAGTTCTTTGCGCGTTGCTTCAAAGGTATTAGCTCTTCGGGTGTGTTGAAACCACCAACAGAAAATAATCTCGGTCCTACGGTTGGTATATAGAAACTTACTAATAAAACTCTTTTGAGCATCACTCCTCCTTTCTGCTATAATATTAGTTATGAAAGTATCAGAAGAAACAGCACTTATCAAAGAGAGCAATGCAATTCAAGTTCTCTTATTCATGCTAGATGACCCTAAACTCACTGAAGTAGTTGCTTGTGAGAAGGTAGGAATTACGCCTGATATATATCGGTTCTGGATCAGACGTAATCCCGATGCCCTCGATGCTATTAGACAGTTTATTGTTGAATCACAGCGTACACAACTTTTTGAGCTTGAAACAAATTGGCCCAAAGCTGTGAGTGAGTTAGTACTAGATGCAGTAGATGGGTCTACCAAAACTAAAGACCGTATCTCTGCTATGAAGTTACTACGTGAAATTAAAGAGGATCTAGAGCGTACTCACCATACACAACCTGGTGTAGAGGATGAAGCTCATCAGTTCCTAAAAGAAGGGCCCAAACTTACTAGGGTCAAGAGCAGGATGGCTTCTGTTGAAGTTGAGCCAACTGCATCTGGTGGTCTGCGCGTTGAAGTGTCTCGCTACTCAGACTTAATTGACTCTCACCTTGAAGAACCTGAGCAACCTTAGAGTACCAGGGTATTCCCTCTACGAAGTAACTAATATCTCCCTCGCGTCCTTGCCATATATCTCCTTCTTGTTCAAACCCAGGAGGACGCTCTAGCTGAACTATAACATTCCCTATAATTAAACAGGTGCCCGAGATAGGCACCTGTTCATTGTTATCGAGAATAATTACTCTCATTTCTCGTCCGGCTTAGCTACCTCATACAAACGTAAGATAGCACGAAGGCAAGCTACTTCGTTTTCCATAATCTGGATTTCTATACGTGCCCGGTCATATTCAATCGAGCGAGCGCGTACATATTCTTGACCATCTCCAAATTTATGAGCAATAGAGGCTTTGCGTTCAGTTTCATTCTTGCCCTCAATACCACCCTGCAAGACAGCAAAGTTAATAGCATCTTCAAGCTTATCTTTCTCTTTCTGATAGGCTTCAAGAGCTTTCTGCGCCGAGCGAATGGTCGCGTTTAGGCTTGCGTATGCTACTTCGAAATCTTCCTGTGTAATTGTAATATCCATAGATTCACTCCTTAGAATGGAATAGTTGAAACGATTTGATTATGTTCTAGTTCTCGATGACATTTGAAACATAGCCAATCAACTTCTAATGGCTTACTGTAGTCTTTATGATGACATTGAGTCTTTGGATTACCACATTTCATACAAGGTTCTTTAACTAAAGTACCATTTCTTAAAGCGTGAGCAACAATATTGCGAGCATGATATTTCTCTGGATTATTTAGACGATATTTCTTTTGTTGCTCAAGCATATATACTCTACGCTTCTTATTTCGATCATGTTCATATTTAGAATATTGCTCCCGCCTATTTGAATAATTACTGTGAACTCTAATCTTGGTACACTCTTTACACTCACCTTGTATTCCATAGAAATCTGTTTCAGCCTTATATTCACCACAGTCTTTACATTGTTTCATAAATACCTCCCATCTCATTATAAGATAGGAGGTATTGAATGTCAACCGTTTCTAGAATGGTTCAAAAGGGTATATCGCCTGATGCAGAGGCTTGACTGGTTGGATCGCTGGCTGTATCACTAGTACCACTTTCAGCATCATCTTGCTTAGATGATAAGAAACGTACTGTTGATGCACTTACCTCAAATGAGGCACCTGGAGTACCATCTTGCTTGTTGTAGATCTTTGGACCACCAGTAGCAGGATCAGCTACTAGGTGTCCTTCAACCAAAACTTTGCTACCTTTATGAAGATACTGATTGCAGTTTTCAGCATTTTTGCCCCAAGTGCTGGTTCGTATCCAGATGGTTTCTTTAACCACACTGCCATCGCCACCAGTATACTGACGATTAACAGCTACCGAGAAATTGGTAACTGCTTGCCCTGAAGGTGTATAACGCATCTCAGGGTCTCGACCAAGATTACCTACATAAATTATTGTGTGAAACATAGTTTTCTCCTATAGTACGATTCTCAGGCATATTACGAACATAGCAAAGCCTGTTATTGAAATGGCTGCCTTTTCGATTAGCACTCTTGATGATAGAGGAGCCATAACTATCATCAGCACACTTATTATCAAGCCTAAGTATGCTAATAATTCGATCTGCAGTATAGCTATTATTGTAGTGGCAACTACGAAAGTTAGCAAGAACAAGGGAAATTCAAACTGGTTTTCCATAGTCCTCCTGGTTCTTCTTTACACACATTCGTATTGCCTCATTCAATTTGTCAATTTCATAATGAGCCAGTAAACTACCATCAGACCCCTTGCAAATATAACCCCACGGTTGTACTTCTCTATCCTCAATAGTGTAATAACTTTCATTGGAGCATGAGGTAGTATGCTCATATCCATTTGCAGTTACAAGCTGGCATTGGATTTCACTTGTATGCTCATACAGTTTCCACATCAGCTTTTCATCTCCGATTTCCAGATTTGCACAACCTGGTTATATATAGGTAGCTCGACTTGTTCTACCCATAGAGACTCAGTATTAAATCCCCTATCTTTAACAGTCTCTTTAGCAAGGTCATACGCTTGTTTAGAGTTCATTGCTTTGATGAGATAGACACTAATCTCTTTGACTCCTGGGTACATTAGTTTGCGCCTAGTGACAAATACCCTAAAGTAATGCAACGTATCTGGAGGTGGTATGTTATCTTCAGGGTCACGCTCATTGAGCTGATCAAATTGGAACGATTCATCGTAATCAATACTATTTGGCACTATCTTGCTCCTTTCTTGGGTCACCATCTTCCACTAGCATAATATCTGAGTCCTCAAATTTAGTTTGGTCAAGGACACACTCACAATAGTTCTTCATTCTGGCTACTGTATCACCATAATCCACTATATCAATAACCTCACCTGTTCCCTGGCACCATTCACAACCAGCTTTTGGAGTAATGTATTCGGTACTAGGCTCATCGGGCTCAACAGCATTGCTATCTAAATATGCGTTATGAAACATGCTCATTTCTATATCAATCCTTTCGCATGATATGAGTTGAGTATGTCTACTCGCTTCTGATAGTACTGTTTAGCTTGTGCATGCTCTTTATAGTCAATACTAGATGCTTTCTCAAAATCCTCTTCAACACGGCGCATACATGTATCGAAGTTGACCACTAAATCTGTGAACACAAACATGATCTTGTGTCGTCTTAGTTCTAGTTCAAGACGTGTTCTACTCGGAGTACTTATATAGAGTATGGCTTCACATACTACATCACTCTTGCATTTCTTACTCAACTCAAGAGCAGTCTCGATCATCTTATCTTGAGCAAGTTTCCAGCCATCGAATTGACATGCTTCAGGATACTTCAGATAGATATCTTTGATGTCCACTCTGGGTAGTTCACGCAGATCAGGTGAGTGTCGAATGAAATAACTCTTGCCAGAACCAGGTACACCAGTTACAAATATCAAACAAGGTTTACGCCTTCGGCACATTTCCTCTCCTTTCTACCTCCACACCGTGGAGGTCACAATTAGTACTGTATAGATGACCATATTCATTTATCACAAGGCAGTTGCTTGTCCAAAGTACATGATGCCTCCATAACTCAAATAGGTTGTGGAGGTATTGATGCCATTCTACTTGCCCATCTTTAGGATAAATATCTAGGTAAGCTCGATACAAGGTGCCTAGCTTGGGTTTATATCCTGGGTTACGTATTCGTTTTCCCATAAATCCTCTCGATGATTTTACAGTATTTGACTCATGCACTATACTGGCGAGGCTAACGACTTGGGAGATATAGAACAGTCACTCGCCAGTATCAATGTAAGATTATGCCTTCACTCTAAAGCCATGAAAGTAGAAGGTGCCATAATCTGATATAGAGCACTTCTCTACCCAAGCTTGTAAGTGAGGATAGTTATGAGCAAACTTCACATTATGTAGAAACTCACTTCTGCTTGTTGGTAGTGGATGACCATTAGAATATTCTTGATACTCATCATAAACAACTTGCGAAACTTGTATTGCTAATCCATCAATTTTATTGGACATATCTTCTCCCCTCCACAGTGTGGAGCTAGTTCATTGAGATATGCTGAGTTATTGCTTTATCCCGATAGTACTTGAACAAATAATTG
>Ga0315288_10007133_pt1 | contig 14161 bp, 7 predicted proteins | sample YL17G11_20_MG_FD_203454 | JGI IMG/M metagenome (GOLD analysis project Ga0315288, IMG submission 203454) | Sediment microbial communities from Yellowstone Lake, YNP, Wyoming, USA - YL17G11_20 | ecosystem: Environmental > Aquatic > Freshwater > Lake > Sediment | place: USA: Wyoming | collected... | reverse complement strand
ACATCATCGACGCGACGGGGGCCGGCCTCGGCGGAAGCATCAGCGTCGCCGGGGGGCCGGGCACGACCATCTCGTTCCCCTTCGTTCTCCAGAACGAGGGGGCCGTCGCCGACTCGTTCACGCTCTCGTGGGTGAGCCCGGGGGCCGGATGGATCGCGCGGGTCAACGACGGCGCCGTCGATCACGCGCTTCCCTGGCGGACGCCCCAGATGGCACCCTTCAGCGAGCGCAACTACGTTCTCAAGGTGACGATTCCGGCGGGGGCGTCGTACGACACGTACAAATCGATCCTCAATGCCGTCTCGTCGGTCTCCGCGACCGTGCGCGAGAGCGTCACGGCCACGATATCCGTCGCGAGCGGCAACGAGATCGACCTCATCATCGACGGCAACGGGGACAACATCTATGGATACCTCGGCACCGCCCTCGGCGGGAGCTCGGTGAAGACGGCCGCGCCAGGGAGCATCGTCTCCTTTGCGGTTACCGTTCAGAACGAAGGGGGAGAGAACCTCTTCGACCTTTGGTGGAATAAACCGGCCGGATGGGACGTGCGCATCGGTGATTCAACGGCGACGATGCGGCGCGTCCCGGCGGGGACGTATACGCTCACCGTGCGCGTGCCGGCGAACTGCCCGGGCGGGACGTTCGACGTCGTCGTCGACGGCGTAAAGACGAACAAGCGCTATTACGTGGACAGCGTGCGGGGGCGCATCGTCGTGACGGCGCCGCACGTCGTCGACGCGCTCATCGACGGGAACGGCGACGAGGTATTCGGCGCGACGGGGACCGGTGCGGGCGGCTCCTCGTCCCAGAGCACGACCGCCGGCAGAACGATCCGATTCACCGTTGAGCTTCAGAACCAGGGGGGCGACACCGAAAGTTATCGGGTGGCCTGGAACACGATCCCGGATTTCATCGCCACACTGCAGGGTTCCGCGTCACCTTACACGACGCCGCCCGTCGCGCCCGGTGCGGCGGCGCTCCTCACCTTCGCGGTGAGAATTCCCTATTCGGCGACGGCCGCGGATCTCGACTATATCCTCGACGTCTCCTCGACGCTCTATCCGGGGAACGTCGAGAGCGTGCGGGCCCGCGTCCACGTCAATCTTCCGCCTCGCGCCGACCTCGTGATCAACGGCGACGGCGCATTCGATTCGGCGCCTCCGGGCTCGGGGGATGGCGGGAGGGCGCTCGTGTTCGGGAGCCCCGGCACGGTTGCGACCGCGGTTCTCGAGCTCGTGAATCGGGGCGGATTCCCCGACTCGTTCCGCGTCTCGTGGGCGCCACCGGCGGGCTGGCCCGCGGGATCGATCGTCCTTTCGGATCTCTCGGGGGATCATTCTTCCCCCTACCTCGTGGGGACGATCAATCCCGGCGAATCGCGGATCTTCACCGTGCGGGTTTCGATCCCGGCCGGTGCCGCGATGCGGACCTCGATCATCATCGACGGCATCGCCCTCTCGCGCGACCTCGAGGACAGCGTGACGCTCGAGATCGCGACGAGCGCGTTCGTCGCGGGCATTGTATACAACGACAAGGATCATGACGGCGTCCACGACCCGGGCGAGGAAGGATGGATCGGCGTCACGGTGACCCTCTCCGATCCGGGCGGTCCGCTCGTGCGGCAGACGGACGGTTCGAGCGCCTACATCTTCGAGGTGCCGGCGGGCCTCGCGCGGCAGGTCACGGAGCTTAATCCCGGCGGCATGATATCGCTCACGCCGGATGTCGTTTCGCTCGCCGCCGCCGCGCCCGGGGATACCTTCCTCGTCGATTTCGCCGACGTGCGCTGCCCCGTGATTGCGCCCGCGAACAACCTGAGCTGTCCGGCGGGAGCCTTCGTCGATTTTCCGCACGTGATCACGGCGGGAACGAAGGGACAGGCGACGGTCGCGGCGGCGCTTCCCCCCGGCTGGATCGAGATCTTCTATCGGGACAACGACGCGAGCGGCGGCCTGAGCGCGGGCGATTCGCTGCTCACCGCCGCCGACCTCGCGCTCGATCCCGATTCGACCCGTTTCGCGGTAGTGCCGGTCATCATGCGCGTTTTCGTGCCGCCGCAGACCCCCGTCGGCACGAGCGCCTCGATCGAGGTAACGCTGCACCAGGTTCTCTCGGGCACCGCGATCGAGGTCGAGGCCGCCGTCATCGACAGACTCCTCGTGCTCGCGCAGGCGAGCGGCCTGCTCAATCTCGCGAAGCAAGTGGATCTCGCCCAGGCGCACCCGGGCGACACCATGACCTATTCGATCGTCTTCTTCAATCCCGGCGCGGAAGGGGTGCGGGAGATCGAGATCATCGATCCGCTGTCGCCGACGGTCGACCTGGTCACGGGCTCGTTCGGACCGGGCAAGGACATCGAGTGGCTGAAGGACGGCACTCCGGTGTATCTCACCGCGGATCCGCTGGACGCCGACGAAGCGATGTTCGTCGCGGCCGACGGCACCCTGCACGTGATCCTCTCGCGGCGCGCACCCTTCACCCTGGAAAGCGGGGCGACGGGCAGTATCGTCTATCGCGTGAAGATTCGATAGACCCGCGCCGAGCCATCAAGCCCCATTGACACCGGGTCACATCCGGAGTACAATTAGGTCGGCTAGGGGAAAAACCATCTCCTCTTCAGTAATTTCCAAATAGTTTGCAGAGGCGCCGCCGACATGCCGAATGTGAAAGGAGTCAGGCTATGAAACATTGCGTGCTGCTTGTTCTTTTCCTGTGTGCCCTCGTCCTGCCGAGCTTCTATTGCGAACCCGCCATGGCCGATCTCGGGGAACCTCTTATTGCAATGCTCGTCAACGAGAGCTTCGAATCGCCGGGCCCAGAATACAACATGTACCTGAACGAGACCGCAACATTCATCGGACTTGCCTCAGGAGGATACATCCCATATTACTTTTCCTGGTTTGTCGACGGTATGCAAGTCGGCAACAGCTACGTTCTTTCTTACACTGCCACGGAGCTTGGCGACCACTCACTTGTGCTTGTAGTGCACGATTTGGCCCAGCAAGAGGTTGTGCTCACGCTGCTCATACATGTCTACAATCCGGTGGTCCCGGTCGGCACGACCACGTGGGGGAGTATAAAATCGCTCTTCAAGTAGCAGGGGCGGCGAGGAGTGATCGCTTCGCTCGCTAGGGGCGCTTCACGACGTCGATCACCGTCTTCACGACGAAATCGATCTCTTTTTCACCGAGCTTCGGATAGAGCGGCAGGCTGATCGTCCGCGCGCCGATGTCCTCGGCGACGGGGAACATTCCCGGCCGGTAACCGAAGCGCTCGCGGTAGTACGTCATGAGGTGAACGGGGTAGAAGTTGACCGAAATGCCGATGCCTCGATTCTGGAGCTCCTCGAGGATCGCGTCGCGCCGCGCGGCATCGACGAGGATCGTGAAGAGGTGGTACGCATGGCGCGCCTCGGGCCTCTGCGCATGGAGCTCGATGCCGTCGACCCCGCCGAACGCCTCGACGTAGCGGCGGTAGATCTCGCCGCGGCGCTCGAGGTAGCCCTCGACCTTCTTGAGCTGCTCGATGAGAATCGCAGCGTGGATGTTGTCCATGTTGTACTTCCATCCGAAGGTGTCGACGTCGTACCGTTCGAAATGATTCGAGTAACGTTCGAGGGCGCTCTTGTCGAAACCGTGGAGACGGAGCCGTCTGAGGAGCTCCGCCATAGCATCGGTCTTCGCCGAGATCGCGCCCCCCTCCCCCGATGTGATGTTCTTCGTCGCGTAAAAGCTGAAGCAGGCGAAATCCCCGTAATGCCCCGGCTTCTTCCCGTTCCATTCCGATTCGAGCGAATGGGCCGCGTCCTCGACGACGGCGAGCCCGCGGTGGCGCGCAATCTCCGGTATGGCCGTCATGTCGCACATCTGACCGTAGAGGTGCACGGGAAGGATGGCGCGCGTGCGAGACGTGACCGCGGCCTCGATCGCCGAGGGATCGATGTTTCCCGTCGAGCGATCGACGTCCGCGAAAACGGGGGTGGCGCCCGCCATGAGAATGCTGTTCGCCGTTCCGATGAATGTGAGGGGGGTCGTGATGACCTCATCCCCCGGGCCGACGCCCGCCGCGAGCAGCGCGAGCTGCATCGCCGCCGTGCAGCTCGTCACGGCGACGGCGGTGGGGAGACCGAGATAGAGAGCGAGGTCCTTCTCGAACTCGGCGACCTCGTCCCCCGTCGTGAGGAAGAGGGAGCGGAAGACGCGCTCGACGCGCTGGAGCTCTTCTTCCCCGATGTTATGCTTGCAGTATTCGACCTTTTTTTTCAACTCGTGCTCGTTTCCCCGGAGCGGCGTTACCGCAGGTAGAGAACCTTGCGCGTCTCGCTGTACTTGCCCGCCTTGATACGGCAGAAGTAAACGCCCGACGCGACGTCCCGCCTCGAGTCGTCCGTGCCGTTCCAGAGAACCGAGTAACGCCCGGGCGCACGGTTCGAGCGTTCGAGCACCCTGATGGTGCGGCCCGCGGGGTCGTAGATTCTGAGCTCGACCGCGCAGGGCTCTCCGATAGAGTAATGAATCGTCGTCGTGCCGTTGAACGGGTTGGGATAGTTCTGTTCGAGCGCGGTCACGTACCGCGGCGTGCCCTTGCCGTCGCCGTCCCCTTTGTCGTGCACGTCGGTGTAGTCCTTGATGGCGAAGAAGGAATCGCTCGTGTCGAAGCCGGTGAGACGCCCCGGATCGTACGCGACGACCTTTACGAGGCACGAATCCGAGAGGGACGAGGGGACGATCCACGCGTACGAGGAATCGGCCGGCCACCCGTGCGCGATGAGCTCATACGTGTCCCCCGCATCCTCCGTGTAGTAAATGCTCACCGAATCGACCCAACGGTTGTCGGTCGCGGTCCAGTCGATGCGGATCGTATCTCCCGTTTCGAGGACCTCCCCGCCGTTCGGCCCGATGACGGTCACGGCCGGCGGGATGAGGTCGGGTCCTGACGAGCATGCGGTCGCTTCGTTCGAGTACCCGCCGCCGCAGCCCGCGCCGTTCACCGCGGAGACGCGGTAATACCGACAGCCCGTGACGGGGAAATGCGGGAACGAGGATGTCGGCATCGGGACGAATCCGAGGAAGACGCTCTCGCCCGGCAGGAAGGCCTCCGCCGGACTTCCGTACACCGCAAAGGATGCCACGTCCCCGGTGACGGCATCCCACGCGATCGCGATCGTCGTGTCGTTCAATGCCGCAGCAGTGAGGTTCTTCACGTACTCGGGAGCCGCCGTGAGGGCGCCCGGCCCGCCGAACGCGCCCTGGTCTGCGCGGGACCCGTCCGGATCGTTCGGCCCCGCCGGATCGCCCGTGTCGATGCCTCCCGAATGGACGAGGAGGTGATAGTCGAAGACGAGCGTGTCCGCGTACAGCGGGTTCCTGCTCGTGTTGGTCACATCGACGGCGCCCGGCGTCACGGTGTTGAGCGGCGTGTTTCCGAAGCAGTTGTTGAACCGGAAAAGTATGTTGGTCAGATTGGTCGCCTGAAACCCGTTCTTCACCCCGTACGTGACGAGGTTGTTCAGCACGTTGAGCGAAGGCATCGCGGCGAGGTAAATGTTACCGCCGCCGTACTTGGCGTAGTTGCGATCGAACGTGTTGCTCGTGATATCTCCCCAGCAGCTGTCGGCGTACACGCCCCCCCCGACGAGGTTCGAGCGGTTCGAGGCGATGACGCTGTTCGTCATGGCGACGCTCCCCGCCCGATGGTAGATGCCGCCGCCGTACGAGGCCGCCGCGTTCTGCCGCACGAGCACATGGTTGAGCGTGAGGGATGAGCGCTCGGCGCATATCCCGCCGCCCGCGTCGAGACCGTCGTTCAGGGCGATCGTGTCGCGTTCGAACGTGCAGGGGCTCTGGCTCAGGTACACGCCGCACCCCTTGCGGAAGCCGTCGTTGTTCTCGATCCTGTTTCCCTCGAGCGCGGCCGTCGCGTGGAGCGCGTAGACGCCGCCGCCGTGCTTCGCCCCGCCGTATTCCTGGTTCGGGTGGCAGCCCGTGATCTGGTTGTTCCTGATCGTCGTCGCCGATTGGTAGAGATAGATCCCGCCGCCGCACTGCGCGTTGCAGTCGGCGATCTCGTTTTCCTCGATAAGGGCTGCGCCGCCGTAGCAGGCGATCGCGCCGCCGCCGCTGAAATCAAGCACGGTCGCCACGCCGCACGAGTCGATCACGTTTTGCCTGATGACCGGCGACGACTGGTAGCTCAGGACCGCGCCGCCGTATGTGCCGTTGTTCGGCATCGCGACGTAGGTGCCCGAGCCTTTCCGCAGTCTGAACCCTTCGATGCCGCAGAGGCCCGAGGGGACGTTCATGAAGGAGATGATGCTTCCCGTTCCCCGAATGGTCGTGGGATACAGTTCGGGATTTCGCGCCGTGAAGGCGGCATTCCATCCGCCGCGCAGGTAGAGGGGAGCATTGACCGTCACCGATTTGTAGTACGTGTCACCGGCGACGTTGATGGTGTCTCCCGGCTCGCCCGCGTCCACCGCATCCTGGATGTTCGTCGCGGCCCACGCCGGCACGCTGTAGGGGAATCTGTTTCCGCCGGTTTTCGACGCGTACCGGTGCGGTTTGCCCTTGATCGTGAAGTTATTGTTGCTCACGTCGAAGCCGCCGGTTTTGTTTTCGTAATACGCGACGACCTTGACGCGGGCGGTGCTCACGGGGAGCTCCGGCACGGTCCAGTCGTACGAGCTCGCCCCGACGAGCCCATGCGCGATCGTGAACTCGTAGGCGGCGCCTCCGTCGAGGCTCAGGAGAATGCTGAGGGAATCGGGCGTCTGGCGATCGGTGAACCAGGTGATGGGGTGCTGCTCGCCGGCATTCCAGATTTCGCCGCCGTTGGGCGAGTTGACGCGAACGGTGACCGCGCTCGGGATATACTGTATCTGGTAGGCGTACGAACCGACGTTGCAGGAGCCGTACTTGATGTAGCCGAAGCCGCCCATGCCCCATCCCGTGCCCCAGCTGTTCTTGATGATCCAGGCGCCCTGGCCCCCGCACATGAAGTCGTCCCATCCGACGATGAGAATCGCGTGGTTGATGTTCGCGGTCGTCTGTCCCTCGTAGCAGCCGCCCGTGTAGTTGTAGAAGTCGTTGATAACGGTGAACGCGCAGGAAACGGGCCCGTTCGCGAGCGCCGCTTTGATCGCGTCCACGTCGTTCGCAACGGGAGCATACGACGAGATTCTCGCGAGAATCATGCACGGGTCCTGCCTGCACGGCCTGTCATCTCGGGCCTCGTACGGGTAACACGCCTCTCCGACGCACCCGGGGTCAATGAACAGCTCGCACGCCGCGGCCACCCATCCGCCGCCGCAGTCCGCCCCCCAGTCGTTGCAGTCGACGACCTGCTGTTCGGAGAGGTCCTCGAGGCGCAGGTCGTAAATGAGCGTGTGCGACTCGAGCTGGGCGACCGCCGCGAAGGCCCAGCACGACCCGCACGATCTCTGGTCCGTCACCGGGGTGACGCCGTTGTGCAGCCGCCAGTCGAACACGGGATCGAAGGTGGCGCCCGCCGGAGCCGCGAGCGGCTGTCTGTTCTGCTCCCGTCCTTCGGGCAGGGGCAGAAGCCCGAGAAGCGCTTTCTTTTCCTCAGCCGACAGACCCGAAACGGAGGTTTTCCCCGCCGTCCAATGATACCCGAGCTCCGCGTTTCTTTTATTGATTTCGGCGATCTCGTCGTCCTCGGTTTTATCGGCAAAAACGGGCGCCGCCGCGAGAAAGAAAATCGAGGTAACCGTCAATACCACCGCGAGCTTGAGAAAGAGGTGCGATTTCATGTGCCGGAGTCTCCTTTGCAGACCGGTGTACGGACTCGTTGCTTTCACTCACAAACCATAAATAATGTAAGACTTCTGCACGTTCGAAGCCACCACAATTATATCAGAAAACCTTACCGGCTCCAATGGGTTGCAACTATGGCCCGTTTTGATTACTATGGAGCCGAAAGCGGGAAGTTGCGAACGAGAGAAGGAGTCTTCAATGCGGCAGCCGATATGTGGTCTATCGAACGTGAGGAGCGTGGTTTTGTTCGCGGTTCTCGCCCTGTTGCAGGGCGTCCGGCCGGCGGCGGGGGAGGCTCGGCGCCACGCGCCGGAGGCGCAGGATACGGACGCCTCGAGGCGCTCGCGCATCGCGCGAGTCGCCGGCGAAGTATTCTCCGCAAGCGAGACGAAAGAGAATCTGCGGATTCTCTGCGATGAGATCGGCGGCAGGCTTTCGGGAAGCGAGAGCGGCCGCGCGGCGCTCGATTTTGCCGATGCCGTCTTGAAGAAATATGGTTTGAGCGACGTGCACCGGGAAGCGTTCGAGTTTCCCGGATGGTTCAGGGGACCGTTCCGGTGCGAGGTCACCGCTCCCCGGCAGCGAGTGATGCACGCGCTCGCGCTCGGGAACACTCCATCGACCCCGCCCGGCGGCGTCGAGGCGGAGGTCGTCGACGCGGCGCACGGCAACCCCGTCGAGCTCGATCGTCTTGGAACCGCGCTGAAGGGGAGATTCGCGCTCGTTATCGATGAGCCCATGCCGGGGGGGCGCTGGATGCATCGCTCGGAGATCATGCTCGAGGTCGCCAGGCGCGGGGCGGCGGGGCTCCTCTTCCAGACGACCGAGCCGGGCGACCTCCCGATGACGGGGACGTGCTGGAATAACGGGGTGAGCCCCATTCCGGGAGTCGGCGTCTCGAAGGAGGACGGCGAATGGATGAGGCGCGTCCTCGCGCGCGGGGAGACGGTCGCCGTGCGCGTCGAGATGACGAACGAGATGGGCCCCGCCTCGTCCGCGAACGTCGTCGGGGAGCTCGCGGGGAGCGGCGACGAGTTTGTGATCGTCGGAGGACATATCGACGCGTGGGATATCGCCGAGGGGGCGGTCGATAACGGGACCGGGGCGGTCGTCGTCCTCGAAGCGGCCCGCGCGCTGGCGAAGTCCGGCGTGAAGCCGCGGGCCACGATTCGTTTCGTGCTGTTCACGGGGGAGGAGTCGGGGCTCTACGGATCGAACGCCTACGCGGAGGCGCACGAGGCGGAGCTCTCCCGGTGCAGGGGCATGATCAACTGCGACATGGAGGGAACGCCGGTCGGGATCCGCGTCATGGGACACGAGGAGGCGCGGCCGTTCTTCGAGGAGCTGCTCAAATCGCTCGCCTCGTTCGAGCCCGCCGCGCCCCTTTCGTTCCGGGCCGGCATACATGGCGACCAGCAGGCGTTTCTTCTCAGGGGAGTGCCCGTCGTGAATCCCTCCTCGCGTCTCGAAGATGCGAGCGCGCGCTACTATCATACCGCGGCGGACACCTACGAAAAGGCGGATCTGCGGCCGCTGCCGGCCTGCGCCGCGTTCGTCGGGGTGCTCGCCCTCGAGCTCGCCTGGCCCGAAAAGCGCCCCGTCGAAAGCCTCGACGAGGCGGGGGTCGCAAAGCTCATTCACGACAACAATCTCGAGGAAGCTCTCGGCGTGTGGGGGGACTGGCCGAGGCATCGCTGACGTGATTCAGGTCGAGAGGGCGAGCTTTCGACCCACGTGCGAGTTCGATGCGCCGGTTTCGGCTTGGATCGCCCCCGGGAACATGCTATCTTTAGCCCGTTCGCATGCGGAGGTGATACGGAATGAGAGAAAAAGTCGAGGAGATCCTCAAGCAGATCCGGCCGAGCCTCCAGGCGGACGGCGGAGATGTCGAGCTCGTCGACGTCGTCGACGGTGTCGTGAAGCTCAGGCTCAAGGGCTCGTGCGCCGGCTGCCCGATGTCGCAGATGACCCTCGCGTTCGGGATCGAAAGGGTCCTCAAGGAGAAGGTGCCGGAGGTCAAGAAGGTCGAGGCGGTCTAGCCCCGTAACGGGACTAACGATATATTTTGCAGTGAATTAAGCAGCCCCCGCCGCAAGGCCGGGGCTGCTTCGTTATTGTCATGGTTCTTGCTGTTCTTTCCATCGGCACAGGTACGAGCGATTGAAAGCGACTGTTCGCGCAGGGAGGAATGCACAATGCGATGCATCCGCAGCATCTTTGCAAGCCCGTCGAGACGCGTTGCGCATGGAAGATCGTGGATCCGCCGCATCGGAATCGCCGGATTCACGATTCTCGAGCTCTTTATTGTGATCGAGATCATCGGGCTTTTGGCGACGATCGTCATGTCGAACTATTATAAATCCAAGAAGGCCGCGGAGGTCGCGGTCGTCGTGCAGAACATCAGGAACGTGCAGGTTGCGCTCACCTCGTACTTCGCGATGGAGAGCACGTTCCCGCTAACGCTGAATTCGATTTGGCTCCAGTTCTACAACGGCAGGGTCGTCGACGATTTCGATTACTGCACGGTGAACGGCGGCGGGAGCAACTGGAACTTCTTCGTGAGCAACAGCCCGGATATCCGCTTCAACGGGCCCGGCCAAGACGAGTACGCCATCAAGAGCAAGAGGAGTCTCCTGCCGTATGCGCTCTACGTGTACGGGGACGCCGCGACGGGAGCGAAGATCGTCCACTAGCTCCGAATTCTCCTCTTTCGCCGCCGCGCGCGCTGCTTTATCATTCCTCGAGTGATTCCCTTTCCCCAATGCCGCCGGACATGAAACCAGGGAGCGGTCGATGAAACGATATTGCTGCCTTTTCACTCCGCTCGCATTCGCGCTTTTCCAGCCGTTCACCGCCGCAGGCACAGGTATCCCGGAGGAGATCATGAAGCTCCATCGTCAGGCGATTGTTTTCGACGCGCACTGCGACACCGCGATGCGGCTCATCGGCGACGAGCCGATCGATCTCGCGGAGCGCCACTCGAGCGGGCACATCGACTTTCCTCGCGCACGCGAGGGGGGGCTCGACGCGCAGGTTTTCGCCGTTTGGGTGCCCCCGCAGATGCCGGAGGCCGCGGCGGCGGACCGCGCGCACGCGATGATCGACGCCCTCTGGGAGCAATCGCGCAGGCACCCGGATCAGTTCGAGATCGCGCTCAAGGGCGCCGACGTCAAACGCATCGTCAAGGAGGGCAAGCTCGCCGCGATCATCGGGATCGAGGGGGGGCATCTCATCGGTGAGAGCCTCGATACGCTCCGCGACTACTACGCGCGCGGCGTCCGCTGCATGACCCTCACCTGGATGAATACGAACAAGTGGGCCGATGCATCGGACGACACGACGATGTGGGGAGGTCTCACCGATTTCGGGCGCTCGGTCGTGCGGGAGATGGACCGGCTCGGGATGATCATCGACTGCTCCCACGTCTCGGAGAAGACCCTCTTCGACGTTCTCGAGACGACGAAGAGCCCCGTGCTCGTTTCGCACTCGTGCATGCGCGAGCTCACCGACATCCGCCGCAACGTCAGCGACGACGCGCTCCGCGCCGTGAGAAAGAACGGCGGCGTCGTCTGCGTCAACTTCTTCGCCGGGTTTCTCGACAAGGATTTTAACGACAAGGTGACGGCGTTCTGGGCCGAGTACCGGAAGAAGGCGAACGAGCTCGCGCCGCAGTATGGCGGCGACGCGGAGAAGGCGTGGCACGCGCTCGAGCCTGAGTTCGAAAAACGGATGGCGGAGATTGCGCCCGTGCCCCTCTCGCGGCTCATCGATCACATCGACCATGCGGTCCAGGTCGCCGGGGTCGACCACGTGGGGTTCGGCTCCGATTTCGACGGGATCAACGTCACCCCCGTCGGTCTCGACGACGTATCGAAGCTCCCGCTTATCACGGAAGAGCTCGCGAAGCGGGGCTACAGCGACCGCGACATCAGGAAGATACTCGGCGCGAACCTCCTCAGGCTCGTCGAGAAGGTCGTGCGCTAGTAGATCCGGACCGTCTCGTCGAAGCCGAAGGCGCCCTCCCCCCGCACGAACCGCCCGAGCGCCCGGGCGATGCCGGCGGCGCTCGCGTCGATATTCATGCTCTCGAAAAACCCCGGGAAGGCTTTGAAGTAGACCGTGCGGTAATCCTTCCCGATTCCCGCCTTCGAGGCGGCATACGCGACCGCGTCGTTCAGGCCGCCGATCTCGTCGACGAGCTTGATCCCGAGCGCCTGGGTGCCGAGGTAGACGCGGCCGCCGCCGATCTCGCGAACGCGGGCGGGATCGAGCTTTCTCCCCTCGGCGACCTTGTCGACGAAGATTCCGTACATCCCGTCGATGTAGCCGCCGAGCATCGCGATCTCCTCCTCGGTCATGGCGCGGTGCCACGAGAGCGCGTCGGCGTGCTCCCCTTCCTTGAAGATCTCGTTCGACATACCGATCTTCTCGTAGAGGCGCTGGAGCACCGGTTTGAACCATACGACCCCGATGCTCCCCGTGAGGGTGTACGGATCGGCGAATATGCGGTCCCCGTACATCGAGATCCAGTAGCCCCCCGAGCCCGCGACGTTTCCCATCGAGACGACGACGGGGATCTTGACCTCGTTCTGGATGCGGCGAATCTCCTCGAGGATCTCGTCGCTCGCGAGCGCCGAGCCGCCGCCGCTGTCGACGCGGAGCACGATCGCGCGGACGCCCGGATGGCGCGAGGCGGCTTTGAGCTGCTTCACGACGGTCTCGGAGCCCATGGTGCGGCTCCCCTGCGTGATCCCCCTGCCGCTCTTTCCCGACTCGATGCCGCCGTAGGCGCCGACGATCGCGACGGCGGGCGCCGGCGACCAGCGCTCGGTCCAGTAGGCGCGCCGGCCGATCGATGCGGTCTCGAGCTTGTCGGGCTTCTTCGCCCCGGCGAGCGTGCCGAGCGACGCTTTCGCGTCCTTCTCCCAGCCGATCGCATCGACGAGGCGCTCCTTGACGAGCTCGTCGGGGCCGAAGATGCGCCCGTCGGCGAGCTCCTTCATGTGCTCGACCGGGATGCCGCGCCCCGTCGCGATTCCTTCGACGAGGAGCCGGTAGCTCTCCTCGACGAGTGAGCGGATCTCCTCGGCCTGCACGGCGGTCGTCGTGTCGGTGTAGATCGTGTGGAACGACGACTTGTAGTCACCCGCGGTATAATGGTCGAAATCGATGCCGAGCTTCTCGAAGAGGCGCTTCATGCGGTTGATCTCGAGCGATACGCCGAGCACGCCGACCGTGCCGACCCGGGGCGTGACGATCCGATCGGCGGCCGAGGCGAGGTACAGCTCCGCGGAGGAGCCCCCTTCGCTCATATAGGCGACGACCGGCTTGCCCGCTTCCTTCACCCGGAGCACCGCCTGGCGGACCTCGAAGATATTCCCGCTGACGGGTCCGATGAATCCTCCGCTCAGGGCCCCGACCTTGAGGAGGAGCCCCTTCACATCGCTGTCGCTCCGGATGCTCTCGAGCTCCCGCAGCAGTGGATGGAGATCCTTCGAACCTCCCATGAGGGAAAACCCGCCCCCCTCGTCGAGATAGTTGCCGTCGACCGCGACCTCCGCGTAGCACGGCCTGTGGGTGAGCGCGTCCTTCACGAAGGCGCCGGTCTGCTCGAGGGCAAAGCTGGTTCTGCTGTAATCGAAATCGCCGTCGACGCGCGACCGGCTCTGCGAGCTCACCCGCGTCGAGCCGAAACGGAGCGCGACGCCGCCGGTGAACTCCTCATAGGGCTCCGCCCCGCGCCAGGCCATGTCCCGCATATAGGAGCCGAAAAGCTCGACCCCCGGCACGATCGTCATGCGGCCGCCGAAGAGCCAGCCGGGCTTGCGTTCGCCCGCGACCTCGGCCTGGGCGGAGATCGTCAGCGTCTCGCCGAGCGGCCTGATCGAAGCGCCCCCGACGAATGAGTCTTCGATGTGCCCCAGCGGACCCCGGAACGGGTCGCCGGCGGAGCCGCCCGCGAACTTCGGCTCGTTCACGTTTTTCCAGACGCCGCCGATCGAAAGGAAGCGCCCCGGTCTCATCAGGAAGCCGACGTCTATCGTGAGAGGCGATCTGTTTTCGTAGGGGAGACTCGTGTGATGCCACGTGAAGGCCGAACCGACGCTCAGGCCTCTCGCGAGCGGGGCGCTCAGGCCGAGGATGTAGTTCCTCGACGTGAAAACTCCGTCATCGGTGTAGGTGAAGCCGAAGCCGATATTCCGGCCGGCCGCTCCGAGCGTCAGCTCCGAGAGGCGGTCGTACCAGTAGGTGCCCTGAATCAGCGACGTGGTCGTGGCCCTCATCGCGAGCCCCGCCGGGTTCACGAAGAGAGAGGCCGCATCGTCCGCATCCGCCACGAAACGGCTCGTCGCGATCTCGCTTGCGAGGAGCGCGTTCACCGG
>Ga0315288_10007132_pt1 | contig 14162 bp, 10 predicted proteins | sample YL17G11_20_MG_FD_203454 | JGI IMG/M metagenome (GOLD analysis project Ga0315288, IMG submission 203454) | Sediment microbial communities from Yellowstone Lake, YNP, Wyoming, USA - YL17G11_20 | ecosystem: Environmental > Aquatic > Freshwater > Lake > Sediment | place: USA: Wyoming | collected... | reverse complement strand
CTTTCCAGCCGATGAAAAACTCCTCGACCTGGCGCAGCGCGCAGCCGCCAAGGTCGGCCTCAGAGAGATAGAGACGGTGGAAGGGAAAAGAGAGCCGAGGATCATAAGGGGGGTGGTTGTCACCGGGGACGCATTCATCGCGTCCGACAAGAAGTGCGAAGAGCTGCGTAAGAGACTCGATGCCGATGCGGTCGAGATGGAAGGCGCCGCGGTCGCCCAGATCTGCTACCAGAGGGAAATCCCGCACCTTGTGATACGCAGCATCAGCGACAAGGCCGACGAGGGGGCAGTAGCGGATAAGCAGATGTTTTACATATTGGCCGCCCGCAATTCATCCGACTTGGTCTCGGAAATGATGCGGCTTGCCGCCGGCGGACAATCCTCGGAAAACAAAAACAGATAATAGGCAGATATTTTGTGGAGAATTAGCCGTGGCAGGGGAGAATTCGCAATCAAGACTGAATGGCACAAACACGAGGGTTGAGGTAGTGGCCGGGGTAACGACCTTCCTGACGATGGCGTATATTATTTTTGTCAACCCGGCCATCCTGAGCGCGGCAGGTATGGATAAGCAGGCGCTGATAATCGTCACCTGCATTGTCACTGCTGTTATGACCATTATCACGGGTTTGTTTGCGAATGCCCCGATTGCGATGGCGCCGGGTATGGGTCTGAACGCCTTTCTGGCGTATAGTCTCGTCGGCGCAGGCAAGATCACCTGGCAGACGGCTTTGGGGGTGGTGTTTCTCTCCGGGCTGCTGTGTTTTGTGCTGACGCTGCTCGGCCTGAGGAAGCGCCTGGTCGAGGCCATTCCAGTCAGTCTGGTTTCCGCCATATCGGTCGGCATAGGGCTGTTCATCACGTTCATCGGTCTTGTCAATATGGGAATAATCGTCAAGAATGAGCAGACCCTTGTTTCCGCCGGGCCGCTGACGCCAAAGGCGCTGATAGGGCTGGCCGGCCTGCTGGTGATGGCCTTTCTGGCGACAAAGGGGGTCAAGGGCGCTCTGCTGATTGGAATCATCTTTGCGACGGTGCTGGCGGCCATTTTCGGCTATGTCCAAAGGCCGGCGGACTGGTTCTCCTTTTCATTCGATATCCGGCCGGTTGTGTTCCGCTTGGACATCTTAGGGGCTTTCAAATGGAGCCTGTTCGGGAGCATTTTCGCCCTGATGTTTATGGATATGTTCGACAGCATAGGGACGCTTGTCGCCTGCTGTCACGAGGCAAAAATGGTTGACAAGGACGGCAAGATAAAAGGCTTAGACCGCCTGCTGGCGATTGACGCTGCGGCCAGCATGTTCGGCGCGGCGCTGGGCACATCGACTATTACCTCGTATATCGAGTCGGCTGCGGGAATTGAAGAGGGGGGACGAACGGGCCTGACCGCGGTTGTTACCGGCGTGTGCTTTTTGCTGGCGCTGTTGTTTGTGCCGCTTGTGGGGGTTGTGCCGGAGTATGCGACGGGGCCGGCGTTGGTTATGGTCGGGTTTTTCATGATGAAAGAAGTGCGCAGGATAGATTTTGAAAAGCTGGATGAGGCGTTCCCGGCGTTCATCATTATGGTGATGATTGCGCTGAGCTACAGCATCAGCACGGGTCTGGCGTTTGGCTTTATTTCGTTCGTTTTGATAAAGCTGCTGTCCAGCAGGGCAAGGGACGTAATGCCGGCGATGTGGATAATCGCGGCGCTGTGCCTCCTGTTCCTGACCCTCGACCGCCTCCCCGGCCTGATTGACTATCTCAAAGACGTTATGGGATTGAGCAACATCCACAAGGTCCCCCTGATCGAAGGCCCAATCGGATAAAAACAGCCCGAATCCTGCGCAAAGGCCGAAGCCTCTATCAGATAACGATTGACCGTTTAAGATAGCTTGTGGAATTCAAGACGTCGGGTAAAATAGCGGCATAGTGAATACTCCAGTTTGGTCTGGCATGTGGATATTGTTGTTCCGCCCTTACGGGAAACAAAGAGAAGTCAATACGCAATAAGGAGGTTATGCAATGGGCAAGGTTTTTATTGGCGTCAATATGGAGTACGTGCGGCACGCGGATAAGTCGTTTGAGTGGGGCGTGGAAAAGGCCGCAGAGTTGGGCTATGAATATATCGAGCCGTGGGTCCACCTGGGCCGGGAATTGATGAGCGAGGCGGGGTACTACCAGACCGTCTCAATGCTCGATGACCCGTACAGGGTCAAGCGCGCCTGTGAAAAGGCCGGCGTCAAGCTCTCCGGCTTATCCTCGCACACCCCGCTCTGCAAGCCGGATATAAGCGGCAATTACCTCAAGCAGGCGATTCGGTTCGCAGCCGAGTGCGGCGCGCCGGTGGTCAATACCGATGAAGGCCCCAAGCCCGCCTGGACCACCGAGGAAGAAGACCACGTCCTGATGAAATACACGCTCACCGAAGCGGCGGCGTTTGCCGAGCCGAGGGGCATCTTCATCGGAATTGAGCCGCACCAGCAGTACAGCAAGCACCCCGACGGCCTGGACAAGATTTACAGGCTTGTCAAGTCCAAGGCGATGGGCATCAACTTCGACACGGGCAACAGCTATCTCTGCGGCCACGACCCCATCAAGTGGCTCAGGCACGTCAAGAACAGGCTGGTGCACGTCCACGCCAAGGACATCTCCATCCAGCATTCGCAGGCCGAGCGAGGCAAGGTCACGGGCACGCCCGCCGGCTGCGCCTGCGGCGAGGGCGTCATTGACTGGAAGAAGGTCATCGAGGTATGCCGCCAGGCGCCGCGCGACATCGTCCTGAGCGTTGAGTGCGGCACTATCGAGCAGGCCGAAAGAAGCATCAAGCACCTCAAGGCACTGGTATAGTAGGGTGGGGCTTGCCCCACCGAACCACCATGAAAAGAAGGGTGTTCCTCAAGAAAGCTGGCGTCGGGGCCGCCTCGGTCTTTATTGGGTCCGCCTTGTCCGGATGTTCGGCGGGGCAGGGGTCCGCCGTCGAAAGAACAGGTCGAAAGCCGAACCTTGTCTTTGTCTTTGCGGACCAATGGCGCGCACAGGCAACGGGCTACGCGGGGAACAAGGACGTCAGGACGCCGAACCTCGACAAGCTCGCCGGGCAGAGCGTCAATTTCAGCAATGCCGTGTCCGGGTGTCCGGTGTGCAGCCCGTACCGCGCGAGTCTGATTACGGGCCGGTACCCGCTTAGTCACGGCGTGTTTCTAAACGATGTGCTCTTGAACGACAAGGCCGTTTCGCTCGCCCAGGCCTATAACCGGGCCGGCTACGAAACGGGCTATATCGGCAAGTGGCACCTGGACGGGAATCAGAGAAGCGCCTTCATCCCGCGAGAGAGGCGGCAGGGCTTCGGGTTCTGGAAGGCGCTTGGCTGCACGCACGACTACAACAACTCCTTCTACTACGCCGATGAGGATGTTAAGCTCAAGTGGGAGGGCTACGACGCGATTGCTCAGACGCGCGAGGCGCAGAAATACATCAGTGCGCACGCTCAGGCATCAGGCGCCTGGGGGGGAAAGTCGTTTGCCTTAGTGCTGTCGTGGGGGCCGCCGCACTCGCCCTATCATACGGCGCCGCAGAAGTACAGGAATATGTTCGATCCGCAAAGGCTGACCCTGCGCGACAATGTCCCCAAAGAACAACAGGATGAAGCCGGAAAAACTCTTGCGGGTTATTATGCACACATCGCAGCCCTGGACGACTGCATTGGAGAGCTTCTGCGGACGTTGGAGAAGCTTGGGCTTGAGAATGATACTATTTTCGTCTTCACTTCCGACCACGGCGATATGCTGCACTCGCACGGTCAGATGAATAAGCAAAGGCCTTATGACGAGTCCATTCGTGTCCCGTTTCTCCTGCGCTACCCGGCGGCTCTGGGCGCGAAAGGCAGGGTAATTGATATGCCGATTAACACGCCGGATATTATGCCGACGCTGCTCGGCCTGAGCCGGATCGAAATACCCGATACGGTCGAAGGGACGGATTTCAGCGACGTAGTAAAAGGCAAGGCCAAACCCAAGGACAACGCCGCACTGATTAGCTGCCTTTCGCCTTTCGGCCAGTGGAAGAGGATGGACGGCGGGCGGGAATATCGCGGCGTGCGGACGCGCCGCTATACATACGTCCGCGACCGCAACGGCCCCTGGCTGCTCTACGACAACGAAAACGACCCGCACCAGCTCGATAACCTCTGCAATAAGCCGCAATACGGCAAGCTGCAAAAGGAGCTGGAGGGCCTCCTGTCGCAGAAGCTCAAAGAGACAAACGACGAATTCCTTTCCGGCCCGGAGTACATCAGCAAGTGGGGTTACACCGTGGATGAGTCCGGAACCGTGCGATACACCAACTGAGCGTGGCAAGGCGCGCCTGAATAGATCCGTGTCACAACGCCACGTGCAAAACGACCGAAAGGGCAAATACCTATGGAAAGACTCAAGAGCAGCACTGTCATATTGTGGGTCTCTGTCAACCTGCTAACATTCTTTATATCGGATATGGTTCTTGCGGCCAACCCGATACGCGTTGTGATGGACCAAAACGTGGTGTCGCTTTACGATGATGATGGTGTCTTGTTACGTTATAGTTACAAGGACGTGCCGTTCAAGCCTTATGTGAAGGAATTCTTCACGCCGGGCGGGGTGAACGTTCTTCTTGATGCGCCCGCCGACCATTTGCATCATCACGCTCTTATGTTCGCCGTAACCGCAGACGGCGTGAATTTCTGGGAGGAGCAGCAGGCCCCGGGCCGGCAGGTGCATCAAAGGTTCGCCGACGTAAGAGTTGATAGTCGTGATGATGCGCCCTTCGCCGGTTTCTCGCAGCGGCTTGACTGGCAGAATCCGCAGAGCGCGCAGTTGGTGCTCAAGGAGATTCGGACAATCGAAATCTGCAACTTGGTCGAGCCGAAGGCCGCGATTCTGACGTGGCAGTCGCAGTTTGAGGCGCCGGACGCAAATGAATCATTAACGCTCAGCGGGTCTCATTACCAGGGGCTGGGTCTGCGTTTTGTGCGGTCGATGGACTTGGAGGGTGAGTTTCGCAATGCGGACGGCAAAGAGGGGACCGTGTTCCGAGGCGAAGAGAGGCTCGTCCGGTCACGTTGGTGCGCCTACACCGCCAAAGCTCAGGGCAAAGACGTTACCGTGGCTATGTTCGACCATCCCGGCAACGAGCGTTACCCTGCGACGTGGTTTATGATGAATACGCCCTTTGCCTATCTCTCAGCTACGCTCGCCCTGCACGAACAGCCGTTAAAAGTAGAGTTGGGCAAACCGCTGGTGCTGCGATATGCCGTGGCGCTGTGGGATGGGCGAATCGAGGACGCGAAGATCGAAGAGCTTTACAAACGCTGGGCCGCGCTGCCGCGCTGGACAGACGGCGCCCCCAAGCCGCAACCGGTAAAATAGACTGCTATGTTTTTGCTCAATGTTTAGAAATCGGCTGAAAACCCAAAGTGTCATTCCGAGCGCAGCGAGGAATCTATTACTTCGGCCAACCAGACCCTTCGCTTCGCTCCTCGCAACGACAATTTGAGACTTTCAGGTGTCATTGCGAGTCCCCTGGGGACGTGGCAATCTCATAAGAAGTAAGGAGATAAACAAATGGCTGACAGGAAAATGTCCAACAACAAAGACGGCTTGACTCGTCGGCAGTTCATTCGCCGGGCGGGCGCAGCGGCGCGCATTTCCAGGCGGTCCACTGGCTTAAAACCGAGGGGAAAGAGCCGATAGAGATAGTCGCCGCGTGCGACGTGTATCGCCCCCGGATGGAGCAGCGTGCAAAGAATTACGGCGCCGCAAAGAGCTATATGGATCATCGTGAGCTGCTGGTCGATCCCAATGTCGATGTTGTGTGCATACTGGAAGAAATTCCTCGATTGCTGCAGGGCCGGCAAGCCGCAGACGCTGAGCACAATGGACTTGGCGTACCACGTGCAGACGGCGCTGCAGATGGGCATGCTCGGCCTGCGGGAAGGCAAGACGGCACACTTCGACGCAGAAAGGCAGGAGATTGTCGTATAGAGAGAACTGAGAGTTTCTCTGTCGCGGAGCCGAGAGAGATGCTCTGCCGGACTGAATCAGGAGGCCGGTAATTGGGTTTGATTGGGTTTGTTTTGAATAGCGTTCGCTGTTCATTGTTCGTTGTTTATTGGCATAAGCTTTTGTTTTTGCTGTACTTATGTTTATATTACCCATTTTGAAATTGGGTTTGTTTTGCAAAAAACAGGGCGATTTGTAGAGGGATCTCGACAAGTGTAGAGCGCAGGCAAGCTGGGCAGGATGGGCGGGCAGGGCAGGAGACAGGAGACAGGAGACAGAAGGCAGAAGGCAGAAGGCAGGAGACAGAAGACAGAATGCGGTTTGGCGATGAATTCCCGGCGTGGGGGGATATGCGCTGCGTTTCGCCTGTGCTTGGATGTTGACTTTGATATTGATTACCTCCTATTTTGTTAGATGTATATTATACACCATGTAATGTTGGGTGTCAAGTGAATTTTAACCACAGATTTCACAGATTTAACAGATTTGGGCCACGAAGGCACAAAGGCACGGTGGGCAAGCGACGGGTAAACATGCTGGGGCAGGCCCCCGATAGAATCATTCGAGGGCAGGCGGGGCAGGTTTTAGGGCTTGAAAAGCGAGCACGAAGGGGTAGAACTAAAGAACAAGATAAAACAAGAGTCATGACATTATGCGAAAAATAGGTGATTTTCTCTACTTGGATGTATAGTTGACTGTCTCTACTTCTACTTAGTCATGGTTACGCTCAATTAAGTCGGTGGTGCATATGCGAGAGTTCTTGCAAGGTCGTATCAATTTAGTTAAATCCCTGATTGACAGTAGTTTATCCGTTCACTATGCAGACTTAGTACTCATTACTTGTGCGGTGCTATCTGCGTGTGCATCACGTCGTTGGCCACGTCGTTTGCCGGGGCAAAACATCGACAGAAGAAGTTTTATAGAATTATTAGCCATGCATTCGCAAGACGATTTTCGAACATCATGGGTCAGTGTTCCTTCCCTCCTTAATGATAACCTCATTAGCGAGACCCAGACCCCATACGGAAACCCAGGAAATGCGAGTCGAATTTATATCGATAATGAGATCGACCTTAGCTTAGGAGATGCTATTAGAAAATACCCACAAGTTTCATCCAGTGATCTTCGGCGGCACTGCTATGCGTCCCTGATCTATGAACGGCTCAGATGCGGCTATTCCCATGAATATTGCCCACACGAGAGTATTACCCACGTGCCAGCAAGTCGCAAGAACGCACGTATTAGCTACATCGGCAGATTATCAGACAAAACAATAAAAAGGATGATTTCATTTCACCTTAATTACTTGATCACGCTTGCAGAATACCATGTTTCCAATTTACCAAGCAGTCCCTCTACATATCCGTCTCCTTGGTGGATTGATGAAAAATAATAAAAATAGTTGGCAAGAGCGCCCCCCGGCGTCCATCCCTGCCAGTGGCCCCTTGCAAATTATTGGACAAAGCATAAACTAATGACCTATGGCAAAGAAAACTACATCCGATTCCAAGAAAGTCCCGGCAGGCGGGAAACCATCCTCATTAGTTGATACGCGGGTTATTTACTGCGGCGACAACCTCGACCAGCTTAAAAAATTTCCTGATGAGTGCGTTGATCTGATTTATATCGACCCGCCTTTTAATTCCAACCGCAATTATGAAGTCTTCTGGGGCAAGACAAAGGAAAAACGCGCATTCGAGGACCGCCACGCCTCGACACAGGCATATATCGACTTTATGCGTCCTCGCTGCGTTACACATGTCTCTTTTATGAGTTGATGTAAAAAATGGCTACACTTGAAGATATTAAATCCAGATTATGCGATAAGCCGATAATCATTGATGACTGGATGCAAGACGATACTTACGAGGGTGTGTATCCTAAAGGCGCAAGAGACAAAAGTGCTTACTTTTCTCCTGAAACTGTCGATGAAAGTTACCTGAAGGAAAATTATCGCTATCTTTTTAAGCTTTCCCGTTCATGGTGTCCCTGGCAGTTTTGGGGTGAGATCATTGCTTACAGGCTGGGTCTAATTACAGGGATTGAAGTTCCGCCGGCACACATTGGTCTAAACAATAAGTATAATCCGGGGGAGGCTATATACGGAGCGCTAATTGAATGGTTTTATGATGACAAGAAAGATTTCTATGTCGAAGGCGGACAGTTTATGGTCGAGTTGGTCAAAGATTACGATCGCCAAAAAGGAACTCAACACAACTTTTTAACTATTGCAAATTTCTTCAAGAAATTCCCAGAATTTCAGAAACACTGGGCGGGAATGTTTACTTTGGATTGTCTTACTGGTAATACAGATCGTCATCAGGATAACTGGGGATTGATTTTAAAAGGTGCAAGGCTAAAGCCAACAAAAACCGTGACATCTTGCTTTTCCCCTGCCTTTGATAATGGAACGGCTCTTGGATATGAGGTAGTCGAAAAAAATATTGATAACTATATCGACGAGAAACGACTTGAGAAGTATCTCACAAACCCTCGCCGCGCCCGACATCATATGAAATGGTCTCTTGATGAACAGGAGGATTTCAATTTTTATGACTTTATGAAAAAATTTGTGCTGGAATTTCCTGACACTAAGTCTATAATCGGAAAACAATTGAGTTTTAGCCAGCCACAGGTTGAAGAGATACTGAATCCTCTTATAACCGCAGTATCTGACACGAAGTACTATCTAAGCCAGAAAAGACATCGTTTCATAATAGAGTTTATATTCAAACGCAAGGAATTACTTGAGAAGGCTCTCAGTATATGAGGTATATCGAACACATAACCGAACCTGAAAAGCTTTTGCTCTCATGGCAGACATCACAGCCAGGGAAGAGCCGAAGCAGGATGTTTGTTGCAGAATTGATTCGCAATAAAGATGATGCAGACCTTGTGTACTTGCTTGATGGTAATGAATTCCAGAGGGCTCGATCTTTGGGTTTTGAAGAGTATACAGGTTTTTCGGTCAATCAGCAAAAGCATGAAAAGGTTCTTTTCGCATTTATGAAGCGCCTGCCACCAAGGTCACGGGGAGACTTCGTCAAATATCTCGACTCGCTGAGAATACAGAAGGATGCTGATATTTCGGATTTTGCTCTCTTGGGTTACTCTGGCGCAAAACTACCGGATGACGATTTTGAAGTTATCCATACGTTTGAAAATGCCATCCCATCCTTTGAGTTCCTGCTACACGTTCAAGGCTATCGTTACTATGCGGAGCGATTACCTTTTGATAGTATCAAGATGGAACAAGAAGCCACTTTTCAGGCTGAACCGGAAAATGAGATTGATCCAAAAGCTATAAAGATTATTATTGGTGGAACTCATGTGGGTTATGTCTGTCGCGGGCTAACAAAATCGTTCCATAAGTGGTTTGAGATGGGTTATAAAATTGACGCGAATATAGAACGGAAAAACGGAACAGCGGCGCGACCTGAAATTTACCTTTACGTTTCAATAAAGATGCCGACTAGACCTCAATTAATGCGCAGCTGCATCTTTTAGCGGCTAACGATGCGATGACCGAAAAGCAGGTCTTTTCCAAGAAGAGCGGCAAGAGCATAATAGCGTTTACCGTAAAGGACATTCTCGAAGAACAGATCGCCTACAAACTGGCGTAGAGTGCGGGACGGCGGTTGATCGAATAGATTCCTCGACAAGCTCGGAATGACAAGCACTGGTGGTGGGAATCTGGCTTCGGCTGGGGGGTGAGGAGAAGTGATTATTGACTATTGATAATTGGGCATTTGTTTTGATGTGGCGCGGGGCGGGTGGTAGAGAGAAGAGAGAATTCAGAAGACAGAATGTCGAATGGTGAAGTGAGATTGCCACGGCCCTGGGGGCCTCGCGATGACTATTGGGCGGGGAAATGGTGGGGGGTGTTGATTCACGGGCCGGCCTGCTCTGCGAAGTGCTACGCAGGCTGGCGGAGCAGAGAAGCCCGTGCCACGAAATGAGAAATTCTGCCGACGAAGATGTAAAATTGCGCAAAAATCTGTTAAGATAGACACCGTGAAACGTATTTGGTGGCGTTTTTGGAGATTGCCTATGGCCAGGGTAGTCATACCCTCCGGTTGTCTGTCTGTATTAGTGACGGTGTGGTTGGCAATTGGGGCGGCCCCTGCGATTGCGATTGCCGGGAATGAGGATAGCGATGCGCTCCAGGCAACGGTTGAAGCGGACTGGGCCGCCCAGGAGCGACGGAAAAACCGGACAGATGATGACCCTGCTGCCTTGCGCGAGGCTTTTGCGCGGGCCGAACGGCTCATAAACGACCTTCAAAAAATGCCCGATGGGCCTGTGCTCAATTCGGAGGCGGCGGCCCTGAACCGGCTGCGGGGGCAGGTGGAGGGGGCGGATTCGCTCGACCGGACGGCCCGCCTTGACCTCTACAGGAACGTCCGCTCTATCGCAAGAGGCGCTGCGTTAAAGAATCCCCTCGTCGCATCGAAACCGATAGTGTTTATGGAGCGGCGTCGCTTTATTTGCCAGATGCTTCACGAGTACATCGGCTACTACTATGACTACGCCGACATCGCCGGCGGGGGGGTGTATGTGCTCGACGAGCCAGGGCGCTCCGCCAAAGTCAGGGACTTGATCGACGGGCGGCTGCCGCGCGGCAACTATACGACCCTAGCGCTGTCGTATGATGCCCGGACTATCTACTTCGCGTTTGTCGAGCGGGCCGTGCAAAAATATGATTACTACTCGCCCGATCGCCGCTATTTTCACATTTTTGCTATGGATGCCGACGGGGCAAATCTGCGTCAGCTTACGGGAGGTCCGAATGACGATTTCGACCCGTGCCCGCTGCCGGACGGCGGGATTGCCTTTATGTCCACACGCCGTGGCGGCTTCGCCCGATGCAACAATCCCTGGGAGCCGTTGCCGAGTTATACGCTGCACCGGATGGACGCATCCGGCCAGGGGGTGCGCACGCTGTCGTTCCACGAAACAAGCGAATGGCATCCCTGGGTGCTGAACGACGGACGAATCGCGTATTGTCGCTGGGATTATGTCGATCGCTCGGCGGCGAACTACCACGGTATTTGGGTCAGCAATCCCGACGGCACGAGCCCGGTCATACTCTTCGGCAATTACACTCAGCGGATCAACGCCTGCTTTCAGCCGAGGCCAATCCCCGGCTCGAACCGGGTCGTTTTTATCGCCGGCGCGCACCACGCCGACGTGGGCGGCACGCTTGTCATTGTTGACCCCGCCCTTACGAAATTCGACCCCGCCAGCGGTGAGGACGACTTCGATTCGATAGAGGTTCTGACGCCGGAGGTATGTTTTCCCGAGGCCCCCGGCTGGCCTAAGAGCTACTTCCACAGTCCCTGGCCCCTTTCGGAGAATTACTATTTGACGGCCTTTAGCTTCGAGCCGCTGCCGGGAGTAAGTTCGGGCGTCAAGAAAGATACGCGGACGGCTCTGTACTACTTCGATAGATTCGGCAACCTCGAATTGCTCTACAGCGATGATGATATATCGTGTATGTATCCGATTCCGCTGGCCGGCCGTCCCGTTCCTCCGGTCATACCTTCTACGCCGGCTGTTGACCTCGAGGATGAGGGCGAGTTTGTGCTGGCGGATGTGCGGCAGAGTCACTTTCCGCTTCCGGCCTCGCGGCAAATCCGCACGCTGAGGATCTTCCAGGTGCTTCCCAAGACCGACAATCACATCGTAAATCAGCCGCGAATCGGGCATGCCAACGCCGAGAGCGCCCGTATGATGCTCGGCGCCGTTCCGGTCGAGTCCGACGGCTCGGCTTATTTCCGTGCGCCCGCCTGCAAGCCCCTCTATTTTCAGGCCGTGGATGAGCAGGGCAGGGCGGTCCAAAGCATGCGCAGCGTCACCTACCTGCAGCCCGGCGAGCGCCGCAGTTGTGTCGGCTGTCACGAGCACCGCGGTTCCGTGCCCGTCAATCGGCAGCGGCTCTTGGCGATGCGGCGGCCTCCATCTCGGATTGAGCCGGGCCCGGATGGAACGCTGCCCTTCAGCTATCCCCGGCTTGTTCAGCCGGTTCTGGACAGGCACTGTGTGCGCTGTCACGATGGTCAAGCCGGCGAAGGAAAAAGTCCGCTGGTCCTGACGGGCGAGCCGGCCGAGACCTTCAGCAAATCGTATGAGAGTCTCCGCCCCTACGTCAAATGGTACGAGTGGGGCGGCAGCAGTATAACGCAAGTAGTCACCAAGCCCGGACGCATCGGCGTCGATGAGAGTCCCCTGATAAACGTGATTGAGAATCCAACGCACAACAAAGAGGTCAGACTTTCCCCCGAGGATCGAAGCCGCCTGTATATCTGGCTCGACGGCAACGTTCCTTTCTACGGCACATACAATAAAGACAAGCAGCTCGCGCAGCAGTTGGGCAAGGCCGTCTCACCGCCGGTGATACAGTAGGTTGAATGAGGCAGCGTAAATCATTTTTCGTTTTCTTCCGGAGAATCTTCGCGATGTTTAGAAAACAAGCGTTGGCATTATCAATAGCAATGGGTCTGCTCTGTGTCGCACAGGGCTTTCCTGATGACTGGCCGCAATGGCGGGGTCCCAATCGAGATGGCGTCTGGCGCGAAGACGGTATTGTGGCGAGATTCGACGGTCCGCAATTGCCCGTTCGCTGGCGGACCGAAATCGCATCGGGCTACAGCGGCCCAACTGTGGCGGACGGCCGCGTCTATGTCACCGACCGCGTGACCAGCCCGGCCTCCGTCGAACGAGTACGCTGCTTCGATGCGATGGCTGGCAGTGAAATCTGGTCACATTCCTACCGATGCGAATACGAAAAGGTGGGATACAGCGACGGGCCGCGAGCGTCGGTGGCAATCAATGAGGGACGAGCTTACTCGCTGGGCACAATGGGACATTTGTTCTGTTTTGATGCCGCGAAGGGAGAGGTGCTCTGGAGCAAGGACCTCCGGGCCGAGTACAAAATCAGAATGCCTTTCTGGGGTATTGCCGCATCGCCGCTGGTTGAGAACGACCTGGTCATTGTGCAAATCGGCGGCGAAGACAGCGCCTGCCTGGTGGCATTTGACAAAATCTTGGGAAAAGAGAAATGGCGGGCGTTGAACGACCGCGCCTCATATTCCGCTCCTATCGTGATTGAGCAGGCCGGGCAGCGCGTCCTTGTTTGCTGGACCGGCGACAGCGTCTGCGGCCTTTGCCCTTCGAGCGGAAAGCTATACTGGCAGCACCCATTTGCACCATCCCACATGGTCATCGGCATTGCCACGCCCGTTTTTCAAGACAACCATTTGTTCGTCAGCAGCTTCTACGACGGCTCGCTTCTGCTCAGGGTCAATCCCGGCGAGCTTACCATCAAGGAAGTCTGGCGGCGAAAGGGCCCCAGCGAGACGGATACCGACAGCCTTCATTGCTGCATATCTACACCGCTCTTGCAGGGGGACTATATCTATGGCGTCGATAGTCACGGCGAGCTTCGCTGCCTGGACCTGAAGACCGGCGACCGCATCTGGGAGAGCCTGGAGGCTGTTCCAAAGGCCCGCTGGTCGAATATTCACATTGTGCGGAATGGAGACAAGATTTGGATGTTTAACGAGCGCGGTGAGCTGATTATCTGCGGGCTTTCCCCGGAGGGCTTTGAGGAAATCAGCCGGACAAAGCTGATCGATCCTACGGAAGGGCAGCTCAACCAGCGCGGCGGGGTCTGCTGGTCCCATCCGGCCTACGCCTACAGGCACATATACATCAGAAATGACAAGGAGCTTATCTGCGCAGACCTCTCGGCCAAAGACTGAGTATCCTTACTGACGCATTGTTGGAGACACGTTGCTACAGCCGGCTGTTTCACGATGTACTGATGCCGGGAATTGTCTGCAAAAAAATGTTGAGTGGATTGGGGGTCTGATGTATATTGGGTGCGGCTTGGGGCTCGTAGCTCAGCGGTAGAGCAGTGGACTCATAATCCATTGGTCCAAGGTTCAAATCCTTGCGGGCCCAGTTTTGTAAGCTATTCAAAAACAAGGACTTACAAATCTGCATCCTGACTTTCTCCAATGATCGAGGGTCAAAAGTGTCAATTTTCGAGACTGTAGCATAGTTACCGGGAATATGGTGTTCCATTTCGGTCATTGTGAAGCATCGTTATTGTTTGTAGACGTCCTGGGGCCTGTTCGTCAC
>Ga0315288_10007127_pt1 | contig 14166 bp, 13 predicted proteins | sample YL17G11_20_MG_FD_203454 | JGI IMG/M metagenome (GOLD analysis project Ga0315288, IMG submission 203454) | Sediment microbial communities from Yellowstone Lake, YNP, Wyoming, USA - YL17G11_20 | ecosystem: Environmental > Aquatic > Freshwater > Lake > Sediment | place: USA: Wyoming | collected... | reverse complement strand
GAGCTGTCGTCGATATTGATTTTCGCATCGATCGCCCAGACCTCCCCCGCCGGAGTGACGACGAGGGGATTGATCTCGGCCAAGGAGGCCTCCACCGCCATGAACGCCTTGTAGAGGGACGTGAGAATCACGCCGACCTTCTTTGCGATCTCCTTGTCGGCGCTTAAGGCAGAGGTCATCCGCCGGAGCTGGAACGGCATGACGGCGAACATCGGATCGATCACAACCTTGATGATCTTCTCCGGGGTCGTGCGGGCGACTTCCTCGATATCGATGCCTCCCGCGGGAGAGACCATCATGAGGGGCTTGCGGCTCCTGCGATCGATCACCATCCCGACATAAAACTCCTGCTTGATATCGACGGCGCGGGCGACGAGCACTTTCTCGACGGTGATCCCCTTGATGTCCATCCCGAGTATGGCCTTCGCCTTCTCGGCCGCTTCATCGCTTGTCGCGGCTAGCTTCACGCCCCCCGCCTTTCCCCTGCCGCCGACGAGGACCTGCGCCTTGACAACGACGGGGCACCCGATCTCCTCTGCCGCCCTCCGGGCACCCTCGGCGTCCGGTACGAGGCGGCTCGGAGGAACGGGTAGGCCGTATTTCGCGAATATCGCGCGAGCATCTGCCTCGTGGATTTTCAAATCCAACCTCCATCATATTACTATTTTACTGGCAGTTACAATGATTACTTAAAGTAATGTATTACGCCTTTAGGAACTTTTTCAGCACGTCCTTCAGGTCGGGATGCCCGATCTCCTGGAGGTCATACATGACTCTGAGAGAGGGCTGCGGGATCTTCACGTAACGCTCGAGATCGATCGGCGTGCCGATGATGACGAGGTCGCAGTCGACCCTCGATATCGTTTTCTGGAGATCCTTCACCTGCTCCGGCCCATAGCCCATCGCCGGGAGCAGCGGGCCTATCCCCGGATACTTCTTGAAGGTCTCGACCATCGTGCCCGTGATGTAGGGCCTCGGGTCGACGATTTCCTTCGCCTGATACTTGCGGGCCGCCATGACCGCGGCGCCGTACTTCATACCGCCGTGGGTCAGCGTGGGACCGTCCTCGACGCAGAGAACGCGTTTCCCCTTGATTCGCTCGGCGCGATCGACGCGGATCGGCGAAGCGCCGTCGATGACGATCGCCTCGGGGTTGAGACTGGCGATGTTCCCGCGCACCGTCTCGATGCAGCAGAGGTCCGCCGTATCGATCTTATTGATGATGACACAGTCGGCGAGGAGGATGTTCGCGAGTCCCGGGTAATAGGTGACCTCGTGCCCGGGGCGGTGCGGGTCGGCGACGACGATGTGCAGATCGCTCCGGTAGAACGGCAGGTCGTTGTTGCCGCCGTCCCATAGCACGACGTCCGCTTCCTTCTCCGCCTGCCTCAGGATCGCCTCGTAATCGACGCCGGCGTACACGATGACGCCCTTCACGATGTGCGGCTCGTACTCCTCGATCTCCTCGATCGTGCACTCGTGCTTCACGAGATCGTCGAGCGTCGCGAAGCGCTGGACCTTCTGCTTCGCGAGGTTGCCGTACGGCATCGGGTGCCGGATCGCGACGACCTTCTTTCCCGCCCCGATGAGAATATCGGCCACCTTGCGCGTCGTCTGGCTCTTGCCGCTCCCCGTGCGCACCGCGCATATTGAGATCACGGGCTTCACGCTCTTGACCATCGTCGGTTCGGCGCCCGCGAGCGTAAAATGAGCGCCGAGCGCGTTCACGAGCGCCGCCTTCTCCATAACGTATTGATTCGAGACGTCGCTGTAGGCGAACATCACCTCGTCGATCCCGTTCTTCGTGATGAGCCCGCCCAGCTCCGCCTCCGAAACGATCGGTATTCCCTTCGGGTACAGCGCACCGGCGAGAGAGGCAGGGTATTTCCTCCCCGCGATGTCGGGAATCTGGGTGGCCGTGAAGGCGACGACCTCCACGTCCTTGCGCCCCCGGTAAAGCGTGTTGAAATTATGAAAATCTCTTCCCGCCGCGCCCATGATTACGATTCTTTTCCGCTTCATAAAGGAAACGCTCACCTCCGAATCTTCTCCAGTAACGAAGTCGTCGAGTAACCCTTCCTCATCGGCACCCGCTCGACGCGACCGCCGCGCTCCTCGACGAATCTCGAACCCACGATCTCCTCATGGTTGTACTCGTCTCCTTTGACGAGTACGTCGGGCTCGAGCGCACGAATCGTCTCAAGCGGCGTGTCCTCGTCAAAAACGACGACGTAGTCGACGGCCTCGAGCGCCGCGAGAACGCACGAACGGTCCTCCTCGCCGACGAGGGGCCGGGAGGCTCCCTTGAGCCTCGTGACGGAAACGTCGCTGTTCAGACCGACGACGAGGATGTCGCCGAAACTCTTCGCCTGTGCGAGGATCTCGATGTGGCCCCGGTGCAGAATATCGAAACAACCGTTCGTGAAAACGATCTTCTCTTTTCCATGCTTCTCCCGGAACCGGGCGAGCCCGTCGCGGGGGAGCATCTTATCACGAAAAGTACGCATACCCGTCGTATCTTCTTGTCCTATGAGAACGCGGCCTCGAGCTCCTCGGGTCTCACGACCGCGGTCCCGAGCTCCCGGATGACAATTCCCGCCGCCGCGTTGGCGAGCTCGATCGCCTCATGGATCGTCGCGCCGGCGGCGAGTCCGGCCGCGAGAACGCTGATGACCGTGTCCCCGGCGCCCGTCACGTCGTACACCTCGCTCGCGCGCGCGGGAAAATTCCGCGGCCGCCGGCGTCCCTGAAACAGGGTCATCCCGTCTTCCCCCTGCGTGATGAGCACTGCCTCGGCATCGAGGTCGCGAAGCAGGGCGCTGCCGACGAAATCGAGATCGGCGTCGTTCCTGATCTTTTTATTGTAAAAACCGCCCGCCTCCTTTTTGTTCGGCGTGACGGCATAGGCTCCCCGGTACAGGGAGAAATGTCCTTCCTTGGGATCGATGAGAAACGGTACTCTCTTCGGCCCGCACAGCGCCCGCACGAGATCCATGACGTCTTCGGTGACGACGCCTTTTCCGTAATCCGAGACGACGACTGCTTTCGCTCCCGACACCGCGGCCTTCACGGCGGCGAGGAGCTTCTTCAGCACCGCATCCCGCATCGGCTCGGCGGATTCGAAATCGGCCCGCACGACCTGCTGGCTGTGCGCGACGATGCGGATCTTCTCGGTCGTCGCTCGCCGCGGATCCGCAACGAGGTTCTTCGTCGGGATACCCTTCTCCTCGATGAGCCGCGTGAGCTCCGCGCCCGAGCTGTCCCGGCCGACGACCCCGGAGAGAGCCGCCTTGACGCCGAGAGAGGCGAGGTTCCACGCGACGTTCGCGGCGCCGCCGGGGCGCACGCTCACGTCGAGGACGGCGACGACGGGGACAGGCGCCTCGGGGCTGATCCGATCGACGACACCCCAGATGTAGCGGTCGAGCATGATGTCGCCGACGACCGCGACCCGGGAGCGCCGCATCGCGCGGGTAATCTCCCTCACCCTGCTTTTGCGCATAACAAGACCACCCTATTCCCACCCCATTACACAAATAGCGGATGAGCTTCCTCTTCCACTATAGTTACGGCGTACGAGAATATACCTTAACCGGCGCGCCTTAATCAAGCGGATTTGTCTTGGCCCCGGGGCACGCTGCATCGAACGCCGCAAAGAGCTTACGCGCCCCCCGCACAGCGCCCGAAGAGCGGGCCCTCACCCTTGCGGTGCTCGTCCCAGAGACGCCGGAAGCGGCTGATGTATATCGCCTTGAAGAGCTCTTCCTTTTCGGGGAAATGCTCGATGACGTATTCGCGAAAATTCCGTATCTCTATCTCGATATCGACGCGCGGCAGGTCGCTCTGCTTGATGAGCGCCGAGATCCGGTCGGCCATCGCCCGGATCTCCTTGGCCCGCTCCCCGTCGACCTTCGGCGAGCGCGCATTCACGGCGCCGAAGATCTCCTTCTCGAACGATCCCCAGTCGATATCGCGGATCGGCCGCCGGAGGCCGGCATCCTTGATCGAGCCGTCCTTCGCGGAGCCCTTCTCCTCGTGCCCTTTCTTCAGGGAAAGCCGCTCGCCGCAGGCGCAGGTGACCTCCCTGTTGAATTCAAAGAGGGTGACGTCGTATTCCCGTCCGCAGTTTGGGCACCTGAGAGACATCCGGGACCTTCTTTCTTACGATTGACTCGCTCCTTCAAAGCTGATACATCATAGCAGAACGGCACACGCAAGAAAAGGAGAGCTCATGGAAAAACAACAGCAACAGCAACCGATCCCGATCGAGCTTGACGAGAAGGCGGCGGAAGGGATCTATTCGAATTTCGTTCTCACGGCGCACACCGCGAGCGAATTCGTGCTCGATTTCGCTCGGATGGTCCCCGGGGTCAACAAGGCGAAAGTGTTTTCCCGGATCATCATGACGCCGCAATCAGCGAAATCGCTCAGCATCGTTCTCGCGGGCGCGATCGAAAAGTTCGAGGAATCGTTCGGGAAAATCCAGGTCATGCCGCAGAAGGGGAACCGCCCGGACGGATCGCCGATCGGATTCCAGACATTCCCCGGGGAGGCCCCGGACAAGAAATAGATCACGCCTTGACGGGCGGCTTCGTCTTCCAGCGCCGGTGCGCCCAGAAGTAGCCCTCGGGATAGCGGCTGACATAATCCTCCAGAATCTTCGTATGCTCCCGCGTGAGACGCTGGATCTCGGCGTCCCGGTCCGCACCCTTGCGGGGATAGAGCGGCGGAAAGAAGATCGCCTCGTGGGTCTCGTCGCCGCGGCGGGCAATGTAGCAGCAAACAATCGGCGAGCCGGTGCGGTAGGCGAACTGCGCCGGCCCCTGGAACGTCGAGGCCGGGGTGCCGAAGAAATCGACGAATACACCTGCCCTGCGCGCGTCCTGATCGGCCAGCAGCGCGACGATGTGCCCCTTCCTGAGCGCCTCGAACACACCCCGCGCCGCGACCCCCCGCTCAATGATCCCGATCCCCGCCCTGCGGCGAAGATCGTTCATCACGTCGTTCACGAGGCTGTTCGTCTGCTCGCCGACGAGAAAATCGACAGGAAGATCGCACGCGGCGACTCCCGCGCCGAGAAGCTCCCAGCTCCCGAAATGCCCGGTCACGGCGACGACGCCGTGCCCCCCGGCGAGCGGCTCCCGGAGATGCTCGATCCCATCGAACCTGACGAGACGGAGATAGTCTTCCCGCTTGAGGCGCCCAAGCGAGGCGAACTCGACGATCGATTTCGCGAAGTTCACATAGGAGCGCCGGGCGATCCCGACCTTCTCCTTCGCGCTGAACCGGCCGCCGAAGGCGCGGTCGAGGTTCGCGAGCGTGACGCGGCGGCGGATACGAAAGAGGTCGAAACCGAGTACCCCCAGCGTGCCGCCGAGCTTCACCGAGGTCTTGAGCGGAAATATGCGCGGCAGCGCGATGAGAAAACGCACTCCGAGAAGCTCGAGGCGGTGCCGGATCCGTATCCAGGGAGAAGCCACTCGTTTCAACCTTTCGATACGCTACGCGAAGAAGCGGGCGAGCCAGCTCAGCTTTATCTCGATGCTCGATTCGGGGCAGAGCTCGTGGCAGCAGAGGCACTTGATGCAATTCTTGTCCATTATCTTGTAGACCTCGCCGTTTTTCTGAATCGTCTTCACGGGGCAGCTCTCCGCGCAGAAGCCGCAGCCGACGCAGGTCTCGGGCACAATCACGGGCTTGACCGATACGAGCGGAGCGATGAGCTTCGCGAGCGGACCCGGAACGAGCTTGATGACCCTGTTCGACGGAAGCTCGAAGCCTTCGGCCCGCTCCCCCGCCGCCTCCCCGGTGAGCGAAAGCTGATCAATCTCCCCCACTCCGAGCCCCATCTCCGTCGCGATGCGCGTCGTATCGACGAAGCCCTCGGGAAAACCGATGATTCGCGCCGCGGCGGCATCCACCGCCACCGCGTCCTCGCCGGCCATGAGAATGCCGAGCATGCGCGGCCGCCCCGAGCTCGGACCGTTTCCTTCCATCGCAAGCACGGCGTCGACGATGTTGAGCGATGGCGTCACGAGCTTGTAGAGATGGACGAGCATGTGCGCGAACTCGGCGGGCTTCGGGTAGAGCTTGTGCTGCTCCCCTTTCCGGAAACCGGGTATGACGCCGAACATGTTCTTCACCGCGCACGTGAGGAGCGTGAGCGAATGGGTCTTGAGCTTCGGCAGGTTGATGATGACGTCGGCCTCAAGAACGCTCTTCGAGATATAGAAGGTATACTTCCCGAACTGGATCCCCTTCGATCCCGAGGCCTCGAAGTTGACGAGCTCGAGATCCGCGCGGCGCGCCATCTCCTCCATCCCGGAGTTCGCCCAGACGCGCTTGATTCCCCGGATCGCCCCCCCGGGGCTGTCGCCGACGAAGGGAACGGCCCCGACCCGGCGAACCTCCCCGGCGACCGCCTCGACGAGCTGCGGATGCGTCGTGATCGCCCGAGCGGGATCCTTTGCGGAGAGGAGATTCGGCTTCAGGAGGACGTGTTGGCCGCTTCTCACGAACGCCTCGATCCCACCGAGAGGCTCGAGGACACGCCGCAGTGCCGAGCGGATCTCCCCCGCCTCGTAACTCGCGCACCTCACGATCGAAACCGTCTTGCGCGTCGCCGTGTGAACTCCGTATTCCGCTGCGTGCTCCATCGCTGCACCGTGCATCAAATTTGTTTCGTGGGCGATGCGAGGGCATAGGTGCCGGCCCCGCACGACTCGATGATTCCCCGCATCTCGAGATCGAGGAGCAGGGGAAGCATAACCGTAGGGGGAATATGGCAGAATCGCATGAGCTCATCAATATGTTTTGGCTCGAGGTCGATCGTCGAGAGCACGGCGCGCTCGTCGTTCGTGAACGATTCATATCGGGCGCCGCCCGCGGGCGGGGCGACCCTTCGCTCGATCCCGGCGGCGGCGGGAAGCCCCGCGAGAATATCGGCGACCCCCTCGACGAGGGTCGCGCCCTGTCGGATGAGATGGTGCGGCCCCCTGCTCCCCGGGTAATCAATCGGGCCCGGCACGGCGAACACCTCCCGATTCTGCTCGAGCGCCCACAGGGCGGTCCCCATCGCGCCGCTGTCGAGGTCCGCCTCGACGACGACGACCCCGAGCGAAAGAGCGCTCATGATCCGGTTGCGCTGCGGGAAACAGTGCTTGAGCGGCGGCGTGCCGAGGGGAAACTCCGAGACGATGCAGCCACACCTTGCGATCTCTTCCGCGAGAGGGCCGTGCTCCGGAGGATAGACGATGTCGACCCCGCAACCGAGCACGGCCGAGGTTCCTCCTGCACCTGCGAGCGCCCCGCCATGCGCGGCGCCGTCGATGCCGCGAGCGAGACCGCTGATGACGTGGATGCCGCGCTCCGAGAGCTCCCGCGAGAGATTGCCCGCATTGATGAGCCCGCGCCTCGACGAGCGGCGCGATCCGACGACGCAGATCGCGGGTCTCGAGAGCGCCGCAAGCTCCCCTTCGAAAAAGAGTAGCGGCGGCGGGTCCGGGATCTCGCGGAGAAGCTTCGGATAAGCTTCGTCCGAAATCGATACGAGCCCGTAGCTTCCCCGCTCGAGGAGCTTCATCTGCTCATCGGCGAATGCACGATCGGGGGCCCCGACAGCGCGCCCGAGACGCCTGCTGAGGCGCTCCCTTCCCTCCTCGCTTTCGAGCATGCGTAGAATCTCATCGAGCGCAGCGCCCCGGGAAAGGTCGACCCATCTCGCGGAACCGGCTCCCCGTGCGGAAATAATTTCGAGCCATCGTCGCGCCGCACCGGAACAAACCATCATCCACCTCCCATGCGATCCCGAGCTCCTGTTTTTCGTGCGGGAAAAATCCTCACCGAAGAATGAGCGTTCCCGTCGTCACTCACTCGGACCCCATCGCTCACCCACGCCGCAACCGGTCTCGGGCCGGCTCTCCTCGCGCGCAGCCTCATGTTAGCACGTATCGCACATGGTTTCAACCGCGGAGTTCATGCGCGGCGCCACACCGTCACGCGCGTATCATCGTGAGAAGCATCTTGAATGGCTTCACCGCCCTGAGCGAATGCGGCTCCCCCGCGGGCATGATGACGATCTCGCCGGCCGCCGCCGTCAGAGTCCTTCCCGATATCGTTATGCTCGCCTCGCCGTCGACGATCTGAACGAACGCGTCGAACGGTGCCGCATGCTCGCTCAAGCCCTGTCCTTCATCGAATGCGAAGATCGTGACGGTCCCGATCTTCTTATCGATGAGGGTCCGGCTTACGACCGCGCCCGCCTGGTACTCGGCGAGGCCGGAGAGCTTCAACGCCGTTGCCTTGATATTCTGCGCGCCCTTGTCCTGTTCCGTGCTCATCAATGAACCGCCTCCTTCCGGTACCGTCATCATCACATAATCCCAATGCACGCGGCATCATAATTTTTCTATTCCCTTTCGGGGCTCGAGCTTATACCCTCGCCTGTCGAGACACATCGAACCGGAATATTCCCGGATCACGAGGAGGTTGATTCCATGGCGCAGAAGAAGGCGATCGGATTCCAGGCCGCAGCGGAGTTCTCTATAAGCCCGGACGGCGAAAAGTTCCCGCTCCCCCGGAAAGACGAGCACGCCGCCGAATTCAGGCGCGTCGAAACGCTCGTGAAGCACGCGCGCACGGAGGGCAAGGAGATCGTCGTCGTCATGGGGGTCGGGTTCGTCGGCGTCGTTATGGCGGCGATCGTTGCGGATACGGTCGACAGGAAAGGGCGGCCGAGCAAGTTCGTGATCGGCTGCCAGAGGCCGAGCCCGCGGAGCTACTGGAAGATCCCCGTCCTCAACCGCGGCGCCGCTCCGGTGAACGCGGAGGATCCCGAGGTATACGAGATCATCAAGCGCACGGTGAAGGAGAAGAAAACGTTCACCGCGACATTCGCGAGCGATGTCCTCACGCTTGCCGACTGCGCCGTCATCGACGTTCAGTGCGACTACCTCAAGAACGATCTCGGGAACATGCGCACCGGCGAAGCCGACATGGCGGCGCTCGAGGCGACGATGCGCACGGTTGGCGAGAAGATACCGGCAAAATGCCTTGTCCTCATCGAGACGACGGTCGCGCCGGGCACGACCGAGTTCATCGTGTGGCCGATTCTCAAGCGCGCCTTCGCGGAGCGCCGCATCAAGTCCGCGCCGCTCCTCGCCCACAGCTTCGAGCGCGTGATGCCGGGGCGCGAATACGTGCGGAGCATCCGTGATTTCTGGCGGGTCTGCTCGGGCTGCAACGCCGAAGCGTCGAAGCGCGTCCAAAAGTTCCTCCGCGAGGTTCTCAACACGAAAGACTTCCCCCTCACCGTCATGGACCGTCCGATCGAATCGGAGACGACGAAGATCGTCGAGAACTCGTACCGGGCGACCATTCTCGCTTATCTCAATGAATGGAGCCTCTTCGCCGAGCGAAACGGCGTCGACCTCATCAAGGTCATCAAGGCGATACGGATGCGGCCCACGCACAACAACATGATATTCCCGGGGCCCGGCATCGGCGGTTACTGTCTCCCGAAGGACGGCGGCCTGGGCTACTGGGCGTACAACCACATCCTCGGCTTCGAGGACGGCGACAGCGTATTCAAGATCACGCCCACGGCTGTCGACATCAACGACACCCGTGGCCTCCACGTCGCCGAGCTCACGCGCGACGCGCTCAGGAACATGGGGCGGTACATCGCGGGCGCCGAGGTTCTCATCTGCGGGGCGAGCTACCGGCAGGACGTCGGCGACACGCGCTACAGCGGCTCGGAATTGGTCGTGCGGAAGCTCGCCGAGATGGGCGCCTCCATGCGCGTGCACGATCCGTACGTCGAGCACTGGTTCGAGCTCGAGATCCAGGAGGTCTATCCCTCCCCCGGGTACTCGTGGAGCCGGTTCTTCCGGAACCAGGAGGATCTCAAGAAAATCAGGGTGGCGAAAGACCTCGGGGAGACACTCAAGGGAGTCGAGGCGATCATTTTCGCGGTGCCGCACGAGCCGTACCTGAAACTCGACCCGGACTGGGTCGTGAAAAAGGCAGGAGGCCCGGCCGCCGTTATCGATTGTTTCGGCATTCTTTCAGATGAGAACATCCACCGCTACTTCGAGCTCGGCTGCGAGGTCAAGGCGCTCGGCCGCGGGCACGTGCAGCGGATAAAGGAAGCGGTGCGGAAGAAAGTGCGCCGCTAGGGCGCGCTTCCCTATTCGAACGGATGCGGTTTCGTGAAATCGGGCCGGTAGCTTTCCCCGCTCTCCAGCTCCTGCACCCAGCCCCGGTGAAAACCGAGCCGCTCGAGCTCGTCGAGCACCTCGTCGTACTCCGAGCGGGTGATCGTCCTTCCCAGATACGGGTGGGCGGCGATTGGCGACGGCGGATAGTACTGTGACATGAGGGACACGTGCACCGAGGGAGACAGCTCCTCCGCGATCGCCCGCAGCACGGCCTTGCTGTTCTCCACGTGGCCGGGGATGATCAGGTGGCGGATGACGAGCCCCGACGCCGCGATGCCGTCCTCCCTGAGCACGAGGTTCGCTCCCTTCTGCCGGTACATCTCCCGGAGCGCGGCGAGCGCGACATCGGGATAGTCCCACGCGAGCGAGAGCTCGAGCGCGAGCGAGTGATCCATATACTTGAAATCGGGCAGATACACGTCGACGATCCCGTCGAGAGCCTCGATCACCCCGGACCTGTCGTAGGCGTTCGTGTTCAATACGACGACCGGCCGGTACGCTCTCGAATGCAGCGCTTCGACGATCGAGCGCATCTGAGCGATCATGTGCGACGGTGATACGAAGCCGACCGCCGCGGCGCCCCCATCGAGCAGCCGCGTCACGGCGGACACGGCGTCGTCAAGGCTCATGCTCCGCACGGGAGAATCGTTCCTGCTGATCTGGAAGTTCTGGCAATAGGCGCACTGCAGGTTGCAGTGTGAGAAGAACACGTTGCAGATGCCCCGCTCGCCCGAGATGACGGGCTCCTCGCCGCGGTGCAGGCAGATGGATGCGATCTCGAAACCGTCCCCCGAGCGGCAGAAACCGCGCGGGCCGGCCGCGCGATCGGCGCCGCATTCGCGCGGGCACCCTTCGCAGGCGTGAGCGCGCTTTCCCGATTGTCTCTTGTCCCGCGAAACCAAGGAGATCTACTTCTTCGGATACCCGACCGTCTGCGCGAGGATAACCTTCTGATCGGCTCCGAGATTCATCGCCTTCGCGAGAGCTTCCTTGTCGACCCAGCCGCGGGCGACCGTCGCAAGCCCGGCGGAGGCGCAGTAGAGGTACACGTTCTCGCTGATGTAGCCGGTATCCATGGCGGAGTAGAAATCCTTCATCTCCTTCGGCCCCTCCCCCATCCTGGTGTAATCCGCGACGAAGACGAGGTTCACCGGAGCGTCCTTCACGAACGGCTGCTTGCCGGTCGCTTCGCGCAAATCCTGCGCGAGGACGAGGCTCAGCGCGTTCGCCTTCGCGTCGTAGAGGTAGAGCCCGTCGGCGAGGGCGACGTAGACGTCGATCTCCTGTTTGTTCATCGCGGTCGGTGCCGTACGGAGCCCCTTTTCGGGCCGGTTGATGCCGCACGCGGCCCACAGCAGGTTCGAGAGCTCCTGCGGGGAAAGCGCTTCGCTGGAAAACTCCCTCGTCGTGCACCGCGCCTTGAGCGCCTGCATGAGAGGCTTTCCTCCGTCCATCTGCGGGGCGGGGAGCGGGGTCGCTTTCGGCGCCTCCGCGCAAACCGTGACGGCGAAGCAAAACATGAGAACGAGCGCGATCAAAATGGAGAGAAAACGTTTCATCTCGATCCTCCTTGCCGTGGTGATATGTCGCCGTAACGACGTTCCTCGGTACGCGAACAGGTTCAACAACGAGAGTACCATGTCCAAGGCATCCGCGAAAGGAGAAATGTCCGGGGCTTCGCGGCGTCGGCCTCTATGGACGATCCCGCACGCGGATCAGGGTCCGATGAACCGCGGGTTCACGACATTCGAGTAAATGGAGCCGAACGTATACGAGACGCTGATTGAAAAGGAGTAATCATAGGTCGACGCAAGACGATTGAGGTTGAGAAGAATCTCCTCGTCGGTCAGATGCCTCCGCGGCTGATCGATCTGGTCATGAATCCGCGAATACCAGCCGTTCACGTTGAACCGGAGACCCCTCGTAATCTGAAATGAAATCGAGGGAGCAACTGAAAGACGATAGATGCTCCTGTCGTGAAAATACTGCTGCCACGTGACGTTCGAGTAGAAGCTTCCCCACGGCTCCATGATCGAGCCCGGGAGACTGATCTTGTAGCTCCACAGCTTCTCGGAAGTCTTGTCGTAGATCGTAGCCTCCTGGTACGTCACATCGGTAAAATCAATCTGTGCAAAGATCGCGAGAGACCTCCGCGTGGATTCCGCATAGGGGAATACGCCGTATTCGATCGCCGGCGCCACTTCGTAGTAGTGCTTCTTGTTCATGTACGATTGCGCGAACGCCCTGCCGATGGTTCCCACGGACCAGTGCTCGCCGACGCTCTTGACGAGAAGCGCACTGAACGAGTTTGTCCGTCTGATGATGTTCAGCGTCTTCGACGGGAGCTGCTGCTCGGATTCGCTATATCTCGAGTATCCACCGAAACTCATCTTGAGCCCGGGCGTGACCCGGTCGGCTGAAAAGCTGCTGTAGATGCTGGTCTGCTTGTCGACCTGGGAACCCGATACTCCGGGCGAGAACGATAGGGAGAACACCCATCTGTTCCATGGATCGTTGGCGTCCGTCGGTTTCGCCGCGCCTCGATACGCGATCGTCATATTCTCGCCTATCGACGTGCGCGCGACATATCGCATGAGACCCATCTTCAAGGTGTTGACCACTCCGGCCCGCTTGGTCTCCGCCACATCCGTCGGTCTCGAACAATATACGAGCGTGTCGTTCATTCCCGCGAACCGCCCTTGCCCAACCATGGTGATCGTGTGCTCAATCCCGCCGGCTCCGGTCATTCGACCCGTTATCAATAGATAGAGATCCGCTTCCATCCGATCGCGCACGTAATCGACGTATGGAATATTCGTCTTCGCATAATCCCAGTCGAAAAGTCCATCGGGATACACCCTCACGGGGCTGATCCGCTCGAGGGAATCGCTCCGCGCCGCTTGATCGTTCCCGATTGCCTTCGCGTCGGCGGCGCCGATGCACAGGAGCAGGAAGACCACGAGATGCCTCCGGAGAAATGTAACAGCATGCACCGTATTCTCCTTCCTGCACGAGGGTCCGGATCGATTGTCCTTGTGTTGATCGCCTCACGAGATGCAACTCGAATATAGCGCGATTTCCGGGTGCGGGCAATCATGCAATACCCGCCGCGCGTGATCAGTTCCACTTGTAAATTCTCATGCCGATGAGAAAGAAGCAGGCGCCCAGCGCCGCAAGGACACACGCCGGGAGTCCGACCTGCGCGAAGCCCGCCCCTTCGTTGAAAATGCTCCGTATCGAGTCGGCGAGCATCGTGAGCGGGAGCTTTTGAACGACCGGAATCGCCCACTGCGGAAAATGGTGGTAGCTGAAGAATACCCCGGACAGGAGCGTCATCGGAAAGGTGACCGCGTTGATGAGACCGTTCCCGACGCGCGGGTTGGCCGTCCGCGATGACATTAAAATCGACAGGCCTGCGAACGCCATGTTGCCGGCGATGAATATCGTGATGAGCGCCGGCACGCTCCCCTGGACCTTCACGCCGAAGTAGAAGTGCACGAAGAGGAAGAGCGCAACAAACTCGATCGAGTTCACGATGAGCCGCGTGACGAAATGCGAATAGAGGAACATCGACTTGCGCATCGGCGTCGCCGCCATCCGCCTGAGAAGCTTTTTGATGCGGATCTCGATAAGCGCCCAGCCGATACCCCAGAGCGCGGAGCTCATGATATCCATGGCCAAGAGCCCCGGCACGAGAAAATCGATGTAGCGCGTCCCCTGGATCTCGAGCGGCACGACCTCGCTCCGCGATCGCTCCGCTTCCGCGGGAGCCCGGAGCGATCGGTCGAGCGTGAGATACGCCATCCGCGCTTCGCCGCTGCGCGGATCAAAGTAGTAGCGCACCGCGCCGGAGCCGGGAGCATTCTCGATGAAGAGCGAGATCTCCCCCTTCTTGAGCGCGAGGATCGCTTCCTCCCTCGTGAGGATCAGGATCTTGATGCCGCGATCC